>Ga0164292_10003501_pt1 | contig 12812 bp, 9 predicted proteins | sample GEODES117metaG_FD_111486 | JGI IMG/M metagenome (GOLD analysis project Ga0164292, IMG submission 111486) | Eutrophic lake water microbial communities from Lake Mendota, Wisconsin, USA - GEODES117 metaG | ecosystem: Environmental > Aquatic > Freshwater > Lake | place: USA: Lake Mendota, Wisconsin... | reverse complement strand
GACAATATTAGTAAGATCTCTTTCAGTTAGTTTAATTACTTTTTTCATGATAATTTTTATTTATAAATATCAACAACAAAAAAAAAATCACGAATAAATCGTGATTTCTTTTTTTTTAAGATGAACATCCAAAACATTCAAAATCAGAATTCTCAGGTTTTGGTGGTAAATTCATATTTGTATAATCAACCTTTGGTGGTTCAGGTGTTACTCTTGGTTTATTTTTTTTAGAGATATCCATTGCTAAATGTTTTGCCCCTGTTGATATTGCCTTAGTTCTAACATAATAACAAAGTGTTTTCAAACCACTTTCCCAAGAGTGAAAATGTGATGATGTAATCTTTGATAATGTTGGGTTAGACATGTAGATATTCATAGATTGTGATTGATCTATAAATGGTGCTCTATCTGCAGCCATATCGATAAGTTGTTTTTGTGAAATCTCCCAAATTGTTTTATACTTAGGTATTAAGTGTTCAATTCGTTTAACTTTCTTATTGTAAATCTTATCCTCAGGGTCTAAGTAATTATTGAAATTAATATTCTGAATTGATCCTTCATTCATAATGATTTCATTTTTCAAATCTTCAGACCATATACCTATCTTTTCAAAGTCAGCAATTAAGTATTTGTTTACAATCATGATCTCACCACCAACTACTCGTCTGTTAAAGATTGCCGAGTGAGCTGGTTCAGTCATTTCATAAGAACCTGTGATTTTAGCTGAAGACGCCACTGGCATTTGTGCCGTGAATAGTGAATTACATACACCATACTCCATAACACTTTTCTTTAATTTACTCCAATCCCACATTCCTGATAAGTTTGACTCATCCACATTCCACATATCGAACTGGAATGTCCCTTGTGACATTGGTGACCCTTTGAAGAATTTGTAGGGTTCGTATTTTCCATCTTTACACAATTGGTTACTTTCGTAGATTGCCGCGTAATAGATTGTTTCAAAAATGTCTCTATTTAATTGTTTCGCTTCTTCTGATGTGAAGATGTAATCCATTAAATAGAATACGTCCGCTAAACCTTGAGTTCCAATTGCAATTGCTCTTTGTTCTAACCCACCTTTTCTACCTTTTTCTGTTGAGTAGTTGTTGATGTCCACAACTTTGTTTAAAGATCTAACAACCTTTTTAACTTCATTGTATAACAGTTCAAAATCAAATTTTCCTGATTTGATAAAGTTTTTCAAAACCATAGATGATAACGTACAGATTGCTGTTGTTTCCTCATCTGTGTATTGGTAGATTTCATTACAAAGGTTAGATTGTTTAATAACCCCAATATTTTGATGATTAGTCTTTTTATTGGCATTATCCTTAGAACATAAGTATGGAACACCAGTTTCAACTTGCGATTCAATAACTTTGGTCCAAATATCCTGAGCTTTAACTTTTTTACCAAGACCTAATTCAACTGCCTTATTATATACAGACTCATATTCATCACCATAACACTCTTGTAATGGTTTAAGACCCGACTTTTTAATATCATTAGGACAGAACAAATACCAATCACCGTTATTTTTAACTGCTCTCATGAAATTATCTGGAAGCCATAATGATGTAAATAAATCACGAGCTCTTAGTTCTTCAGCACCTGTATTCTTTTTAATATCCAAAAGATCAAAGATGTCTTTGTGCCATGGTTCAAGATAGATTGCGGCTGAACCAGGTCTACGACCTTGTTGATTAAAGAATCTAAGTGACTCATTCACAATCTTAAGGTATTTTAATAGTCCACCGGCATAACCACCTGAACTTGAGATTCTACTTTCTTTACTACGGATGTTAGACATAGAAAGTCCGATACCCGCAGCGTCTGAAGAAAATGTAGATATATCTGTTAAGGTATCCAATAAACCTTTTCTTGAGTCAGCATCGTTATAGTGTAATACACAAGACGCTAACTGTGGAACTTTTGTTCCCGCGTTAATCATGATAGGTGTTGCCTTTGAAATTAACTGATCTGATAACGATTTATAGTATTCAAAAGCATCAGTAATGTTTGTTGTTACCCACAATGCGACTCTCATATACATATGTTGTGGTCTTTCGATTACTTTACCAGTTGGTTTCTTCAACAAATACATTTCTTGTAAAGATCTCCAAGCAAAATAGTCAAAGTTATAATCGTTTTCGTGATTGATCACAGCATCGATTGTATCCTCACCATACTCTTTAATTGTTTCAATAAGTTTTTCGTTGATAATACCATCCTTATAAAGTTCCATCATTGTTTGTGAGAAACTATCATTTGTTTCCTTATGGTAAGAAGATATTGCAACTGAAGCGGCCAATCTTGAGTAATCATGGTGACTACCGGTATAAGATGCTGCAATCTCGTTAACTAACTTATCAAGTTCCTTAGTTGTTATTTCACCCTCAGTTGGTACTGAAGTAATAACCTTAATGAAGATCTCATCCGAATTTACGTTTAAACCTTTTGCAGATCTTTTAACTCTGTTGTAAATTTTTTGTGGGTTAAATGATACAATCTCACCACCTCGTTTAATAATTTTTAATGACATAATCTAAATTTAAAAGTCGTCTGTAAATGTTATTGTTTCGTTCAATTTCGCCTTCTGATATTCCATAGTTCTGGACTCAAAGAAATTACCTTTTGTTTCAACAGCAATTTGCTCCATGAATTTGAACGGTTGTTCAACATTGAATTGTTTACCACAACCCATCTTAACGAGTAATCCGTCAACCACAAATTCAAGGTATTGTTTCATAAGGTTTGAGTTCATCCCTATTAGTGAAACTGGAAGTGATTCTGTGATAAATTCCTTTTCAATCTCAAGAGCAGATAATACAATCTCTTTGATTCTTTTCTCTGAAGGTTTATTTTCCAAGTGGTTATTCAATAAGTGAATTGCAAAATCACAGTGTAAGTTCTCATCTTTAAAGATAAGTGTGTTAGCATTACACAAACCTTGCATTATTCCTCTTGATTTCATCCAAAATATGGAACAGAACGATCCTGAAAAAAAGATACCTTCGACCGCTGCGAACGCAACTAATCTTTCTGCGAACGATGCGTTTTCAATCCAATCCAATGCCCATTTAGCTTTTTTCTGAACTGCTGGTAATCTATCGATTGCGTTGAAACATTCATCTTTCTCTTTCGGGTTGTTAATGTATGTGTCAATCAAAAGTGAGTACATAAGTGAGTGGATGTTTTCCATCGCCAATTGGATTCCATAAAAGAATTTCGCCTCAGGGTATTGTACTTCTCGGTAGAAGTTTTCTGCCAAGTTTTCATTCACAATCCCGTCTGATGCCGCAAAAAATGATAATACATTTTTGATGAAGTATTTCTCATTATCAGTTAATGTTTCCCAATCTCTGATGTCGTTTGTTAAATCCACCTCTTCAGCTGTCCAAAAAGCAGCTTGGTGTTGTTTGTAATATTCCCATATATCGTTGTGTTCAATAGGGAAGATGACGAATCGACCAGGATTTTCTACTAGTATTTTTTCCATTTATTATAATTTACTTATTTGTTAATTTGACTGTGTTTCTCGTTGTTTTCTCTTATCTAAGAGTTCTTTAACTCGTTGTCTTTGTCTTTCTTCTTTTTGTTCTTCAAGACCCAAGAACGTTGTTGTACTTTCAGTATCAATTTCAATCATCGCATTATCGAATTTACAATTTTCAAATACGACCCCATCATCACCGATTCTTGATTTTGTAATTGCTATGGTTGCTAACTTCATTTCTTTTTGTTGTAATGTCTTAGCCACCGATATAATTACGTGCCCCACCTGAGCTTTTTTAATTGATCCACCCATTTGATCTGTTGTTACCACTTCTGATGAAATTGATGATCTGTTACCTTGTGTCGCGGTCCATCCTACAATATTCATCTCGTGACACATTGCTTCAAATGCTCTCATTACAGACCCTTCACTCTTCCATTCATCACCTAAGTTCTTATCAGGTACCACACAATCGATGTAATCTAAAATGATCATATCAACTTTAATCCCATCAGAAACCATTTTTCTAATTTGATTTTTGATTTGTAACATCGTCATAGTATCCGATGGTAACTTTTTCATAATCAACTTATTTGGCATTGACTCCTCAATTTCTCTAACTTTAGACATTACCTCATCTCTTTTTTCTGACAAATCGTCAGGATGAATCTTAGTCCATAAAGTGAAGTGTTTTCTTTGGATAACCTTTGGGTTGTCTTCAAAAAATATCTGTAGTACGTTAAATCCAAGATTAAATGCGTGGTTTGCCATCTTGGTTAAGATAGTTGACTTACCAACACCTGTTGGTGCTAAGATAACTCCAATTTCTCCTTTTGCCAAACCACCCTTCAATAATCTATCAATACCTGGTATTCCCATTGGAACTGGATGTCTGTAATCATCTTCAAGAACTTGTTCAAGGTTGGAGAATACGTCTAACATAGAAGTGTCTTTTGCTCCAACCTGAAGAGCGGTTTTAACCATTTCTTCAAGTGTGTCGTAGTTCTCAAACTCACCACCATCGATGATCTTTTGAGCCTTACCCATTACTTTTTGTAGTTCTTGTTGTTTACAGAATTTTAAAGCTTTTTCTTGTACAAAACCTACGCCATCAATAGGTGCATCCTTAATTTTCTTAATTGTATCCATAACAATCTTAGATGCGATCTCCTGTTGGAGTTCTGATTTTGTAATTTGTTCAAGAGTTTCAAACGACGGGGTGTGGTCGTATTTTACGTAATACTCTCTAATCATCTGAATGATTATTTTAAAGTATTTGTTTTCAAAATAATTGTTCTCAATCACATCAATAATTGAATGTGAAAAGTCTTTGTCTACGATGATTTGATTTAATAATTGTAATTGAAAAGTATTACCTAAATACTCAAAATTTTTACCTGTCGCCATATAGTTTTTTCTCCTTTAGTAAAAATAAATAGTATTAGTTTTTGATAAATTCAGGGTATGCGAAATTAAATTTTTCACCTGAAAAAATGTCAGTCAGGGTGCCAAGTATGGTTTTTAGTTTCGGGCGTAGGTCTACGGTGTATCTAACCTTTGGAGGGTACACTTTAGCGTCGAATACTCTCTGACAAATTGTCATATCTCCGAGCTTAATAATTAGGTTAAAATTTTCAGGTCCGTCTGTAATTGACGTATTTAAAACGTCTGGATTCTCTGATATTTCATATTGGTTGTCCAACATATAAGTTACCGATCTCATTTTTAAATCGTATTGTAACTCTCCGTAAAGACTTGAGATGTAGTCATAAAATTCTTCAGATTTGTGAGCGTTTCTATTAAACCCACGAACATTAAAGAACCTTTGGACTACGATGTTGTCATTACACATTAACAAAAATTCAACTTTTGTTATTTCTTGATCTTTCATAGTTTGTTTTGTTTTCTACTTTTTGTTTCTAAACTTACTTTTTTCTTTTCTTGTTAACTTAAGAAATGGTTTCAAAAAACTTACCCAAGCGTCGTCACCCTTTGGTAGGTATTTGAAGAATCCATCTTCCATCATCATTCTAATTAGATTTCTATATCCTCTTCCGTCGGGATCCAACGACTCAGTGTAATATAGTCCTACCAATTCTTTGTCTTCATCACTTAATAGTGGTTCATCTAAATCTACGAGCTTTTGATTGATCACATAAAATTCATCACCAAAAATACCTTCTTTAGTTTTTCCACTTAATAGATTTTGAAGTGCTACATTCCCCTTCTCGTCTTTAAGTAATTTAGTACTCTTATCCAAAATATATGGTATTTGTACTAATTCTTCAAGTAGCTCAGGAAATAATTTAACCAAAGTTTTCTCACCGAGATAGAAAATACCATCGATATTATCCGAACTATCACCAGTGAGAATCTTTACGGTCTTAATATTATAGTGTGGAATCTCAACATCGTTGATCTTTATTGTATCTCCAACCTTATAATATTGTTTTGTGGATGGTGAATAAATCGATACTTTCTCCCCAATTAATTGAGTTAAATCTCGATCACTCGAAAATATTGTTTTTTCTTCGTCTAAGGAGATTTTACAATATTGAGCAATCAAGTCATCAGCTTCAGCGTTTTCCGTTTCTAATTGTCTTACAAACATCTCCTCGAGGTATTGTTTAACCCTTTGTTTTTGTTCTGCAAAAGATTCTTCTTTCGATTCTGAATCTGAAGATTTACGATTTAATTTATACTTGGGGTAAATCATCCTTCTTTGTAGGGATGAGGTTTTAGAATCCCAAAAAACAACAACTTTATTGTAGTTGTGTTCTTCTAAGAATTTACGAAGAGTATTTAGAAAATGCCAAACACCACCAACGTGTTTCCCATTGTGATAGAATTCTCTAACACCATGAAATCCAATTTTCAATAAATTATTTCCGTCTACTAATAATGTTTTGGACACTTCCTAAAACTTAAATGATTTCTACTCTACCTCTTCTTTTTCTGTTTTCAAATCAAAGTCACCATCAACTCCGATTACGTCTTTCCAATAGTCGGCGTATTCTTTCTTATACTTTTCTATTGATGCCTTTTCCTCTGTAGTGTCTTTACCCGGTAAGAATCCGTGTGGGGTTACAATAATTCTACCGTCCTCAAATCCAAGACCATTGATGTGGTTTTTCATAACCGACACTTTTGTTCTTGACGCAAACTTCACAGTTCTCTTATCTTTTGTTGCCGTGATCTTTGTTGTTCCCGCTCCTTTTTGATTACCAAACAAGAATACCAAAGAAGAGTTTAACCAAATCGCTTCTCCACCTTTCGCTTTAATCTTAGGTTGACCAAATGGATTGTCAGGTAATTCTACCCAAGGTTGGTTGACAATGATTAAGGTATTTTCATATTTAGAATCCGATTTACGAGATCCTGAAATACGTTGGTTAATACCCATACCAATTTTATCTGCTAAAACACTTGCATTGTGTTGTTTACCACCTTTACCTTCATACGTCATTTTACAAGGAACCGATCCGACTGAATCCCACATAATACAAAGTGAATAATCCAATTCACCTTTCACTTGTGCATCTAATAGATCGTTAATGTAATCGGTAATTTGTTCAATATAACTGAAGTTATTATTAAAGAGGAAAAATCCATCCCAATCTAATTCACCAGTTTCTTCATCAACAACTTCATCACATTCAAAACCCATAAGTTTTGCGTGATCAAAAGACCATTTTTGTTCCGTAATAATAAACACAGGAAGAATACCTTTCTTTTGTGCATCAACAGCGGTTTTAACAAGTGCGGTAGTTTTACCAGTATCAGAGTGACCTAAATACATATTAAGGTGACCGATTGCAGGTCCAGGTAGACCAACCGCATCTAAGAAGTCAGATCCTAAATCAAAGAATCTTTGTGGTTTGTATTTTGCGTCCGATGAGAATTTTTTCTTGATCGAACTAAAGTCATTTTTCTTTAAAGCCATATGAATATTCAGTTAGTGTTTGTACTAAAATATAAACAAAAAAACGGGAACAATAAACTGCTCCCGTTATATTTTTCCTATTTAAAATTAGAATGGTAATTCTTCATCAGCCTCATCGTTTGCTTGTGGATCAGCAACCTCGTTGATTGATTTTACTTCAACTTTTGGTGTTCCACCCATAGAAAATTCAGAAGTTTCAGTGTTTGAGTAAACATATCCACCTTTTTCTGAATCCCAACGTGGAGTTTCACCACGAGAGATTGCCTCAAGATACTCAACAGGTTTTTTAGAGTATACATCTTCCCAAGTTAATTCATCAGCAACCCACTCAGACATTTGAGTTTCTTCGTTAGAGATTGGTGATGGGTCATCATACATAACCGTTTGAATTACTGTGTAAGTTGCTCCTTTTGGAGTCTTAGCCTTTGTAAGTTCAAGGATCAAATCACGACCATTATCAGGATCGGTTACATCACCTTTTGCTTTCCAAATTGGAATGATTTTATCAAGTATTCCTTCTTGTTTGTAGTTGTGTTTAAATCGCCAAAATTTAACTCCGTCTTGTTCGTTATCACGATCAATTACTTTCACAATATAAAACTTACGTGCTCTGTATTGTGTTGCTAATTGTTTGTCAGTTTCTTTACCTGTTGACATAAGTTCTTCATAAACTTCATTCAAAGGTGAACGCTCGTTGTCATTCTTTCCTGGATCGTAAAATTTCTGCCATTTACCGTCCACAAGGATTTCGTGGAACCATACTTCTTTGAACGGTGAAGATCCGTCTGTTGTTGGTAGAATACGTACTCGTCTCTGACCTTGTTTTTCGTTGTCTTTCAAAAGAGCCGCGAAGTATTTCTTCATTCGATCTTCAGAAGACATTTTAGATGATGAGTTCGTAGAACTCTGTGTTGATTTTTCGTACTGTGAAAGTACTGCGTCTAAAACATTTGTCGCCATGTGTAAATAAAAATTAAAGGTTTATGTTAAAATTATAGTTGTATAAAAAGTTATAGTCAAATAGTGTCGCCAAAAAAAGTTAAGGTCGAAATAATCGACCTTTAACCTTATGAATTATATCTGTTTAATAAAATATCGTCTTCGTCTTCCATCGGTTCATTGAATGTTTTTTCAATTTCAGATGGGCTAAAATTTTCCACGTCGTCTTTTGTTAGAACGTATTCATTCTTACCAGTCATTTCCATTTCTCCCTCTTTATCTTTAAAGAAGTCTGCCAAATTTTGTTTGAATGGTCCTGAATCTAATGAACGTAATTCTAATTTCTCTTGTGCGGTTTTAGGTCTGTATTTTTCAACTTTAGCATCTAAAGTATCTATTTTTGAAACCAGCGTGTCCATTTCAGATAATTTATCTTCCATAGTTTTAATTTGGTTAAACAAGTTTTCAAAATATTCTTCTTGTTTGTCAGCCATAGTTTTTTGTGAATCAACTAAATCAGTAATATCTAATTCCTCAACTTCACCTTCACCTTCCGCACCAACTTCTTCAACATCAGGGTCTGTAGCAACATCAACAGGTGTTGGTTCCGCACCTACTGCCGGTGCCGCTGGTGGTGCTGGAGCTGCTGGATCAACAGGTACATCACCCGGAGGTGGGGGAATTTCGCCAGCCGCAGGATCAGCAGGTGCTGCTGCCGCAAGTGGGTCTACTGGAGGTTCAGGAACTTCTTGTTCCGAAATGTAATTATTAATCGAATTATATCGTTTAATCTCTTTTAATATTCTTTCGTCTATACTCATCTTATCCGTTTAGTAATGTTTTTATACCTTTATTGGTCTCAACTTGAACTTTCTTAAAGGTTCTCATAGTATTATCGACTCTTTCAATCAAGCCGTCTTTCATTCGTACAGTATAACAATCACCTGTGTCTAAATCACAAACTTGTTTAGTACCATCTCCCATATCTTTTTCAGAAACTCTTGTATTTTTACCCAAGTAGTTATCCAATAACAATTTTGTATTCATAGTTGTCTTTTATTATAAATATCAATTAATTTTAAAAGTTTGGACGGTGTCAAAAACTTGTATCGCCTTTGTAAATTCTTGTTCAATAATTTTCTTATCTTGTTCAATCATAGTGTCGTAAACATTAGGAGGTTGTCCTACCGGGTAATTAAGTATGTATTGTTTTGTAATTGACTGTAATACCGTTAACCCTGATTTAAGATCTGATTCTAAATTACTGAGTATATCTTTTATTCTGAAAAACGCAAATTCAATAAAACTTTCAAACGATCTGAAACTAGCAACTGGTAAATTATTATCAGTACCTCTTTTTACACAATAAAATTTATTATTTACATAATTAGTAAAAGATGGTCCATAAACCTCTTTAAGATTGATAGTAGAATAATTGTTTTCATAACCTGTAATTTTAGAACTATTTCCTGTATCAACATAAATAAATTCAAACAGTAACGCCGTGTAAGTTTGGAATGTCGTTCCGGTTGTAGGTCCAACATTAAGATTTGTTAACACTTTAACAATTGTATCAAACAACTCTTTAGTTGTTTTAGATGTCGCAGTAGGGACATCAATTGCGGTATATTGTGAATATCTTGGATTCAAATTAGTTTGACAATCTTGTGATTTTGTAAGAGTTTCTTGTGCCTGTAAGTTAGCTAAAACATTATCTTTCTGAGCAATAATATTTGTAGAACTTTCTCTTAATTTCTTTTCTCTTTCTTGTATCTTACTATCGATTGTTGATAATATTTTCACATTAAGTGTTTGAATAAAATTATCAATTCTTGGTAAACTGTAGAATGGTTGTCTTGTACCTTCAAAATGTGTTTCAAAACCACCCTCATTAACACTATGGGAAACTTTTGTAATCATGTAAGGACCTGAGAACATAGGAATGTTTCTGATGTTAAAGTACATCATGGGTTGTATTAAAGCATTACCCATCATATCCACACTACAACTATAACTTCTATTTTTATATAGGTTATATAATGAAACTGATTGTGTTGTTGATCTTCTGTTTTGACCTAAGTTTGCCATTTGATTTAACATCTCAAGTGATTCAGATGTTGGTTTACCAGGATCCTGAGCAACACTAAATGATTTAAAGATTTGTTGGTTTTGTCTTGTCATGTCAACATTAAAACCAACTACTTTGTTTGATTTTGCCCAATCTTGTTTATCAATTTGATTTTCAATTAAAGGATTATCACTAGCCCTTCTTAAGTCAAACGCATCATCACGATATCTGTAATCAATATTATCTTTCATATCCAAGTGTTCACTTGGTTTGTTCGCATAATAACAAAGGAATTTAGGTGAACTATTTCTGTAATCCACATTTAGGAATGTTCCAAAAAGCATATTACCAAACTCTAAACTACCGTCAGGTCTTGGTGTTGGGTTTTTCTGAGCATCCTGTACATTATAAAAATTAACATATGCTGGTAACATAAAGTGTTGGAAGTTGTTTTGCACTAATATGGTTGTTACCATATCTAATAGGGTGTTTTTATAATTAGCCCCATCGATAAGATCCATAATCTCAAAAATATCAACCAATACTTTATCACCAACGTTTCGGCTAGCCCTATCTACCAATAATACATCTTCAAATAATGTTTTACTTTCAAAATCAAAACCTGCAATCCAACTATCGTTAAGTGCCTTAAATGTTTCCCATAGTTCAGTTCTTGTTTGCTCGGTAAAACCAGCTTCTAAGTCGGCTCTATTTTGTGAATTATCTTCTTCAACGAACACATTAGGTAATTGTTTTCTTACTGCCGGTAACATAACATTTATAATGTTACTAATGTAGTTATCGGATTCAATAATATAGTTGTCCATTAAACTATAAAAACTCGTATAATTTAATTTAGGATTAGCCAACTTTTGGGTTGCATATATTTTAATTAATGGTGCAAAATCCTTAACATTCTGTTCATTAAAAAGAACATTTAAATCAACAAAGAAGTCTGTAATATAAGATCCACTATCTTTATATACTAATTCAGGAATACTTGATTTACCAACATAGTATTCAAGAGCTTCCCATGATTTTGGGTTTTGTTGTTTGGATTGAGCTAATGTGACTCCACCACCTTGTGTAGGTAAAGATCCTTGGAAATAAGGTCCATAAATAATAGGGTCTTCAATGAATCTAGTTGAGAATGTATAGAACAATCTTTTATTAAAATCAGATGGGTTACCATACTTAAATACCACATCATAATTCATAAATGATGTTAATATATTTTGGAATGTCTCGTTTTGACTTGTTATTAAACTATTCAATTTTGTTTCGGGTGAAGTACCTGTAGGAATTTTTACTTTAAATAATTCCCTCGCTAAGGTTTGGAAATTTTTAAACGTTTGTTCACTGACTTCGTTCGCATTGGTTTCAGCCTCAGTCGTATTTAAGTTACTTGCGGTTTGAGATGATGGTAGGGTATCAATAAAATCATAAATTGATCTACTAAAATTTAAAAACTCAGACTCAAAATAATCTAATGTTTTAATATTGAAAGTTGTAAATAATTCTTGGAAGTCCGTATAATCATTTTTATTACCACTTATAATAAAGTTTTGTTGGTCCTTTTGTTCGTTAAGTATTTTTTTCAAATAAGTTTCGGGGTCATTCTTAATTACTTTAGAATTATCAAACCATCCGTATTGTGGTGCGTTCCAAAATAATCTAACCGATCCGTTAAACATTGCGTCATTACCCGAAAGTTCGGTACGCATAACCCCATTCTTGAACGCCTCATCTTTTGTCTGATTTATATTAGTACCAAAAGACGGCATTACATAACAAAAACTTGGTTCGGTCGATGATGATACAACAACAGACCAAGGAGAAACTCTCATTGTCCTTGCAGGATTTGATTGATCAAAACCTGGTGTCTCATAAATTGTTGAGTTTTGTGTGTTCATCATTATTAACTTACCACTATCTAAGTTGTTCTGTATTGATAATGATGGAATACCTTGTACATAACTATTTTGTACAACAAACGCCGATGTTGTTGGTGTTTGACCTGTACCGACTATATAAAGACCAATACCACCTGTAGTTCCCGAAATTTGATTTTGTATTGTTACATTCCCATTTAATAGAGGACCATTAACTATTGATCCGTTCACTAAAACATTACTATCAATAGAATTAATTTGTAATACCGGATTTAAAGCAATAAAACTAGATGTAAACCCAGAACTATTACTAACTTTATATAAACCATTTAAATTCGTAGTACCTGTAATTTGGTTGGTAATTGTTAATGATGATGGGAATGATGATCCTGATAATATCAAACCGTTTGTTATTGCTGCTAAACTGACATTTGACATCTGAGCAAAACTACCTATCGTAAATTGGAGTGG
>Ga0164292_10003500_pt1 | contig 12823 bp, 10 predicted proteins | sample GEODES117metaG_FD_111486 | JGI IMG/M metagenome (GOLD analysis project Ga0164292, IMG submission 111486) | Eutrophic lake water microbial communities from Lake Mendota, Wisconsin, USA - GEODES117 metaG | ecosystem: Environmental > Aquatic > Freshwater > Lake | place: USA: Lake Mendota... | reverse complement strand
TGTAGCCTTATCCATAAAGTCAAAATCAGTTCCCTCCGGCGCCAATATGCTTGCCCTTAGTCGGTTGCGGTCTTCCAATGGCGCAAGTTCAGATGGGAGGCTACTGCCAACAAAATAGATAATCCCTGCGCACATGAGTACAATCACAACGGCGACCCACCTGGCTCGCATAAATTGATTCAACAGTTTTCGATACCCACTTTCCAGGCCCCTGTAAAAAGGCTCGGTTTTATGATAGAACCAGGAATGCCTGATGCCTGATTTAGGTGTAAGATAGATATTGAGTACCGGGGTTAGAGAGAGCGATACAAAAGCAGAGATCAACACGGCACCGGCTACTACGATACCAAATTCCCGGAATAGCCTGCCCACGAAACCTTCCAAAAAGATGATTGGAAGAAAAACTATGGCCAGGGTGATTGAAGTTGCAATAACGGCGAAATAGATCTCGTTGGCGCCTTCTCGTGCAGCCTGCCACTTATTCATGCCGGCTTCCATTTTCTTAAAGATATTCTCAGTCACTACAATGCCATCGTCTACCACCAGGCCAGTTGCCAGAACCAGCGACAGCATAGTCAGTACATTAATGGAGAACCCGGCGATATACATAATGAAGAAAGCGCCTATCAATGAAACCGGAATATCGATCAATGGCCGGAATGCAATACTCCAGTCGCGGAAGAACAGGTAAATGATCAGCACCACAAGGATAATGGCAATGAACAAGGTCTCTTTAACTTCGGTGATTGCTTTTCTTACAAACGTGGTTCTATCGTAACCCACTTCCACCTGAATATCTTCCGGCAGTTGTTTTTTTAACTCTTCCAGTCTTTTAAGCAATTCGTCCACGATCGCCACCTGGTTGGATCCGGGTTGAGGGATTGCGCCCAGGGTAACGGCCAGTACACCATTCTTTCGGGATGCCGCTTCTTCCTGACGGGGCCCAAGAACGGCATAACCGATATCTCTTAACCTGATGATCTTGCCCGCGTCCTGAAAAACGATCAGATTATTAAAATCATCTTCGGTAGTCAGTTTGCCATAGGCTTTTACGGTGAGTTCCGTTGTATTACCCCTGACTTTACCACCGGGCAATTCTATATTTTCCCGATCCAGCGCATTTTTTACATCCTGTATCGTCAGCTTGTAGGCGGAGAGTCTTGAAGGATCAAACCAGATCCTCATAGAGTATTGCTGGCCTCTTAGAAAAAATGAACTGATACCGGGAATGGTTTGTAACCTTTCCTGTATGAGGTTTTCAGCGATATCAGATAATTCCAGCAGTGTTCTCCGGTTACTCTGTACCTGGAGGAATACAATAGGATCAGAATCGGAATCCTGTTTGGCAACAGAAGGCGGCGCATCAATATCATCAGGTAAATTATTCAGGGCCTGTGAAACTTTTTCCCTGACGTCATTTGCTGCTTTCTCCAGGTCAACTCCCAACTCGAACTCAACCGTTACGTTACTGCTGCCCTGGCTGGATGATGAGATAATGGTTTTAACACCTTCTACGCCATTCACCGCTTTCTCCAGGGGCTCAGTGATCTGTTGTTCAATGATCTCAGCATTCGCTCCGGTGTAGGATGTACTTACATTGACCACCGGTGGATCGATGGCTGGAAACTCACGTACCCCGAGGAAGCTAAATCCAATAGCTCCGAATATGATAATGACAATAGAACAAACAATGGCGAGTACCGGTCTTTTTAAACTGAGTTCAGATAAATTCATCAGCACAATTTTCGGGTCAGTTTACAATTTTGGTGAGTTTGATCCGGGACTCAGGCTTAACAAACAGCAGACCTGTGGTGATCAGCGTGTCTCCTGCCTGTAATCCGTTAATCACCTGGATCATACTGGAATCCCTTACGCCCGTTTCAATTTTTACCATTTTGGCTATTCCATTCCGGTAAGCGGCTACTTGCTTATTCCGCGCCTGAGGTATAACGGCGTTGCTGGGGATCATGATGGCGTTATCATTCCTGCCCAGGATCATGTTAACTTTTGCGAAACTTCCCGGAACTAGATATTCGTCGATTCCAATCACCGTAGCCCGAATCCGCAGGTTACGGGTTGCTTCATCTACGGTGCTTTCTTTTGCCAGTACCCTCGCTGAATATGATTTTCCAGATCCTTCCAGCGCAAATTCCACTGGCTGGCCATTCTTGATCTCAGCACTGTATTTTTCTGGCACACTGAACTCTACCTTCATTTGATTGACCTGGGTAATGATGGTGAGCAGGGTGGTTGGAGAAACAAAAGCACCCGGACTGATATTTTTTAAACCAAGGCGGCCGGTATAGGGTGCCCTGACTTCCGTTTTGGAAATACCGACCCTGGTGAGTTCTATATCCGCGTTAATGTTGCTCACGCTGAGCACAGACAGGTCATAGTCCTGCTGCGCAATACCGCCGATGCTCAACAGCTCCCTCTGGCGTTCTTCCGTTTTCTTTGCGATCTGCAATTGAACTAAAAGTTTTTTTAACTGAGCCTGCAGGTCGCTGTCATTGATCTTCACCAGCAAACTGCCTTTCTGCATAATAGCCCCTTCTTTCAGGTTCAGCATAACGATACGCCCGGAGATCTCTGGCCTTATCTCTGTTGATTCATTTGGCAGGACGGTACCTGACACCTCGATCGTCTGGTTGACAGAACTTGTTTTAACCACCATTCCTTCCACTGCAAGCGCAGAAGGAACCTTGTTGGCGGCAGCCAACTCGCTGGGTGGTTTTTTTTCTGACTTGCAGGCGTGTAGTAAGGCCACTAAAAGAACAACGGTTAAAAAATTTCTCATGGAGTGTGAAAATGCGTCTAATCAAATAAATTGGGTACTGCCTCGCTACAACAATAGATGCCGTAACCCCGGAAAACTTGTTCGGATATGAAGTTATTCCAATTCATCCGATTTTAGCCCCGTTGATCATGGGTTTATCCGGCTTTAACAGAACAACTTCGTTGGCTTCGTCATAAACGCCCAACACGAGGCATTCGCTATGAAAATTTGCAATTTGCTTTGGTGGGAAGTTGATTACCGCAATGATCTGCCGCCCAACCAGTTCTTCCGACTTGTAATGGACAGTGATCTGGGCCGACGATTTTTTAACCCCCGCTGTTCCAAAATCGATGAGTAAGCGGTAAGCCGGCTTTTTGGCTTTGGGGAAAGGATCGGCTTCCAGAATAGTCCCCGTTCTGATGTCGATTTTTTCAAAATCATCCCAATTGATCAATGGCATATGAACGCATTTTTTTAACTTGATTGAAATATACAACATGTTCCATCCCTTCTCCCGTCGCAAGTTTATCAGGCATATGGGCATTGCAGCCGCAGGGTTTACCATTGTCCCCAGGCACGTGCTCGGAAAGGGGTATATTTCCCCCAGTGATAAACTCAATATCGCGGCGATCGGTGCCGGTGGGAAAGCTACCTTCAATATTACACAGGCCTGGAATAAAGGTGCCGAAAACATCGCCGTGCTTTGCGATGTGGACGACCGCATGTCGGCCGACATGAGAAAAAAATTCCCCTCTGCAAAGTACTATAAAGATTACCGGGAGATGCTTGACAAAGAAGCAAAATCCATTGATGCCGTAATGGTAACCACGCCGGACCACATGCATTATATGCAGACCATTGCAGTTATGCAGCTGGGAAAGCATGTATATACAGAAAAACCCCTGACGCACGACATTGCTGAGGCGCGTTTACTAACGGAGGCAGAGCAACAATACAAGGTGGTTACCCAGATGGGGAATCAGGGCAGCAGCGGGGATGCCACCCGAATGGTGGAAAGCTGGGTGCAGAAAGGCGTACTGGGAGACGTACATACCGTTCACGTATGGACCAACCGCCCAGTCTGGCCGCAAGGTATTCCCCGGCCAACAGGCATCGATCCCGTTCCTGCCGAACTTAATTGGGACCTGTGGTTGGGTACCGCCCCGAACCGGGAATTCAACAAAGCTTATTTGCCCGCCACCTGGCGCGGATGGTGGGATTATGGCACCGGATCATTGGGAGATATGGGTTGTCATTTTATGGATGTGCCTTTTAGGGCTTTGCGATTGGGATATCCGGAAAAAGTTGAGTGCAGTGTCACGGGGGTTTGGTCCGGATTTTTCCAGGAGGCGGATTATCATGAGAGTTGCCCCCCATCTTCCAAGGTGCATATCCAGTTTCCGGCCAGGGACAATATGAAACCGGTGGAGATGATCTGGTACGATGGGGGCATTCAACCCAAAAGACCGGTTGAACTTGGCCCAGATGAACCCATGGGCGAAGTGGACGGAGGAATTATTTTCGAAGGCTCCAAAGGGAAATTAATGGCAGGATTGTTTGGGCGACATCCAACACTGCTTCCAACCAATAGTATGAAGTTGGCCAATCTGCCCGCGCCAGACAGGGCGCTTGTACCCGGGGGGTGGGACGGGCATCAGAATCAATGGACCGCGGCCTGTAAAAAAGGATGGGGGGCCTACACCAGTTCACCGTTCTCAATGGCAGGTCCGCTGACGGAAACGGTGCTCATGGGGAACCTTGCCACTAGGAGTTTTAATTTGAGAAGGTCCAGGACAGGCGGTGGATTTGCATACCCCGGAAGAAAACAACTGCTGTGGGACGGAAAGAACATGCGCATCACCAATTTTGATGAAGCGAATCAGTTTGTAAAAAGGGAATACCGAAAGGGCTGGTAGGGTTCTGTTTTTTCAGGAGTTCTGATAGCCCGATCAGTGCAGGTGGTTTCTTTATAGGTTCAGGAGTTCTGATAGCCTGATCAGTTCTGTTTGTTTGTAACGATTCGTATCGTTATCGAAACATTTAGAATATTCCTCGAGCAGAAACTGGATGGTTTTTGCCGGGGACACGGGTTGGAAATTGGACTCCATCGGAGTCACATTGATGCGTGAAAAATAGTTCTCTACATCTTTCTGGGTGTATATCTGGCCGGTCATCGGATCGATGAAAAAATGAATCTTATTTTCATTTGCCTGGGTGTTGAAATAATCGTGTGACGTATCAAAATAGGCCAGAATATATTGCCTGGGAATATTCACCGCCTTTACGGGGATGTCGAGCATCTGGCACAAATACTGATACAGGATGCCATTAGTGATGGAATTTCCACGACGGGTTTCAATCACCTTATTTAACAGGAACTCTTCCTGGTGTTGATAGGATACTTCAACGCCTTTCAGCTTGTGGTAAGAGAATAGGATCTTGTTCACCACATTCACCTGTTCTAGCGCGGTGAGATAGCTGTTCAACTCGAGCCAGATGTTGCGCCTGAATTTTTCAATTTCCTGGATGATGGGGGAGGTGTGAAGATCTGGAAATTTATAACGGGCAGCCAGCAGTGCGCCTTCTACCAGGTCAGGATATTCCTTCCCATGCCATTCCGAGATATCGAGCTTCAGTTCATCGTAATGTAAACGGTGGATCAACAACTCAATTCTTTCCTGCACATCCTCAGCCGGCGTGTTCTCCCAAAGGTTTTCCAAATTGGGAATGATCTTTTTACCGAAGCTGACGATCCTGTCACTTACCGTGGTGTACACTTCTTCGTCGGGATCATCGATGAGATGAAACAGAGCTGATATTTCGTTGTTTTGTTCCATGAAGATAAACGTTCAGTTACATGACGTTTTATGCTGCTAAAAACTATTAGCAAATTCAAAATAAATATCGGAGGAACAAATCGACTTCGAATTCTTATTTATCCACAAAGGATAAAATAATGTTAGTAAGGCAGGTGTGTTATTTCGTTTTCTTTTTCCTGAAATTTTTCTTTGGAGGATTTGCAATGGCCTCGTCGATCATTTTCTTTACTTCATCGATCGTGAGGTCTGACACTTTTTCGTGTTGCTCTTTTGGTATCGGAAAGTTTCTCAGACCCTTCTTAATATAGGGCCCGTAGGGGCCACGCAGCAACTGGACTTTTTCTTTTTCGAAGATCTTGATCGTCCTTTCCTGTTTTGCCTGTCTTTTTTCTATGATGATCGGCAACACTTCGTCTAACGTGACCACATAAGGATCGTATTCTTTAGCCAGCGAATAAAATTGTTTGTCGTGCGCAATGTAAGGACCGAATCTTCCAATGCTTACAGAAACGGGGGAGCTTTCAAAATCCCCCAGTATCCTGGGGAGTTTGAAGAGTTCCATTGCTTCTTCGTAGGTAATGGTTTCAATACTTTGCTCCTGTTTTAACTTGGCGAACCGGGCTTTGTCTTCTTCATTGCTGGTATCGCCGATTTGTACCATCGGTCCAAATCTTCCCATACGTGCGATCACTTTCTTGCCGGACTCCGGTTCGATGCCCAGTTCCCTTTCACCGCTGATCCGTTCAGCAGTTTCCATGGTGGTGGTGACATCTTTTTTAAACGGAGTGTAGAAATCATCCACCATTTTATTCCACTTCACCTTACCGTTTGCAATTTCGTCGAACTCGTTTTCGATCTTGGCGGTGAATCCATAATCCATGACTTCATCGAAATGCTGGATCAGAAAATCGGTAACCACCAGGCCGAGATCGGTGGGAAACAACTTTGATTTTTCAGCGCCGGTATTTTCCTGTTCTGTTTTCTTGCTGACCTTATCTGCGTTCAATACAATCGTCCTGTAGTTCCTGACCACCCCTTCTTTATCACGTTTTTCAACATAACCACGTTTGAGGATGGTAGAGATCGTTGGCGCATAGGTAGAAGGACGGCCGATGCCAAGCTCTTCCAGTTTTTTGACCAGGGATGCTTCCGTGTACCTTGGGGCAGGGCGTGAAAATCTTTCAATGGCTTTCATTTCCTTCAAACCCAGATCCTGGCCTACGGCCAGCGGAGGCAGCATGCTTTCGTTGGCCTCGTCTTCATCCTCTTCATCGCGGCTTTCCATGTATACTTTCAGGAAGCCGTCAAACTTCATTACTTCACCTTGTGCGGAAAGCATCTCCTTGTTGGTACTGATGCTGATCTTTGCAGTCGTTTTTTCCAGTTCTGCATCAGCCATTTGGGATGCCATCGTTCTTTTCCAGATCAATTCATACAAACGCTGGGCGTCCTGTATGTCGGTTTGCCTTCTGTCCATGTATGTAGGGCGGATCGCTTCGTGCGCTTCCTGGGCCGACTCATTTTTATTTTTGAATTTACGCGTTTGGATATACTTCTTTCCATATTCGTTGCCGATCTGTGCGGTAATGTCCTGCACCGCGGTATCACTCAGGCTCACACTATCGGTCCTCATGTACGAGATATAACCTGCTTCGTAAAGTTTCTGTGCGAGGATCATGGTGCGGCTGACACCGTATCCGAGCTTTCTTCCCGCTTCCTGTTGAAGGGTGGACGTGGTGAACGGGGCGGGAGGTGTTCGTTTTGCGGGTTTAACCTGGATATCCGCCACTTTATATTTTGCGCCCACGCAACTTTCCAGGAATTTTTCCGCGCTCTCTTCCGAATTGTATTTACTGCCTTCCGCCTTAAAGGATACCTGCTTTTTGTTGATGTCGTTAGCGGTGAAGAAAGCATCTATTTTAAAAGTACTGGTAGCGTTAAATGCGTTGATCTCTCTTTCCCTTTCTGCGATGATCCTAACGGCCACACTCTGCACCCTGCCCGCGCTAAGATTATTCTTCATGCTCATCTTTCTCCAGAGAATAGGAGAGAGCTCAAAACCCACGATCCTGTCCAGTATCCGGCGTGCCTGTTGTGCATTTACCAGGTTGAGGTCAAGAAGGCGGGGGTTTTTCACCGCTTTTTCAATGGCCGGCTTAGTGATCTCATGGAAAACGATCCGCTTCGTTTGAACCGGGTCCAGGCCCAGCACTTCACAAAGGTGCCAGCTGATCGCTTCCCCTTCGCGGTCCTCATCCGTTGCTAGCCATACTTCCCCGGATTTCTTCGCCAGCTGCTTCAGTTCCTTGACCACTTTTTCTTTGTCTTCCGGAACAATGTAACGGGGTTGGAAGTTGTTCAGGACGTCGATGCCCATAGCGTCTTTTTCCAAGTCCCTGATGTGACCAAAACAACTCTTCACCTCGAAATCGGCTCCCAGGATTTTTTCGATGGTTTTGGCTTTTGCCGGCGACTCAACTATCAATAAATTTTTAGCCATAATGGGGGTTTCGGTATTTTTCAGACGGAAAGTAAAGAAAAATTAAATTCATATCACTATGATAATCAATGTTATTCTTGATTTCCATCCATTCATTAGCGTTGCAATAATACGGTTTTGCGGTAAATTCCAACATTAGCTACCTACAGCGGCAACTGGGAAAATGACCATTTAGAGGAAGGAGAATATCTTTCGCTTCACGTCATTGTCGCGGTATATCTTATTATGGCCGAGCCCTTTTGTGATCATAAATTCTATGTTAGGGTAGCCGGTAGCCATTACTTTTTGGGCCTCCGCAACGGGGGTGACCAGATCTTCTTCATCATGGATCCAGAGGATGGACGCCGTTACATGTTTTAAAGCCCGGCTGGCAGAAAAATGGGCAGGCCAGTGACCAGACTTCTGGTGAATGATGCGGTCAAATTCTTCTCTTACTTTATTGTTTAATTGCATGAATCTGAAAAATCCGTCTATGGCGACCGTAGTCTCCGAAGCAGGGGCGATCACCACGGCGCGGGTTGTGGCATCATGGCGCCTTTTTTCCAGGTACATCAACAGGGCAAAGCCACCGAATGAGTGGCAGATGAAGCGGTCTATCTTTCCAAAATGTTTCTCCGTGTTTGAGATCATTTCCATGTAGTCCAACAGCGTGACCTGGCTTCCTTCGCTGCTCCCATGTGCAGGGGCGTCAAAAGCAAGCACTTCATAACCCGCTTTGACGGCCCTGGAAATATGATGATCGAATTTTCTGCAGGAAGATTCAAAACCGTGCAGGATGAGTAAACGGTTGCCAGCGTCTTTGTTCCACCGATAGCCATGAACTTTCTTCCCTTGTTGGGTGAAGTGGAGTTTTTCGCCTTTTGCGAAAATATCCGGGAAAGGTTTATTGGACCGGCGCTGGGGTGTGCAAAAAAGCTCATAGGCTTTTTCGGCGGCTTTCTTCGGCGACACCACGGCGATCATGTTCAGCCTTGCTCTCACATAACCGATGGCAATTTTCTGTGCAAGTTTCATATCTTCCGCAAATATAAACTTCGTAAACAGTTTGACGGATATTGTAATCATAGGTTCGGGCCATGTGGCCAACGCCATGGGAAGAAAGATCCTGGAGTCAGGTCACTCCGTGTCACAGGTAGTTGCCCGAAATAAGATCAAAGGAGAAGCGCTGGCTCGCCTGCTGCAGGCTGATTTTACTACAGATTTTAGCCATACAAACCAGCATGCATTCATGTGTATCGTTGCGATCAGTGACGACGCCCTTCCTGAACTCCGCAGGAACCTTACTCTTGACCGTATGCTTGTTGTGCATACGGCAGGCGCTGTGACAAAATCGGCACTGGAAAAAGTATCTAAAAATTTCGGGGTAATGTACCCGCTCCAAACACTTAGGGCAGAGGCAGCTGACGTTCCTGATTTTCCCCTCTTAGTGGATGGCAGTACCCCGGAAACATGCACGATGGTCATGGACTTCGCCCGCACCCTTTCGCAAACCGTGGTGCAGGCCAATGATGAATACCGCAGAAAGATCCATCTTGCTGCCGTTGCCTCCGGGAATTTTTCCAATCATCTTTTTGCCCTTGCACAGGATTATTGTAATAAGGAAGGAGTAGACTTCCAATTGCTGTTGCCCATGTTGAGGGAGATCGTGAATAAACTGGACAACCACCATGCGTTCAACAGCCAGACCGGTCCTGCGTTCCGGAACGATGTCCTGACATTAGCGGCACACCGCCAAATGCTCGGCCTTTATCCCGAACTGTCTGCTGTTTACGAAATGATGAGTTCATCCATTGCTCATCACCATCATCCCCACAAATACAAGTACACATGAACGTATTGGAAAAGTTCATTCCGGTGAACACCCTTATTTTTGATATGGACGGCGTGCTGACCGATGGCTCATTGCTGGTGATGCCAGACGGGGAGTGGGTAAGGAGGATGAATATCAAAGATGGCTATGTACTTCAACTTGCGGTAAAGTCGGGCTATCGCGTTATCGTGATCACCGGGTCTTATTCAGTTCCTGTAGAACAACGCTTGCAAAAGCTGGGTATCCGTATGGTGTACCAGCGTGTTAGCGATAAACTGCAGCTCCTGAAAAATTTGATGGCGGAACATCAGTTGGTCCCAGAACAGCTGATGTTTATGGGAGATGACATTCCAGATATAGAAGCGATGCGGCACTGCGGACTATCCTGTTGCCCTGCTGACGCTGCCAGAGATATACTGGCGATGGCAGATTACATTTCGCCGGTAAACGGAGGAGAGGGCTGCGTGCGGGACGTCATAGAAAAATTAATGCGGGTTCAGGGTAAATGGCAACATCGGGAAGACGTTAGCAGTACCTGAAGTGTTATTTATGGCTGACGCGCACCCCGATGGCCTTTTATCACAGTACCTGAACCATTATCTATAACCAGGATGGCGTTGGCAGAAACCGAAGCATTATCTTCATGCCATGAAACTCGCAGGCGCATTTTTCAGGCTGATTAGGTATCCTAATCTTTTTTTCATTGCGCTCACCCAGATTTTATTCTATTACTGCATTGTAACTCCTTCGTTCAGCTCTGTAGGGCTGCAGGATCCCATGGGCACCAACGGACTATTGATCCTGATTGCCGCCTCCATTTTTATCGCCGCTGCGGGCTATATCATCAACGATTATTTCGACCTCAATATCGACCGGGTGAACAAACCGCAAAAACTGGTGGTGGACCAGATCATCAAAAGGCGGTGGGCCATTCTCTGGCACTTCGGTTTTTCCTTTGTGGGTCTGGTCTTCAGTGCCATCTTGTCGAGCAGGATCGAGAACCCTCTCCCCCTCATCTTCAACTTTATCACTGTTTTTTTACTCTGGTTTTATTCTACCAGTTTCAAGAAGCAGGTGCTGGTGGGCAACATCATCATCTCCCTGCTTACCGGCTGGGTAATACTGGTGATCTTTGTTTCCGTAAATCCCGTGAGGTTGCAGCGGCCCGATAGTGATGGCTTCAAAGTACTATCCCGGATCTATAAATTCGCGGTGTTATACGGGGGATATGCATTTATCATTTCGCTGGTAAGGGAAGTGGTGAAGGATATGGAAGATATGGAAGGGGATGCCAAATATGGTTGCAGAACCATGCCCATCGCATGGGGGCTACCTGCATCAAAGCTATTCGTTTCCGTGTGGATGATCGTACTGATCTGTTCGATGGTGATCCTGCAGATATATGCCCTGCAACTCCACTGGTGGTGGTCAGCCTTATACAGCATCATCTTCATCGTTATTCCTTTGGGGATGATCCTGAAGAGGCTTTTCCCTGCGGCAAACCCTTCAGATTATCACCAGCTCAGTACGCTGATCAAATTGGTGATGCTCACGGGGATACTTTCTATGTTCTTCATTAAATGGTATTCATGATCAGGAAAATCGTTCTGGCGTCACAGTCGCCCCGAAGAAAACAATTGTTGGAATGGGCAGAAGTTGATTTTGATGTCCTTACGCAGGTAACCGACGAGTCATGGCCTGAAGGAATGCCCGTAGAAGAGATCCCGATACATATTGCGCGTGAGAAGGCAAGATCAGTAATGCAGCTGGACCTTTACAATCGCTACGAGCAGGGAGTGCCTGTACTGGCGGCAGATACGATTGTGGTTCTTGGTAATGAGATACTTGGTAAACCGCGGGATGCAGAACACGCCCTGACCATGTTGAAGGCACTGTCTGGCCAAAAACATAAGGTCATAACCGGGGTAGTGATCGTGAACCATGAAAAAGAGATTCGGTTTTCCGATGTTACAGAAGTTGATTTTCATTCCATACCTGAAGATGACCTCAGGTATTATGTAGAGAAATTCGAACCTTTCGATAAAGCCGGGGCCTATGCGATACAGGAGTGGATCGGCGTAGTTGGCATCAAAGCCATCACCGGTGATTTCTATAACGTCATGGGCCTGCCGGTTAGTCGTGTTATCAGAACTTTGCACGAGGAATTCTGATTTTTTTCCAATCGTTAAACCTTTTCTTCCGTTTGTCAACCGTTTAGTGGCGTCTATCATTTACACGAAGCATTCCGTTTTTATCCATGTTTATCAGCGTTCTTTTCTCTTGAATTCCGGCTTTTGGTGTCCGTCATTTACACGAAGCATTCCGTTTTTTTCCATGTTTATCAGCGTTCTTTTCTCTTGTAATCAGCCTCCCCGCGTCCGTAGATTGTATAATGAATGAGAAATTGTTGCAGTTTATATGGCAGCATCGTTATTTCAATTTGTGGAACCTGACCACCCTGCAGCAAGAAACGCTGGAGATCATACAGCAGGGCAGGCTGAATCCAGATCAGGGGCCAGACTTCCTGTCGGGCCAGGTCAGGATCAATGGTCAGTTATGGGCGGGAAATGTTGAATTGCATGTGCATAGTTCAGACTGGGAGTTGCATGGTCATGATGCTGACAGCAACTATGATAATGTTGTGTTGCATGTGGTTTGGAAACACGATAAACCCATCCGTTCTTCCGTTCCCATACTTGAGCTTCAATCGAGGGTGCCTTTTCACCTTACCGAAAAATACCGGGAGTGGATGAGGACGGAGAAATTCATTCACTGTTCGGGTGAACTGGCGTCCATGGATAAGGCCATGGTGTATCCATTTCTGGATTGGCTGATGTTGAAACGGGTGGCGGACCGATCCCGTGAGGCCTATAGCAAAGTGAAAGGGCTGGGGATGGACTGGGAAGAAGCATTTTGGA
>Ga0164292_10003497_pt1 | contig 12826 bp, 9 predicted proteins | sample GEODES117metaG_FD_111486 | JGI IMG/M metagenome (GOLD analysis project Ga0164292, IMG submission 111486) | Eutrophic lake water microbial communities from Lake Mendota, Wisconsin, USA - GEODES117 metaG | ecosystem: Environmental > Aquatic > Freshwater > Lake | place: USA: Lake Mendota, Wisconsin... | reverse complement strand
TTTGCCAATAATTGGTGAAATTATGCAAGGTGAAAATGACAATCCAATTGCTATTAAAGATGGTGATAGATCCTTGATTGCAGAACAAATTAGAAGTATAAGAACTAATTTATCCTTTTTTGGTATTGGAGGGGATAAAAAAGTAATTTTAGTCAATTCTACTATTTCTGGTGAGGGTAAAAGTTTTGTGGCTATGAATATAGCAGCAAGTTTAGCACTTTTTGGTAGTAAAGTAGCCATTTTAGAGTTAGATTTAAGAAAACCAAAAATTACAAAAGCTTTATTATCAAATACAGGAATGGGCATTACTAATTATTTAAGCGGTAATGCCAATATTCAAGAGATTATACAATCTGCATATAATGTTAAATTATTAGATGTTATACAAGCTGGGCCAATTCCCCCTAATCCCACTGAATTAATTGTTTCTGAAAGGTTTAAAGAATTAATTGTAGAATTAAAAACAATGTATGACTATATTATTATTGATAGTCCCCCAATCAGTTTGGTTACTGACGCTCAATTATTAGAACCATTTTCGGATTTAGTTGTATATGTTGTTAGACATAATTATACTCCAAAGTCCTATTATAACCTTATTAAACAATTATTTGCTACAAAAAAGTATAAAAATATGTGTCTGCTTTTTAATGGTGTTAAGCCAAGAGGGATTAATTTTTATGGATATGGATATGGATATGGATATGGATATGGATATGGATATGGATATGGATATTATACTGAATCTAAGAAAAAGAGTTTCTTTAAAAGGGTTTTCAGTAGAAGCTAATTCCGATTTATTAACAAATTCAAGATATCAATAAAAATATGCCTAATTCAGATAATAATAAATTAATCGCAAAAAATACTTTATTGTTATATTTTCGAATGATTCTAGTATCAGTAGTTTCACTATTTACTACACGAATCATGTTAGAGCAATTAGGTGTTGAAAATTTTGGTATTTATAATGTAGTAGCTGGCATTGTTGGATTTCTTGGAATCTTAAATGGCACTTTAGTCTCAGCTACACAGCGTTTTTTAGCTTATGAACTAGGGAGTGGAGATGTAAAAAGTTATAATAATGTTTTTAGTATGCTAGTTACTATTTTCATTTTTATATCTTTAGCTCTTTTAATCTTAGCATTTGCTTTTGGTCCGTATCTGATATATAATTTTATTGTGATCCCTGATGAAAAACGTGTTGTAGCAATGTGGGTTTATTATTTCTCTGTTGGTACATTTTTTGTAAGTTTAATTACAACTCCATATGTTTCATCTATTATAGCACATGAAAATTTCGGTATTTATTCATTTATTAGCTTTGTAGAAGTTATTTTAAAATTATTATTAGTTTATGGACTTTATTTATCGAAATTTGACAAACTATTAACTTATGGTTTTTTAACTATGGGAGTTTCATTTTTGTTATCAACTATTTATTGTATCTATTGTATATACAAAATAAAAGGTTGTAAATATAATTTTTTCTTTGATAAATTTATATTCCATAAACTCATTAGTTATATTAGTTGGAATCTGTTCGGAAGTGTTACCACAATTCTAAACTATCAAGGTCAAACTTTATTGTTAAATTTTTTTTTCGGCCCTTTAGTAAATGCGTCTAAGTCAATTGCTGACAAAATAAACACAACTGTAGGCTCTTTTAGCAATAATTACTTTATGGCTGTCCGACCACAAATAATCAAAAGTTATGCTTCTGGAAATTATAATCATATGTTTAAATTGGTTAACCAAAGCACTAAGTTTTCATTTTTTTTATTATTTCTTGTAACCATGCCTCTCATTATTTTAATGCAGGGTATACTAAAAATATGGTTAGGGCCAACTCATGTTACAGATAACATGGTTCTATTTTCTCAATTAATGTTATTATTTTCTTTAGTAAATGTATTTGAAAACCCTATTACAACGATGATACAAGCTACTGGTAATATTAAGAAATATGAAATAATAATTGGAAGTGGTGTTTTATTAGTTTTGCCTATTTGTTACTTATTTTTTAAGAATGGGTTACCTTCTTATTATTCATTAGTTGTTTTAATAGTTACTTATTTTATAGCTCATTTATTTCGTATAATCATTGCTAATCAACAATTAGGATTATCCATACGAATTTATTTTAATTATGTTGTTGTTTCAATATTAATCTCTGTAATTCCTTCTGTATTTTTATCTTATTATATATGTAAATTATTTTCTGATAATTTCTTTGGACTTATTAATTCATATTTTATTTGCTTATTAATCTCACTTTTATTTATTTTTTGTCTAGGTTTAGATAAATTTGAGAGAAATATCTTAACTGATTTCATAAAGCGGAAATTAAGAAGTAAAAAATGAGTTTGTTATATTCTATAATTATATATTATTTTCTAAATTTAAGAAGTTGAGTAGTAGAATTAAAATACTTTATCTTATTGATACAAATGTACCAAATGTAGCAAATGGTTCAAATGTTGCTTTGTTGAATTTAATCGAAGAAATGAAACATTTTGACATCGAATTAATGTTAGTTGCAGCAAAATATGGTTCTTTATGTAAAGATGTAGAACAAAAAAATATTCCTTATAAATTAACTAATCATGAGTGTCATGTTTATCCAAGAGTAAAATCAATTAAAAATGCAATATTTTTTGTACCTCGTTTATTAGGGTTGTTAATTAAAAATTTTAAAGCAGAACTTAATTTAAAAACCATCGTAGAAAAGTATAAACCGGATTTGATCCATACAAATATAGGTCAACTTCATATTGGATATAATGTTGCGAAAAGATTAAACATTCCTCATGTTTGGCATATTCGCGAATATCAAGATTTAGCTTTAGGAATGCATCCAATACCTTCAAAAAAATCATTTAAAAATAGACTTAATTCTAGTAATAATTACTCTATTGCTATAACCAATGGAATTTTTAATTATTATAATTTGAGCCATAATGCTAGAGTTATTTACGATGGTGTATTGAATAAAGATGATATTACATTTTTAGAAAATAAAAGTAAATATTTTTTATTCTTAGGGCGATTAAATCAACAAAAAGGAATTTTAGAATTGATTAAAGCATTTTTTGATTTTGCTTCTTTTAATTATGATTATAATTTATTAATTGCTGGTGATGGCTCTGAAATTTATGTAAATATGTTAAAAGAGATTGTTAATAAAACACCTTATAGTAATCGCATTATTTTTTTAGGATTTCGTAAAGATACTTCTGAATTACTTAAAAATGCTACTGCATTAATTGTACCTTCAAAATATGAAGGTTTTGGATTTGTCACTGTCGAGGCTATGTTTAATGGTTGCCTTGTAGTTGGTAACAATTCTGGTGGTACTAAAGAAATTTTAGAATTAAATAATTCTGGAATTCTCTACTCTGGCCATAATGAATTAGTTCAATCTTTGAAAGATATTGTGACTTTGGGTATTGAATATTATTACCCCATGATAAAAAAAGCTCAGTTTACTGCTACAAATCTTTATTCTAAAGAACAAAATGCGATACATATTTATAATTTTTATAGATATATATTAAATAAAAATTATGATGCAAAAAAAGATTTTTAATATTAGCATTCTTTTACTTTTATTAATTAATATTTCTTTTTTTAAATTATTATTTAATACTACTTATTTTGGGTGGTTAAAAAATATTATTTATCTAATTACACTTCCAATATTACTAAATACTTCATATAAGAATAAAGATAAATTTCATTGGATATATATTGGTATAATGATTTTAGGTTTAGTATTTCATACATTTCTTCCTGAAATTAAAGAAATCACATTAAGTGATTCTTTACAATGGATTTTTATTATTGCTATTATTATTAATTTCAATAAATTTAAAATTAATTCCAATGTATTTTTATTAGTATTAATATTATTTTTTATTACTAATTGTTTTTTAGCTATTTATGAGGTTTACTTACAAACTAATATATTCGATTTTAAACATGTTGAAGGTTTTAGTTATTATACTGATAAATATGAGTTTAGAGCATTTGCTTTAATGGAACATCCTTTGCAATCTGCCAATATTACTTTAATTATTATTTCATTTATAATGATTAATAATAGATTTCATCCATTATTTAAAACTTTATTATTAATACTGGGATTAATGGCTTTAATTTCTTTTAATTCACGTTCTGCTTTAATAATATGTTTATGTTTATTTTTATATAAATTTATATTATACAATGTTAAACCAATTTTCATTTTATTTTTAGGAATCTTTGTTTATGTTTTATTTTTTTCTGATTTAATTTTATTTGTTCAACAAAATTCATTTTTTTTCGGACGTTTATCAATTTCAAATAATTTAAAAGATGACTCATCACAAACTAGATTATTTAGTTATTTTTATTTTTGGAATTCAAGATGGAGTTTTCAAGATATAATTTTTGGCGGAAGGATTATTAAATTATTAGGTACTGATTATACTCTAGAAAATGGAATTTTACTTAATATTACATGGTGGGGATGGGTTATAGGGTTACTTAAAGTGATTCTTGAACTCTTAATTTCTTTTTTTTGTTTGAAAAAATATAACATTAAAGACAAATTAATAATCTTAATAGCTTGTTGGGGTACATCATTTTCAAATAATAACTCATTTTATACATTTGTTTTTGCTTTTTTTATATTTTCATTTATAAGTTTTGACCCTTTAACAAACAAGCAAAATTCAAATTTTACATTTTGATTTATTATCATATTTTATCTAATACGATTTATAAAACCATTATATTATATTTTTCTCCAAATTTTATAAATTTTGAATAAAAATAAACCAAGAGTTATTGCTTTTTATCTTCCACAATTTCATCCAATAGCTGAGAATGATGCGTGGTGGGGTAATGGTTTCACAGAATGGACTAATGTTGGCAAAGCAAAACCCTTATTTCGGGGTCATTATCAACCAAGAGTTCCTGCTGATTTAGGTTATTATGATTTAAGAATTCCGGAAGTAAGAGAAGCTCAAGCTAAATTAGCAAAAGAAGCAGGAGTTGAAGGTTTTATGTATTGGCACTATTGGTTTGGGAACGGAAAACGGCTAATGGAAAATATTTTTGAGGAAGTATTAGAAAGTGGCAAGCCTGATTTACCCTTTTGTTTGGGTTGGGCCAATCATTCGTGGTTTGCAAAAAACTGGAATTCAAGTTGTGTTTTAGAGGATAAATTACTCATTGAGCAATTTTATCCTGGTGAAAATGATTTTTATGAACATTTTAAAACTGTTCTCAAGGCATTTAAAGATGAAAGATATATTAAAGTAGGAAACAAACCTGTTTTTTTAATTTTTGACCAAATAAACCTACCTGAAAATTTTATTCCTTTATGGGATAAGTGGGCTAAACAGGAAGGTTTTAATGAAGGTTTATATTTTGTTGCAAATGTTAATAAAAGTAAAAATCAATCAAAAAAATTCATTATTGATAAAGGATTTTCAGCTGTTACATATCAAAAAATGGGGGAGCTTTATAATCGAAAAAATAAATTTCAAAAATTAATATTTCATATTATAGGAAATATTAATAATGTATTTTTTAATAAACCATTATTTACTTTTGATTACAAAAAATCATTTCCTTTATTTGTGAGTGATGAAGAGTATAATGAAGATGTGATTCCTTTTATGCTACCCAATTGGGATCATACACCTCGCAGTGGCAAAAATGGCACATTATTAAATAAATCAACTCCAGAATTATTTAAAGAACATGCTCATCAAGTTATTAATATTTTAAAAGAAAAGGAAAACAAACTTATTTTTCTTAAATCATGGAATGAATGGGCAGAAGGTAATTATATGGAACCAGATTTAAAACATGGGAAAGGCTACTTAAAAGCCTTAAGGGAAGTTATAGATAATCACTCAAAATATATAAAATAAATGAAAAGTATTGCTTGGATAACAGCTAGCTCTTTCATAGATGTAGATTTATCTATTATTAATTCTTTAAATTCAGAAAAAAATTTAAAAATATTTTGGCACTTAATCTTCGTTAAAAATGAAAAAAGTACTTTTAAATTTGATGAAATAAATTCAAAAGTTAGTTCTACTTCTTTATTTGTAAGTCATTTAATTCTAAAAAAACGACTTAGTTCAGTAAAAACACTATTTATTTTTTTAGATTTTTTATTAAAGATTAAAAAATCTAAACCAGATATTTTATACGTAAATGCTGATCTAGAACCGTATTTTTCAATTTTAATTAGATTGTTTTTTAATCCAAAAAATTTAATTATATCTATACATGACGTAAAACCTCATTCTGGACAAAGTAAAATTGTAACTTTTTTTTCAAAAATAAAAGTAAAATTATTCTATAATTTTCATGTTTTTAGTAAAACCCAACAAATTATTTTTCTAAAAAAAAATATGAATAAAAAATGTTTTTTAATACCATTATTTTTACAAGATTATGGTATTTCTAAAAGTGTACCACAATCATTAAAAATTTCTTTTTTATTTTTTGGTACAATTAGAGAAAATAAAGGTTTAGAATATCTTATTTTAGCATCCAATAAATTAAATTCTTTTTATAAGGGTAAGTTTGAAATTATAATTTTTGGTAAGTGTGTTAATTGGTCATTTTATAAACAAATAATAGAACATGAAGAAGTTTTTAATATTTCATTAAAGGCTGTACCTAATGACCACATCCCAGATATTTTTTCTCAATCGCATTATCTTATTTTACCTTATAAAGATGTTACTCAAAGTGGACCATTGATGTTAGCTTTCAATTATCGTACAATTCCAATTGTATCTAAACTTCCTGGATTCGAGGAACTTATAATTGATGGTTATAATGGCTATATGTTTGAATCAGAAAATTTCCTTTCTTTATATGAGTTAATGAGTAAAATTATAAAAAATCATGATCAAAGTTATAATAACATGATTAATAATTTATCTGAATTTGTTAAAAATAAATATAATATTATTGATTTCAAATTAGCTTATTTAAATATGTTTAATAATACTATTGACAATAGATTCTAAAATTTAACCAATATATTTATATATTAATTTCTTTTTTAATAAAAAATCTAGAAATATCTCTGTATATTTTATTTTACATGTATTTAAAAAATCAAAAAATTCCTTTACATATATCTAAATCAATTCTAACTATTGGTCCTGATTATTTAAATTACAGCGGTGGTATAGGCGCAGTGATTTATGTTTACAGTAAATATTTTCCTTGTTTTAATTTTTTACTATCATATAGGAGTGGCTCAACATATTTAAAAATATTTATTTATTTAAAATGCATTTTTAATTTATTTAAAATACTTACGTTTGATCGTAAAATTAAAATTATCCATATACATGGTGCTTCAAGAGGAAGTTTTGCCCGAAAATTTATATATTTTCTAATTGCAAAATATTTTTATAGAAAAAAAGTTATTTACCATATCCATGGTGGTGAATTTCATTTATTTTATTTACATAGTAACATAATCGTAAAGAAATTAATATGTTTATTTATTAATAATTCTGATGTAATAGTTTGTTTATCTGAATTTTGGAAAAGTTTTTTTGAATCAAATTTTAATCCAAAAAGAATACAAATTATACCTAATATTATTGATTTCCCATCTAAGACAAATTTAAATAAAGTAAGTTCATTTTGTACTTTTCTATTTTTAGGACAAATAGGATTTAATAAAGGGGTATTCGATTTATTAGAAGTAATTTCAATTAACAAAAATAAATATAATGGAAAAATAAAATTAGTAGTTGGAGGTAATGGTGAAGTTCAAAAATTAAAATTTTTAATCAAAAAACTACAACTTTCAGAATTAGTTGAATTTGTAGGTTGGATTTCTAATGAAGAGAAAATTTTTATTTTTCAAAATTCAGATATTTTTATTTTACCTTCTTATAATGAAGGTTTGCCAATTTCTATTTTAGAAGCATTGTCTTATGGTAAAGCTATTATATCAACTAATGTTGGTGGAATACCTGAAATTGTAATTCCAGGGAGAAATGGTATTTTAATTGAACCCGGAAATCTTTTAGATATTGAAAAAGCTATTGATTTTTTTATATTAGATGCAAATAAAATTAAATCTTTTGGAAAAGAGTCTAAAATTATTGTTACGAAACATCTACCTGATGCTGTAGTAATGGATTTATCAATCATCTATACATTATTACTTAATGAATAAGCATTTTCTAAAGAAGATTCGTGATAATATGCCTGAGTCTCTAAAATATATAACAGCCTCTTTATTTCGTAATAAATTAATTAAAAATAAAGATTACACTGCATTTACTAAATTACTTGAAAATCGAGATTTTTTAAATGAAGTTGAAGTTAAGGAATATCAGTTTAATGAATTAAAGAAAATTTTAATTTATGCAAACGATAATGTTCCATATTATTCGAAGTTATTTAAACAAGTTGGATTTTATCCACAAACCATGAAGTCTATAGTCGAGATGAATGTTATTCCACTTTTAACCAAAGAGATTATTAGAGAAAATTTTGATGAACTGATTTCAACAGAGAAAGTCCCAGGAGGACATTATGTTGCAACTACTGGTGGTAGTTCTGGAGAACCTTTAAAAGTTTTGCTTGATTATCATTCTGTATTTAAAGAGAATGCTTTTGTTAATCATTTTCGCGGTAAATTAGGTTATAACAATTCTGATAAGATTGCTACGTTTAGAGGAGTTGAGTTCGGAAATAAATTGTGGCAATTTAACCCAATGCAGAATGAATTGATTTTTTCTCCTTTTAAACTTTCGGAGCGTACACTTACTAAATATATTGATAAAATAAATAAATTTAAACCATCGTATCTAAATGGCTATTTATCTTCGATTCATTTTTTATCAAAATTGATGTCAGAAAATGGGATAGACTTTAAATACCCAATAAAAGGTATTTTTTTAATTTCAGAAAATATAGATATTAAACAGAGAGATTTTGTTGAAAAAATATTTAACGTTCCAACGATCACTTTCTACGGTCATAGTGAACGTTGTATTATTGCAGAAGAATTATCCTCAAATGAGTATGAATTTAATCCTTTTTACGGTTATACTGAACTAATTTCACTAGGAAATGATAAATTTGAAATTTCTGGTACAGGTTTTCTCAATAAAACTATGCCTTTGATTCGTTATAAGACAGATGATGTCTGTATGAAAGGTAAAAATTTCTATAAAATAGATGGTAGTAGAAAAAGCAATCTTGGATTGTATGGTCATAATGGTGAATTTTTTTCTCAAGCAGCTTTTAATTTTCACAGTGAAGTATTTAACAATGTTGTCAATTACCAGTTCGTTCAAAATCACAAAGGGAAAGTCGATCTTTTATTGGTTGTGAATAAATTTTTCTCTAGTGATGAGATAGTCTCTATAAAAAAAGAGATTGATAAAAAAACTAAAGATGTGATATTATTTGATATTAAAGTAGTGGATCATTTAATTTTAACAAAAAGGGGAAAGTTTAAAATGTTTATCAATAATTTAATATATGATTGACTGGTATCTAAACCGGCTCAAAACCATGACAATATCCGAAATTCCATATCGGGTTAGTCAACTTGTAACTAAGCAAATTGAAAAGTATTTTTTGAAATTTATATTACAGAGTCAAAGAGTTAAATTTATAAATAGTCAAATACTTCCAATAAAGAGCATAAAACATCCTTTATTTGAATCAAATATTTGGATATTCGGTAAAAAATTCGATTACATCATTGAGCCTATTAACTGGCATAAAGATATTTTCTCTGGTAAAGAATTTGCGCTAGTATTCGCAAAATCAATTAATATCCGCATTGATGCTGATTTGTCTGCAAAAAATGTTTGGGAAATCAATAGATTGCAATTTTTACCACATATTGCGATAAATTATAAGACTACTGGAGATGAAATGTTTTTAAATCAGTTCATTCGAATAATAAATTCTTGGAATGATGCTAATCCTTATTTATTAGGTATCAATTGGTACAGTAATATAGAAGTTAATATCCGATTGATCAATTGGTTTTTGTGTTGGGAAATTTTGAATGTTGATGAAATTATAAATAAAAACGTTAATTTTAAAATATTTGTTAATTCAGTTTGGCTCCCTGTTATATATCAACATTGTAAATACTCGTATACTAATCCATCTAAATTTTCTTCAGCTAATAATCATTTAATTTCAGAATATGCAGGTCTTTTTATAGCATCATCAAAATGGAATTTTAAAGAATCAAGCAAATGGTTAAATTATTCAAAAAAAGGTCTTGAAATTGAAATTCAAAAGCAACATTCGAATGGAATAAACAAGGAAGAAGCAGCTGAATATATTCAGTTCATAACTGATTTCTTTCTTTTATCTTATATTATTGGAGAAAACACCAATAATCCATTCTCGAATAAATATAGAAGTTACTTAAAAGAAATTTTTAATTATATCTATGAGTTTACTGATATAAATACCAATTTTCCTAAGTATGGTGACGAAGATGATGGTAGGGTTATTTTATTAAGTTCTAACAAACATTACAATAATTTTAAATCTTTAATGACATCAGCGTCAATTTTGTTTGATGACGTTCGTTTTAAGTTAAAATCATCAGGTTTTGATTTAAAAAATGAATTGTTATTTGGAGAAAAAGGGAGTATTATATTTTATGAAAAAGCTTCTGTACAATGTGCCCAAGTTTCTATTTTTTACAATCAAGAAGGACATTTTATCTTTAGAAAACAAAAAAATGAAAAAGAAATATATCTACATTTTGATGCAGCTCCCTTAGGTTATCTTTCGATTGCTGCACATGCTCATGCCGATGCCTTATCATTTTTGATGCATATAAATGGTTTTCCATTTTTTGTTGACTCTGGTACTTATAGTTATCATATTTCACAAGATTGGAGAAAATATTTTGTAAGTACAATGGCACATAATACAATTTGTGTTGATAATGAAAACCAAGCAATTCATGCAGGGGATACCATGTGGTTAAATCATTACAAATGCAATATTTTAGATTCTTACCAAAATGGATATAAGGATTTTGTAAAAGCAAGTCATAATGGATATAAAAAGGTTACTCATACACGATCAATAGAATTTGATAGAGAAGGAGATTGTTTTACTATTATTGATGAATTGAAAAGCAATGAAGTGGAAGTACATGATATTAAGTTGTTATTTCATCTTCACCCTAATATCATGATTTCTAATAAATTAGAAAATGAATTTTTATTATCTCATCCATCAGGTATAAATATATCAATTACAATTGAATTATACGAAAGTGATATTAAAGTTTTAAAAGGACATGAAAAACCTTTATTGGGATGGTATTCGGATTCATTTATGCAAAAAGAGCCAACAACTGTATTACTAATCAATAAAAAAATCACTTCTTCAATAATAGCAAAATCTAAGATTAAAATATTAGAATACTAAAATGTGTACTGGATATAATAGAATAATTGAGCTTTATCAGGATTATAGTAACTTTAATTGGAATTGATTATATATTTATTTTTCAATTTCTTAATATCCAACTTTTCGCTTTAGTTTATATACATATTATCATTTAAGTGGTGAATCAATTTTAAAATAATACACACTAATATCTTTATAATGTCTAATAAAGTATTTGTTATATTTTCACATTTAGCATTTAGGGGAGGAGTTAATGATTTATTTAATCTATTGCAATTAATTAAAATAAATAATATACAATATTTCAGTTTTAATTTAAATATATAAAATTTGGGTATAATTTTCTTACCTTTTGTATTATTTTAAAATTACGAAAATTTAAGTTGTACACATTAATCCTTATTGTATTTTACTAAGCATTTTTTCTATTTTTTCCTTTTTCCCATTATAAAATTCACAATACGTGTATTTTATTAAATCTAATTAAATTTTAAATTAAATATTTTATGAATATAAGCATATTTGGCTTAGGTTATGTAGGTTGTGTAAGTTTAGGTTGTTTAGCTAAAAATGGTCATACAGTTATAGGTGTTGATGTTAATCAAAAGAAGGTTGATTTAATTAATTCAGGTAAACCTACTATAATTGAGAAAGACATTAGTGCTATTATTCATGAACAGTATTTATTAAATAAGATAACAGCAACAACTAATATTTCAGAAGCTGTATCTAAATCTGAAATAAGTATTATAGCAGTAGGAACTCCTTCAACTTTTCAAGGGCATTTAAATTTAAATTATATTTTTAAAGTTGCTAAGGATATTGGTGAATCATTAATTAATAAGGATTATATGCATATTATTGCAATCCGTTCAACTGTATTACCTGGTACATGTGATAATGTAGCTGAAATTATTGAACAAGCTTCAGGTAAAAAAAGGAATATTGGATTCGCTATAGTTGATAACCCTGAATTCTTAAGGGAAGGAACAGCAGTGGAGGATTATTTTAATCCTCCACTTACACTTATTGGTTCTGATAATCTTTTAGCTGCTAAAAAAATGAGTTTACTTTATAAATCTCTTCCAGGTGAATTGATTATTACTGAATTAAAAATTGCTGAAATAATGAAGTATGTAAATAATACATTTCATGCTTTGAAAATTTCTTTTGCAAATGAAGTTGGGAATGTCTGCTCTGCATTAAATATTGACTCTCATAAAGTTATGGATATTTTTTGCAAAGACAAACAATTAAATATTTCAAATTATTATTTTAAACCAGGGTTTGCTTATGGTGGTTCGTGTTTACCTAAAGATTTAAAAGGTTTTCAAACACTCGCCCATGATTTATATGTAAAAACTCCTGTTATTAATCAAATACA
>Ga0164292_10003496_pt1 | contig 12829 bp, 9 predicted proteins | sample GEODES117metaG_FD_111486 | JGI IMG/M metagenome (GOLD analysis project Ga0164292, IMG submission 111486) | Eutrophic lake water microbial communities from Lake Mendota, Wisconsin, USA - GEODES117 metaG | ecosystem: Environmental > Aquatic > Freshwater > Lake | place: USA: Lake Mendota, Wisconsin... | reverse complement strand
ATTTCTTCCAAGCTAACATTTCTCCCAAAAGCGATATTATTCAAAATAGAATCATTGTAAAGCATGGGCTCTTGTGTAACCACTCCAATATGCTCCCTCAGGCTTTTTTGACTTATGCTTTTGATATTTTGGCTATCTATCAAAATCTCGCCATTTTGCACATCGTAAAACCTTATCAACAAGTCGGCTATGGTAGATTTTCCGCCTCCAGAAGCCCCTACCAAGGCCACTGTTTGGCCTTTTTTGATTTCTAAACTGATATTTTTCAGGATTTCTTTTTCTTCTATGTATGAAAAACCAACATTTCTGAATTCTATTTTTGATTCAAAATTTTTCAAGGAGACGGCATTTTCGTCATCCACTATATTCGCTTTTTGAACAATCAATTCCATGACTCTTTGGCCTGACGCCAAACCTCTTTGAGCTGTGCTTATGGCCTGAGAAATTTCTTTGGCGGGTCTGATTACCTGAGAGAAAATGGCAATGTAGGATATAAATGTGGAAGCCGTGAGAGATCCCGTACCCTCCAAAATCAGGCTTCCTCCAAAATAAAGCAAAGAAGCCACCATGCTGATGCCGATGAATTCTGAGAATGGATTGGCCATTTCTCTTTTGGAAGAATAGGCAAACATTGACTTTCGGTAGGCCGTGTTTTGGTCAAAAAATCTTTTAGAGATAAATCCTTCGGCTAAAAAAGCCTTCACTACTCTCATACTACCGAACGCTTCATCCATTATGCTGATAAGATTGCTCAGACGTTGTTGACTATCGCCAGCGTTGTGTCGCATTCTTTTGAGTACAATTCCCAAAAACGCCCCAGTGACTGGAATTACTATCAAAGAAAACAATGTAAGTTTCCAAGAAATGTAGAAAAGGGCTACCAAATAAGCGGCCAAAAGTATGAATTCTTTGATGGCCGCTGAGAAGGAATTGGCTATTGAATTTTCAACTTCTTGAACATCGGTAGTAATTCGCGATATCAATTCGCCCTTTTTTTCGTTGGAATAAAAACTCAAATGTAAGTGTAAAGTATGATCAAATACCGCTTGGCGAAGGTTAGCCACCATATTGGTTTTGAATCTTTCGAGCAACCTCAAACTAAAGTATCTGGAAACATTGGCCACAAAACTGACTCCTAAAATAGTGAAACAGACAAATTTTAACCCACCAAGTTTGCCATCTGAAAGTATGGCTTGGGCAAAAAACTTTTGGTACCAATCTAAAAACTGAAAGTTCCTGGGCGTCTTGTTGGCCATTTCAACAATAACACTATCAGCTACTTGACCAAAAAGTACGTCTAGCAAAGGCTTTAGTAAAACTAAGTTTAAAACACCAAAAACACCGGCGATAAGTGAGGTGAATACGAAAGGAACCACGAAACTTCGGAGGCTGCCAGCGTATTTTAATATTTTGAAATATATTTTCATTTGTTTATAATTTACCGCTAAGGCGGAAAGACGCTAAGAAATAATCATTTTGCTGTGTGTCTAAAGTCTTAGTCATGAAAGTTTCAACTGTTTATTTTTAACCGCAAATACGCAATGAAATAATCATTCGCCTGTGTGTATAAAACTTAGTCAAGAATTTTTCATTATAGCAAAATTAGAAAGGTATTTTGGTTTAATACTTATTTTTTTTTATTTAGGTTTGTGCAGAATACAGATTTTTCGGACTAGGAAACTCGATAAACTTAAAAAAAAGGCCGAAACTCTGTAAATTACCCTAGAATAGTAGTGTAAACGTATATAAATTAGTTAGAATAAACCATGCTGTATCTTGCTTTAAGTATTTTATTTTCAGTTCTTTTATTGGTGAATTTCAGGATTTTTCCAAAGTTCAATATCAGTACTTTTCAAGCCATTGCTTTTAATTATCCGGTTTGTTTCCTAACCGGAATGCTTCTGATGCCCGAAGGTCAAAGATTTAGTTTGGATTTATCTCAGAATTGGACGCTCTATAGTTTGGCTCTTGGAGTAGGTTTTATCATTACTTTTATCTTAAGTGGTTTGGCTACTCAAAAAATTGGCATGACCATCACTTCTATGGCCAATAATGTTTCGTTGGTGATTCCGGTTTTATTTAGCTTGTTAGTTTTTGGTAGCGGAGGCAAGGCTTTTGATTGGATAAATTACCTTGGGCTTTTGTTGGCCGTGGTTTCAGTTGCTATTGCTACTTTTAAGTCTGGTTCGAGGACGAAAACCAATTTTTGGTTACGAGGTGGTTTGGCTTTAGCAGTTTTTTTGATGTATGGCATCACCAATACGGCCATTAATTATTTGAACATAAACTTCATTGCCGATGCTTCTAAGGTTGTGCCTGTTACCTTAGTGATGGTTTTGGGAGCCGCTGTTTCCGGCTTAGTTCTTTTGATATTTAAGACCTTCAATAGGTCAGAAAAGGTTGAACTTAAGAACATTGTGGCGGCTGTAACGCTTGGTGTTCCTAATTTTCTGTCTTTTTATTTTTTGATTTTGACTTTAGGTTATTTCGGAAATAGCGGGGCATTTGTTTATCCCATTTACAACATGGGGGTTATTTTGGTTTCGGCCTTTGTGGCCATTTTGTTTTTCAAAGAAAAAGTCTCTAAGCTTAATAAATTTGGGCTTTTATTGGCGGTTATTGCTATCTTGATGATTTCTTGGCAGGAAGTTTTTGGGATATGAAGCAGCCTAAACAGTTGACAACTTTTAAAAAGTTGTCAACTGTAAGTCAACCGTATACTTCAGGCCATTTTCCGTATTTTTCTTTCCAAATTCCGTATTTTTTCCTATCTTTGCATCCTTTTTGGTTTTTCGAAAGGGCTGATAATAAAATATTTATATAAAAAGAGGGATAAGTTATATGTCGAATATAGTAGCAATAGTAGGTAGGCCAAACGTAGGTAAATCTACTTTATTTAATAGACTGATAGAGGAAAGGGTGGCTATTACAGACAACCAATCAGGCGTTACACGTGACAGACATTATGGAAATGCTTTTTGGCTAAAAAAGAATTTTACGGTTATTGATACAGGCGGCTATGTGGTTGGCTCAGACGATACTTTTGAGGAAGCCATTAGAAGTCAAGTTGAATTGGCATTAGATGAGGCCACTGTTATACTTTTTGTGGTGGATACCAAGCAAGGATTAACAGAGCTGGACGAGGAATTTGCCAATGTGTTGCGTAGATCTAAAAAACCAATTTTTGTTGTAGCCAACAAGGCAGAGACATTCGAAAGAGCAAACTTGGTGGCTTCGGAGTTTTATGGAATGGGTTTGGCGAGTGAAGTTTATCCAATTTCAGCTGCTGATGGTTCTGGAACGGGCGAATTGCTAGATGAAGTGGTGAAGCACCTAGAGTTTGACCAAGAAGAAAATCCAAATGAGGGGATACCAAGGATATCTATTTTAGGCCGTCCGAATGTGGGTAAATCGTCGTTTTTAAATGCACTTTTGGGTAAGGAAAGAAGCATCGTGACAGATATTGCGGGCACAACAAGAGACGCAATAGACACGCACTATAAAATGTTTGGTAAGGATTTTATCTTGACAGACACTGCAGGCATCAGAAAAAAAGCCAAAGTAAACGAGGATATAGAGTTTTATTCAGTTTTGAGATCAATCAAAGCTCTTGATAACTCTGATGTTTGTATTGTCCTTCTGGATGCTACGCTCGGACTAGAATCGCAAGATGTGAGTATCATTGCTCAGGCCCATAATGCCAAAAAAGGCATAGTAATCATGATAAACAAATGGGATGCTTTAGAGAAAGACTCTAAAACTGCCGATACCATGAAAAAGGATATTCTGGAAAGATTGGCTCCAATGAATTATATGCCGATTATTTTCGCTTCGGCCTTAGAAAAACAACGTATTTTCCAGGTGATAGAAAAGGCAATGGAAGTCTACGATGTAAGAAAATCACAGATTTCGACTTCTAAACTGAATGATATTCTACTTCCGATTATTGAGAATTATCCGCCACCATCTATGAAAGGAAAAATGGTTAGAATCAAATATATCGTTCAGGTGCCTACACCATCACCAACATTTGTATTCTTCTGTAACTTGCCGCAGTATGTGATGGAGTCTTACCAAAGATTTTTGCAAAACAAAATCAGAGAACATTTTGGTTTTGAGGGTGTTGTGATCACGACGTTTTTTCGGAAAAAATAATAAACAGGTCATCGCCCTATTTACTCTTAAGAAAGATTTGTGTTTAGTTGAAGGCAATGTTAAGAATTAAGCATTCTTTTTGTTTTAGAAAAAAATGTATATTTGTTGAAAGAATTGCAGAAAATGAAGAAAATACATTTGTAAGTTCCTGATGATTTGGATTTGAAAGATTCTGATTTTTCAATGATAAGAGCATCTAAATTATTTGAAGAAGGGAAGCTTTCTTCAGATCAGACAGCCGAAATGGTAGGTCTTTCCAAAGGAGCATTTTTTAGAAGTAATCGGCAAATATGGGGTTTCTGTTTTTAGTAATTCTTTGACTGACTTGTACTCAGATTTTTCAAATGCTTAATATTGTAATTTCAGATATCAGTTGCTTGATTTTGTTTTGTAAAATAAATCATTTAGAAATCCTATTCTACGTTTATCAAAAGGTTGTAACAACTTCTAAAATAGCTCCAGAATTTAACGAAATATTGCCTTCTTGGATTAAAATTGTTTCCGTCAAAGATAAAAAAAATACGTAGATTTTCTATCAACTCAGGTTGACTCGGAAGAAGCGAGTGCGATAGGCTCTGACAGAGGAATTGGATAACCCTTTGGTAATTTTGGATGAATTGAAAGGTCGAAAATTGGCAAAACAACTGGGTTTGAAAGTAACCGGATCACTTGGAGTTATTCATAAAGCCAATGAATTGGGAGTAATTTGGGCTATCAAACCAATACTTGATAAAATTGGAGAAATGAATTTTAGAATGTCTAATAAGATTTTGGCTGAAATCTTTTTACTCAACAACGAAAGTTAACCCTAAAATTAAGAAATCAAAAATGGCAAAACATATTTTACTAATGGAAGGCCCTGATGCAAAGGGACTTATATTTCATGTGACAAGTGTACTTTTTAACAACGAATGCAACATTCTGAGGCAAGACGAATACGTAAGTCCGAACGGCTGGTTTTTTATGCGGACCGAGTTTGTAAGTGCCGACGATTTTGACACGCAGAAAGTATTGGTGGATTTGCGAGTGAAAGTTCCAAGTGAGGAAATTCAGTTTAGACTTAACACCCAAAAGAAAAAAGACATTGTCTTGCTCTGTACCAAAGAACACCATTGTTTGTCTGAGATATTGATACGTTATGCATTTAAAGAACTCAATGCCAATGTGCTGGCCGTAGTCAGTAATTACGACACTTTAGAGCCGTTTGTAAGCAAGTTCGGCATTCCTTTTCACCATGTTTCAGCAGAGAATTTTACTCGTGAAGAACACGAAGCAGCCATTTTGAAGACTTTGGATATTTATAATCCCGAACTTTTGGTTTTGGCAAAATACATGCGGATTCTTTCGCCAGAATTTGTTTCAAAATATTCGAATAAGATTGTCAATATTCATCATTCTTTCTTGCCGGCATTTATTGGGGCCAATCCATACAAACAAGCCTATGAGCGAGGCGTAAAAGTTATCGGAGCTACGGCACATTTTGTAAATAATCACTTAGACGAAGGCCCAATTATTGCCCAAGACACCCGTGAAGTTGATCACCGCTACTCCGCCGCTGACATGGCCCGGGATGGAAGGGATGTAGAAAAAATGGTTCTGATAAAAGCCCTAAAACTCGTTTTGGACAATCGTGTATTTATTTTCGGGAATAGAACGGTGATTCTTTAAAAGAAATATCCAATACGAATCACGAAAGGCGAGCCACTACCACCAAAAGTTTGCATACTTCTGTAGCCAAAACTTGGTGCACCCAGGTTGTACATTACCGAAATAAAGCTACCGCGTTGTTCAGCATTCCGGCCTTGATAAAATCCTAGGCCAACAAGTGGTGAGCCACCCCATTTGCGTGTAGAGCCGTCCACATCCCAATTATAAAAGTTTCTATCTGAGTTGGGTGCGTTCATAAACTCATATTCTGCTTGGGCAAAAATGGGCCTCCAAACTTTTTGTCTCACAAATACTCTTCCTCCGACTGCTATGTTGTTGTTTTTTTGCCTATAATCACTTGATCCTTGATAAATGAAAGATGCTCCTAAGCCTACAATTGTTCCTTTATCAGTAACATCATAGCCTACCATCGGTGATACATCAGCAAATAATGCACCCCAGAATTGCACCCAAATATTCCCGCCATAATGCATTTTTTGTTTCCATGCAGGTTTAGGTTCTTCAAAAAGAACAGGCTTTTCTTCCTGCTCTTCGGTAGATTCTTCTTCGAGAGGTTCGGCTTGAGGGATTATTTGAGCTGTGACATTGAGGCTCAAAAACAAAAACAATAATATTTTATGCATACACTTGGTTAAATTCTTCTTCAAAAGTAGGCAGTTTTATGTTTTCAATCATCTGATTTTCTAACATTTTTGCCCATTCTACCAAATAAACGACCACATCGTCTTTACGATTGTGACTTAATCCATATTTTTTATCGCCTAATCCTCCCAAAACCTCTGGATCCGACAGTTTTTCAAGATGTTTGAGGTCATCCGTAGTAAATCCAAAAGTCAGCAATTCGAAAATAATTAAATCTATCGGCATTTGTGTTTGGCCACAGAAATGATTCACCTGCTCATTCCAATCGCCGTGCCCTTGCATAGCGTAGGCGTGTATTTCGGCTTTTGTTCTTTTCGTTACTACCTGAGCTAGGTTCCCGCAATTGCACGAGCCCATGTGTCCCCACATGTATGGAGAGCCGTTTTGTATCTTATTCGCTGTTGTTCTCAAAGCTTCTATTACTTCTACACTTGCCTTTGCCATGATTATGAATATTTTATTTCATTTAAAAACTAACAATTATAAAAAAAGTTTTGGGTATTTCAATTCAAAATTTTCTTAAGGGCGTAATTAAACCAAACAAATTTAAAAAGAACAAGCAATAAAAAGAATACTTAAAACCCTAGGACTGGCAATTGGATTTTCACTTTTAGTACCCCCAACTTGTGGGGAATGGCAGATGGTAAACTGGTAAATATGGGCGTGATTGACCTCAGTTTTGAGAATAAAATATTGGCCACGAAAGTACCCAAAGACAATATGGCAGCGTTTGCGATAATGCTCGAAAAACAAGGGGAAGCCTTTTAAATACATTTGAGAATATGTATGTGATAGGGAATTTTAGAGGTAAAATGTGATAGTCCTTAACATTATTGTCGGCGGACAGTGGCTTTTTCTGCGTTTATATTTTACTTTTTAAGGTTCCATTAACACTGTTTAAATAAATATTTTTGCTTGGCTGCGAAAATTATCATTCATTTGCCAAAAATTAAACTCTTAAGAAATGAAGAAATTAGTATTGCCTTTACTTTTGATTTCTGCAATAGCTGCCAAGGCACAAGAAATTACGCCTAAAATGGTTATTGATAAATATTTTGACGCTATCGGAGGAAAAACGGCGATAGATGACATTAAGGATTTCTCGATGAATCTTACGGCGGATGTGCAAGGTCAGGCCATGAGCATGGTGGTTAGAAAAAAAATGCCCAATAAGTTTCTGACCATTGTCAAAATTGATGGCATGGGCGAAGTGAACAATACAGTTTTTGACGGAGTTAAGGGCAAGATGACTCAAATGGGTCAAGACCAATTAATTGAAGGAGAAGGGGCTAAAGCTTTAGAGTCACAATCGAATATCATTGGAGAGGTGGTGTATTTGACAGATTTAGGAAAACTAACTTACTTGGGCAAAGAAACTCTTGAAGGTATTGAATGTCATAAATTGAAAGTGTTGAATGCTGCTGGTGAGGCAGAGGAGTTTTATGAAGTGGTTTCTGGGTTTAAAAAACGCCAGATAAACGAGGTGGAATCGCCAATGGGAAAGATGAAAATAACGATAGACTACGCTGATTATAAGCAAGTAGGAAGTGTTAAATTTCCTCATTTGCTCAAGCAAGACATGGGCATGATGGCTTTTGAACTGAAGGCCTCGGAAATCAAAGTAAATTCAGGTTTGGAGGATGCTTTGTTTGAGGTAAAATAAGTTACTAATTTAGCATTTATAGACAAGCAGTCATTTATGGCTGCTTTTTTTGTTGTAAATTGCTCAATAAATCATCAAAAATATGAAAGCCATTCTACTAAAAGGCCCCAACGATTGGGAACTAGCCGAGATACCTAAACCAGTACCCGCCAAAGGTCAAGTATTGGTGAAGATGGCCTTTTCACCAATTAATCCGTCTGATTTGGCATTTTTGACTGGTAATTATGGTCTGAAAAAGGCATTTCCTGTGGTGCCAGGTTTGGAAGGAAGTGGAGTAGTGGTAGAATCAGGTGGAGGATTTATGGCCAACAGATTATTGAATAAAAACGTGGCCTGCACCGCCCCAAACACGGGCAACGGCACTTGGGCGGAATATATGCTCACAGATGCCAATAAATGCATGGATTTGAGCAAATATGTAAGCTTGGAGCAAGGTTCTATGCTGTTTGTAAATCCATTAACTGCTCTTTCTTTTGCCAAAAAAGTTAAGAAAATGAAAGCTGACCTCATCGTGTTTTCTGCTGCGGGAAGTGCTCTTGGGCAGATGGTTACACATTTTGCGAACGAAATAAACGTCCCAGTTTTTGGTTTGATACGAAAAGAAAAGCTTAAAGAAGATTCCTTAAAAAAAGGATTTGCAAAGGTCTTTTGCACAGAAAATGATGATTACCTGAAAGAATTAAATTCGGTAGTGAAACCGTTCAAAAAAGTAATATTTTTTGACGCTGTTGGTGGAGGCTCAATACCTTACCAGATATTAAATGCTTTGCCTGACAACACCAGGATGGTGATTTATGGCAGGTTAGATCAAACTCCAAGTGATTTTTCTCCTCAAAATATTCTATTCAAACAAAACACGATTGAAGGTTACTGGCTAAGCAAAGAAGCACAGAAAAAGTCTATCGTGGAGGTAATATTAGACGTCAAAAAAATCCAGAAAATGCTCTCAAAAGGTTTTGAAACACAGATACAGAAAAAAGTAAAACTGTCAGAATTCCAAGCAGGATTGGAAACTTACGTAAAAGGTATGTCGGCTGGGAAGGTTTTGATTGATTGTCGCTTCGACGCCCCTCAGTGACCTGAATTGTATTGCTGAGCTTCTAGAATCGTCTCCCAGAGCTATCTCAGTCTGACTGCAGAAGTCACCTGAGCGAAGCCCCGAAGTACGGACACTGAGCGTAGCCGAAGTGTGGTCAGTGATTGGAGTCGAAGTGAGCCCACCTATTAATGGCCATCACCATCAAAGCAGTGGAGTAGGCTTCCGATTTGAAGTGTAAGAGATTTCTAACCACTGTTCTGCCTGAAAAGAAAACGCCACCATTCCTCGAACCATAATTGTTTTGTTGTTTTAATAAATAGTTCATAGTCAGATTTATTCGGTTTTGGGAGGTCATAGCCAAGTTTTTTGGAGGTTGAGTGGGCTCGTAAGGCCATAAATTGTCGATTTTAGAAAATCATTTTTTTTACTATTCCGGGGGATTTTAAAATGTCCGTTTGGGAAATTGTATATTTCGGTGAAAGGGGGATATTTTTGCCCGAGCACTATTCTACATTCCAATAGATAGTTAAAAGACAGAAAAGTAAGCAATTTGAGATGATTTTTGTGGTTTTATTGTCAAATTCTACTCGACAAAACGAAGGAAATGAAAATCTAAATCCTATGAATTCAATCATATTTTTTACTTCAGATGGCGGTTAAAAAATCTTGGAATTCTACAATTCCACTATTTAAATTCAATTTAAAGTTCTCAAAATCAATCTAATAATTAAAATTTCCTCCTTTTTTTACAAACTATGTAGTTTGTCATAGTATGTTATTGCTATTAGAAATAGATTTGTAAAAAAAGAATACTCATGACAGAAACATTTAATCTGCTCGACTACGGCATAAACCCCAAAGAAGTTATCAGGAATGCGGCACCCGCAAAACTGTATGCCCTGGCAGTAAAATATGAGCCAGAAGCTGAAATTACCAGTTCTGGTGCTTTATCCTTAAAATCGGGATCTAAAACAGGTCGCAGCCCAAAAGACAAGCGTATCATCGAACGCTCTGAAAGCCTAAACGACATTTGGTGGGGCAACGTGAATATAAAAATGGACGAACACACTTTCGATATCAATAGACAAAGAGCCATCGATTATTTCAATACCCGTACCAGAATTTACGTGGTGGACGGTTTTGCTGGTTGGGACCCTAAATATCAGATAAAAGTACGTGTGATTTGTACTCGGCCATACCATGCACTCTTTATGCACAACATGCTCATCAGGCCTACTCAAGAGCAGTTGGCTACTTTTGGCAAGCCCGATTATGTGATATATAATGGCGGAGAATTTCCGGCCAATACTTTTACTTCGCACATGAACTCCCGCACGAGTGTGGATTTGTGCTTTGAGCGTAAAGAGTTCGTAATACTGGGTACAGAATACGCCGGCGAAATGAAAAAAGGCGTATTTACGGTCATGAATTATATTATGCCCAAAAAAGGCATCATGAGCATGCACTGTTCGGCCAATATGGGTAATGAAAACTCAGATGTTTCACTTTTCTTTGGTCTAAGTGGTACCGGCAAAACCACGCTTTCGGCCGATCCTGATAGAAAACTGATTGGCGACGACGAACACTGTTGGTCTGACGACGGCGTGTTTAACATCGAGGGCGGCTGCTATGCCAAGGCCATAGACCTTTCGGCTGAAAAAGAGCCAGAAATTTTTAATGCCATCAAGTTTGGGACAGTTTTGGAGAATGTGGTACTTAATCCAATAACCTCCGAAGTAGATTATGCCGATGCCAGCATTACCGAAAATACACGGGCTGCTTATCCGATTGAATACATTCCAAATGCCCAGATTCCTTGTATTGGTGGACATCCGAACCATGTGATTTTCTTGACGGCAGATGCTTATGCTGTGTTGCCGCCCGTGGCGAAACTCAGTCCTGAGCAGAGTATGTATCATTTTATCAGTGGTTACACCGCGAAAGTTGCGGGTACCGAAATGGGCGTAACAGAGCCTGAGGCCACGTTTTCGGCGTGTTTTGGTGCGGCGTTTATGGTGTGGCATCCGAGTAAATATGCGGAACTTTTGGCCGAAAAAATCAAAAAACACGATTCCAAAGTTTGGTTGGTGAATACGGGTTGGATTGGCGGTGCTTATGGAGTAGGTAGCCGCATAAAATTGAAGTACACTAGAGCCATTATCCATGCTATTCATAGCGGAGCTTTTGAAAATGTGGAGACGGTCAAAGACGAACGATTTGGATTTGAAATACCAACTTCTTGTCCAGAAGTACCTTCCGAATTGCTGATTCCGTCCAATACTTGGGCTGATAAAGCTGCTTATGAAGCTCAATCCAAGCACTTGGCGGGATTGTTTGTAGAAAACTTTAAGAAATTTGAGGAAGGAAGTTCGGAGCCGATTATTGCTGCTGGGCCGAAAGTTTAATAATTGTTTTTTGTGAAAATGGCATGGGGTATTAATTTCCTCCATGCCAATTTTTTTCTGCCTAACCATCTAAATGTATTGATAATTAAATCTTTATGTGTTTTGGGTTTAAGCTGAAATGACAACTCTTTTCTGGTGTTTATTTCGTTGTCAATTTCTTTTTATGTATTGCCCGCCACCTTATGGAACAAGCGATTGGCCTCATGCACAAAACTAACATGTGCATGATCATTTTTGGCCGCATAAAAAGATATCGCTTTGAAGGTTTTGGGATTTAATGTCTGCGATAATAGAAATTAGTAGTAAATCTTGAAATTTTCATTAATCAATAAATCCAAATTTAATAGTATTTATCTCATTAAATTCGCTTTTTTCTCTCCTTCAATTCCTCCTAGCAGCATTCACCCTCGGCAACACAGGCAAACTTTCGTGGCCTTTGGCACCTACGGCTTGTACCGCAAAAATGTAATTGTCTTTGGAGTAGGGGAGTTTGAGTTCGAGGTTTTCGGTGTAAAATTTCTTTTGCCAAAACGACTGATGTGTTTCACGCATCAATACGTAATATCCCGCAGCATTGCCTTGTTTTGGAGCCGACCAATGCAGGTTGGTAGCATTGCCGAGGCCTTGCACGTCTATCATTACATCCTCGGGTACGGCAGGAGCCGAGGCCAAATTAGCCAAAGTGGCAAGGTTTGCGGCTACGTTTTTTTTCAAATATTCAAAGTCCATAAATTTATGTAGGTCGCCATATTCTACGCCGTTTTCGGTTCTTAGGTCTTGGTGTTGGTGCAGGAAGTTTTCGTTCATTTCCGACATTCTCACTGCAGCAAAACCTTCGGTTGCAAACGGCGTATGGTCTCCACCACGCAGAAATCTGTCGTTTCTGTAAATCATCACCACTTCGAGATTGTCCACATATCGCTCACCTATTTCCTTTACATATCTTGCTACTTGACGAGAATGGCCATCGTTTTCATAGCCAAATTGCCTGATGGCACCTACTTTTTTGTCGGTTTCATAGGCTGGAATTCCTTCACTAAAAACCCTGACTCTGGTGTTGTCTATAATATTGGTTTCGTTGGAATTGTTACTGCCCATGATGTCGTTGTTCAGCAAAGCCACCAAATTCCAGTTTTCAGCCTTGGCTTTTTTCGCCAAATAATTTGCTCCTAGCAAACCTTGCTCTTCACCACTAAAAACCGTAAAAATCACCGTTGCCGGAAATTTTGAAGCGGCCAAAACTCTTGCCAATTCTAT
>Ga0164292_10003495_pt1 | contig 12829 bp, 11 predicted proteins | sample GEODES117metaG_FD_111486 | JGI IMG/M metagenome (GOLD analysis project Ga0164292, IMG submission 111486) | Eutrophic lake water microbial communities from Lake Mendota, Wisconsin, USA - GEODES117 metaG | ecosystem: Environmental > Aquatic > Freshwater > Lake | place: USA: Lake Mendota... | reverse complement strand
TTTAGCTCAAGTTCTTGGTTTTAATACCATCATTAGTATCATTGGCGCATTAGGATATAGTTATGCAACTTATAACCCCATTATTGTATCCGTTGGACATATTACTAAAATGCATTCAATTGCTTATTTACCTTTATTCATTGGGTCATTACTGGTTTTATACCAAAAGAAATATTTACTTGGAGGCATATTAACTTCCGTTGCAACAGTACTTCTTATTCAAGGAAACCATATTCAAATAGACTATTATGGTGTACTTATTGCAATAATAATGTCTGTTTACTTTCTTATTATATGGATTAAAAATAAAGAGTATACCCATATTTTAAAAACTTTAGGGATTGGTATTACTGCAGGTATTATTGGATTAGCAGTTAATGCTCCATTATTATTAAGTACTTATGAATATGGCAAAGAATCTATCAGAGGTGGAAGTAAATTAATTACCAAAGACTCTAAAACCACTTCTACAGGTTTAAACAAAGACTATGCTTTAAGTTATAGCATGTATAAATCGGAACCGCTGGTATTAATGTTCCCTCATATTTATGGTGGGGCAAGCGACCCTAATGCTATTGATCCTGCAAACTCAAAAGCAATAGAAGCCTTGCAACAAATGCAGCCTGAGGTGGCTCAACAATTACAATCCTTTATTTCATTTTACTGGGGCGGCATCGGTTTCACAGCAGGGCCTCCTTATGTAGGTGTTATCATTTGCTTTTTTGCACTACTTGGTTTTTCTGTAAAAAATAATAAACACAAATGGTGGATAGCAGCAACCATTATTCTTTCATTTTTATTAAGTGCTGGAAGTTATTTAGAATCTTTCAATGTATTTATATTAAATAATATACCATTTTATAATAAGTTTAGAGCACCTAGTATGATTATGGTTATACCTACTCTACTGTTAGGTATTATGGCCCTATATGGTATGGCTGAAATTGCTACTGAAACTAGCTTAAAAAATATTACAAAAAAATATAAATTAAGTTTTATACTAACTGGCATTATTCTTCTAAGTGTTTTATCAATCTATTTCACCAGCGATTTTAAAAGCGAAGGCGAAAGAAATTTAATTGAACAGGTAGCTAAAATTCCAGATGCAAATCAAAGAGCGGTTTTCGAAACACCTGCGCGTGATTTAGTGAATGCTATTGCAACTGATAGAAAAGGGATGATTGAAGGCGATGTCGTAAAATTCTTTATTTATGTACTCTTAATTTTTGCTTTGGTGTTTTTAGCCATTAAAAAAGTAATTAACCAAACTATTTTATTAGTTGGCTTTGGCGTTCTATCTATGATAGATTTATTTCAAGTGAACTTAAAATATTTAAAGTCTGATAGCTTTATTGAGGCTGCTGAAAATGAAAATACGTTTGCCTTAAGCCCCATTGATATTGCTTTGAAAAAAGATACTACTCATTATAGAGTATTAGATATGAGAGGCGGCATTAATAATGCATTTAATGGTGGTGCCATAGTTGCTTATAATCATAAAACAGTTGGAGGATATCATGCAGCCAAATTGAGTATTTATCAAGACCTTATCGAAAATCAATGGTATAAGTTCCCAAATTGTATGCCTACCGTGAATATGTTAAATACAAAGTATGTTATCTCTGGAAATATTGCCAATGATACCATCCCGAATAAAGACGCCTTGGGAAATGTTTGGTTTGTAAAAGGTATTCAAGTTGAAAAAGGCCCAGCAGAAGTAATGAAAAGCTTAGATAATTTTAATCCAAAGGACACAGCCATCATAGAACAAAAAGATAAAATAGAGTCTTTGAATAATTTAGAGTTTGATGAGAATGCAAGTATTGCACTTGTGAATAATAAAAATGATGAAATAAACTATACAAGTAGCTCTACTAAAAAACAACTAGCAGTTTTTAGTGAAATTTATTACAATTTAGGTTGGAAGGCTTATATCGATAATGTAGAAGCCCCTATAGTAAAAACAAACTATGTTTTAAGAGCTTTAGTAGTACCTGCAGGCAATCATTCCATTCGTTTTGAGTTCAAACCGATTACTATTAAAAATGCTATAGTGGCAAGTACATTTGCTTCTATTTTATTATGGTTAAGTATAGCAGCTATGATATTGATAGCTTTCAGAAATAAGCAAAAAAGTATTTAAGCACTTATGAATAAAATTGCTATAATTATTATTACTTATAATAGGCCAGCAGATATGTTGGCTTTAGCAATGAATATTGAGAAGCTTAGATCCCAAAAAGAATTATTAGAAGAAGTGATTATTGTTAATAATAATTCTACTGAATCTTATGATGAAGTAAAATCATTTATACAAGAACATACCTCTACCCCTTTTAAATTCATAGAATCTAAAGAAAATTTAGGGGTATCTAGAGGGAGAAATTTTGCCATTGAGCAATCAACAGCACCTATACTAGTTTTAATTGATGACGACGCAGAATTTCAAGATTTTGATGTTTTAGAACGTATCAATACCTCTGTAAAAGAGAACCCCAATGCTGGCATATTAGCAATGAAAATATTGTACTTTCAAAATAAAGAATTTCAGATTAATTGTTTCCCACACAAGTCTTTTGAAAAAAGAAAAACCCTACACAGATTTGATACTTATTATTTTGCAGGTTGTGGCAATATTATACTAAAAGAAGCCTTTATTAAAGCAGGCGCATTCCCTACCGATTTTTTTTACGGAATGGAAGAATACGATTTGAGTTATAGACTGATAGATAAAGGCTATACCATCAAATACATTGCAGATATTGTTTTATTACATAAAGAATCGCCTGAAGGACGACAAACTAAGTCTAATAAATTAAGAGGCATGTGGGTGAATAAAACAAAAGTGGCCTGGAGATACTTACCTTTGTCATGCTATTTAACAACTGTTATTATGTGGTCTTTGTTCTTCTTGCTGAAGTCTAAATTTGATTTAATTGGGTTTCTTAAAGGATGGATAGAAGTTTTGTCAATACCATTTAAGGAGAAGAGGAAGACAGTATCTACAAGTACTATTGAATACCTTAAAAAGGTGGAAGCAAGAATTATATATTAAAAAATAAATAATTATGAATGAATTAGAACAATATTTCGAAAAAAATGACAAAAGGTTGATTAATAAATATCAACATTATTTCGATGTTTACGATAGGCATTTCAGTAAATATAAAGGACAAGAAATTACTATTGTAGAAATAGGTGTATTCCAAGGTGGTAGTCTTCAAATGTGGAGATCTTACTTTGGCCCAAAAGCTAAAATATGGGGAATAGATATAGACACAAGATGCAAATTACTAGAAGAAGAAAATACTAATATTATAATCGGATCTCAAGAAGATGAAAATTTCTTAGAATCAATATATGACATAACGGGTCCCATAGATATATTAATTGATGATGGGGGACATACACAAAAACAACAAATAACAACATTTAATATTTTATTTGATAAAATAAAAGATGATGGCGTTTACCTCTGCGAAGATGTGCATACATCCTATTGGCTATCTTATGGTGGAGGTCACAAAAGAAAAGGCACATTTATTGAATTTGCAAAAAATTTAATTGATAAATTAAACGCTTTTCATTCAGAAGAAAATAATTTACAAGTAGATAGTTTTACAAAAAGCGCAAAATCAATCCACTATTATGATAGTATTGTTGTAATTGAAAAAGGTATAATTACAAAACCATCATCTAAAATGACAGGTGTATATTCATTTGAAAATAAAAATAAAATAACATCAATTGAAAAATTAATGTTACAAATTATTATACACTTAAATAAATTACTTAGAATTTTTAAGCTACCTGGAATTTATATAAATAAAATGATTGAGATTTTAAGTAAAAAAGTAGGATAAAATAAAAATCAAAAAATGATTATTGGGAATGGATTAATTGCTAATGTATTTAGAGATTATAAAGGAAATGATAACTATGTCATTTTCGCATCTGGCGTCTCTGATTCTACAAATATGGATGAATCTGCATTTAAAAGAGAAGAGCAGCTTTTAAATGAAATAACTACTTTATACAAAGAGAAGATTATTATATATTTTAGTACATGTAGTATATATGATACCCAAACAAAAAGTACCCCCTATGTTTTACATAAATTAAAAATGGAAGAGTTAATTATTGGTAAAAATATAAATCATTTAATATTTAGAGTCTCCAATCCAATTGGCTTTACAAAAAATACATCCACTTTTTTCAATTACTTTATTGATAAAATAAAGAAAGATGAGCAATATGAATTATGGAATAATTCATATAGGAATATAATTGATATAGAAGATATGTTTAAAATATGTGATTATATTATTAAAGAAAAAAAATATATCAACAGTATAATTAATATAGCAAATCCTAAAAACTATAAAATTCAGACAATTATTACTGTAATTGATAAATATTTTAACAAGACAAGCAACTACAAAATAATTGAAAAAGGAAGCGAGCCAATCATTAATACTACTACTGCAGAGGATGTTATAAATATTTTGAAAATAAAAATAAATGAGGAATATATTGAAAAACTTCTTTCTAAATATTTCCCAAAAAAATGAGTACCAAAAGAATAAATATTAAACTAATTGCTGAATTAGTTATAATGTACCCATTTGTGCTCATGGGTAAACTTTATGCTACTTTACGTCCATTAAAAACTAAGCATAAGGTTTTCTTATTGTATCCTAATGCTGATATAGGAGGTTCTATTCAAGTAAATATCGATTTAGCGAATTGCTTAAAGGATAAAAATCCTTTAATCATATTTTCTAAAAAGAGTAAAAACAACCAATTTAAATATAAATACGACAAACTTAATTTAATATTATTTGACATTCATAAGTTGATTGATAATAAGTCATTCCATTTTATGAATTTTATTTATAGAGGCATAATCGCTAAATGGGCAGAACAACAAAAAATTGAAGCAGTTATTGGAGGAGAATGCATCTATTTTTACAAAGTAATCCCTCACTTGAGTAAAGAGATTAAAAGAATTGAAATACTTCATGTAGACACATGGAATAAATACACTATTGGATTCATAGATCAAATAAGTACAAGAGTTTTCAGCACACAAAAGCTAAAAGATAAAATTGAAAACCAATATTTAGAAAATAATATTCCTGAAAACTATTTTACTAAGCTACATTTTATAGAAAACGCATTAGAAATTGCCGAATACCCAAATAACACAAATAACATTTTACAAGTTTATTTTATAGGCAGGGGTGCATTACAAAAAAGGGTTCATTTAGTGGCAGAAATTGCAAAAAATATTCACCAAACTAATAAACCTATCAAATTTAATTTTGTTGGAGATGTTGATAAGATTATTAATCCAGAACATTACCCCTATTGCAATTTTCATGGTAGCATAAATGACGAAAGCGCATTAGAAGAAATCTATCAGAAATCGGACGTTTTACTTATGACATCTTCTTATGAAGGGCTGCCAGTTGTTGTAATGCAGATGATGGCACATGGAAAAGTAGTAGTTTCAACTGATGTCAACAGCATTCCAGATTATATTATTCACAATCAAAATGGGCTTCTTATTAATGCCACTAATGAGTTAGACATTATTAAAGAAGGGGTTGATCATATTTTAAAATTATACGAAAATCCAGATTTAAGAAAAACTTTCGGAGAGAAAAGTAAACAAATAGCAAAAGAAAAATTTAGTATGGAAGTTTTTTGTAAACAATATAACAACTTAGTTATTAATTAACAAGTCTATTATAAATATAACAACAGGTCATATATAATTTTGAGAAAACGCCCATTTTCAATAATTGAAATGGTATTACAGATTGAAAAATAATAATGTTTTCAACTGATTTGGGTATAGGTAAACTAGTGTATAAGGAGAATTGTTCTATATTTTTTATTTTTAAATTTCTAATTAACCTCCACCAAGCATCAAACAAAATAATATCTCTAAAAAGCATATCTCCATACTTTGAATAAAGTATCATTATTTCTGGAATTTCAACATCAGGGTTTAATACACAAGAATTTGTGATTTGAGTATCGTTATAACTCACAACAACTAATGGCGTATTAATATATTTTAAATTATACTTCAAAGCTGCTTTAATATAAAATTCCCAATCAACAATCCACTTTAGTCTTGGGTCAAAAGTATCAGTAATACTCCTTTTAAAAAAAATTACAGTTGGCGGTCCTAAAATATTTTTTGCAAATAATCTCATTGGTTTAACTAAAATGTTATTGAAAGCACTCTTAGTAATAACCATATTTTTAACCGTCTTATTCAATTCATCTTCAACTACGTAGGCAGAGAATATTAAATCTACTGATTCATCAATCTCATTAACAAAACTGCTTAGTGAATGCTCATTAACAAAATAGTCATCGTCATGCATAATTTTAATCCAATCTCCTTTAGCGTGCTTGAAAGATTCTATCCAATTTAATGGACTACCTAAAGGCTTGGGGTTTTTAATATATACTAGCTTAAAACTAAATAAGTTCAAATTAATAAAGTTTTCAACAGTATCGTCATTACCACTATCGTCCGTAACAACTACTTCAAAATTTTTGTAGTTTTGTGTCGAGATAGACTCAAACAGTCTTTTCAAGTAATCTATCCGCTTATAAGCAGGTATGCAAATTGAAATTAATGGCTCTAACATAATACAAAAATAAGTAAAATGAAATTAGCAGGGGCAATAATTATATACAACCCAGATGATGATCTTGTCGATAATATACTTACCTATATAGATGGAATTGAAAAACTATATATATTCAATAATTCACCCATTGATAATATCTCGCTGCCGGAATCAATAAAAAGCAAAATGTTATATGTACATACCGGTGAAAATAAAGGTATTGCAGAAAGATTAAATGAAGCTATTCAAATGGCTAAATTGGATAAATATGAGTATTTATTGACTATGGATCAAGATTCTTCATTTAATCCTAAAGAACTATTTGATTATAAATTAAAAATCGAAAAATATCCATTAAAAGACGAGGTTGCTATGTATGGGATTGCTCATAATGTAAAAGAATTAAATACTGCAAAGCCGAATAATAATAATAATGATAACAATAAACTAATTACTTCTGGAAGCATCATTAATTTAGGAGCGCTAAATAAAGAATTAGAATTTGACGAAAATCTTTTTATAGATAATGTTGATATTGATTTTTGCTTCACAGCTTGGCGTCACAATCTAAAAACAATACTTTTTAATGACTTGCTATTAAATCACAAAATGGGAGAAATTCGTAAAATTATAACTCCCTTATTTCAAAGACATGATAGAATAGTTCACACTCCTTCTAGATTATACTATATTGTAAGGAACTATCTTTATATAAGAAAAAAACACCCAAAATTTAAGAAACACTTTACATTATTAATTATAAGTAATGAAATTAAAAATGGTATTTTATATGGGGGGAATCCGTTTTTATATATGAAATTTATATTTAAAGGTTATACAGACTTCTTAAGAGGAAAGATGGGTAAGTTATAAAACAATTAGAATATATTTGTAATATGGGAATCATTCAAAAACAAGGCATGAAATCGTCATTATTTATAATGATTGGCTTTGTTATTGGCGCCTTTAATTTATTGGTGCTTTTTCCGCTATTCTTTTCAAAATCGGACCAAGGACTTGTAAGAGCCATGATTGATATTGGTGCTACCCTATCCATATTTTGCACTTTAGGTACACTTCCCGTTGTATATAAATTTTACCCCTTTTACAATCAGTACTTAGGCCCTAAAAAAAACGAGCTCCCCTTTATCACCTTAATAGTGAATTTAATGGGGTTTGGTTTGCTATTACTCATTGGTTGGCAAGAAAAAGATTTTATCGTAAGAAAATTAGGCAAATCACCTGATCTAGCGCTCTACTTTAACTATATCTATCCCTATACCTTTTTCATTTTAATGTTTATATGGCTAGAAGGTTTTGCAATGGGTTTAAGAAAAGGAGTTGTTACTAACTTTCTTAAAGAAACGCTTATTAGAATTTTAACTACAATACTTATTTTAGCCTTTGGTTTTAAATTTATAAGTCTTCCCGTTTTTATAATGCTATTTAGTGGCATCTATTTAATCCCTGTCTTAATTCTTTTATATACGCTAATACAAACCAAAGAGTTTTCGCTTAGGAATTTTAAAATAAGCAGTGTCACAAGAAGATTAAAAGGAAGGATGATTAATTTTGCGCTGTTTGTTTTCGCAGGCCAGTTTTTTAATTTATTAGCTAAAACAAATGATACTTTTTTAATATTTGGATTGAGAGGCTTAAGTGATACTGCCATTTTCGCAATTGCCACTTATGTTTCTGCGATATTAGAAATTCCTCAGCGTAGTTTAAACTCCATTACCATTCCTATTTTAGCAGAGTCATGGAAAAATAAAGACATGGCCAATATCAAAAACATTTATCATAAAAGTGTATCTAACTTACTAGCCATTGGCCTTCTGTTATTTGGACTCATATGGTTAAACATAGATAACCTGGTTACTTTTTTAAATTTCATCAGTAATAAGTATGGTGGTGGCTACGACGAATTACCCAAACTTATTTTTATTTTAGGCTTAGCCAAATTAATTGATTTAGGTACAGGTGTTAATAGTCAAATTATTGGTACATCCAACTATTGGAAATTTGATTTTTTTACAAATCTATCTTATATCATTCTTTCGCTCCCATTGAACTATTTCTTAATCAAAAATTATGGACTTGAAGGTTTGGCCTTTTCAAACTTAGTAGCCCTTACTTTATACAATAGTGTTCGATTTGGATTTTTAAATAGAAAATTTAACTTGCAACCCTATACCTGGAGACATGGTATATTTTTAATTTCAAGTATTCTACTTATGCTTTTAGTCCATCAATTGCCAATGGCTAATAACTTAGTTTTGAATATATTTATTCAATCTGCAACCTTTAGTGTTTCTTTTTATGTTTTAGTAAAATGGATTAACCCATCTCCTGAAGTATTGTCATTATTCAACTCCTTTTTTAAGAATAATTTTTTAAAGCTATTCAAGAAAAATTAATCTTAGACCCCAACTAATAAAGCTACTAAACACTTTATTTTTTTGTCGCTATAGTAATTAAATGAAAAGGGTGAAAGTTTTGTTGAAACTCCACATCAAAGCCTGTATATGATAGCAATTCTTTGATTAGCTCAAAGTTAAAAACATGGTGATGCACTGCCCGATAGGATAAGTTCTGAATTGTTCTTTCTTTAAGAATATCTCTTGAGCCTAAAGCCTTGTCTAAATCCATATCGTGCAAATCAATTACTTCCTTGAAATGGGTTTCATCATCTTCTTGAACATCATTATTATAATCCTCAATCAAGTGTTCTAACTTAGTAATTGGGCGTTTTCGATCAAAAGTGACACTACTATCTGGTAAAATTAAAACGAGCCTGCCGCTTTCTTTCAAAATTCTGCACCAATGATTTAATGCTTTGATTGGATTTGCAATATGTTCTAATGAATGGCTAGATAATAAAAAATCAAATTGATTGTCTTTTAACAAACTCAAATCTGAACCTTCTGCAATATATTGGAACCCAAAAAGATTTTTATAGTAATTATAATTTTCCCCTTCTTTGATTTTCCCTTCCCAAATTGTTTTATTGGAAAAATTAACTCCATCTACTTTTTCAGCAAATAAATAAACAGGCATTGCTCCTCTAATGCTAAAAATATTACTTGGCCCTCCAATTTCAATACCCTTAAGACCTTTGAAAGTTTTAGCAATTTTTATTAACCTTCTTTTTTCAGGCTGTCTTAAATATGAAGCTAGCGTAATGGCTTTATCAATTAGATTCATGTTATTTATTTTTGATTAATTCTAAAAATAGCTCCAACCCCTTTTTTTTCTCAGGGGTAAGTTTGTAGCTAATATTTTCAGTATAATATTTATACAAATCATACTCTTGCTCATTAGCAGGTATTAAAGATATTACTTCATCCAAATGATTCAAACCATATCCATTGGCTACATCAAAGGCCTCTATAAATTCAGCAGGAATGGGTTTATTTGCCACCCAGGCAGCAAATACAAAGGGTAGTCCTGTGTATGTTTTCCAAGCCAAGCCTAGGTCATAAATATGCTCAAAACGGTTTAAACTAGTCAAGGCGCGGTCTCCAATAATAACCCCTGCGGTAGTGCCCGAAATTTCATTTATATACCCTTCAGTGGCTATTAAAAACTCCACCTCTTTATTCCAATACTGCTTAAATAGAATTTTAGCAAGGGCTACCGAGGTTCTACTTTGATAGTCTAAATAAACCTTTTGAATTTGATCTATGGATACTTGGCTAAATAAAGCCACTGAAGCCACTTTCCCCTCTGTACCAATCACATATTTAGAAATAACTTGCGGGTTCTTCAATAAATGCATAATGGCCACAGGAACAAGGCCTATATCAATGGTATCATCCAATAAAGCTTGGGCTATTTGAGCAGGGTAAGACTTCATTAAATCTATCCTTTCTTTAAAAGGGCTCTGCTCCATTCCTAGTAATAATGGGCGGGTATTTAAATAACTTACCGCGCCTATGCGCCATTTTTTGTCCAATTGAATTAACTTTGCACAAAGAAAAACCTTTTTTCTAAGAATCTAACTACTTGTTTAAATTATCAACCAATGTCGAAACTTACAGCTATCTCTCCCGTTGACGGTCGTTACCAAAAGCAAACTGCCGCTTTAAGCTCCTATTTTTCTGAATTTGGCCTAATCAAGTACCGCGTTTTAGTGGAAGTCCATTATTTCTTATTTCTTGCAGATAAGAAATTTTTTAAAGTTACACCTGCACTAAGAAAATCTCTACTTGCTGTAGTAAAAAACTTTAGCGAAGCAGACGCCGAAAAAATAAAAACCATTGAAGCTACTACCAACCACGATGTAAAAGCGGTGGAATATTTTTTAAAAGAAGTATTAGATAAAAACAAGGGGAGTGAATTAAAAGAATGGATTCACTTTGGTTTAACTTCTCAAGACATTAATAATACCGCCATTCCACTTAGTTGGAAAGAGGCGATGGAAAATACAGTGCTGCCTTCTTATATGAATTTGCAAAACAATTTATATAAGTTAGCCAAAAAATGGAAGAAGGTTTCTTTATTAGCACGAACACATGGCCAAGCTGCCTCTCCTACTACTTTAGGTAAAGAAGTAATGGTTTTTGTAGAAAGACTACATCATCAAGTAGAATTATTTACAGCTATTCCTTATGCTGCAAAATTTGGTGGTGCCACCGGAAATTTTAACGCACACCATATAGCCTTTCCTAAAAAGAATTGGGTAAGTCTAGGTAATGAATTTGTAGACGATGTATTGGGTTTACAAAGAATGCAGTTCACTACACAAATTGAACACTATGATCATTTCGCAGCACAGTGCGATACTTTAAAGCGTTTGAATAATATCTTAATTGATTTAAGCCGCGATATCTGGACCTATATCTCTATGGATTATTTCAAACAACAAACAAAGAAAGGAGAAGTAGGCTCTAGCGCTATGCCGCATAAGGTGAACCCTATTGACTTTGAAAACGCAGAAGGTAATTTAGGAATGGCGAATGCGATACTTGAACATTTAGCTGCCAAGCTTCCTATTAGTCGACTTCAACGCGACTTAACCGATTCTACTGTGTTAAGAAATATTGGTGTACCAGTGGGACATATTACCATTGCTTTAAACTCTTTAGAAAAAGGATTGGGTAAATTAATTTTGAATGAAGAAAAAATGCAGGCCGATTTGGAAAACAATTGGGCAGTGGTTGCAGAAGCTATTCAAACTATTTTACGCCGAGAAAAATATCCTAACCCTTACGAAGCTTTGAAAGATTTAACAAGAGGCAAAAATAAGATTGATAAAAAACTGATGCATAAATTTATCGATGGCTTAAAAGTAACAGCTGCTATTAAAAAAGAATTAAAGGCTATTACACCGCATAATTATACAGGGGTGACTGCGGAGTATTAGTCTTCCAGTAAAGTTTGTTTGAATAATCTTCGAAGTCTGAACTAATCTTCAGCATCCGACCTATCATTGGGCATTTCAGTACGTGGTGCTAATTTCTTTCTAGGCTCTTTTTTCGCAAGTAAATTATGAATGGGTTGCATTCCCTCTTTTTCAATCGCCATAGTCAACACCTGAGCAGTTGCCGCAGCATCTCCCCAAGCACGGTGTCTTCCTTCTATTCTAATTCCTAAATCACGAGTCAAAGAACCCAATCCATATTTTTCTAAACCAGGAAATACCCTGCGGCTTAATTTAATGGTACATAATTTAGGAGCCGACCACTGAAAGCCCGACCTACCTAATAAATAATGCACAAAGGAATAATCGAAGCTAACATTATGGGCCACAAACACACGGCCATTTAATAAATTGTAAATCTGCGGAGCTACTTCTTCAAACAAAGGGGCGCCGGCCACCATCTCATCGCTAATACCCGTCATATTTACAATAAAAGGAGGTATTTTATGTCTAGGGTTAATTAAAGTCACATATTTACCCGTCACTTCCACCCCATTATGTATCACAATAGCAATCTCAGTAATCCCTGCCGATTGAGGGGTACTGCCTGTGGTTTCAATATCTACAACTGCAAATTCCATGAAGTGGCTAAGTTCGTATTTTTTAGCAACTTATTGCTTGTCGCTTTTCCTTATTTTTGTGGCTTAATATAGGAAAAGACGCAAAGCATGGAATTGAGTAAAAATTACATACCGGGTGAAGTAGAATTGAAGTGGTACAAGCATTGGGTAGACAGTGGTTATTTTCATAGTAC
>Ga0164292_10003494_pt1 | contig 12830 bp, 10 predicted proteins | sample GEODES117metaG_FD_111486 | JGI IMG/M metagenome (GOLD analysis project Ga0164292, IMG submission 111486) | Eutrophic lake water microbial communities from Lake Mendota, Wisconsin, USA - GEODES117 metaG | ecosystem: Environmental > Aquatic > Freshwater > Lake | place: USA: Lake Mendota... | reverse complement strand
CTGAGCTGCAGCAAGGGCATCGACCTTGATCGGCTGCTCACCGCCAGCGGCCTCTGGAGCAGTCACCTGAGCAATCCGCTCGCCGTGCTCAGCGGCCCCAACCTGGCCGCGGAACTGGCTCAGGGGCTGCCGGCCGCCAGTGTGGTCGCCAGCGCCGATCCGCTTCTGGCACGACAATTGCAGCGCGAACTCACTGCTCCCAACCTGCGTATTTACACCAACAGTGACCCCCTCGGCACCGAGCTCGCCGGTGCTCTGAAGAACGTGATGGCGGTGGCTGCCGGGCTCTGCGACGGCATCCAGCTCGGCGCCAATGCCCGTGCCTCCCTGCTCACGCGCGGTCTCACCGAAATGGGGGTTGTGGTGGAGGGCCTCGGGGGCTGCCGCTCCACCCTCTACGGACTGGCCGGACTGGGGGATCTGCTGGCCACCGCGACCAGCAGCCTGAGCCGCAACTACCGCTGCGGCCTGCTGCTCGCCCAAGGCCAGAGCGCCGACCAGGCCGTCAGCACCATCGGCGCCACCGTTGAAGGACTGGCCACCGCCCGGGCAGCGGTGGCTCTGGCGCGAAGGGAAGACTGGTCGCTGCCAATCTGTGAGCAGGTGCTGGCGGTGATCGAAGGACAGGCCAGTGCCGAGGATGGGGCCAGGGCTTTGATGGGTCGAGGGTTGAAGCCCGAGGATGCCTTCCCTGCTGTGACAGCCGAGTGATGACCGCGGAGCGATCCCTGAGCTGTCCCGCCGTGCTGGTTGAGGCCTTCAGTGCCAGTGCCTGCGGCGGCAACGGGGCCGCGGTGGTGCTGTTGGAGCAACCCTTGGCAGCGGCGGCAATGCAGGCGATCGCCCGCAGTCTCAACCAGTCGGAAACGGCCTTTTTGCTGCGCACCGAAGCGGGCTGGATGCTGCGCTGGTTCACCCCAGCCTGCGAGGTGCCCCTCTGCGGCCACGCCACCCTGGCGGCCACCCTGGCCCTGGGCCATTGGGGTCTGCTCAGGTCTGGAGAAACCATCAATCTGCTCAGCCGCAGCGGTCCGCTGGCCGTTGAGCTGCTGCCCGAACCCGGCGCAGCCGCGATCGTGCTGCCCAGCAGCCCACTCACCCCAGCCGCCGAATCCCCTGAGCTGGTGGCCTACCTGCAGGATCAGCTGGGAACGGCAGCCGAGCGCTACTGGCATTCAGAGCTGGGCTACCGGGTTGTGCTGCTGCCGCCCCAGGCCCCCCTCGCTGACGCTCAGCTGCCCGCACGCAGCCTGCCACCAGACGTGTGGCCCGGTCTGGTGCTGATGCAGCGGATCGGGGTGGATGGCGCTGCAGTGCCGCAGCGGCCCGTGGTGTTGTCTGAGCCCTGCGACTACCAGCTGCGCTTTCTGGCCCCGGGCCTGGGCATCGACGAAGACCCAGTCACCGGCTCAGCCCATGCCCTGGTCGCCCCCTGGTGGCAGGAGCAACTGGGGCGGTCGCGGGTGGGCGGCTGGCAATGTTCAGACCGTCCGGGGGGGATGGTGTGTGAGGCGGTTTCTTCAGGCATGATCCGCCTGAGCGGAGCCGGTCATCTCCTGTGGGACGGAACCTTGCAACCTGGCTGCCCCGCGCTCTGCGCCTGGGACGACCTGCTGAACCCCGGCAGCTGATCCTGGCGATGCCGGTGGCTGGCCTGGCCCTGGGCATGGGCTTTGCCGCCCAGAACCTGCTCCCCCGTCCCCACGCCATCAGCCACAGCGCCCTGCTGGACACACTGATGGACGTGCCGCCCAGCAGCGCCATGGACACCGCCACGGCCAGCGAACAGTTGCGCCAGCTGCAGGCCCAGCGTGGCCAGCCGGTACCGGAAGCCGCTGCCGCGGGTCCCGCCGGGCAGGCCACCGCCCTGGTGGAGCCTGCAGCAGCGGCACCGGTCGATCTGGAAATCCGTGTCGCCCTGCTCGCCGCCGGTGAGGCGCCCGCTCTTTCCGCCAACGGCCCCTGGCAGCTGATCAGCCAGCAGGGCGTGGTCCTGCAACGGGGTGGGGCAGGTGCGCCGGTGCGGCTGGCGGATCTGTGGGCAGCGGGTCCTGAGGCCTGGCTGCAGACCAGTGGCACCGCCGTGTTGGTGAACGGGTCCCCCTATGCCGGACGGTTGCGCCTGATTCAGGAGGGGAGCGGTCTGCGGGTGATCAATCACCTCAGCCTGGAGCGCTACATCACCTCGGTGGTGGGCGCCGAGATGCCGAGCAGCTGGTCGATGGAGGCGCTGCGCGCCCAGGCTGTGGCGGCGCGTTCCTACGCCCTCGCCCACATGGCCCGGCCGGCCAACCCCCACTGGCACCTGGGCGACACCACCCGCTGGCAGGCTTACCGAGGTCTGGCCAGTGTGAACGGGCGAACAGAAGAAGCGGTTGCCAGCACAGCCGGGCTCATCCTCAGTTATCAGGGGGCGATCGTCGAAAGCCTCTACGCCGCCACAACCCAGATCACTATCGAGGCCCATGGGCATCTCGGGGCCAGCATGAGCCAGCACGGGGCCCAGGAACTGGCCCAGCGGGGTTACACCTACAACCAGATCCTGGGCCACTACTACCAGGGTGCATCCCTGGCTCGCCTGAAAGCCGGTGGGGCGGGCTGAACGCCTCTGGCAGGCCGGACTGCAGCGCTCCGAGCAGGCCAGGGCCGAACAGGCCCTGGTGCCCCTGGCCACCGAGCTCCTCACCCTGCCAGGGGCCGAGCCCTTCCTGGTGCGCCGCCTGCTGAGCGCCACCCCCAAGCACCTGCGCACCAGTGGTCCCCGGCCCAATCCCTTCCTGCCCTGGGATCCGCGCCTGGAGGTGAGTCGACTGGGGCATTCCCATGTGGTGCTGCTCAACAAGTACCCGGTACAGCCCGGCCATCTGCTGCTGATCTCCCAGCATTGGCAACCCCAGGCGGGCTGGCTGGGCGCCGCCGACTGGCAGGCCGTTGCAGACATGGACAGCGACACCGGCGGACTGTGGTTCTTCAACAGCTGTGCCGCCGCTGGGGCCAGTCAGCCGCACCGTCACCTGCAGCTGTTACCGCGTTCAGCTGCTTGCCCCAGTTGTCCGCTGGCGGCGCTGATGCTTGAGCAGCTCGAGCAGAACCGGCCCAACTGGCCCTGGCAGTACGCCATCAGTCGGCGAGAACCTGGACGGGGGCTGGAGCATGCCGATCCCACCGCAAGGGCCAGGGAGTTGCAACAGCTCTACCAGGAGCATGCACGCCGGCTCGAACTCGGTGATCCCCACCACGATCCCCAACCGCGGCACCCATACAACCTGCTGTTCACCGACCAGTGGTTCCTCACTGTGCGCCGCCGCAGCGAGCACTGCGCCGGCTTCAGCGTCAATGCCCTGGGTTTCGCCGGCTACCTGCTGGCCACGGAGGCGTCGGATCTCCAGTGGTTGCAACAGGAGGGTCCCTGGGCATTGCTGCGCATGGTGGCAGCCCCATCGCCGCACACCTGAAACGGACACCTGGGCATCATTCCGTGTTTTCACGGTTGTGGAGGGCAGCCCTCCTGGAGCTGTTTGGAAAAGAAGGAGCACGGTTTCGCTCCTGTCCCTCCGTCATGTCCAGCACCGTCATCAACCAAGCCGCGCCGACAGCCTGCGGCCACCAGGGTCGTCTGTCTCGGCCGCTGCAACAGCGCAATGCCCGCATCGAGCAGTACCAGCAGCTCGTGCGGCCGATCGCCCTTCACTACCACCTGCGTTGCGCCGAGCCCCTCGACGATCTCGTGCAGGTGGGTCTGCTTGGGCTGCTGCGAGCAGCCGAGCTCTACCGCCAACAGCGGCAGACCCCCTTTGACGCCTTTGCCCGCCCCCATATCCGTGGGGCGATTCTCCATTACCTCCGCGACACGGCACCGGCTGTGCGCCTTCCCCGCAGGCTGGAGGAGCAGCACCAGCAACTGGTTCAGCTGCGACGCCAGCTGGGCCAGCCAGCATCGGCGGAACAGCTGCGCGAGGCGATGGGCCTGAGCCCCGACCAGTGGCAGAGACTGGTGGACAGCCGGCTGCATCGCCGTCCAGTGAGCCTGGAGCAACTGCTGCTGGAGCTGGATGGAAGCGACACGCTCGACCAGGCCGCCAGCTCGATCGGGCCCACAGCAACCGGGGATAGGGATGATGTTCAGGCTTTGCTTGGCCAGCTGGAGAGCAGCCAGCGGGCTGTGCTGGAGCGGGTGGTGCTGGAGGGCTGGAGCTACCGGCGCACCGGCCAGGCCCTGCGCATCAGTCCGATGACGGTGCAACGCCGGCTGCGCAGCGGACTGGCCCGTCTGCACGAGCTGCTCAGGCCTGCGGTGCCTGGCCAGCGCGTTCCATCTGCTGCTCCAGGGTGCTGATTGAGGCGTCGAGAGCCGCCAGCTGGCGCTCCACACCGTCACGCCAGAAGCGCAGCATCCGCAGGCGGCGCTCCTGAGATCGGCGCAGGGCCTGATGGGGATCGCCGTCGGGGCTTGGACAACAGCCGAACAGGGGAAACATGGATCTATGCTCCAGAGCGTTCTTTTTAGCGAGTCGCTCCACGCGAACGAGAGGGCGGGTGGCCTGCTGGCCGGTTGCTCCAACGGTCCAGCAGCCGAGCAGCCGCCTTCTCCGACCTCCGGCGCCAGGCCCCAGCCATGCCGAGCCAGGAGAGTCCGCCGTCTTCGCTGGGCCAGCCAGTCTTTCATCCGTTCAGTTTGCGTTCATTGCGTCCGGTCAACGTGTTTCCTGCTCTCGCCGGTGTGGTGGTCGGCCTCGCCACCCTGATTCCCGCACCTCCGGCCAACGCCTACGTGGCCCTGATGGCCGGGCAACGGGCCAAGCCCCTCGACGGCAGCTTCAATCGCGTGCCCGTTCTCCACTCCAACCAGCCGGAGGAGGTTGAGGGTCCTGGAATTCTGATCTCAACCGTGCCGGGTTTCAGCTACGCGGCTGAGAACGGAATGGCGCTGGCCAATGCCGAATACACCTTCAACGGGGAATTCGGTCTGCACATGCACCACAAATACTTCCCCGCTTATCGCAATCAGATCCGGGCGGATCAACGCCGCACAGAGCTCACGCTGGGAGTGATTCTGATCAACCCCGGCACTCGGCCAGTGACGATTCAGTTCGAGCGGGGCGCCGTGCGCAACAGCTTCGAGGCGCCCTATCTGGCCAACCATTTGATGGGGGTCAAGCCACTCGGTCCCCGCCCCTGGAACACCGGCCCCGGCGATGCCACTGCGGTGCAGATGCTGCGCAATCAGCTTGATCGCAACCTCACTGACGAGCTGGTGTTGCCAGCCCGCAGTCGCGTGGTGTTGCTCAGCACCCGCCTTCCTGCCCTTGGAATTGCCAACGGCCTGCTCCGCGGACGCAGCAATGGCCCCTTCCAGATGGCGGTTGTCGCTGGCGGCAACGGCGCCAGCGAATCCGATCTGATCGCCGTGCTCGACAGCCGCCGTCTGGCTCCAGGGCGGGTCTACCTCAACCAGTTGGCCGACATTCAGAGCCGGCGTATCTTCTCCCGGGTTGGGGGGGTGGCCTTGGGCGACAGCTACCAGGCAGAGATCCGCCATGACCTCAAAGCCGAGGGACCCTTGCATGTGCCGCTCACCAGCACAGTGCGCCATCACTTCGGGACCCGGGACGTGCAGGTCAACCCTCTCGCCGTGCGCATGGCTGATTCTGCGCTGGACAACGTGGGCACCTATGGCGTGCGGTTTGACGTGGATCTCAACCTCTACGGATCTGGGCCGTATGAACTGGTGATGAGTCATCCCAACCCTTCGGGTGGCACCCGGCCGTTCACCGCCTTCCGCGGGTCGCTGCAGGTGCAGACGAGCGAGGGACTTCAGGAGATGCATCTCGGCATGCGCTCCGGCGAAAGCCATGCGCTCACCACCCTCAACCTGCGCCCGGGAGTCACCAATCCCGTGCGGGTCAGCCTGGTCTATCCAGCCGATGCCACTCCCGGCCACCTGCTCAGCGTTGTACCCGCCAGCCAGCTGGCGATGGCCCAACAGCAGCAGCAGCGCACCGTTCCTGCGGCTGCACCGGCACCGGCTGCCACCGCCGTGCGGAGCACCCCCCGTGCGCTTGTCGCCGCGCCCAGTCGAAACCCGTCAGCCACCCGATCCACGCCCACAACCCCCAATCCCCTGCTCGGTCCGGCTCCAATCCGCCCACCGGCATCCTTGCCATCGCGCCGGCCCATTCAGAGTTCGGGTGTGAATGCCCAGCAGCTGGACCGTTACCAGCAGGCAATCGAGGCCCAACAGGAGATGATGCGCCAGTTGATCAACCGTTGAGAAGCCAGCAACAGACCTGTGGCCGAGGATGAACTGCAGCAACGCCGCACGATCAACCTCAAGCTTCCCGCTGAGCTGATCAGTCGCCTCGATGCCCTGAAGGGGGAATTCGGCCTGCGCAGCCGGGGCGCCATCGTGGAGCGGCTGCTCAATGAGCTGCTCCAGCCCGAGGATCCCGCCAGCGGGGACGGCCCCGACCATGCCGTTGACAGTGAACGCGACTCCTTTGATCGTCCGGGGACTTTTGACGAGCAGGGGGCCCTTGTGCTCGTGAGCCGGGGCGCCGGCACGGACGACCAGCTGGAGCTGGCCCTGCGCCGGGACCCGGCGGATGCCCTGGAGAACGATGCGCCTGCTGCCGGGTCCCGGCCACGCGGAATCGACCTGCCGGGGTTTGTGCGTCGGAAGTCGGAGCAGGTGCGGCGCAGTCTGCAGCCCAGGCCTCGAGCCGATGGCGAGGCTCTCGATCTGCTTCCCCAGATTCCGATCGAGCTGCTCGACCAGGCCCTGGAGCGGGTGAGATGTCACTGGTTGGAGCTCTACGGACAATCAGCCAATGAGGCGGTGCTGGAAGCCGCGATGGTGTGGCTCGCCCAGGACATCTGGCCCCAGAGTGATCCGAGTGAGGGGCGCCCCTTCAGCTGGACCCTGGTCAACCAGGTGATGGGCAGTCTTGCTCCCTGCTGGCAGCAGGGCCCACCCTCCTTTGAACGGGTGATCGTCGCTGCCGGCCTGCTGGAGGATCCCTTCAGCGGCGCCACCCTGGTGGTTCGACTGCCCACTTTGATTCGTCGTTTCGTTCACCGCTTCCGGCGGCGGCGGGGGGGCTCCTTCCAGACCCTGGAACACACGATGACCCTGCATGGGGCGCTGAAGTTGCTCAACCTGCCCACAACACCTGGCGATCGGCTCACCCTGCCCCAGATCCGGGAGGCGTACAGGGAACTGGCGCTGGCCCATCATCCCGATTCAGGGGGCACCGACGAAGGCATGCGCCGACTCAACGAGGCCTACCAGTTGCTCAAGGAGCTCTACCGCAGCCCGGGTCACTGAACCATCCATCTCAGGCGAGACCCGTCTTGTGTCTTACCTGGAGCACCAGGCAAGACTGTTGATCGTCTCAATGCTCCCAGACGGGACCCGTCTATGGTCTTACACTGAGGCTTGAACGCGACCAAGGGCTCTACTGATGAATCGGGAGTCGCGGATGAGACTTGCAAAAAGCGTGAATTCTGCTTGTGCGTCCCTGATGCAGTGAGAGGGGGAGAGTCACGGGTCAGATCCGCATCGCTTTCCGAAAGGGACGATCGACGTGCTTCTCACGTCGCCTCTCCATCGATTACCGCACAACAAGGGGGCGCGATGATTGATCCCCGCTGTCCAGAGGCACCATGAACCCCTGTCCAGTGCCATCCTGCAACCGGAATAGGGCTGTTATTGCAACAACTCCTGCCGATTGACACCATCTGCGTATCTGCTCTTTACACAGATACGCAAGATACGTCAGTTACTCGACGCCCGTTCGTGGCGTCACTGATCGGTTTGCAGCGGCAGCCCATGCGCCCAGCTTGCCTGTCCAAGCTGAGACGCACCATGAGCGCAGGAGCGGGTCTTATCTGATACGCCTGGGAGAGCAATGATCTCGACTGCGCTGCGGAGTAGGGCCGTGTGCAGCCGATTTGGCCGTGCGATGCCGCAAGCCGAAAACGACTCCAGCCAGTCTCGAATCAATCAGAGATGCGACCCATGGCGTGTCGCAGGCAAGACAAGAGTGTCGCTTGTATCTCAACTACGTCCTGTATCAAGACTCATGACGGTACGCATCTGAGAAATCCGAGCACATGCTGCGGGTGCATCAAAAAACCGGTGGCATGGCCACCGGCGGCAGTCGCCCGTTCGGAGAACGGATCAGGTGGTGGTCTGCATACCCTGGATCAGGAAGTCAAAGTAGGGAGAGGCCAGAGCGGCATCGTCTGTTCCCAGCAGGGCAAGTGCCGCATCCTTCATGGTGCGCATCGCCTCCACCATGCCAGGCATCGGCACCCCCAGGCTGTTGTACATCTCTCGAGCGCCCTCAAGGCCGATCTTCTGGATCAGCTCGGTGCTGCCAGCTAGCACGCCATAGGTCACGAGCCGGAGGTACCAGCTGTAGTCGCGCAGGCACTGGGCCCGTTGTTTCTGGCCGTAGGCGTTGCCGCCGGGGGCCACATAGTCAGGCTTGCGGGCAAACAGCTGCTTGGCCGCCTCATCGACGATCTTCTTCTCGTTTTCCGTGAGCACCCGTACCACCGAGAGCCGCCGGGATCCCCCCTTGAGGAAATCCACCATGGAGCGGAGTTCCCCGCCACTGGGGTAACGGAGCTGATCGTCTGCCTGAAGAATCAGATCCCGAACGACGCTCATCGCAGCGACCACACGCGGGTCCATCGTATCGAGCGGATCACGATTCCCAAGCAGGGATCGGCAAGGTGTAACGGCACTTTGCACGGCCTAGGGTCGACTGGTGTGCCGCAGCGGGTTGATGCAGTGCCAGACAGAGGCCCACGCTGCTCTGCGGGTGGGGCAGTTGCTGGAGTGTGACGTCACCGGGCTCAGCCACGACGGCCGAGGAGTGGCGCCGCTGCCCGGCAGCGTGGCCTTCGTGACAGGCGCCTTGCCAGGAGAACGGGTGCGGCTGCGTCTGGAGCACCGCGCCAGGCGCCACTGGCTGGCGCGACTGGAGGCTGTGCTGGCGCCCTCGGCCCAGCGCTGTCGCCCGGCCTGTGTGCTGGCCGAACGCTGCGGCGGCTGCAGCCTCCAGCATCTCGAGCTGCAGGCCCAGGGCCACTGGAAGCGCCGCCAGGTGGTGGGGGCCCTCCAGCGCATCGCCCACCTGCCGGAAGCTGAGCAGCTGGTGGCCGCCACCCTCAGCACCGCTGATGGCCTGGGCTATCGCAACCGGGCCACCCTTCCCCTGGAGCGGCGCCCCGATGGAACCTTGCGGGCCGGCTATTACCGCAGCGGCAGCCACACGTTGGTGAACGTGAATCACTGTCCGGTGCTCGATCCCCGGCTGGACCGGTTGATCGCACCGCTCAAGCACGACCTGGAGAGCACCAGCTGGCCGGTGGACCGTCACCTCGACGCTGAAGGAGGCCTGCGCCACCTGGCTCTGCGCCTTGGCCAGCACACGGGCGAGCTGTTGGTCACGCTGGTGAGCAGCCAAGCCAGCCTGCCCGGGCTGGAGCGCTGGGCTGAGCGCTGGCTGCAGCGCTGGCCGGAACTGGTGGGGGTGTGTCTGAACGTTCAGGACAAACCCAGCAATGTGCTGCTGGGGCCCCACACCGCAGTGGTGGCGGGGCGCGGCTGGATCGAAGAGCGCTTCGCTGGCCTGCGTCTGAGCATCGCAGCCGACACCTTCTTCCAGGTGAACACGCCGATGGCCGAGCGGGTGGTGCCTCTCCTTCTCTCTGCGCTGGATGGGCTGGAGCCCGGTCTGCTGCTCGACGCCTACTGCGGCATCGGCACCTTCAGCCTGCCCCTGGCCGCCGCCGGCTGGCAGGTGCTGGGCATCGAGCTCGGTGCTGCCGCAGTGGAACGGGCCCAGCACAACGCCGAGCGCAACCAGCTCAAGCAGCGCTGCCGTTTCGAGCAGGGAGAGGTGGGGGAGCTGCTGGCTGCCCGGATCGATCAGGCCAGGGTCCTGCTGCTGGATCCACCACGTAAGGGGCTGGAACCGTCGGCCCTGGCTGCGATCCTGGAGACACCACCCGAGCGTCTGCTGTATCTCAGCTGCGATCCGGCCACCCTGGCCCGGGATCTGGGGGCCCTGGCCGGCGCGGGTGGTCCGTACCGGCTGAACGCAGCGCAGCCCCTCGACTTTTTTCCCCAGACCAGCCATGTGGAGACCCTGGCCACCCTGATCCGGCGCTAACGCAGGCTGGCGCCGAACTGCTTCTCGAGGGCGGCGCGCACTGCGGCGTGGGCCTGCTCCACCTGCTCGTCGGTGAGGGTGCGCTGAGGATCGCGATAGCGCAACCGGAAAGCTTGACTGCAGCTGCCGGCCTCCAGCTGGCTGCCTTCGAAGCGGTCGATCAGTTCCGCGTGCTCCAGCAGGGGCTTGCCCGCTTTGCGGATGGTGTGGAGCAGGGCCGCAGCCTGGGTGCTGCGGGGCACCACCAGAGCCAGATCGCGCTCAGCGGCAGGAACGGTGGCATAGGGCCGGAAAGCCGGCTGCCAGCGGTTGCGGCGCGTCGCCGCCGTGAGCAGAGCTTGCCGGTCGAGTTCAAACAGGTGGGTGGCCTCAGGGAGGTCGGCCTGCTCGGCCTGCTGGGGGTGGAGCTGTCCGAACCAGCCCACCGGGCGACCCTCCAGCACCAGTTGGGCCGCCCGACCGGGGTGAAGCAGGGGGTGATCCGTGAGAGCCCGGTCTTCCAGACTGAGGCGCAGGCTGGCGAGGGCTTGCTGCAGCACGCCGCGGGCCTGGAAATAGTCGGCCGGACATGGCTTGCCGCTGTTGCGCCAGCGCTCAGAGCGTCGCTCGGCGCAGATCACGCCCATCAGCTGGCTGCGGCCAGCCTCACTGCCGGCGCTGTAGACGCTGCCGATCTCGAAAGCCCAGAAACCGGGCTGTCCGCTCTGCAGGTTGCGCCGCGCCGCCGCCAGCAACTCATCCGCAAGCGTGTCGCGCAAGTGGCCGTAATCAGCGAGCAGGGGGTTGGCCAGGGGGAGCCGACCGGAAGCAGCTGGCACCAGTGAGAAGCTGCACACCTCCTGCAGCCCGGCATGGCAGAGAGCCCGGCGCAGCCGCCGCTCCGCCGCCTGCTCGTCGCTGAGGCCGCCTGGTTCGATCGGATCAGGCAGGTGACAGGCGAACTGGTCGTAGCCCACCAGCCGGGCCACCTCCTCAATCAGATCCACTTCCCGGCGCAGGTCGATCGCCCGGGAAGGCGGCACGCGCACGTGCCATCCCTCTCCCTGGTCGTCCAGCGAACAGCCGATGGCCTCCAGTGTGCCCCGGATGCGCGCGTCGTCGAGGTCCTGCAGCTCGCCGTTGACCTGCACCGGGCCGAGCAGATTGTGGAGAGCATCACGGCGCAGGTGCAGGGGGGGCACCGGCTCCTGAGGTCGAGCGTGCAGCCAGCGGCCCACAACCCGGCCCCCCGCCAGCTCAGCCAGCAGAGCACAGGCACGGTCTGCAGCCGCAAGGGTGGCCTCGAGCGGCAGCCCTTTTTCAAAGCGGCTGCTGGCTTCGGTGCGCAAGCCCACGCTGCGGGCTGACTGACGCACCAGCTGGGGGGCGAACACGGCCGCCTCCAGCCAGATGGCGGTGGTGGCCGGCGAGACTGACTCAGCAGCCCCGCCGATCACACCAGCCAGGGCGATCGGCCGATCCGCGTAGGTCACGGTGAGGGCCGCCTCGCTGAGCTCCCGCTCCTCGCCATCCAGACTGGTGAAGCTCTCCCCGGGGCGGGCCTGGCGCAGCCCAAGCAACGACGATTGGGCCTGACCACCGCTGAGGGCTGCCAGCCGGTCATGATCGAAGGCGTGCAGCGGCTGGCCGGTTTCCAGCATCACCAGATTGGTGACATCCACGATGGTGTTGATCGGCCGGATGCCGGCTTTTTCCAGCCGCCGCTGCAACCATCGAGGCGACGGGCCCATCTGCAGGTCCTCCAGGGCCGTCACGCTGAACAGGCCGCCCTGCTCCATGGCCCGCAGGCTGTCGGAATCCACATCCAGCGGAGCCACGGCAGCCAGGGGCGGCACAGGCGGGAAGTGGGTGCGGCCCCCGCTGAGAGCTGCCACCTCGCGGGCAATGCCCTGCATCGACAGGCCATCAGGCCGGTTGGCCGTGATCGCCAGCTCCAGCACCTGGTCGTCGAGGCCCAGGGAGGGGCCTACTGGTGTCCCCAGAGGGGGCACCGTCTCGAGCAGCTGGTCCAGTTCGGCGATGCCCTCCGAGCCATCGCTCAGCCCCAGCTCGGCCAGCGAGCAGATCATGCCGCAGCTGGCCACGCCCCGCAGCTCGGCGGGCTTGATCGTGAGGTTCACGGCCGGCAGGGTGGTGCCGACCAGGGCCACCGGCACATGCAGCCCGGCGCGCACGTTGGCGGCCCCGCACACGATCTGCAGCGCCTCGGCCTGGCCCACATCCACCCGGCAGACGCTCAGTTTTGACGCGTCGGGATGGGGCTGGCGCTCCAGCACCTTGCCCACCACCACGCCCTCGGCCTGGGCGGCCAGGTCTTCAATGCCCTCCACCTCAAAGCCGGCGATCGAAAGCCGCTCGGCCAGGGCCTCCAGGGGGAGCTCGAGTTGCGCCTGGCCCTCCGGACCGCTCACCAGCTCCCGCAGCCACTGGTGAGAAACGCGCATGAAGGGAAGGGTGAAACCAAATCAGCCATCGATCCTAGGCAGTCACCGCCTGACGCCCTGGAGCAAGGCAAGCCATTCCCGTCCGCAGGGAGTGGGGCCGGCTAACCGGTAAGGTGGAACCTTGTCAATTCGCATCGCACACGCGGCGCAACGTCCTTCATGGCTAAGAACAAGGGCGTCCGGATCGTGATCACCCTCGAGT
>Ga0164292_10003493_pt1 | contig 12831 bp, 11 predicted proteins | sample GEODES117metaG_FD_111486 | JGI IMG/M metagenome (GOLD analysis project Ga0164292, IMG submission 111486) | Eutrophic lake water microbial communities from Lake Mendota, Wisconsin, USA - GEODES117 metaG | ecosystem: Environmental > Aquatic > Freshwater > Lake | place: USA: Lake Mendota... | reverse complement strand
CTTCGCCTTACAAGTTCCCTTAAGAAGGATACGAATCGCACCCGTCTTTGTGGTCACAAATGCAGTTGTCGTGGTGGTAGCCGCGCTCGATGGCGCAAACCCAAGCAGCGAACCTGCCAGAACCATGACCAGAAAACTGGCAATCCTGTACTTCGTTTTGAAAGCTATGCCCTTGCCTATCATTGACTCTTCCCTCTTCATCTCTCCGGAGATAACCCATTTGGGTCACCCCCGAGAGGCTAGAGGAGCCAGAGGATTATTCCAATAGGTAGGGGAGTATTGGTCTGATCATACATCATGGGATTCGCGGTGGCGGTGGAGCTGATTATCTTGATCGAAAGCAAAGAGCGGGAAGGATTTCAAACCAATTGCCTTTTCGATCCTGGCCAAAGCCACTTAAGTAATTATTGTGGAAGTTTTCCCTCTGACAAACGCTCAGCCAGCGTTGGGGCCTTCATGTCTTTTTCCGAGATCTTAAGGTCACTAACTTGCATTCCCCAATTAATCGCAATTTTTTCATCTAAGGGATTAATCTCAAATTCGTCACCTGGTGAAAATGGAGTTGAAACTAAATACGCAACTGCTGTGTTGTCTTCCAAGGCAATAAATCCATGGCCAAGATCTTCACTAATCAAAACGGCTTTGCCAGAATCTCCACGCAGTTCAACATCGACCCATTTCCCAAATGTTGGCGACCCTGGTCGAATATCAACGATTACATCTTTAATTGCACCAGATACGCATGTAACCCATTTGGCTTGCCCTCTTGGTGCGATGCTGTAATGAATTCCTCTTAATGTTCCCTTTGATGAAAGAGAGATATTTGCTTGTTCAATTCCAAAATCGCGTCCTGTTGCAGTTTTTATATCGTCAGATTTAAACCACTCACGGAAAAACCCACGGTCGTCGCTCCAAATTGGTGATTCGGCAACCCACACGCCTTCAATTTCAAGAGGAGTAATTTTCATCTACTTATCCTTCCGATTTTACTGTTGAAATAACTTCAGGCATCACCGAAGCCAGAGCAATCTTCCAATCGCGCATTGGCGCGATTGATGTCTTTGACCATTCTTCATGACTTAACACCGAGTAAGAAGGTCGTTTTGCTGGTCGCGGATACTCGCTCGAAGATACTGGCAATACCCGATTAACATCAGCACCTGCCAAAGAGAAGATTTCTTGTGCGAATTCAAACCAACTCGCTTGTCCAGAGTTAGTGCCATGAAAAATTCCAGCAGGGGCAAGCCCCAAGCCAAGATCAACAATTTGTTTAGCTAGATCTACCGCTGACGTCGGTTGTCCAACTTGATCATTGACGACCCGAACTTCACCATCACCGTTTAGCGCAAGACGCGTCATGGTCTTTGCAAAGTTCTTACCTTTTGCACTATAAAGCCAAGCGGTTCTCACAACATAAGAGTTTTCGGGATAAGAAGTGAGTACCTTCTTTTCGCCATCAGCTTTTGTCCGCCCATAAGCTGATTGGGGATCTATCTGATCATCAATCTCAAAAGGTTTCTGACTCTCACCTGAAAAAACATAGTCTGTGGAAACATGAATTAATCGCACGCCAATCTTTGCAGCAGCCACAGCTAAGTTTTCAGGACCCTGTCCATTTACCTTGGAAGCAGATTCCTCATTACTTTCGGCACCATCAACATCTGTCCATGCAGCGCAATTGACAATAACAGAAGGTGAATTCGTAGCAATAAAATCAGCTATAACTTTGCCGTCAGTTATATCTAAATCACTTGAACTCAGAGCAGTAAATATCAGTCCGCGCGAATCTAACTCTTCAGATACCGCGATACCGAGCTGACCCGAACCGCCAGTAATCAACCAGTTCATACCTGGCTCAACGATTCTTAAGTGGTTTCCACCACGCTTCGTTTTCTCGATACCACTTGATAGTTTCTCTTAACCCATCTTCGAAAGTAACTTGTGGTTCATACCCAAGTTCGCGATTTATCTTCGTCCAATCCACGCTGTACCGGATGTCGTGTCCTTTTCGATCTTCCACGTACGCGATAGAGGATTCATCTGCCCCCATCGCCTTTAAAATCAACGCAGTAATTTCAAGATTATTCAGCTCGCGGCCACCACCGATGTTGTAGACCTCTCCAGCCTTACCCTTCATTAATGCTGCATGGATTCCACGGCAGTGATCGTCAACATGTAGCCAGTCACGCACATTCTTTCCATTGCCATAGACAGGCACCTTCTTGCCTTCAATTAGGTTTGTGATAAATAGTGGAATCAACTTCTCAGGAAAATGGTGAGTTCCGTAGTTATTACTACAGCGAGTTATAACTACATCCATGCCGTGAGTACGGTGATATGAACGAGCGAGAAGTTCCCCACCGGCTTTTGATGCGGAATATGGAGAGTTCGGTAGAAGTGGGCAGTTCTCATCCCATGATCCTTCGTCAATTGATCCGTAAACCTCATCAGTTGAAACCTGCACGAAGCGAATCTTTCGACCCGAGGATTTAATTGCATCAAGTAGGACCTGTACCCCAGCCATGTTGGTTGAAACAAATTCCGCAGAGCTCTGAATAGATCTATCCACATGTGACTCTGCCGCAAAATTGATTACGGCATCGACATCATTCAGTAATCTTGAAATCAATTCAGCATCGCGAATATCTCCATGCACAAAGGAGTAATTTTTACTTGGTGTTACTCCATCTAAATTCTCAATTACACCCGCGTAAGTTAAGGAGTCCAGGGCGATAATAGAGGTAATTCCCTGCAATGAATGGTCATTCACTCGACGGACAAAGTTAGAACCTATGAAACCAGCTGCACCGGTGGCAAGTATTCGCATGCCTGTACCCTACAACGAATATCTAAAAAATCGAATACGATGCAACCATGAGAGGTATCGTATTAGCAGGTGGGACGGGTTCCCGTTTATGGCCAATGACGAAGTCCATAAGCAAACAATTACTCCCCATATACGACAAACCTATGATCTACCATCCAATTTCAACATTGATGTTGGCAAACATAAGGGAAATTTTAATTATTACAACTCCCGGTGACCAAGAGGATTTTAAAGAGCTTCTAGGTGACGGGTCTCAATTTGGATTGTCAATCCAATACGAGATACAGATAGAACCGCGAGGTTTGGCTGAATCTTTTATCATTGCAGAAAAATTTCTTTCAGGTGAAAGCGCAATGATGGTGCTGGGAGACAATCTTTTTTATGGTGTTGGACTTGGAACGAATCTAGCAACGATCTCTTTGGACACTGGGTGCAGGATTTTTGCTACAAAAGTATCCAATCCACAGGATTACGGCGTTTTAGAATTCAATAGCCAAAATCAGGCTGTTGGAATAATTGAGAAACCACCTATTCCTCCCTCGAACTGGGCCGTAACCGGTCTGTACATGTTTGATAATGATGTTGTCGAAATTGCCAAAAGTGTGAAGCCTTCTGTGCGAGGAGAAATTGAGATTACGTCAATAATTGACCATTACTTGGTTTCCAAAAAACTAGAAATCACAAAAATGGGTCGGGGTGATGCTTGGTTCGACACTGGAACTCCAAGTAGCTTAATTGAAGCTTCAAATTTCGTGAGAACCATCGAAGAGCGAACTGGTTTAAAGATTGCATGTCTTGAAGAAATAGCATGGTCGAGCGGCTGGATACAAACGGAACAGCTAAAAATACTCGCTTCACAAGTCGGCCCTGCATATCGTGACTACTTACTAAAATTAATTGAGAGTTAAAATTGCCTTTAGTTCCAGAGGTAGACGTTTTACTTGCAACTTATAACGGTGAAAAATACATTGAGGAGTTTCTCATCTCGCTCTCAGAACAGAAGAATTGCAAGATCAATTTGTTTGTAAGTGATGATGGATCAGAAGATTCAACAATCCCTATAGTTCTGAAGTATCAAGATTCTTTCAACAATTTTTATTTAATGGAGGGTCCAAAACTTGGTCCCATGCAAAACTTCTTTTTTCTAATGAAAAATAGTAAAGCTGCTTTTGTCGCACTCGCTGATCAAGACGATATTTGGATGGAGAATCATTTAGAAATTAGTACAACGCGCCTGCAAGGGGAGGATTCACCGTGTCTCACTTTTTCCTCCGTCGCGCAATTTACGGTAAATCCAATTAACTTCCAAATTTGGCCAACTTCCCAAAACCAACCTAAATTTCCAAGTATTTTGTTTGAAAATATTGGTCGGGGTTGCACATTTGTTATGAATTCCACCGCTCGCGACTTAGTGAATGCATTTCAGCCACAAAATGCGATTATGCATGACTGGTGGATACTCTTGAGGGTTCTTCTGCATGGAAAAGTTATATTCTCTCCTACTCCAGAAATTTTCTATAGGATCCATGACACTAATTTCATTGGACTTGGAAACCGCGGAGTGAAATCGGTGCTAAAAACTCTAGGAAGTGGAAAAATTCAAACTTTGCAACAAGTGCGTGAGTTATCTCGGGCCTCAACAGGTGAAATAAAATCTAAGGAACAATTTGACCTTAGTGGTTTTTTGTCTCGGCTCGATTGTGGTTTATTCCAAAGAATTAGGCTGGCTGGATCAATTAATCTGAAATTCCGTGAAAAAGCGTTTGACGACTTCAGATTCAGAATTATAATTATTTTCCTGCCCATTCTGAACCGTCGCGCAAAACTCTTAAAGTAAGAGATACATAACAACAGGTTTATCTTTTTCCATGTCAAAAAGCCTGCCAATCCTACTCAGGGTAAGATCCTCGCATTGGACTATGTCCCTGGTCCGGCATTGCCTCTAAACTGTCCAATATTTTTGCTATCTGTTCGTAAACCATCCTCATGTCCGAGGAATGCGAAATGGGGAAAAAGTTTGGATGATCATGAAACCGCTCAAATACTGCAGTGTGGCTAAATGCAATTAATCTAAATCCGAGATCCAAAATTTCGTCTGCGGAGTGGCAATAGGTTTCTGGCGTTATCGATGGGATAAACACAATGTCGGGAAGGATTCGATTTAGAATTTCAGGCAAATTCTCACGTAAATAGGGTCCGTGGTTGAAAACGTTAATCGGAATTTCTCGGTCGAGCTTTCCCAATAAGGAAAAAGTTATTTTATCTTTGTCTTTTTTTGCTAATTTTGCAATAGCTGAAAGTACTCCAGAACCTTTGGAGTAATTTATTCCTCCAAAAAATAGTAAGTGCGGAGTTTTTCTACTCATATACTTTTGAAATGAGTTCTCATCCCAATTAGATTTGGAGTCACTGATACTAAATCTCTTTAGTGAAGGGTTAATTTTGATTAGCTTCCATTGTTCGATTTCTGGAAAAGCACGGACTATAATTTGCCTGCTCAATTCTGTAAAATAATTGATCTGAGTGGCTCTTGCAAAAAGAATATTGAAAGGCAATCTCCATTCTACGATTTCATTTGCTTCGTATCGTGTATCGTTGAATGCATTAGATTTTAAACAAGATCGACAAACGTCTTCATTCGGGACACCGCAGTAATTGCCAAATTGATCAATTAAATTCAAAGTAGGGCAGACAGAAAAGAAATCGTGCAAAGTGACCGAGATAGGAACATTGTCATTTACGGAATCTAAGTACTTGTTTAGTTTAGAAACAAATTCATTTGAAAATCCGTTAGAAATGAATGGGATGGATTCTATTTGAATATTATCCACCATTATTGTTTGCAGAAATTCAAAAACTAAAACGTCTGAAATTTCAAAGTCTTGGCAATATTCGTGCATTAGAAAACTCATTTTTACAGTTCCCTCGTTCCCACTTGAAGAAACTTTGAAAAGCAAGTCACTTGAAGAATTATTTAAATTGATGTTTTTCGACCCACCGCCGCGATCATGTGAAAAAATTACGGTACAACTTGAGGAAACCATGCGTGCACACAGGATTCCAAGTGCAAGACGAAATTCTCTTATTGGATCATTTTGAACAAAATGCTGAACTTCAAAATTAAATTTGGGATATTTGGAGCTGATGACCTGTGAGTGCTTTTCAATCAGGGTATCTCTTGTCGAACCAAAACTGGTACCTGACTTGTGCAAAACAAAAATACTTGGGGAAATCAAATGTTTAAAACCTAGTTCAGAAGCGCGTAGACACCAATCAACTTCTTCGCCGTACCCTGGAGAGAAATTCTCATCAAGAATTCCAGTTTTTCTCAATGCATCTCCAGACATGGCCATGGCATGACCCACGCCAACTGGTGCTTCTATTGAACTTAATAATTTGCTTTCCCCTAAAGAAAGATTTTTTAAAAGCTGGTTAACAATTTCGACATTCAAATTTGAATAGTCGATTTCTCCTATTTTGTGCAAGTCAAGAATACTCGCGATGCTCCCTTGATTTGTAATTGCCGAAACGCTTCCAATGTGGGGATTTACTAAACATTCATGGGCTAAGTCGAATACAAAATTGGAAGAAACTCTGACGTCACTGTTTAAAATAATTGCGACATCAAAGTTCAAATCCCTTAATCCGTCATTACACGCCCTTACAAATCCACCTCGGATGGCGCGACGGTCAAAAACCAAATTTGAAAACGAATCCTTGTATTGCTCCATCAAAGAACTCATTTTTGTAGAATTCGTACCATCTTCGACGATGAAAACTTCAAAATTTGATACATTTTGAAGTTTTAAATCATTTAACAATAGTTGCAAGCAATCTTCGCTGCCAAATACGGGGATGACCACCCTTATCTTCCAAGGGTTATTGATCGCATCCGAGACCTTTGGGGTTGAACTTTGAGAATCAATAGTTCTCAGAATTTCATGCATACGGAGAAAACCATGATTAATTTCTAAACCTGGATTCGAGACTCTATTGAAGTTATTGAGTTTCAAAAACATTAAGGAAGGTTCAGACCTCAAAATACGCCAAAACTTTCGCCGCAAAACTGATTTCTGCTTTTTTGTGCTACCAAGGTAAAACTTGATTGGTGCTATTAGTGGATTTCTCACCCCCAGAGGATAGACTGAAAGCTGACGACTTCGTGCACATCCCCAATTTCAAGCCGTCAAGATGGGAGCTTTGATGAGAATGACCAGTCTTGGTAAGTGCCTAATGGTTGCTCATTCGTCAGGCACTCTACTTGGTGGCGCAGAATTAAGTCTCATACAGATGATTGTGGGACTTAGATACATTGGGTTAGATGTAACCGTTGCTCTGCCGAATCTAGACAACAAAAAATATAACGAAATGATTCTGCACACAGGATCATCCCTGATTCAAATGCCCACTGGTCCAAGAATCGTCGTTGGTGTTGTTGATTCAGAAATTATAGATATGTATTTTAGATTGATTCGTCAAGAAGATTATGAATTTGTCATTACGAATACCATAGTTCCATTCGCCCCACTTTTGGCCGCAAAATCGGCGGGCGTTACTACAATAACTTTTTTGAGGGAGGACTTGTGGAATAACGAAATTTTGCGATTCACCCACTCCAATACTTTTTCTCTAACAAAATCTTTGCTTTTGAATTCAGACTTTATTATTTGTAATTCAAATTATACACTTACACAATTACCAGAATCTAGCAATACCTTCCACTTGCCAAACCTTCCAAATCAAATTGAAGGATTGTTGGAACTTGAAAGGTCTAAAAATCTGAATGGCACCTTAAAAGTAAGTATGGTGGGTGAGATTTCAAGTAATAAGGGATTCTATGAACTGTTGACATTGGCAAAGTCTCTCGAAGAATTTGACATTTCGTTTCAACTAATCGGAAGTCCCAGATTCGATTTTGATTTATCACTGTTAGAAAATTTACCTCAAAATATTAAGTATCTTGGTTATCTTTCTGATCCAAGAGAACTTTATGCATCAACTGATGTTTTAATTTCTCTTTCAAAAAATGAATCATTCGGAAGAACCATATTAGAGTCCATGGCAGCTATGGTTCCAGTTGTTTCTTGGGACCAGGGAGGTCGCTCGGAGCTGATCATGAATGGTGTTACTGGATTTAAACACAAAATTGGCAATATCACTTCTTTTGCTGATTCCCTCAAATTCTTGGCGGCAAATACGGGCCATCGTTTGAAAATGGGGGAGGCAGCAAGAGAATATTTTGGGCAAAACTGGTCTCAAGAAATTTACCGAACCTCGCTCGAAGAGATTTTTTTAGAAATCACAAATTGATGCATCATTAATAGGACCAATTTGGCATTTTTTAAAGCACCCTCAAACCAGCGGGCATGGAAAGATAAACTGACCGTTAATGACTAATAAGTCCAATCGATACGATTCCGATAGGTCATTTAGCCCTATCGCTTGGGTTACACTGGACGCACCTCGGAAATTGACTTTCACATCGATTAGACAGGATACTCCAGATGAATTTTGGAAATAGCTCTACGAAGAAACTAGTTCTGGTTCTTTCATTGCCAGTAATTTTATTTTCGATTGTCTTTTTGAGAGATCGCGTGGCGTTAAATTCAGAAATCATAATCGCCGCTTCCAACAACAATTGTTTCGTCGATCAAGCTTTGCCTTTTGCTAAGGAGGGCAATACCTGGTCGGGAACGGTAGGTAAGAAAATTCAAGTGCAAGGATGGTACGTTTCTGAGTCAGGAGAGTCCCCAAAGACTGTATATGCCACCCTTGCACTCAAGTCTGATCCGTCAATAAATTTTCTCCTGAAGGGGATGTCCAATCAGAGCAGGAACGACGTCGGAGAGTATTTCGGAAATGCGAAGTTTTCACTTTCTGGTTTTGATTTAAAGTCTGACTCAGAAATCACGACACCAGGTCAATACCAGTTGACCATACTTGGAAAAATTGGCGAAGTAACTATCTCGTGTTTGGGGCGAGAAGATTTTATTATCAAAAATTAGTTCTGTCCCAGGGATTTGCGTGATCTCTATTCCTAGGATGATGGTTCACTTGTAAATACAGTATTGTGCAGTGAGCTCCAAAATTGTCCTTGTATACGGGTCCTCTGTTGCCAATGCCGAAAATTCTTTGGGGTTAATCTTTGCTACTTTATTATCGGTGCAATAATCTTCAACTTTTTCCATCAGTCCTTCGTATGGACCGGAACTCGAGTTCGTGCTTTGTTTCATCTTAATCACCCAGAAGTTCTCAAAACCTACGTTCTTTAGAGTCGGTTTCCAAAAGTCGGTGGGTGAAATTATCACTGTTCCAGCTATTCCTACAATGAGAATCAAACTTGACAGTTGCCTTCTTCCTTCAAAAAATGACTCCCTAGAAATCAAATGCACGGAACGTAGCAATAAGACAGGAACCAGTAGTGCATAGCCTAAATATATGAACCTTGATTCCTCCCATTGATAAAAGAGTGGCGCAATAGACATTAACAAACCCGGAAGAACGTCCCAACTTTTATAGAGGTTCCGATATGTATCTACTTTATTGTTAAACACAAATACGATAAGCATGGCTAGTATTACAGGCAACATTATTGTTAAAAACAGTAAATTCAAGTAAAAATCTTTCATATCTAGAGAAATTTGCAAAAGTGAAACTTGTTTTGGAACCGATAGGTGGGTTATAAACTTGTAGTAGAGCAATTCAATAGTCAAAAATATTGTAATGAACTCTGAAAACAACATGAGCCCAAAAAAGTACTTTTTATCTCGTACGTAGCCTGCGATCAATACGAACAGTCCAATTAGCGAATATATCTGACTTAACGAAGCAACCAATAAAAGTAATACTAAACCTTGCGTCTGTGCTCGATTCAAGTCTCTATTTGTTTGAATGACAGCGATGCTAAAAGCCACTAGACCCACTGCAAATGTATCTGCAAGTACATAGAACGAGTAAAAGTGAATGAAGCAAGAAAAATAAGTTAGAGATATAAGTATCAGGATTAGGTTATTAACTCTATATTTTCTGGCAAAGGCTTTGATGGCAAGATATTGAAGGAACAAGCCCAGGAAATTAACTAGCCAAAAAACAACACCATTTCCGCCTGTAAGCCCGTCTAAATAGCTAACTCCTACAAATCCGGGATTCCTCAATATTGGAAATACAACTTCACTATCGAGGATCAGCCTTCCTTGGACTATCCAATCAAAACCATCCGAAGAAATTCTAGACCAATTCCTCAGTATTGAATCCGAAATCATGCCCGATGGAAGCCATGCTAAGTAGAGAGTAAATGCAATATCGAGGAATTTGTCCACTCCAATATTTTTTCCGCTATACCGAGGTTTCATTAGTTCATCCTTCCGAGACAAATTTTCAATTCCACTGGTAATCCGCGGCAATTCTTCTGGAATTCCAATTTTATCTTTAATCCAGAATTTTTTTAAATTGTGTTTTCTTAGAATTTTTCGTGTTGTACTTAACGATACAACGAATTGCGCTAAATCCATCTTTCCAAGTTATTTTCTTACCTTCATCATAAGTACGCCCATAATAAGAAATTGGAACTTCAAAAATTCGCAGCCTCATGGCTGCAAGCTTTGCTGTCATTTCTGGCTCTATACCAAATCTCGGTTCCTGAATATTTAGAATTTTTGCATACTCAGTCTTCATCATTTTGTAACACGTTTCCATGTCAGTTAAATCAATGTTTGTAAACATGTTAGATAGAAGGGTTAAAAGATTGTTACCTTGTCTGTGCCAAAAATAAAGTGCGCGTCGTGGTCCGTTTGAGATGAATCTGGAACCAAACACTACATCCGCTTTCCCTCCTACTAATGGTTCTAGGAGCGCCTTGTAGTCACTCGGGTCATATTCAAGATCTGCATCCTGTATTACGCAAAATTCTAAACTTGCAGATGAGAACCCTCTTGAGACTGCAGCGCCCTTGCCTTGGTTACGTTCCTGTGTGAGAACTACACATCTCTTATCCTGCACGGTCAATAAAAGTTGGAGACTTCGATCAGTAGAACAGTCGTCAACGATGATGACCTCACCGACACTTTCTTGACTCAATACTCTTTGAATTAAATCCAAAATTGTATTCTCTTCATTGAAGCACGGAATAATCACAGACAAATTTTTCATAATTAACCCATCCGTTCCTTTAGATTCAAGAAATAAGAAACCGTACTTTCAAGTCCAGATTTCCGGTCAACCAAAGGTGCCCACCCTAGTTGACTGGCAGCTCTAGAGATATCTGGAACTCGTTGCTTTGGATCGTCACTTGGAAGTTCCAAGTATTGAATCGAAGAATTTGAGTTGGTAATGGAAATGATTTCCTCTGCCAGATCTGTCATTGATATAGGGCCTGGATTGCCTAGGTTGATTGGTCCAACTGCTTCTGAATGAAACAAAGATATTAGACCATTAATCAAGTCATCGACATAGCAAAAACTTCTAGTTTGAGTGCCATCACCAAAAATAGTTAGTGGTTGATTATTCAACGCCTGCCAAATGAAGTTGCTTACGACTCGTCCGTCATCGACCGCCATGTTAGGACCATATGTATTGAAGATTCGAGCAACTCTAATTTTTGTATTGTATTGCCTGTTATAGTCGAAAAAAATTGTTTCTGCAGCTCTTTTGCCTTCGTCATAGCAAGCTCTAATACCAATAGGATTTACGTTACCCAGATAACTCTCTTCTTGTGGAGAAACTTGAGGGTCGCCATATACCTCAGAAGTTGAAGCTTGCAGAATGGGAACATTAAGCCTCTTCGCAATGCCCAGCATATTTATTGAACCTACAACACAAGTCTTAATTGTTTGAACAGGATCTTTTTGATAATGCTTTGGCGAAGCTGGGCAAGCAAGATTTAGAATCCCATCAACTTCAACAAATAGTGGGAAGGTTATGTCGTGCCGCATGAATTCAAAGTTTGGATTTCCGATCAAATCGGCAATATTCGACTTTGATCCCGTATAAAGATTATCGACTGCTAAGACCTCGTGACCTTGGCTTAACAACTTCCTGGATAAATGAGAGCCCAGAAACCCTGCACCACCAGTAACTAAAATTCTCAAATTACTCTCTTTTCTAACCGCGTTCTATTTTGGGTTTAAGCTCGGCGTAATTCTGCACCAAATGTCAATATTTTACCGTCAATGAATGGTCAATTGTGGGACTAATTTAAGTCGGTGGTTTTGGTTTATAGAACTTTACGCCACATCCTCGACTTATGGGGGCTTACTTAAAAGTAACTAAATACCAATAGTAAAAAAGTTGATAACTTTAATTATTTGCTAACTTAAAGCATTACAAAAAATTAATCCAGCCGCACAACACCACTTGGTGTCGTTAAATGTACGGCAACAATTCCGAATTCACCATCATTTGTGGACGGGTCGATAAACTCAATATTGGCGCCGTTTAAGCCATCAAGAATCTCTGTCTTAAACCATGAGTCTGATAGATGATCGGTGTCGGCAATTGTGATTTTCTCAATTGCAGCAACTGCTTTTCCATCTTGTGATGGGTGATCTGCGGTTAACCATTGGATAAAAAATGGCAGTTCGCGAGAGTCGGTGATTTCGTTGACTCCGATTTGCTTCCACTTAAGATCGACACCATCTGGGCGTGTGCGGTGACCTTCGGTTGCGCTGCGTCCGAATTTCTCTTCGACCTTTGCAATATTGTCAGTTGCAAAAACCCAGGTTAGCCAGCCGCCGCCTTCTTGTGCTTTCTTGCTAACAGCTTTACCCCAAGGGGTTTGCTCTGTTGCAGGGTGATCTAAGGGGCAGACAACTTCGATGTATTGGCCGTTTTGCAGAGCCAGTGTGAAGTTACGAGTACCAAAGCGTGGGTGGACTCCGCCATCGACAAAGGTGCTGCCTAGGCGAGCGCCAAGGCGTTGAACGGTGTCGGCGAGCTGATCATGGGAGGTCACATATGAGACATGGTCTAAGCGCATGGGGAAATCTTGCCCTATGAAAGGGGGTGGT
>Ga0164292_10003487_pt1 | contig 12839 bp, 12 predicted proteins | sample GEODES117metaG_FD_111486 | JGI IMG/M metagenome (GOLD analysis project Ga0164292, IMG submission 111486) | Eutrophic lake water microbial communities from Lake Mendota, Wisconsin, USA - GEODES117 metaG | ecosystem: Environmental > Aquatic > Freshwater > Lake | place: USA: Lake Mendota... | reverse complement strand
TGCGATCTCGGCGGGCACGTCAAACACCGGCAGTTGCCGCAGGTCATGGGTCTCCAGCTGATCCTCCAGCCTGATCAGGTTGGCGCTGGCCGGCAGCCAGACCAGATCGGTGCGCAGGCTGTCGCGCAGCAATGGTGGGGTGCCATCCGCCGTCACCCCGCGGCCGATGCTGCGCTGCAGGTCTGCAAGGGTGACCAGGCCACGCACCCAGGGGCCGTCGACCAGCAGCAGGCAATGGCCATGGGCCGCTACCACGGTGGCCAGCGCTTCGGCTGCGGTGCTGCCGGCCTCGAGCACCAGCGGTGCCTCGGGTTCGAGTGCTTCATCGATCGCCAGCGCAGCCAGCTGACTGCGGCGTTGCTCTTCCTGGGGATCAGGGCCCAGCAGACCGGGGTCGTGCAAGCCATGCCAGCGCTCGACCAGGCCGGCGCTGAGCCCTGCGGCGGCCATCAACGGCAGCACGATGCGAATGTCGTGGGTCAGCTCAAACAGCAGCAACAGGGCGGTCAGTGGAGCCCGGGCGCTGCCGGCCAACACAGCCGCCATGCCGACCATGGCGTAGGCGGGTGGGGCCGCCACCGCCAGGTGCAGGCCGCTGTCCCCCAACAGTTGCCCGTAGCAGTTGCCCAGCACAGCACCGAGCACCAGCGATGGCGCAAAGCCGCCGCCCACAAAGCCCAGGGCGTTGCTCAGCCCGGTGGCCAGCAGCTTGGCCCCCAGCAATAGCACCAGGGTCAACAGCGGAATGCCGCCGGCGCTGCCCAGCAGGGCTTCGATCGTGTCGTAGCCGACGCCCAGCACCTGGGGAAATTCGAGCGCGATCACGCCCACCGCCAGGCCGCCGACCGCCGTGGGCAGGCCAGCCGGCAGCTGCCGCAGCAGCTGCTGCAGCCGAGGGCTACGGCCCAGCTCCAGCAGCCGGATCAGGGCCCAGGACATCAGGCTGGCCAGCACCCCCAGCACCAGGTACAGCGGTAGCTCCCAGAGGGAGCGCACGTCGTAGGCGGGCAGGCGCAGGATCGGTGTGTCCCCCAGGCCCACCTGAACCACAAGGGTGGCGCTGATCGCTGCCACCAGCACGGCCCGCAGGCTGGGGCGCCCCCCCAGGCCGCTGAAGCTCCCTTCAAAGGCAAAGAACACACCAGCGATCGGCGCCTTGAAACCGGCCGCCAGGCCTGCGGCCACCCCGGCGGCCACCAGCGCTTTCTGGCTTTGGGGTGTAAGCCGGCCCCGCAGCGCCAACCACAGGCCCACATTGCCTCCAGCCTCAACGCTCGGACCCTCTGGCCCCAGCGATGCACCGCTGCCCAGGCTCAGGGATGCCGTCAGCAGTCTCAGCCAGGGCAGCCTGGGCGTCCCCTCGATGGCCCCGTCGGCCATGGCCATCAGGCTGGGCAGGCCGGGTCCGATCTCACCCAGCCAGCGCCGCAGCAGTCCCACCAGTCCTCCGCCCAGGGTCGGGACCACCAGCACCGGCCACAGCTGCAGCCAGTCGGGCACCTCCAGGCTGGGCAAGGGTGGCGGCTCAGGCGGTGGGGGTGGTGCTGGCAGCATCCCCAGACCCCCCAGGCCGATCTGCAGCAGGGCCGCCAGCGGGGTGCCGGCCGCTGCGGGGGGCGGCGGAACCGGCAGGGGCGGTGGTTCGAGCAGGGTCAGCGGGTGTAGCGGGTTGTGGCCGATGCGAAGCAGTGCCTCCACAAACGGGCCGAAGAGGGTCCCGTTGATGCCGGTGTACAGCGCATGGAAGCCGACCACGGCCATCCCTGTGACCACGCCGACCAGCGCAGCCCAGGCCAGCAGACTCCACTGGACCGGGGCCGTTTGCAGTTCAGCGTCAGGCTTCGGGGCGAACGGCTGCAAAGATCTCCTCCAGGATCTCCCCAGCCCCCTGCGCGCGCAGCTTGTGGGCCAAGGCGATGCCGATCGCCTCTGGATCGTTCTGGGGCCCTTGGCAGGTGTCGCGGATCAGACGAACCCCATCGAGGCTGGCCACCATGCCGGTCAGGATCAGCGCGGCGTCGTCTCCGTCGCCTTCAAAGCGGCTGTTGACGCCGATCGGCACCTGGCACCCCCCTTCCAGCTCCCGCAGGAAGGCGCGTTCCGCCAGGCAGCGGCGGGCCGTTGGGATGTGCTCGAGCACCTTGATCTGCTCGAGCACGGCGCTGTCACCGTCGCGGCATTCGATGCCCAGCGCTCCCTGTCCCACCGCATGCAGCGAGATGGTCGGATCGATCAGCTCGTGGATGCGGTGGCCCAGGCCCAAGCGACCCAGGCCGGCGGCGGCCAGGATCAGACAGTCGAAGTCGCCGGCATCGAGTTTCTCGAGCCGAGTGATCACGTTGCCGCGCACATCTTTGAACGTCAGATGCGGAAAGTGGTGGCGCAGCTGGGCTAGTCGACGCAGCGAGCTGGTGCCCACCACCGCGCCCTCGGGCAGGGTGGCCAGGGTCTTGTCGGCATGGTCGGCGTGCACCACCAGGGCATCGGCGGGATCTTCGCGTTCGGTGATGCAACCGAGCATCAACCCCTCGGGCAGGTTGGTCGGCAGATCCTTGAGGCTGTGGACGGCGATGTCCGCCCTGTCCACCAGCATCTGCGCTTCGAGCTCCTTGGTGAACAGACCCTTGTCACCGATCTTGGCGAGCGCAACATCAAGGATCTTGTCGCCCTGGGTGGCCATTGCCTCGATCGTGATCTCCAGACCGGGGTGCGACTTGGTGAGTTCGTCGCGCACCCAGTGGGTCTGCACCATGGCCAGCTGGCTGCGGCGGGAGGCAATGCGCAGAGTCGAGCTGGTCATCGGAAACCTTCTTGAGCAGCAGACGCTGCCGTGTCACAGCTGCCCAGCGTAGGCACTGGTGGTTACGGCTCTGAACGTCCGGTCCGAGTCGTGATCAGCCGTCGTGATCGTTGAACAAATCCAGTGGGAATGGCCCCCAGGTGTCCTCGGCGCCGGGATCGGTAGGGCTGTGGCCGCTGATCAAAATCCCTACACCCAGACCAGCTTCGGGGCGCAGCAGAAACCGCCCGGTGTTCTGGTTGCCCTTGAGGAAGGCAGCTCCGGGCACATCGCTGGCCTGGGGGCTGGCCGGATCGGGGTCCAGTGGGGACCAGCCCAGGGCGGCCTCAAGGGTGCGCAGTGCGTCCAGCGCTGCTGCGCCGGTTGCGGCCATCACGCCGACGGTGAACCACTCGCATCGATCCAGGTGGGGTTGCAGCTGAAGCCGCAGGGCCTTTCTCTCTTCAGCATTGAGCGCCGGTGCTGTGCGCAGGCCGCGCAGGTCATTGAGGTCGGGCATCATCGGCGTCGAGATCGATGGCGCCACACTGTCAGGCAGAGGGTTACCCATGCCAATCCCACGGCATAGCCGCCCAGCACATCGCTGGGCCAGTGGGCGCGCACCACAAGGGTGCTCAGGCCCACGAGAGCAATCCAGCCTGCGCTGAGACCGAATGCCAGCCTGGCGTGATCCGGTCGATGCCGACTCGCCACTGCTGCCAGCACAAGACTGAACACCACGGCACCGGCTGCGTGCCCACTCGGGAAGCTGCTGCCATCGATCAGCAGCAACGCCCCGGGTGGCCTGGGCCTCTCAATCAGGGGTTTGAGCACCAGATCCACTAGTACGAAGATGCCCCCGCAGGCCACAGCCACCAGGGTGAGCTCGGCCCAGAGCCGGCATCGGGCCAGCAGCATCAGGGCCAGCCCCACCAGCACAGGCATCATTCCCTTTCCCGTGAGCCGGTAAATCGCCAACATCGCGTGCTGCACAGGACCCGCGCCAGGACCCGTGCTCCACTGACTCAGCCACTCCAGAGACTGGAGTTCTAGGGCGTGTTCCACACGAATCGCGACGAGGCGGCGTAGTTCCAGACGAACACCACCACGATGCCGGCCAACTGGGCCCAGAAGGTGTCGCGGGCCACAAAGCTGTAGTAGGCCGAGGCCAGGCCCACATTGGCCAGCACGGGGAGCGAGGCCACCAGCAGAAACTTGAGCAGGCCGCGCAGCAGAGCCGCCCCCTGCAGCCGCTGAAAGCGGAAGGTGAGCGCGTTATTGATCAGGTAGTTGGAGCTGGCGGCTGCCACCACGGCAAACGGCAGGGCCTGCTCAAAGCCCAGGTCCATGCCCCCCATCAACAGCTGCGTGGCCAGCAACTGCACCACCACCCCGCTGGCACCCACCAGGGCGAAGCTGATGGCACGTCTGGGCAGCAACCGCAGGCTGAGGCTATGCAGGATCGAGATCAGGAAATCCCAGAAGATCGCCAGATCAAGCTTGGAGTTGCCATAGCTGCGCGGCTGAAACTGCAGCGGCACCTCGGCGGTCTTCAACCGGCCTTGGCTCACCGCCAGCAATTCATAGAGAAATTTGAAGCCGTTGACATCAACAGCGCGGATCACCGGCAAGAGCGGCTCAAGACGCAGGGCAAAGAATCCGCTCATGAAATCGCTGAGCGCGCTGTAGCGCTTCGGAAGGCTGTAGCGGGCGCAGGCATTGGCCCAGGTGGAGCCTGTTTCGCGTCGGCCGCTCAGTCCCTGGATGCTCGCTTCGGGGTGAAAGCGGCTGCCGACCACCAGATCGAAATCGCCGGCGAGCAGGGTTTCAATCGCCCGGCGCACCGATGCCGGCTGGTGCTGTCCGTCGCTGTCCATCACCAGGGCCAAATCACCGGTGGCATCCAGCAAGCCTTCTTTGATGGCGCTGGCCAGTCCGCTGCGCCCCACCCGACGGATCAGGCGCAGGCGTGGTTCCCCGTGGGCAAGCTGACGAACCAGTTCGGCGGTGCCGTCGGCTGAGTCGTCATCGACCACGAGGATTTCGAGATCAAAGATCTCCTGCAAGGGCAGCAGCTGGGCCAGCAGTGCTTCGATGTTGCCCCGTTCGTTGAACGTGGGCAGCACGATCGACACCCGAGGGGGCATGGCTGCGTGGCTTACTTGATGTACTCCTTGAGGACGCCATTGCGGTTCGGGTGCCGCAGCTTGCGCAGGGCCTTGGCCTCGATCTGGCGGATGCGCTCGCGCGTCACATCGAAGATCTGGCCGATCTCCTCGAGGGTTTTCATGCGGCCGTCATCGAGGCCGTAACGCAGTCGCAGCACATCCCGCTCCCGTGGGCTGAGGGTGGCCAGCACGCCTTCGAGGTCTTCGCGCAGCAGGTTCTTGGCGACATCCTGCTCGGGGTTCTCGATGTCAGCTTCGATGAAGTCCCCCAGGCGGGAATCCTCTTCCTTGCCGATCGGGGTCTCGAGCGAGATCGGCAGCTGGGCGCTCTTGGCGATGAAGCGCAGTTTTTCGATGGTCATTTCCATCGATTCGGCGATCTCTTCTTCGGTGGGCTTGCGTCCGAACTCCTGAGACAGGGTCTTGGTGGTCTTCTTAATGCGCGAGATGGTCTCGTACAGGTGCACCGGCAGGCGGATGGTGCGCGACTGGTCGGCGATCGCGCGGGTGATCGCCTGACGGATCCACCAGGTGGCGTAGGTCGAGAACTTGTAGCCCTTCTCGTGGTCGAATTTCTCGGCGGCGCGGATCAGGCCGAGGGAACCCTCCTGAATCAGGTCCTGGAAGCTCAGGCCCCGGTTCATGTATTTCTTGGCGATCGAGACCACCAGGCGCAGGTTCGACTGCACCATCTTTTCCTTGGCCCGGCGGCCCAGCATCAGCCGCCGGCGGAATTTGATCAGCGGCATCTCGACCAGGGCGGCCCACTCCTTGGTGTCGGGGTAGTGGCCGTGGTCAGCTTCAAACTGGGCCGCCAGCTCTTCAAGCTGGAGCAGATCGGCAATCTTGCGAGCCAGTTCGATTTCTTCGTCGGGACGCAGGAGGCGGATGCGCCCGATCTCCTGCAGATACACCCGGATCGAATCTTCGGTGTAAACCCCTTTGGGGCCGACCTTGATGCTGGCCAGAGCCTTGGCATTCTTGTCGTCCTTGCCGGCTTCGGCCGATCCGGCGGCGGCGATCAGGGCATCGGCACTGCCCTCAAGATCAACGTCGCCTGTCATTTCGCCACTGGGCTCAGCAACCGCCTGGGCCGCCGTCTTGCCCTTGGCCTTGGCCGTGCTTTTGGCTGTGCTGGTCTTGGTTGCTGCCTTGGGGGTGCTGGTCTTGGCAGCTGCGGGCTTGGCCGACTTGCTGCTCTTGGGCTTGGCGGCAGGTTTGGCGAGGCGGCTGGTTCCGGTCTCTGCCGCCGTGATGTCAAGAATGAGCGGGGCTTCAGCAGTGGCGGCAGGACTCATGGGAAGACTGGTGAGCGGAACGGGAACGGATCAGGAGGGAAGAATCAGCTCAGAAGCGGAACGGGGAACGGAAACGACAGATCGACCTCGAGGTGCGAGGCCACTTGGATGACGTTTTGGATGCCGTTCAATGCCGAAACGCAGGGAGGCAGCGAACCTGAACACGTGTCGCAAAGCCAGCCGAAAGAACCCCTGGGGGAAGGGTCACTGGAGCGTCCTGGTGAAGGCGACAGATGGGAACGGTGCCGGAGGTGAGGAAGGCCGAAGCCTGTGGAGCGCTGTCAGGGGAGGTCGCAGACCGGGAGGCCAGGTGGAAAGCCTTCTCGGAGGAAGGTCGGTTTCCGGCGCTCTCTTCGGGTCTTCCCTCTGGACGGAACTCTTCCTCGTTCCGACGGCAGCCCATGGACTGCCCAACAACGCCATCTTAAGAATGGCGAGACGGGTTTGCAAGTTCGGTGGGCACGGAACCTGGCGCAGTGCCGCCGAACTGGCTCCAGGTCTGGGTTGAGGCAGGCCGCGACGGCCAGGTCTTCACCTATGCCAATCCCCGGGGACTGGCGCTGGCCGTGGGCGATCTGGTGCAGGTGCACCTGCGGGGTAGGCGGCAGTCCGGCTTGGTGGTGGCGGTGCTCAGCACAGCGCCCGCCGACCTGAACCCTGCCAGCCTGAGGCCGATTGAGCAGTTGCTGCAGACCGCCGCCGTCACCCCCCAGTGGCAGGCCCTGATTGAGCAGGTGGCCTGCAGTTGCCACACCAGCACCTTTCAGACGCTCAAAAGTGCCTTGCCATCGGCCTGGCTAGGGCAGCGACGCCAGCAACCCGTCCGGGCGCCCCGGCCGCAGTGGCAGATCGAAGGCCCCCTCGTGGACCTGGCCGCCCAGCGGTTGACCGCCCAGCAGACAGCCCTGCTCGAAGCCCTGGCGGCTGCCGGTGGGACGGTGCCCCTGGCCCAGCTGTGCGCTCCCGGCGCCCACAGCCGCGCCGTGCTCGCGGCCCTCGAGCGACGGCAGCTGCTGCGTCGGACCCCCCTGGCCACCGTGCCCAGTCGCCTGGAGCCCCCGCGCCAGCTCAGCGCGGACCAGTCCCGGGCCGTGGACGCCATCAGCACTGCCGCCCCCGGCAGCACTTTGTTGTTGTGGGGGGTCACCGGCTCAGGCAAGACCGAGGTCTACCTGCAGGCGGCCCAGCAGGTGTTGCAGCGGGGCCGCAGCGTCTTGCTGCTCAGCCCCGAGATCGGGTTGATTCCGCAGTTGCTGGATCGGGCCCGGGCGCGCTTTGGTTCGGCGGTGCACGAGTACCACAGTGGCCTGGCGGACGGTGAGCGGGTCGCCAGCTGGCGTGCTGCCCTGGCCAGCACGACACCGCAGCTGGTGGTGGGCACCCGTTCGGCCGTGTTTTTGCCGCTGCGGCAGCTGGGGCTGATCGTGCTGGATGAGGAGCACGACAGCTCCTACAAGCAGGAGAGTCCGATGCCCTGTTACCACGCCCGTGATGTGGCTCGGCTGCGGGCGGCCCAGGACGGCGCCGTGCTGCTGCTGGGGACGGCGACCCCATCCCTGGAAAGCTGGCTCTCCTGCCGTCAGGGGCAGACAACGCTGCTCGAGCTGCCTGAGCGGATCGGCGCACGCCCCCTGCCGCCTGTGCGGTTGGTGGACATGCGTCAGGAACTGGCCGCCGGCCATCGCCGCCTGCTCAGCCGACCGTTGCTCGAACGTCTCCAAGGGGTCAAGCAGCGGGGCGAGCAGGCAGTGGTGCTGGTGCCACGCCGCGGCTATCGCTCCTTTCTGAGTTGCCGCAGCTGCGGCACCGCTGTGCTCTGTCCGAACTGTGACGTGGCCCTGACCGTGCACCGCAGCAGCGGAGGCCAGGAGTGGCTTCGCTGCCACTGGTGCGATCACCGCCAGGTCTGCGCTGATCGCTGCGGTGTCTGCGGCTCCAGTGCGTTCAAGCCCTTCGGCGCCGGCACCCAGCGCGTGGTCGAGCAGCTGGCCGAAGACCTGGGCGAGCTGCGCCTGCTGCGCTTTGATCGCGACAGCACCCGCGGTCGTGACGGACACCGTCAGCTGCTCGAACGCTTTGCCGCCGGCGAAGCCGATGTGCTCGTGGGCACCCAGATGCTGGCCAAGGGCATGGATCTGCCGCGGGTGACGCTGGCGGCGGTGCTCGCCGCCGATGGGTTGCTGCACCGCCCTGACCTGCGCGCTGCCGAGCAGTGTTTGCAGCTTTTACTGCAATTGGCGGGCCGGGCCGGTCGTGGGGCACTCCCCGGTGAGGTGCTGGTACAGACCTACAGCCCCGACCATCCGGTGATTCAGCACCTGGTCAGCGGTCGCTACGGGGCCTTCCTGGCCGAGGAACTGGAGCTCAGGCGTCGCGGCGCATTGGTGCCCTTTGCCCGCGCCTGCCTGCTGCGCCTGGCGGGTCCGGCCGCCAGCGCCACCGCCACCGCGGCGGCAGCCCTGGCGGCCCGATTGCAACCCCAGGTCGCGGCTGCCGGCTGGTGCCTGATCGGACCGGCGCCGGCGCCGGTGGCCCGGGTCGCGGGTCGCAGTCGCTGGCAGTTGCTGTTGCATGGCCCGGCCGCCACCCCGATCCCCCTGCCCCACGAGGCGGAGCTGCGGGCCTGTCTGCCTGCCAGCGTTGGCCTGGCAATCGACCCGGATCCGCTGGCGCTCTGACGCCGGACCCAGGTGAACTGTGGGTGTTCAGCCCGGCAGTTCGGGCAGTCCAAAGCCCAGCAGCCGGCGCAGATGTTGCAACGCCAGGCTCAGCACCAGCACCAGCACCACCAGCACCGCCCCCAGGCCCAGGGGATTCCAGCGCCAGAGGTGGAGCACCAGCCGGTTGTTGCTGCCGCCCTGCAGGGCCCAGACCAGTCCGGAACCTGACCGACGTGGCTGCACCGGTTGGGGGTCTGCCAGTTTGACGGCTCGCAACGGCAGCGCATTCAGCTCCAGCGCCAGATCCAGGCTGCTCCAAGGACCCAGGCGGCGCAGGTCGAAGTCCAGGTCATACCGCTCGTCCACCGCCACAAGCCAGTTGCGGCTGTGCAGGTGCAGCTGCGGTGGCGGCAGGTCCAGATCAGCCTGGGCAGCGGCCTGGGCCATGGCCTGGCCCAGCTGGTCCAGGGCCTTTTGGCTGGGCAACACGGGCCCCCGCAGCACCAGCTCGGGGCCCTGCTGGCTCTGGCTGAAGCCCTGGCGCTGCAGGTTGGCGCTCAGCCGGCGCTGCCAGGGTGTCGGCGCCGGTCCCTGGAGCTGCAGGTGCTCGCTCAGTTGCAACCGGCCGGGCCCGGCGAAATGCAATTCGGTGTGAGCAGCGCCGCAGCCGCCCAGCAACAGTCCCAACAGCACCAGCACCACCACCACCAGGGCAAATCCCAGCGGTGCGCGGGTGGGGCCCACCGGTGGAGCTGGTGGGGGCGCCGGCCGTTGGCGGCTTCGCCGTCGCAGCGGCCCCAGCTGTCGCCCCATGGCAACGTCGCTGCCGGCCAGGTCAGGCAGGGTCAGTGACCAGTCCCGCGGTCGCTGCAGGACGGGAGCCTCAAGCACCCGCTGCAGTTCGCGGGCCTGGACCCTGAGGCTGGGATCAGCGCAGCCGCGCAGCCGTCGGCAGCAGGCCAGGGCGTCATCGCTGCGGCCCTGGCCCATCCAGGCGGTGGCCAGCAGCAGCAGCAGCTCGGGATCGCGCAGGGGGCCGGCACCACCGGCGCTGGCCTGCTCGGGCGTCAGCAGCAGGCGCACCACCTGTCCGTAGTCGCCCCGATCCAGCGCAGCACGGGCCTGGGCCAGCTGGGTGGCCGTGAGCTCGGCGGTGGGCTCAGCAGACACCGGAGGCTTGGGCGTCGAGGTGGCGCTGGCTGCCCACCACCATCGTGCCGATCCCGGTGTTGGTGAACACTTCGAGCAGCAGGGCATGGGGCACCCGGCCATCGAGAATGTGCGCGGCTCCATCCCCCTGGGCCAGGGCGCGGATGCAGCACTCGGTCTTGGGGGTCATGCCCCCCTGCACCACGCCGCTGGCCATCAGCTCGCGGGCTGTGGCCAGGCTCAGCTGGCCGATGAGCGAGGTGGGGTCATGGCGATCCCGCAGGATCCCGGGGGTGTCGGTCAGCAGGATCAGCTTTTCGGCCTGCAGGGCCGCCGCCAGTTCACCGGCGACGGTGTCGGCGTTGATGTTGTGGGCCTGCCCGGCGCCGTCGGCAGCCACGCTTGAGATCACCGGGATGTAGCCCGCTTCGAGCAGGGGCGACAGCACGGCGGGGTTGACGGCTGCCACATCGCCCACCAGCCCCCTGGAGCCATTGCCATAGGGCCGGGCGGTGACCAGGGTGCCGTCGCTGCCGCACAGACCGACAGCCCGGCCGCCAACGCGGTGCAGACCGTTGACGATCTGTTTATTGACCCGGCCGACCAGCACCATTTCGACGACATCCATGGTGTCGGGGTCGGTGACGCGCAGCCCGTCTTCAAAGCGGGGTTCGATCGCCAGCCTGGTGAGCCAATGGTTGATCTCCGGGCCACCGCCATGGACGACGATCGGCTGCACGCCGACGCTGCGCAACAACACCAGATCACGAAAGACAGCCTCTTGCAAGTCGGCCTGCACCATGGCGGCACCGCCGTACTTGATCACCATGCGCCGGCCGGCGAACCGCTGGATGTAGGGCAAGGCCTCGCTGAGGACCGAAACCCGCAGGGTGTCGTCGGGGCTGATGCAGGCTTCGGGTCTCACGGCTGGGGCGTCATGGGTGCGGGGTGCTGGTGGTGCGCAGGGTGAGGCGCAGCTGTTCTCTCTGCAGCGGCTCCACCTGGGCACAGAGGCCCGGGCCGAAAAAGCGACCCAGACGCTCGCTCTGATCCTGCCAGCGGTTGATCGGCACGGCACCGCAGTTGAAAGTCAGTTCCAGTCCGTAGTGGCCTTGCTCCGAGGTTTCGGCCACGCTCAGCAGTTGGGGAGGAGAGTCCTCATCCCAGAGTTTGAGGGCTTCCAGCGAGCTTTCCAGGTGGGCTTTCTGGCCATAGCGCCACCGCAGCACATCTCCGCGCAGACGTTTGAGATCGGCATTGGCCGGGTCCTCCCGCTCACTCTTGAACTGGTTCGCCGGAGTCAGCTGCTGCGGCGGCGGCAACTCTGAGGATTTGAGCGCAAGCCCGCCAAGCAGGATCGGGATCCCGTAGAAAATCGTCGGCAGGCTGAGGTTGGCGTTGTCGCCCAGGTAGGCGATCGAACCGATCACGGTCAACGCAGCACCGGCGAGGGTGACCAGGCTTCCGGGGGAGAGCAGAGCATTCATCGCGCCATCTTCGGCCAGCAGGTTGCAGGATGGTGGCCGGTCTCGCCAATGCGATGGTTTCAGCTTCGGACCCAACCCCACCGGTGCCCTCGGCCGAACCGACCATCGCGGATCTGGTCGCCCAGCTCAGTGAAGATCGCCTCTGGCTGTTGCGCCAGCTCGATGCCGGTTGCTGGCCCCAGTGGCGTCTCGATCTGGCGGCCCTGGAGCGGGAGCTGGGCCAGCTGCTCGATCAGGCCCGCGAGCGCCAGGACGGCTGATCGGCAGGGCACGGATCAACGGGGGGTGCGATCAGAACGGAATGTCGTCGTCCCCCAGATCTGGCACCAGGGGCGAGGTGTTCCAGGCTGGGGCGGCGGTGGCGGCCGCAGACGCCGCTGCTGGGGCCGGGGCCGCTGCTCTGACCGGTGCAGCCGGTGCTGCCTTGGCAGGTCCAGGGCCGGCTGGTTGGGACGCTGTCACCTCCGTCGCCGCAGCCATGGGGTGAAGGCGCGACAGGGTGAATTCGGCCTTCTTTTCCTTGACGCCGTCCTGCCGGGTCACCGTGTTCATCCGCAGGCGGCCTTCAATCAGCAGGCGCTGACCGATCTGCACCCGGGCGGGAAGCTCCTGGGCCAGGTTGCCCCAGCCCACCACCTTGAGCTGCCCCGGAGGATCGTCGGGTCTGAGGCCGTCCAGACTGACCAGCATCTCGGCGATCGGGGTCTGGTTGTCCTGGGTGTAGCGCACTTGGGGTGCCTCCAGCACCTCCACTTCCAGCAGACAGTGATTCACGCCCGTTCGATCCCGCGGTGGCGCCCATCCTGAACCACGACCCTCGATTGCACCAGCGCCCCCGGCTGTGGATGCTCGCTGGAACCGGAGAGGGACCGCTCCTGGCTGCCAAGTTGCTGGAGCATGGCTGGGCGTTGCGGGTGTCGGTGGTTAGCGCTGCCGCTGGCCGCCCCTATCGCGCCCTGCAGGCCGCCGCCCCGCTTGAACTGCAGGTTGGCCCGCTGGTCGGAACCGCCGCCATGGCGGCTCAGCTGCAGCAGGCCGTGTGGCAGGGCGAGCCCTTTGTGGCGGTGATCGATGCCACCCACCCCTTTGCGACCGAGGTCAGCCGCTGTCTGCGGCAGGCCTGCCTGCAGCAACGGCAACTGCTGCTGACGTTGGCGCGCGAGCCGCTGGCACCCTTCGGGGCCACCCTGTTGGCCCAGCTCGCCGATCTGCGGACTCTGGATCTGCGGGGCGCACGGTTGCTGCTGGCGATCGGTGCCCGTCACCTGGCGCAGGCCGTTGCCTGCAGCCCTGGGGCC
>Ga0164292_10003485_pt1 | contig 12841 bp, 12 predicted proteins | sample GEODES117metaG_FD_111486 | JGI IMG/M metagenome (GOLD analysis project Ga0164292, IMG submission 111486) | Eutrophic lake water microbial communities from Lake Mendota, Wisconsin, USA - GEODES117 metaG | ecosystem: Environmental > Aquatic > Freshwater > Lake | place: USA: Lake Mendota... | reverse complement strand
GCCGTTGTGCAGAAGAATGACGAGGGTCTTGCGCCTGTCGCTCCCCTCTACATTGAGTCACTTAATCTCATCGAGCGCCTTCACCGTCGGCTCCTTGATGTCATCAAGGACGAATTCGATCGCAAGGGCCGTGACGACGTCAACAGCGTGCAGGCTCTGCTGCTGCACAACATCGGTGATAAGGAACTGACCGCGAGCGAACTGCGCACACGCGGCTACTATCTCGGCTCCAACGTATCCTACAACGTCAAGAAGCTGGTGGAGATGGGCTACCTGCACCATGCCCGTTCCCGCGTGGACCGCCGCGCGGTGCGGATCAGCCTGACCGAGAAGGGTCGTGAGGTCCACCAGATCGTGAAGGGCGTCTACGCCAAGCACATCAACACGGTCGAGAAGATCGGTGGCGTTTCGGGTGATGATTTCGAGCGCCTCAACAATGCGCTAGGCCGGCTTGAACGCTTCTGGACCGACCAGATTCGCTTCAGGCTCTGAGATGGCGGGGCCAGAAGCGGTCTGACATTGATCGTCGCGCCCTGTCGTGAAAGGACACGGGATGGAAATGATCTGGTCTATGATTGCCGCGCCGGGCGTCATGGAAATGTTCTGGTCTTTCATTGTCTGGCCGGCCGTCTTGATGGTGCTTGGTCTGCTGCTGTTCCGCAGTGCCGAGGGCGACGATGTCGACCTTGGTGACAGCGACGGCGGCGGCGGCGATTGACCCCTTCGGGAAGCTCGACCGGGCCAGGTTCACAAGCCCGGTCATCCGCGCTTCGGCGGCCAGGGAATGAAAGCGCTGGTGCGCTCGGCATAGGCGGCAAAGTGGGGCCTTGTCCGCATGAGGTGGTCGTCCAGCAGCGGAATGCCCGACACTTTCAGAATGAGCGCCGTCAGCGCCACCGGCCCGAGCATGGCCAGGATGGTGGCCGATGCATCCCATGCCATGAGGCCGATGCCGAACCAGAGCAGGCATTCCCCGAAATAGTTCGGATGCCGGCTCCAGGCAAAGACGCCTTCCGTAAGCAATGTGCCGCGCCTGGCCGGATCGCGGCGCAGCTTGAGCAGGGCAAGATCGGCCACCGTTTCAAGCGTGAACCCGGCTGCGAACAGCGCCAATCCGATGAAACCGAGCCAGCCCGGAAAGCCTGTACCGGCCGTCGCCATCGCCAGATGGATCGGCAAGGCCAGCCCCCACAGGATCGCGGCCTGGAGCACGAAGACCTTGTAGAGGCTGCTCCACCAGAAGCGGCCAGGGTCCGCCGCGCGCATGGCCGCATAGCGTGCATCCTCGCCAACAGACAGCCTGTGCCGCGCCAGCAGGTGCGCCCCGAGCCGGGCCGCCCACAAGGTGACGGCCAAGAGCAGCAGCGTCGAGGAGCCATGCTGCGGTGCCAGACGTAGCCATTCGAGCCAGGCAATCAGCGCAAAACCGGGGCCCCAGACGATGTCCACGGCCCCCACGTCGCGGGTTCTGAGGCTCAGCAGCCACATCGCGAGGAACAGGACGATAACGGCCAGCAACGATAACAGGATGCTCAGCATCGGCTCGCTGGTCATGACAGGTTGCTCCGCGATCCGCTGGTCGGGCCATGGGCGCGTGCCAGCCCGGTACGCCCCTGCACAGGCGCACGGAAGTGGTGCATCACGCTGTGCACAAGCCTCGATAACGAACTTGTCAGCCATTCGGCCGTGCGAAATGCCATCGTTTGCCCTAAAACCGCCCCGTTGCTCACGCTTGGTTAACCCACAAAATGGATGGTCAAGGCGGTAACGTCACGACTTTCCGGCCAAGATCAACCGGAGTTTTCCAGCAAGCCGCTTGTGTTCCCGCCCTTCGCCCGGTCCTGACGCAGGATGGAGCAAGGCCCGGCAGGATGCTTCGGTCCAAAGGCGCGCAACGGCCAGGAGCTTGACCAGCCTTCGTTCCACGCTTTTCGATGCAGCGCGCTCCCATCCACCATCCGCCTGTCACCACAAGATTGCGAGATCATGACTTTCGACCTGACCCGCCGCGACACGCTCCTCGCCCTGCTTTCCGGCATTGCCACCGCCGCCACCGCCACGCCTGCCTTCGCGCAGGGTGCCGCAGAGTGGCGCCAGTCCTATGATGCCGTGCAGACCCGCAGCCGGATCGTGCGCTCCAGCACACCGATGGTGTCGCCCAGTGCTGTTACGGCAACCGAGCAGGCTCTCCAGCGCTACCGTGAGATGCAGGGGCAGGGCGGCTGGGTGGCCATCGGCTCCGAGCGCCTGCGCATCGGCTCGCGCGGCCCCGGTGTGGTGGCCCTGCGCAACCGCCTGATCATCGCGGGCGACCTGGACCCCAGCGCCGCCGGCTCGGCGACCTTCGATTCGTTCGTGCAGCAGGCCGTCCGCCGTTTTCAGGCGCGCCATGGCCTGACCACGACCGGCGCGCTGAACCCCGGAACGATCACGGCGCTGAATGTGCCGATCGAAACCCGAATCCGCCAGCTTGAGCTGAACATCGTGCGCCTGCGCGCCTTCTCCGGCAATCTTGGCCATCGCTATGTGGTGGTCAATATTCCCGCCGCCATGGTCGAGACGGTCGAAGGCGGCGTGGTGGCCACGCGCCACGCGGCCGGCGTCGGCAAGATCGATCGCCAGTCTCCGATCCTGCAAACCCGGATTCCCGAGATCAACTTCAACCCGACATGGACTGTTCCTGCCTCGATCATCCGCAAGGATCTGATCCCCAAGATGCGCAAGGAGCCGAACTACCTGACCGAGAACAAGATCAGGATCATCGGACCCAACGGGCAGCAGATCCCGCCTGAAGCGGTCAACTGGAACACCGACGAAGCCACCCGCTACACCTTCCGGCAGGACCCCGGCGGCGAGTTCAACTCGCTCGGCTTCGTCCGCATCAACATCCCAAGCCCGCACGGCGTCTACATGCATGACACGCCGGCCAAGGGGATTTTCGGCGACGATTACCGTTTCGTGTCGTCAGGCTGCGTACGCGTCCAGAATGTGCGCGACTACATCCAGTGGCTGCTCAAGGACACGCCTGGCTGGGACCGCTCGCGCATTGATCAGGTGTTCGAATCCGGTGAGCGCATCAATGCGCCGATCCCTGGCGGCGTGCCGGTCTACTGGGTCTACGTCACAGCGTGGGGCACCGCCGAGGGCGATGTCAATTTCCGCGACGACATCTACCAGAAGGATGGCCTCGGCGCGGTTCCTGTCGCCAAGCTGCCTGGCAGCCCCGACGAGGAATAAGTTCGTGGCAACGAGCTAAGGGGCAGATTCGGGCCCGGCGCGAGTCATGACGGAGGCCAGTGGCTTGGCGCATCTTTTTGGACGTCGCCAGCCATGTTGGACACCCTTGGGGAAAACCCGCAGTGCGATCTGCGGGTTCTTGTCGTCGCCATGGGGAGCCATGCCGGAACCGCATTTTGCTCCTGCGCATGAGGCAGGGGGCTTCAGCCTGTCTGCGCTCTGCGCCTTGCCAAGGCCATCAGGCCCAAATTCCAGGCAATGCAAACCATCAACCCGATCGACAGTGCCGGGCCGACCCCTGACGGTCGGGCGATCAGGTGCACCAGAGCGAGCGCGACACCGAAGCCCATTAATCCCAGAATGCCACTTCCGATGATCGCAGCGGCGGCAGGGCCTCCGATACGCGGCTGAAGGAACAGGATCAGCGTGGAAAGAACAACCGGGAAAGTGGCGAAGAACCCTGACCATTGCGGACCGATCCTCAGGCTGAGGCTTGTCACCGTTCCGACCAGAACCGCGACGAAAAACGCTCTCAACGGGATGGCATACCAGGCAAGGCGTGGGGCCTTGGCTGGTCTGGCCGCGAGATACGGTTTGACGACCCTGTGGCACACGGGAAACAGACAAACGATGATCCCGAGCAGGGCAACGATCGGCAGACTGGCTGCCTTGAAGAACAGCAGCACCGGCGCCCAGGCGCAAAAGGCGAGCGCCAGCGACAGCGAGGTGGAAAAGCGTTGTGCCGCCAGCACATAGGCGAGCGAAAACGCCGTTGTGGCCATGTTCGAACCCATCGAGCCGAGCGCAGCCTCGGCGATGAAGGCGGCGTCATGATCGAGCGCCAGAAAGACATAGACCGGGCCGGCCGAGACCGGGAGCGTTGCAACCATCGCTGCCAATAACGGCCCCGTTCTTTCGGCAATCAAGGAGGCCGTGACCACGATGGCGGCCGTGATCGCCATTTTCAGCAGCAGGAACGACAAGGTCGGATCCAAGCAGGTTTTCCCCCAGGCCAGCAAAAAACCCCGCAGATCGCTCTGCGGGGTTTGTTGTTCAGTGCCGAACCGGGCTCAGGAATGAGCCAGGATGGCCAGCAGCAGCAGGGCGATGATGTTGGTGATCTTGATCGCCGGGTTCACCGCAGGGCCAGCCGTATCCTTGTAGGGGTCGCCGACGGTATCGCCGGTGACGGAGGCCTTGTGGGCTTCCGAGCCCTTGTAGTGCTTGATGCCGTCCTTGTCGGTGAAGCCATCCTCGAATGACTTCTTGGCATTGTCCCAGGCGCCGCCGCCGGAGGTCATCGAGATCGCGACGAAGATGCCGGTGACGATAACGCCCATCAGCATGGCGCCGACGGCTGCGAAAGCCTGGTTCTTGCCGGCAATCGCGTTGATCACGAAGAAGGTGACAATCGGTGCCAGCACGGGCAGCAACGAGGGGATCACCATTTCCTTGATCGCCGACTTGGTCAGCATGTCGACCGCGCGGCCATAGTCCGGGCGCTCGGTGCCGTTCATGATGCCGGGCTTTTCCTTGAACTGGCGGCGGACTTCTTCCACCACCGAGCCAGCAGCCTTGCCGACCGCCGTCATGCCCATGCCGCCGAACAGGAACGGGATGAGGCCGCCAAGCAGCAGGCCGACGACGACGTAGGGGTTGGCCAGCGAGAAGTCGACGGTGACGCCCTTGAAGTACTGGAACACCTTCGAATCGGCCTTGTTGGCCTCCGCGATGAAGTAGTTCAGGTCCGAGGTGTAGGCCGCGAACAGCACCAGCGCGCCAAGACCCGCTGAGCCGATGGCATATCCCTTGGTGACCGCCTTGGTGGTGTTGCCGACCGCGTCAAGTGCGTCGGTGGCGTGACGCACTTCCTTCGGCAGGCCCGCCATTTCGGCAATCCCGCCTGCGTTGTCGGTGACGGGGCCGAAGGCGTCGAGCGCCACGACCACGCCGGCAAGCGCCAGCATCGCGGTGGTTGCGATCGCCACACCGAACAGGCCGGCCAGCGAGTAGGTCGAGATGATGCCGGCGATGATCACGATGGTCGGCATGGCGGTCGATTCAAGGCTGACAGCGAGGCCCTGGATGACGTTGGTGCCGTGGCCGGTCACCGAAGCCTGTGCGATCGAGACGACCGGGCGCTTGCCGGTGCCGGTGTAGTACTCGGTGATCACGACGATCATGGCCGTAACCGCGAGGCCGACCATGGCGCACCAGAACAGCGCGCCCGAAGTGAAGGTCACGCCGGTCGAGGTCTTGATGACGGTCGAGAACCCGCCGAGCATCCACATGTTGACCAGGGCAATCGCGCCGACCGACAGCACGCCGGCGGCGATGAAGCCCTTGTAGAGCGCGCCCATGATGTTGTTGCTCGGGCCGAGCTTGACAAAAAAGGTGCCGGCGATCGAGGTCACGATGCAGGCCGCGGCGATGGCCATCGGATAGAGCATCATGGTCGACAGCAGCGCACCCTGACCAGCGAAGAAGATGGCGGACAGGACCATGGTGGCGACCAGCGTCACCGCATAGGTTTCGAACAGGTCGGCGGCCATGCCGGCGCAGTCGCCCACGTTGTCACCGACGTTATCGGCGATCGTGGCGGGGTTGCGCGGGTCATCTTCCGGAATACCGGCTTCGACCTTGCCGACGAGGTCGGCGCCGACGTCGGCGCCCTTGGTGAAGATGCCGCCGCCGAGACGGGCAAAGATCGAGATCAGCGAAGCGCCGAAGCCGAGCGCCACCAGCGCGTCGATGACGATGCGGCTGGAGGGCGAATGGCCAAGGCCGGTCAGGATGCCGTAGTAGATCGCGACGCCGAGGAGCGCGAGGCCTGCAACCAGCATGCCTGTCACCGCACCGGCCTTGAAGGCGACGTCAAGGCCGCCAGCCAGCGACTGGGTCGCGGCCTGCGCCGTACGGACGTTGGCGCGCACCGAGACGTTCATGCCGATGAAGCCGGCAAGGCCGGACAGCACGGCACCGATCAGGAAGCCGAAGGCAACTTCCTTGCCGAGGAGGAACCAGAGCCCGATCAGCAGCACGATGCCGACGCCTGCAATGGTGATGTACTGGCGCTTGAGATAGGCTTGCGCGCCTTCGGCGATCGCGCCCGCGATTTCCTGCATGCGCTGGTTGCCGGCGTCACGCTTCATGACATCGAGGTAGGCCCAGATTCCATAAAGGAGCGAGGTCGCTCCAAGTGCGATGATGATGAGCAGTGGGCTCATGGCGATGTCCATCCCTGTTTTTTGCTGCGAGACGGCTTTGCTGCGCCATGCCGCACCAATGGCACGAACAGGCAGCGCCTTCTCAGACGAGTGCCGCGTGTCTGCCAAACTTTAAACGAAATGTAAAACCGGGAATTTGTCTGAGACGCCTTCTGGTGGCAAGGATCGGTCGCGTTACGTTCGTGAGCCGCGTCAGAACGCCAGCACTGGCCGGCTTCTGGCCTGGATCGCCACCATCACCAGCGCCAGAGCGACGGCGGGGAACACCACCCAGTTGACGATATCCCAGCCGCCGATATGCAGCAGCTTGCCCGACGAGAGCGAGGCCATGGCGACCGCGCCGAACACGAGAAAATCGTTGGCGGCCTGCACCTTGGTCCGCTCCTCGGGCCGATAGCAGTCGGTCACCATCGAGGTTGCGCCGACGAAGCCGAAATTCCAGCCCACGCCGAGCAGGATCAGCGAGATCCAGAAATGCGCGACGGTCAGCCCCGACAACCCGACCACGGCGGCAACCGCGATCATCAGCAGGCCAGCTGCCGTGATTCTGTCCTTGCCGAAACGGTTGATCAGGTCGCCTGTGAAGAAGCTCGGCGCGAACATCGCCAGCACATGCCACTGGATGCCGAGCGCGGCCTCACCGATGCTGTGGCCGCAGGCGACCATGGCCATCGGTGCCGCCGTCATCAAAAATGCCATCAGCCCGTAGCTGACCAGCCCGCAGATCACCGCCGTGACGAAGCGCGGGTTGCGCATGATTTCGCCGAGTGGCCGGCCGCCCGAAACCTGCTTCTTCGGGGCAGGCGCATTGAGCAGCGACACGACCAGCATCGCCATGAGGGCAAGGCCGGACAAGGCGAGGAAGCTCGCCGCGAACGGATAGAGCGGTGTCAGGTCGCGCGTCCAGATCACGGTCTGCGGCCCGATCACGGCCGCGAACAGGCCGCCCACCATGACGAGCGAAATCGCCCGCGCCTTGTAGCTTTCGCTCGCGCTGTCGATGGCCGCGAACCGGTAGCTCTGCACGAAGGCGATGTAGAAGCCGGACAGGAACGTGCCGAGGCAGAACAGCCAGAAGGCCCCCCGCGCGGTGCCCGCTGCCGCAACGATCCCGGAGATCACGCCCGCGAGGCAACCGATGATGTAGCCGATGCGCCGGCCATGGCGGCGCATCAGCCACGCAGCCGGAATGACCGCGCAGGCAAGCCCGATGTTGAGCAGGCTGACAGGCAGCGTCGCCAGAGCCTTGTCATCGGCCAGTTGCATGCCGATCACTCCGCCCAGCGAAACGATGATCGGCGGTGTGGCTCCGCCCAGCGCCTGCGCGACGGTCAGAATGCGGACATTGCGCTTCGCCACCGCATCGGGAGCGCCGGTTGCGCCGGCATCTGGCAGGGGCATGGCAGGGGGAGCGCTCGGCGTGGTCATGCCTGCCGGATAGCCCAATTCGCAGCAGCGCGCATCCGCAGAAATCCGGGGGCGGCCATGCAGGCCGGCGCATCATGCCCGGTACATGTGGCGTTGCAGCGGGATTTGGCTGTCAAGCGGTCCAGTCGTGCTGGAAGGACAGGCTGGAAAATGGTACCGCGCTGCCGTCCGCTCTCACGAAAGCTGGATCCTCCGCGAGGGCCAGCTCGCCGATCATGCTGGCCTCGCAGCCGGCTGCGGCGCAGGCGGCCAGCAGGGCTGGAACGGTGTCCGGATCGGCAGCCATCAGGACCTCGTAGTCGTCGCCGCCGGCCATGATTGTCTGGAGCAGGTCCGGTGCCAGCGCCAGCGCTGCGCGCGCTGCCGGCGACAGCGGCACGCGGTCCAGCAGGATGCGGGGATGAAGCCCTTTGATGCCGCATGCCGCTGCCAGCTTCACGGCATCGCCGAGCAATCCGTCGGAAACATCCATCGCAGCGGCGGCATGCGCGGTTATCGCCCCGGCCAGGGCATTGCGCGGGTAGGGATGCAGGTAGCGGTCGGCGAGGTGCGCGCGCAACGGACCGGGCAGCGCCCGTGCCCAGGGCGCATCCGGCTCCAGTCTTAGCCTGAGCCCCAGTGCCGCATCCCCGATGCTGCCGCTGACCAGTAGCGTCTGGCCGGCACGGCCGCTCGTGCGGCGGACCATCTTACCGGAATCGCACCAGCCCAGGGCGGTGATCGAGATGCTGAGCCCTCCAGGCGCTCTCACAGTGTCGCCGCCCAGAAGCGGGCAGGCATAGGCGCGCGCATCCTCGCCGAGCCCGGCGGCGAAGGCCGCGATCCAGCTCTCGTCAAGGTCCGCCGGCAAGGCGAGCGCCATCAGGAATCCCGCCGGTGTCGCCCCCTTGGCCGCCAGGTCCGACAGGTTGACCCGCAAGGCCTTGCGCGCGATCGAAGCGGGCGGATCATCGGGAAAGAAATGCACGCCGGCGACCAGCGCATCCTTGGTCAGGACAAGGTCCTTGCCCTGCGGCGGCACGATCAGCGCCGCGTCATCCTTCAGCCCAAGCGCGCCCGGCCCGGCAAGGGGCGCAAGATAGCGGGCGATCAGGGCATCTTCGGCGATCACGTCGGCAAGCCTGTTGCTGTGGCGGGGCGCGGCCTGTCTCGTCAGGCCATCTCCTCGGCCCGGACCAGTCGGGCGATGCGGTCGAGCACGGCGTTGGTGATGCCCGGCTCGTCGCCCTCGTAGAAGGCGCGCGCCACCGTGACATACTCGTTGATGGCCACCTTGGGCGGCACATCCTTGCGGAACATCAGCTCATAGGTGCCGCAGCGCAGCACAGAACGCAGCACCGTCTCGATGCGCTTCAGCGGCCAGCCATCAGCCAGCGCATCATCGACGGCGTGGTCGATCGGGCGCTGCTCGCGCACCACCCCGCTCAGCACGTCACGGAAGAAATTGGCCTCGGCAGCCGGCAGGGCGATGCCGTCGACCTCCTTACCCATCCAGAAGGTCTCGAACTCGGCCATGGCCTCGATCAGGCCCTTGCCGGCCACATCCATCTGGTAAAGCGCCTGCACGGCGGCCAGACGGGCGGCGCGACGCTTCTCGAGCCGTTGTTCCTGACGCGCGTTCACGCCGAGGCCCCGAAGCGCCGCTTCAGCCTGACCATGCTCAGCGCCGCTTCGGCCGCGCCGCCGCCCTTGTCCATTTCGGACTTGCGCGCGCGCGCCCAGGCCTGCGTCTCGTTCTCGACGGTCAGGATGCCATTGCCGATGGCCCATTGGCGCTGCACCGAAAGGTCCATCAAGGCCCGGCAGCTTTCGCCCGCCACGATGTCATAGTGCGTGGTCTCGCCGCGGATGACGCAGCCCAGGGCCACGGCCGCGTCATAGGACTTGCCCTGACGAGCCGCGCCATCAAGCGCGATGACGATGGCGGCAGGGATCTCCAGCGCCCCCGGCACGGTGATCACATCCGCCTCAGCCCCTGCGCGCGTGATCGCGGAAACCGCTCCATCCAGCAGCGCATCGGCCAGGCCCTGATAGAACCGCGCCTCTACAATGAGGATACGCGCGCCGCTCAGCGGCGAGGTGTCGTGTTTGGCCTTGCTGGCACCAGCCATGGCGGAATGCTCGTTTCGGTTCAGGTATGAGGCGCGTCAGTAGCCCCCGGCGCGCGCCTCGGCAAGCCTTGCGGCGTAGCGCGCCATCAGATCGACCTCCAAATGCAGGCCGTCGCCGATCTTGCGCTCGGCCCAGGTGGTCACGGACAGCGAGTGCGGGATCAGCAGCACCGAAAACACATCGCCTTCGACCGTGTTCACGGTCAGCGAGGTGCCATCAAGGCATACGGAGCCTTTCGGCGCCACGAAGCCCGCCAGATGCTTCGGGGTGCGGATATGGAAGCGGGCCGTCGCGCCCCAGGCGTCGGATGGGTCGGGTGCGATCGGTTCATGTCCCACGATCTCGGCCACGCCATCGACATGGCCGGTGACAAGGTGCCCGCCAAGCTCGTCGCCGATCTTCAGCGAGCGTTCGAGATTGATGCGCTCGCCCGCGCGCCATGCACTGACGCGCGTCTTGGCCAGCGTCTCCGCCGCCGCCTCGACCCGGAAGATGCAGCCCGCCTGGCCATCGCGGCGCGGCTCCAACGCCGTCACCGTCAGGCAGATGCCGGCGCAGGCGATGGATGCCCCGATCTCGATGCCCGAGGCCTCGTAAGGCGAGGCAATCGCGAGGCGCGTCAGCGTCGGGCCGGCGGCGACGGTTTCGACCAAGGTACCAATGCCGGTGACAATGCCGGTGAACATCAGTCGTTCCTTTCGTAGAACGTGAAGCTGTCGTGGCCGATCATCTCCTGGCGCGCAAGGGCGAAGCGCCGACCCTCGGCCAGCAGCGCGGCGAGGGCAGGGCGGACTGCCGTGATGCCCTCCCGTCCCAGCACCGCTGGCGAGGTCGAGACGATGACCTCGTCGGCCAGGTCCCGCAGGGCGAGTTGTTCACCCACGGTCGGTCCGCCTTCGGAGAACACGCGCGTAATGCCACGCGTCGCCAGCAGGGTCAGTGCCGCTCTGAGATCGAGGTGGCCATCGCTGCCGCGCGCGACCCGCATCACCTCGACGCCGGCGGCAACGAGGGCGGCTTCGCGCGTTGTCGGCGCGTCGTCCGCCGCAATGATCCAGGTCGGGATATCGCGCGCCGTTTTCGCCAGCACCATGGTCGCCGGCATGCGCAGGTGCGTATCCAGCACCACGCGCACCGGCGAGCGCCATTCCAGCCCTTGCAGGCGCACGTTGAGCTGCGGATCGTCGGCGAGCACCGTAGCGATCCCGACCATGATCGCGTCGTATTCGCTGCGCTGGCGATGCACCCATTGACCAGCTTCGGCGCAGGAGATTGCCACGCGCTCGCGCCCCGGTCCGCCCGCATAGCCATCTGCCGTGCGGGCCACCTTGAAGGTCACGCTGGGTAGCCCCTCGCGCACGCGCCGAAAATGCCCGCGATGCAGCCGCGCTGCCTCATTGGCCATCAACCCGACATCGACCCTGATGCCGGCGCTGCGCAGAAGGGCGTGGCCAAGACCTGCGATGCGCGGATTGGGGTCCGCGATGGCAGAAACCACCCGCGTGATGCCAGCTTTCAGGCTGCGCTCGACGCATGGCGTGCCGCCCCTGATGGAGCTGTAGGAGCACGGCTCCAGCGCCACATACAGGGTTGCCGCGGCGGCGGCATCGCCCGCCTCGGCCAGCGCCATGGCCTCACCATGAGGCCGTCCGCCTGCCTGTGTCACGCCTTGCCCGACGACCACGGGGCCGGTGGTGGATTGGCGCACAACGACCGCGCCGACTGAGGGGTTCGGCCAGGTCTGGCCCAGCCCTTCGCGGCTCAGTGCCAGCGCCAGCGCCATGAAGCGGGCATCATCGTCGGGGTCGGGCGTCACGCGCGCCGCTCAGTCGTCATGATCGCGCGAACCATCCGGGCGCCCATCGTCGAGACGCGCGCCCGCCAGCGGGTCGGCCTCGTCATGCGAGAGTTCGCCCAGGATTTCCTCGAAGTCCTTGGCCTCCCGAAAATCCTTGTAGACGGAGGCAAAGCGCACGTAGGCGACGCCGTCGAGATGGCGCAGGCCGGCCATGATCAGTGCACCGATGGTCGATGTCGGCACCTCCGGCTCGCCCGAGCTTTCAAGTTGGCGCACGATGCCGCTGACCATGCGCTCGATGCGCTCCGGCTCGACAGGCCGCTTGCGCAGGGCGATCTCGACCGAGCGCAGCAGCTTGTCCCGATCGAACGGCGAGCGTTTGCCCGAGCGCTTGACCACCATCAATTCGCGCAACTGCACCCGCTCGAAGGTGGTGAAGCGGCCACCGCAATCATTGCAGACCCGCCGCCGCCGGATCGACGAGTGATCATCTGAAGGCCGCGAATCCTTGACCTGCGTGTCGAGTGATCCGCAATATGGGCAGCGCATGGGCGTTCTCTTGGCCTGTCATGTGGTGGCCACCTCATGCCAGTGAATCCTGTTTGCGGTCCAGTCAAAGATTGCGCAGGTCTGCCGGGACTTTTTTCACCCCGCATGCATCCTTTGCGCCCGTCGCTGGTTATCCCCTGCGACAGGAGCTGACACCATGCCCAGATCAGCCCTTCACCTTCCCGGCCATCAGGACAGCACCGGCGGGCGCAATGCGGGCCTGCTGGCCATCGCTTGCGCGCTGGCAACCGGCCTTGCGCTTGCGGCCAGCGTCATCAGCGCCCTGGCACAGCCGGGACCATCGTCCTGGCCGTTCCCGCCCGAAACCTTCGAGAGCACCGGCGGCGGGGGCTGGATGATCTCCCAATACCGCCGGTCGTCGATGGCGCGATCTGCCGGACCGATTTCGTCACCGTCTCACCCGATGGCAAGGACACCTATCCGGCGACCGTCCAATTGACCGCGATCCCGCGCGATGGCGGCACCTACT
>Ga0164292_10003484_pt1 | contig 12847 bp, 10 predicted proteins | sample GEODES117metaG_FD_111486 | JGI IMG/M metagenome (GOLD analysis project Ga0164292, IMG submission 111486) | Eutrophic lake water microbial communities from Lake Mendota, Wisconsin, USA - GEODES117 metaG | ecosystem: Environmental > Aquatic > Freshwater > Lake | place: USA: Lake Mendota... | reverse complement strand
CGCGCAGCACCAGCGTGAACTCCTCGTTGGCCTGGGTGAGCTGGTGCATGTCGGCCGGCGAGAGCCAGCCCGGCGGCCGGGCCAGTACGCGCGCCAGGGCCCCGGGTTCCGGGGTGAGCAGACGCTGCAGGCGCACCATCAGGCGCCGCAGCCGGGCGAGCTCGGTGCCGTGCTCGCGGTAGCGGCCCGCCAGCACCGCGTCCTCGACGTCGTCCAGGCGGTCTGCCGCCCGTCGCAGGATGCGCTGCAGTTCATCCGCCTGATCGTGCAGCAGGTGGTCGAGCAGGTCCACGCTGTTGTCGAGCACGACGCCCGCGCGCACCTCGGTGCGCAGCCGATCCACCGACTTCAGCGGCCGGCGCCGCGCGCTGACGACGAGGCGCGGCCCCACGTGCAGCCACAGGGTCTCGACCTCCTGGGCCTCGAAGCCGAAGTCGAAGGTGACGTCGTTCAGCACCGCGAACAGGGCGTCGCCGTCGCGTTCGATCCGCGCCGAGCGTGAGCCGTCGGCCAGGGCCTCGAAGAAGTTCTCCCCCAGGCCGGCGTGCTGGCGCAGCCAGCGCACGCTGGCGCTGTGGCTGAGGTTCATGTGCAGCCAGACGAAGCCTTCGCCCACCGGGGCCTGCATCAGCTCGCGGGCCTCGGCCATCGAGCCCAGCGCCCGGCCGGCATGGCCCGGGGTGAAGTGCCAGCCGCAGATCAGGCCGTCGTCGGCCTGGCCCGGCATCAGGGAAGCGCCCCCGCTTGCGGTGGTTCGAGGGGCATGGTTCGAGGGCATGTCAAGGTGATGCGGTGAGGCTGTGCTCTTCTAGCGCGCCCAGGTGACAGGAGCGAGACAAGCCCGACCCCGCCACCCGGCATGTGGCGTCCGCGGCGCAGCCGCCGCCACGGTCACGGGCGCGTCATCACCGCAGGCGAGCATCGCTCAACGCCACGAGCCCGGCCGCCCATGGAACACGACGCCGAAGACAAGCTGGACGTCCGCACCGTCTGGATCTCCGACCTGCATCTGGGCACCCCCGGTTGCCAGGCCCAGGCCCTGCTGGAGTTCCTGCGCAGCACGCGCTGCCAGACGCTCTACCTCGTCGGCGACATCATCGACGGCTGGCAGCTGCGCCGCTCGTGGTACTGGCCGCAGGCGCACAACGACGTGGTGCAGAAGCTGCTGCGCAAGGCGCGCAAGGGCACGCGCGTGGTCTTCGTGCCGGGCAACCACGACGAGTTCGCGCGCCGCTACGTGACGCACAACTTCGGCGGCATCGACGTGGTCGAGGACTGCATCCATGTCACCGCCGACGGCCGCCGCCTATGGGTGACGCACGGGGACCTCTTCGACGGCGTGATCCAGTGCGCCAAGTGGCTGGCCTACGCCGGCGACGTGGCCTACGAACTGACGCTCAAGGTCAACCGCTGGCTCAACCACGCTCGCGCCCGCCTGGGCTTCCCGTACTGGAGCCTGTCGAAGTACCTCAAGCTCAAGGTCAAGCGCGCCGTCAGCTACGTCAGCGACTTCGAGTCGGCGGTGGCGCGCGAAGCCCGTCGCCGCGGTGCCGACGGCGTTGTCTGTGGCCACATCCATCACGCCGAGATGCGCGAGATCGACGGCGTGCTGTACTGCAACGACGGCGACTGGGTCGAGTCGCTGACCGCTCTGGTGGAACACCACGACGGGCTGCTGGAGATCGTGGATTGCAGCGCTGGCATCCAGCCGGTGCCGGCCGCGGTCGTTGCCGCGGTCCCGCCCTTGACTCCCTGGGCGCCGCCGCAACTGGCCCGCGTGCCGGTTCAGCGCGAGACTGCCCACCCCAGGGAGGAGGCGTCGGCAGCGCGGGCGACTGGGAGGCCGTTGCACGAGCCGTCGACGAGGCTGCCGGCCGGCCTGGGCTGAGCCCAGCGCATCAGCTCGTCGAGGATGTCGACCACCTCGAAGACGGCGCGGTTGGCCGGCGCGGCCGGGTCGGCAGTGCCCGATCGAGGTGCCTGCGGGAGCCTGTCGAGTGCCTTTCGCAGTTCGCGGGTATGGCGGACCGCCCGTCCCAGGCCCTGCTCCTTGAGCCATCGGACGTTGTAGCGCTCCTGCGGCATCGTGTTTGCGTTGTCGAAGGTGAGAACCGGCAGACCCAGGTGAACCGCCTCGCTCAGGCTGCCGGGGCCGGGCTTGCCGATGAAGAAGTCGCCCAGGCGCAGCAGGCGTGGCACGTCGTCGGTGAACCCGACCACGGCCTGGGCGGCGCGGCGCCTCAGGGCGCGCAGTGCCTCGGCTAGTGCCTGGTTGCGGCCGCACAGCAGGATCAGTGGCACGTCGTCCAGGTGCTTCGCGATGTCGAGCATCTGGGCCGAGCCGTGCCCGCCGAAGAGCACCACGCCCGTGCGTAGGTCCGGGTCGAGCCCGAGTTCGAGCCTCGCGGCCCGGCGGTCCAGCGGCGGCAGCGCGTGGAAGGCTGGCCGCAGGATCATTCCCGACGTGAGCCAGATTCGCTGCACGGGGACGCCTGCTGCGCGGGCTTGCCGCACCGCTTCGTCGGTGCCGCACACGATGTGCTGTGAGGTTCCTGGTTCGATCCAGAAATGCGGCGGGGTGTCGGCCAGGTCGGTCATCACGGTGATGTAGGGGACTGCCGGGCACGACTGCGCCAGGGCGTCGTGCATCGCCCGGTTGAAGTTCGGGATCAGTGACACCACGAGATCAGGTCTTGCGGACGCCCAGTGCCTGGCGAGCCGGCCGACCATCCAGCGGTGGGAGAGCCGGATGCAGCGCTGGAGCAGCCGCAGTTCGGTCTCGAGCCCCCAGGTCCAGCCCCGTGCCAGGCGCAAGTTGTAGACGTCCTCCGGGCATGAACCAGTCCAGCGCTGATAGGCGCGCGCCGGGTCCAGCATGTCGAAGAGGTTGGTCAGCCTGAGGTCCCAGGGCCGCTGCTGCGCGGTGATGACCTCACGAAGGGCATGCGCGGCGGCGTGGTGCCCGCCGCCGGCGTTGAAATAGATGAGTTCGATGCGTCTCATGACGCGAGGATCGGGGTGATGCGTGACGGTACCGTGACTTGCCCCTGCATGGACCGGGCCGCCCCTGTCGTCACTCAGGGCGCCGGCGCCGGGATCCGCATCAGTGGCATCCCCACGCGCAGGCGGCTGCCCTCGGTGATGCCGGGGCACAGTTCGAAGCCCGGCGGGGCGAAGACGATGATGGTCGAGCCGTGCTGGAACCAGCCCATCTCCTGGCCCTTGGCGTGGGGCGCGTCGCAGGGCATCTCGTTCGGGCCGCGCCAGCGCAGGTGCATCAGCACGTCCAGGAAGTGCAGGCGGATGCTCGCGACGAGGACGGCCGCCACGGGCACGAGGGCCAGGGCGTGGCCGCCGCGCTCCAGCCGGCAGCGCAGCACGGCGCGCTCGTTGCGGCAGAACAGGCCCTGAACACGCTTCAACGCGATCGGGTTCACGTTCCAGGTGTCACCCCACAGGTAGGTCACGTGTTCCACGCGCAGGTCGTGCGGCGCGTGGAAGCGGTGGTACATGGCCGAGGTCAGCCGCAGCGTGACGTAGGTGCCGCCCTCGAAGACTCGGGCGTCCTGTGACGGGCCGAAGAGCTCGGCCAGGCGGTAGTCCATGCCCTTGGCCTGGTAGAGCCGGCCCTGCGCCACGCGGCCGCAGGCGCCGACGATGGCGTCGCAGGGGCTGGTCAGATGGGTGGGGTCCGGGTCCACCGGACGCGCACCAGGGCGCAGTTCGCGCGTGAAGCAGGCGTGCAGGCTCTCGTAGCGTTGGGGGCGCGCGTCGCTCAGGTCGAGGTCGGTGAACAGGCGCCACACGGCGATCGACACCCGCGCCAGCCACGGGCTGCGGATCTGGCTGTACCAGCCCATCAAGCGCGTCAGCGCGATGCGCGGCACGCGGTTGGTCAGCAGGAAGTTCAGGTCCTCCTGCACGAGCAGGGAGCGCCACGCATTTTTCACGGTCATTTCACAGTCCTGTCAATCGGTGCGGTTACACCCCGGGGCTCCACCCACCCCACGTGCTCCGCATGGAAGAAACACTTGCCCTGGGCGCCCTGTCGGCGCTGTCGCTCGGCGCGCTCGCCTGGGCCCTGCCCAAGGTGCACCGCCGCCTGCAACTTTCGCGCGCCAAGCACCGCTCGCTGGCCGGCCATGCCCGCATGGCGCGCCGCATTGCCGCGCTGATCCCCGGCTATGCCTATGGTGAAGAGGCCTTCTTCGCCTGCGACGGCGCACCCGCCGAGGTGGTGGCCGCGCGTCGAGAGGGCTTCGCGGGCCTGTGCGCGCTGTACGCCGAGCGCTACCCGCGCAGCGCGGCGAGCACGGCGCTGGCGCGCGAGACGATCTCGGACCTGCAGTTCACCGGCAGCTACCGTGTGCCCTTCCAGTACAGCCCCTACCTGCGGCAGCGCTTGAAGATCGGCGGCTTCCTTCAGGCCGCCCACGGCGTGCGCGTGCAGGACCTGGACGGCAATGAATTCCTCGACCTGACCGGCTCCTACGGCGTCAACGTCTTCGGTGTCGACTTCTACAAGGCCTGCGTCGACGAGGGCGTGCGCGAGACGCGCGCGCTCGGGCCGGTGCTGGGGGCTTACCACCCCTGCGTGCTCGGCATCCTGGAGCGGCTGAAGGCCCTGTCGGGCCTGGACGAGGTGTCCTTCCACATGTCGGGCACCGAGGCCGTGATGCAGGCCGTGCGCCTGGCGCGCTACCACACGCGACGCACGCACCTGGTGCGCTTCTGCGGGGCCTACCATGGCTGGTGGGAGGACGTGCAGCCCGGGCCGGGCAATCCGGCGCCGCCGCGCGAGACCTACACCTTGAAGGACATGGACGAGCGCAGTCTGCAGGTGCTTCGCACGCGCAGGGACATCGCCTGCGTGCTCGTCAACCCCTTGCAGGCCCTGCACCCCAACGCCAACGCGCCGGGCGATTCCTCGCTCGTCGACAGCAGCCGCCGCGCCGGCTTCGACCGCGCCGCCTACACCGCCTGGCTGAAGCGCCTGCGCGAAGTCTGCAGCGAGCGCGGCATCGTGCTCATCTTCGACGAGGTCTTCCTCGGTTTCCGCCTTGCCCCCGGCGGGGCGCAGGAGTACTTCGGCGTGCGCGCCGACCTCGTCACCTATGGCAAGACGCTGGGCGGCGGGCTGCCGGTGGGCGTGGTGTGCGGGCGCTCGCACCTGATGAAGCGATTCCGCGAGGACCGTCCCGCCGACATCTGCTTCGCACGCGGCACCTTCAACGCCCACCCCTACGTGCTCGGCGCGATGAAGGCCTTCCTCGATCGGCTCGATCAGCCAGAGGTTGCCGCCCTTTACGACGGCCTGGACGAGCGCTGGAACGGCCATGCCCGGCGCTTCAACGAGCGCTTCGCCGCCGAGGACCTGCCGCTGCGCGTGGCCAACCTCTCGACGGTGTGGACGGTCACCTACACCCGGCCCTCGCGCTACAACTGGATGCTGCAGTTCTATCTGCGCGCCCACGGGCTGGCGCTGAGCTGGGTGGGCTCCGGCCGTCTGATCTTCAGCCTGAACTACGGCGACGCCGAGGTGCAGGAGGTCTTGGAGCGCTTCGTCGCCGCGGCGCGGCAGATGCGCGATGAGGGTTGGTGGTGGCACGACATGGGTCTGACCGATCGCGCCATCCGGCGCGGCATCCTCCGGGAGATGCTCTTCCGCCAGGGCTGAAGCGGGGGGCGGGCAGCGCCCGCCCCTTGCGGCGTTCAACGCGGATCCGGTTCAATGGGGGCGCACGTGCGCCATCGGGTCGATCAGTTCGCCGCGCAGCAGGTGCAGCGGCGCGCGGTGGTAGAGCCAGATGTCATGGAAAGGATCGGTCAGGATCTTCGTCATCCAGACCAGTCCGGTGCGCAGGTCTTGCTGGTGCCACAACTGCAGCACGCGGAACACCAGCCCGGCCACACCCAGGGCAAGCCAGGCGATGCCGACGTCGTGCACGTACTCGCCCAGCGTCGTGGCCGGTTCGATCAGGCCGAGGAGCGAAGGCTGCGCCCACAAGGCCAGGGGGATGCCGGCCCAGGCGCTCATCAGCACCACCTTGCGCCGGATGTTGTAGCCGAGCTTGATCTCTTCCTTGTACTCGTCCGTGGCCTGGTTGACGTGGTCGTAGCCACGCGGCTCGAAGAAGAAGTGGCCGGCCTGGCGGCTCGTCATCGAGACGCACCAGGCCAGGATGGCGGCCCAGGCGGGGTCGACGAACAACAGGCCGTAGGCGGTGACGAAGCTGAGCGCGCTGACCAGGTGCAGGCTCTGGTTGATGCGGCTGTGGTGGTAGTAGCGGTGGTCATCCCAGCGCTGGATGGCGAGTTCTTTCAGGAATCCGTTCACGGCGGTCCTCGGGGTTGGGGTTGATCGGCGGGCCTCGCATCACGGGTGCAGGCCGGGGATTGCATGGTCGGCTGCCTGCATGAAACTTCGGTGACGGTTCGATGTCGCTGTTGTCTCGGGCCTGTCATGCAACGGTCGCTTGACGGGCGCAGCATCCGGGCATGATGGTGCTGCAGCCCGCTCTGGACATCGACGTCGAGGATCTTCCCGCCACGCGGCAGAGTCTGCGCGTGGCCGTCGTCACCGAGACCTACCCACCGGAGGTGAATGGCGTGTCCCTGACCGTGGCGCAGGTCGTGCAGGGTCTGCATCGCCGCGGCCACGATGTTCAACTGGTGCGCCCGCGCCAGCGCGGGGCGGTCGATCCGGCACAGGCGTCACCGCGTTTCGACGAGGTGCTGATGCGTGGCCTCCCGGTGCCGCGCTACCCTCAGCTTCGCATGGGGGTGCCCTCGAAGCGGCAGCTCGTGCGACTGTGGTCGCTGCGCCGGCCTGACGTGGTGCACATCGCCACCGAGGGCCCGCTGGGCTGGTCGGCCTTGCAGGCCTGCCGCCATCTTCGGCTGCCGGTCACTTCGGACTTCCGCACCAATTTCCATGCCTACAGCCGCCATTACGGCGTGGGCTGGCTGCGCAAGCCCATCATGGCCTACCTGCGCAAGTTCCACAACGCCACCTTGTGCACCATGGTGCCGACCGAGGCGCTGCGCCGGGATCTGGAGGTCAGCGGCCTGAGGAACCTGCGCGTGGTCGCGCGCGGGGTCGACACCGAGCTCTTCGACCCGGCCCGCCGCAGCCGCGCGCTGCGCACGGCCTGGGGTGCGCAAGATGACACCCTTGTCTTGTTGTGCGTCGGCCGGCTGGCGGCGGAGAAGAACCTGGATCTGCTGGTCGAAACCTTCGAGGCCCTGTGCGCCGCACACGGTGCGGGCGACGGCCGCGGTCTGCAACTGGTGTTCGTGGGTGACGGACCCTTGCGCGCTGCCCTTGGCGAGCGCTGCCCGCAAGCCGTGTTCGCAGGGCAACGCTCGGGCGAGGATCTCGCGTCGCACTACGCCAGCGCCGACTTCTTCGTCTTCCCGAGCATGACCGAGACCTTCGGCAACGTGGTGCCCGAAGCCATGGCCAGCGGCCTGCCGGTGCTGGCCTACGACCATGCGGCGGCCTCGCAGTTGATCGAGCCGGGTCGCAACGGGCTTCGGGTGCCCTTCGGCGATGCGCAGCGCTTCATCGGCGGGGCCCTGGATGCGTCGCGCGACCGCGCGGCGCTGGCGCGCCTGGGTGCCGCGGCGCGCGCGACGGCGCTGGGCCTGGGATGGGACGGGGTGGTCGAGCGCTTCGAGCAGGTGCTGCGCGCAGCGGTCAGCGGGCTGGCGTGCCCTGAGCCTGCGACGCCGCACGCATCATCCCGGCCATCGCCAGCGCGATGAGCAGCCCGAAGCCCCACATCAAGGGGACGATGGGGACGTCCGCAGCGACGAGCGCGCCGTAGACACCCAGCATCGCGAGCACGCTCGCGTTCTCGTTGAAGCCCTGGACCGCGATCGAGCGGCCTGCGGTCAACACGGTGCAGCCTCGGTGCTGCAGCAGGGCGTTCAGCGGCACCACGAGCAGGCCGCCGACGGCGCCGGCCAGTGCCAGCAGCAGCACCGCGGGCACGATGGCGTCGACGCTCGCCAGCACGGGCATCAGCAGCCCGAGCACGATGCCGAAGGGCAGGACGCGGCGCGCGGCGTGCAGGGGGATCCAACGGCCGGCGGCCGATGCGCCGACGACCACGCCCACGGCCACCGCCGCCTGCAGGTAGGCGGACTGGTCCAGGGGCAGGTGCAGCACCTCGCCGGCCCATCGCAGCACGACGAACTGCAGCGTGGCGCCCACGCCCCAGAACAAGGTCGTCACCGCCAGCGACAGCCCGCCGTCGCGGTCGCGCCACAGCGTGCGGTTGGCGCGGGCGAAGTCCAGGCACAGGGCCACAGGCCCCAGCCGGGCCTGCGGATAGCGCGCGCCGCTGTCGGGGATGCCGAGGTTCAGCGCCGAAGCCAGCGCATAGGCCGCCAGCAGGGCCGCGAGGGCCGCGGCATGGGCGCTGCCGGCCACCCCCTCGAGTGCGCCGGCCTGGATGGCACCGAGCGCCTGTGCCGGCGTGCTGGCCGTGAAGACCGGGCTGACGAGCACACCGCCGAGCACCGTGCCCAGCAGTGCCGCGCAGACCACGGAGACCTCGATCCAGCCGTTGGCGGCGACGAGCTGGCGCGGGGGCACGAGCTCGGTGATGAGCCCGTACTTGGCGGGGGCATAGGCGGCCGCGCCGAGCCCGACGAGCGCGAAGCCCGCCACCGGGTGGGCCCCGGCCAGCAGGGCCAGCACGCCGGTGACCTTGACCGCGTTCATCCACGCCATCAGGCGCGCCTTGGGGACGGCGTCGGCCAGCACGCCGACGAAGGGCGCGAGCGCGACGTAGGAGACCGTGAAGCCGAACTTCAGCATCGGCGCCCACCATGGCGGCAGCGACTTCTCGACCAGCAGCGCGATGGCCACGATCAACAGGGCGTTGTCGGCAAGAGCCGAGACGAACTGGGCCGCGATCACCCGGTGGAAGCCGCGCGGCATGCTTTCGCTCATCTTGAGATGGTCCGCACCGGCAGCGACAAAGCCTTGACCACGGCGTGACCGCCCGATGACAGGGTCGTTGGTCCGGGCGGCGACGCCCAGGCTGCGTCCGTCGGCACGACAGCGGGGTCTTGTCATGGCCGATTCACAACCGGTCTTCAAGATGAGAAATGAAAACGCCGGGACGGCGGACGGGGGCGGGGATGGCTCGGGAGGATCGTGAGTTCTTCGAGGGTGAGGCGCGTGCGATGCCTTGGGGCCTCGGGCTGTCGGGCCCGGGCGCGCTCGACGTGGTGGTCCAGGTGATCGAGCTTCTCGACGGCCCAGGGCGACGGCCGCCGCGCGATCCCCAGATCGGCGTGAGCCTGCTCACGCACGTCCTGCAGACGGCCCAGCTGGCTGAACGGGCGCGGGCGCCGCGGGCGCTGGTCGCAGCTGCCCTGCTTCACGATGTCGGGCACCTGCTCGCGCGGCCGGCCGAAGCCCACCCCTGCGACGACGTGCATGAGCTGCGCGCGCTCGGCCTGCTTGGCTCTGCCTTCGGCCGCGACGTGCTGGAGCCCATCCGCCTGCACGTCCAGGCCAAGCGTTACCTGTGCACGACGGACCCGCGCCACGCAGCAGCCTTGCCGCCGGCCGCGCGCGCTTCGCTCGCGCTGCAGGGGGGCAGGATGTCGCGCGACGAGATCTGGCTCTTCGAGGACACGCCCTACGCGGAGCAGGCCGTGGCCTTGCGCCGTTGGGACGATGCCGCCCACGTGCCGGGCAAGGCCACGGCGCCGCTGGAGTCCTTCATCGACCTGCTGCAAGAGGTTCGCCTGGATGCCGGGGGCGCGCCACGCGCGGGTCTCGGCCCGATCGACACCCCTTGAGGGACAGCCCGGCCGCGACGGCCGACCTGCGGCGCTCCTGCAACGACAGGCCCAAGCCCGGGCAACTCCGCTGCGGCACGGTGGACAATGACCCTGTGCCTGCCATGCCCTCTACTCCTGGCGCCGATCTGCTCGCCGCCGTCGACATCGGTTCCAACAGCTTCCGCGTCGAGATCGGACGCATCGTCGGCGGCCGCTACCGGCGGGTGGAGTACCTGAAGCAGACCGTCCGGCTGGGGGCCGGGCTCGACGAGCAGGGCCGGCTGACCGAGGAGGCCGCGCAGCGCGGGCTGCAGTGCCTGCAGGAGTTCTCTGCGCATCTGAAGCCGCTGGCGTCGGCGCGCGTGCGCGCCGTGGCCACCCAGACGCTGCGCGAGGCGGCCAACCGCGACGAGTTCCTGCAGCGCGCGCAGGGCGTGCTGGGCTTCCCGATCGAGGTCATCTCCGGGCGCGAAGAGGCGCGCCTGATCTACGCCGGCGTGGCCCACCTGCAGCCCAGTGAGGAGCCGCGCCTGGTCATCGACATCGGCGGGCGATCGACGGAGCTGATCCTGGGCCAGGGGCGCAAGCCGCTGGCGGCAGAGTCCTTCCCGGTCGGCTCGGTGGGCCTGTCCATGCGCTACTTCGGCGAGGGCCGGCTCACGGCCGAGGCCTTCCGCGCGGCGCAGGTGGCCGCGGGCGCCGAGTTCGAGGAGGCACTTGCCACCTTCGGCCCCGAGCGCTGGACGCAGGCGCTGGGCTCCTCCGGCACCGTGGGTGCGGTCTCCCAGGTGCTGCAGCAGTGCGGGCTGAGCGACGGCGCGGTCACGGCGTCCGGGCTGGCCTGGCTGATCGAGCAGTGCCTCGCCGCCGGGCATGTCGATCGCCTGCCGCTGGCCGGCCTGCGCGACGACCGGCGCCCGGTCATCCCGGGCGGCCTGGCCATTCTCTACACGCTGCTGACGCAATTCGGCATTGGCGAGCTGCGTCCCGCCAAGGGGGCCTTGCGCCAGGGCGTCATCGTCGACCTGCACGACCGCCTGGCCGCAGCGCGGGGTGCGCGCGTGCATGACCTGCGCGACGACACGGTGGGGCAGTTGCAGGCGCGCTTCGAGGTCGACCCGGCGCAGGCGGCGCGCGTGCGTGGGGTGGCGCTGGCCCTGCACGACGCCGTCGTACTGGACGACGACGAGCAGGCCCGGCGTGAGCTGGCCTGGGCCTGTGACCTGCACGAGATCGGCATGGCGATCTCGCATCACGACTACCACCGCCACAGCGCCTACCTGCTGTCGCATCTGGACGCGCCCGGCTTCTCGCAAAGCCAGCAGCGACGCCTGGCGCAGCTTGCGCTGGCGCAGCGTGGCGGGCTGCGCAAGGTGGAGGGGCAACTGGGCGATGCAGCCCATGCGTGGCGCGTGCTGTGCCTGCGGCTGGCCGTCATCCGCTGCCATGCGCGCGACGCTCTGGCGGGCCCCGAACTGCTGGTGGCGCGCAGAAACGGCCGTATCGCGGTGCTGGGCTGGCGCCCGGTCCGCCTGGCGCCGGACCCGCGCACGCTGCACCTGCTGCGCGAGGAGGCCTTGGCCTGGGAGCGCAGCGGGGTGCTGCAACTCGACCTCGGGCCGTGAGCGGGCGCCGCGCCGGTCTTCAGCGCGACAGGAAATGCCTGCGGAAGGCGTCGCTCGCGTCGTTCAGGTCCAGCATCAGCGGAAGATCGGCCGTGCCGAAGTCGGGGTCCCAGGCCGGCGGACCGAGCAGCTTGGCGCCGCAGCGCAGGTAGCCCTTTACCAAGGGCGGCGGCTCCACGGCGAGGTCGCTGCGCAGTTCGTCCACCGGCAAGGCCAGGCGCGGCAGGACGTGGCGTTCGATCGGTGCCAGGTGCGTCTGGCGCAACTGCTGCCAGAGACTGGCTGCGGCGCAGCCACCGTCGCGCATGGGGACGCTGGCGCAGCCGATCATCAGGTCCAGGCCGTTGCGGAGCATGAAGTCCGCGAGGCTGGACCACAGCATCAGGATCACGCTGCCGCTGCGCCAGGCCGGGTCGACACAGGAGCGCCCCAGCTCGGCCAGGCGCGGACGCAGGCGCGCCAGGCGCACGAGATCGAACTCGGTCTCCGTGTACAGGCCGCCGAGCATGCGGGCGGCGGTGGGCGTCAGCAGGCGGTAGGTGCCCACCACCTCGGACGGGCGGTCGTCGTCGGCGACGGTGCGCACGAGCAGGTGCTCGCAGTAGCGGTCGTAGACGTCGCAGTCGTGTCCCGGCGGGGTGCCGTGCAGCGGTCTGAGGCAGGCGCCCATCTCGCCGGCGAACACGCGGTGCCGCAGGCGCTGCGCGGCACGGACCTCGTCTTCGTGGCGGGCCCACACGGCCTCGAGGCGCTGGCGCTGGGCCGCCGGGCTCGTGCTCGGGCGGCCGAGGCGCGGGTCGCGCACGATGCCGCTTGCGACAGCGGGGGTTGCTTCGGGTGCATGAGGGCTGTCTCGCATGCCGCAATGGTGGATTTGCGCTGTGACAGGGGCGTGCAAGCTCCATGACGCGATGGTGACGTCCGGGCCCGGCCCTGCGATCGGCCAGCGTTGTCATCACGGCAGACCGTGGCCCGTGGACAATCGGCAGCCGCACTGCAGGAGTCCCGATGCGCCGCGTCGTCTTCAACCAGAAGGGTGGGGTGGGCAAGTCCACCATCACCTGCAACCTCGCCGCCGTGGGCGCGCAGCGCGGCCTGCGCACGCTCGTGATCGACCTCGACGCCCAGGCCAACAGCACGCGCTACCTGCTGGGTCCGCAGGCCGACGCGGCCGGCCCCGGGGTGGCGGATTTCTTCGAGCAGTCCTTGAAGTTCACGCTGCGCGAGGAAGGGCTGGAGGCCTTCATCGTGCCCTCGCCCTACGCGGGGCTGGACGTGATGCCGGCCAGCGCCGCGCTCGACGAACTGCACGCCAAGCTGGAATCGCGCTACAAGATCTACAAGCTGCGCAAGGGCTTGGAGTCGCTGGGCGAGCGCTACGACCGGGTCTGGATCGATACCCCGCCGGCGCTGAACTT
>Ga0164292_10003481_pt1 | contig 12856 bp, 14 predicted proteins | sample GEODES117metaG_FD_111486 | JGI IMG/M metagenome (GOLD analysis project Ga0164292, IMG submission 111486) | Eutrophic lake water microbial communities from Lake Mendota, Wisconsin, USA - GEODES117 metaG | ecosystem: Environmental > Aquatic > Freshwater > Lake | place: USA: Lake Mendota... | reverse complement strand
CCTGATTATGTTGAAGCACTTGCTACTGACTTTACAGTTCAAATAACACCTATTTACTCCGGTAAAAAATTGGAACAATTATACACTTCTGAAGTAGAAAACAATAGTTTTACCGTTTATGGTGAAAATTGTAAATTCTTTTGGTTAGTTCAAGGAAAACGTGATGATATTGAAATTGAACCACTAAAGAAAAATGTTGATGTAAAAGGTTCGGGACCTTATAGATGGATTTAAATAAATTCTTTGTTAAATAGTAAATTAAATTATAAAATTTAATATTTAATGGTTATATGTTTTTATAAAATAATTCGTATTTTCTATTGATTCATTAATAGCTCTTGTAACTAATTGAATATACTCCTCAACCATATTGTGATTATCACTTTTACAATTAAAATTTACTCCATTTTTATACATAACAACAGTTGGTTTTTTTATTCCAAATAAAAAGTAATTATTCCAATAAACTGGGTAATTGTTAATTAGGTTATATAAATGTGAGTTAGTTTCATCTGTAATATTTAACATATGGTCTAATATACAACTATATTTTGGTAAAAAATATATTTCATTTTTTTGAATATTAGACCAAACAATATATCTATGATGTATATACCCGCAATACATATTTGATAACTTATTAGCATCAACATTTTTAGTTATTTCTATTAATGGTGAAGGTGTTTCCATATATCCACCAAATTTGGTAACACGAAAAATCTCTTGTAAAGCAAAATCAGGATTTTGAATATCTTCTAACACGTGTCTACAAAAAATGAAATCAAAACTATTACTATCATATGGAATTTTATCCTTATCAATATCAATATCAATGTATTTTTGTATTGTTTCATTAGACCCAATAAATTCGGTGGCCAGTTTGAACGGTATTTGTCCTGGTCCAATTTCAAGAATTCTTTTATATTTGTTATTTGTACATAATTCTTCAATCATTTTTATAACTAATTCATTAGGTCCCCAATAGAAGTTTTTAATCGATAATGCCTTTTCTGATTCAGTTTCGGATTTGGTATTATCGAAAAGTAAAATATTATTAGGTTTACAATATTGTTTCATATAAATATAATATTATTACGTATTATATTTATATTTATATTAATAAATTAATTATTAATATTATTTTATTATGTGGAATTATTTTGCTCCAGTTTTTGTAAAAATACTCGATAGTCCTTGTGTAAAATTTTAAACTCTTTTTGGAATTTATTTAAAAAGTGATTTACGCCTTCAAATGGTGAATTAATAACAGCGCCTTCAGAATTATACAAATAATCATCAATCGCAAGTATTCCGCCTTCAGCCAATAGTTTCCAAGATAAAATTATATCCGAATAACAATCAAATGCTTTATGACTTCCATCTACATAAATAAAATCAAATATTTTGTTTTCTTTTGTCATTTTAAATAGCACTTCATACGAGTCGCCTTTGACTCCTTGTATTCTCTCTTTAAGTCCTGCGGTCTCTATATTTTTATAAAAGGATTTTTCTATTTCTAACTCATCCATATTATCCAATATTTCTACTTTTTTATTTTGATTGTCTTCAATATAATTAGACCATTTATCAACACCATAACCAATAGAATTTGGTATCAGTTTAATAATGTTAATTAGTGAAATACCAGCATAAGTACCAATTTCTAAAACTTTAACTTGCTCTCCATTTTGAACCTTTATATAATTATTATTAAAATAATTAATCGTTTCTAAAAAAATTTGTTTATGTCCAAAAGGCAAATCATGTGTCCAATTATACATTCCTTTATATTCAAAATGTTCTAGTAAAATATGTTCTGTCAACAGTTTGTTTGATTGCGACTCCCACGATAATGTAGAAGCCCATTCAAAATTTCTCTCTATGAGTTTATTTTTAAGAGATTTATTTGCTGGGTCTAAATATTTTTTAATTACGTCAAGAGCAGTTTCTTGCCATTCAGGTTCAAATGGATTGCCGTTAATTATAACACCTCTATTATTAATAGTATTTTGTAATGCTGCCAAATTATTTGTAATTACAAGTGTTTTTGTTAAAGCTGCTTCAAGAGCGGTTAAACAAAATGTTTCCATAAAGGTACAAGGATAGAACCATATGTCAGAAGACAACCAGGCTTCAGCTAACACTTTTTTATTAACCCATCCATGGTAATAAATGTTCATATTATTTTGTTGAACACCATATTCGATAAACAGTTGGCGTATTTTGTTCATCATTTCATTTTGAACTTGATTAACCCATTTTCCATCAATATCGCAATAAATATGTAATGAGGCTTGCGGTTGAAATTCATAAATTTTAGGCCACATTTGTAGCAACTGTAATAACCCTCTATTTGGAAATGATGAATAAATAAATTTATATTGTTGTTTTAAAGAAATGTTATAATTTCTACTGTTAAAAGAAATATTATCATTTCTCTCATCATTCTTGAATTTGCTAAAATCAATTCCATAATAAAATGGTACAGTAATGTTTTTGAGAGAAGGGAAAATTTGGGTAAAATATTCAACGTGCCATTCTGTTAAACAAAATATTTTCTTTAATTTTTTATCAAGATGAATAACAATACCAGACGGCGTTAAATCGTGGACCACTAGATACACATTTTCAGTAAATCCTTTAAAGGTAACAGGTAAATATTCTGAAAATCTGCTAATAATACATGTATGAATATAATTTTGTTTAATAAATGAATAATATTTACTTAATGGTTTATAAATAACACCTTCAAAGTTTTCTTCTTCTAAACAATTACAAAATACATAAACATCGAATAATCCGCTCTTTTGAATATACCTTGCGTGTTCAATAATATATGTTTCAGAACCTCCTACTCCAATAGTTAATATGCTGCTTCCTGACCAATTATTGAAACCACCATCCGCGTGAAAAACAAAAATAGGTTTTTCTGGTATCTTTGGACTACAATCTTCAAGAGGTACAATTAATTTTTCATATATTTTATACCATGATACAACCTCTTTATAAGATTCCGCATTTGGCAAATTATTTTTTAAAAATAGTTCAGCAGCTTTTAAGCCAATGTCATATTCGTTTAATTCATAGCATATCTTACAAAGAAATTTGGGCAAAAAATGATAACTCAAAGTTGGCTTCAAAGAGTATTGACAATGTAATGGAAACCCAATTTCAAATGCTTTTTTGAAATAGCCAAATGCTTTATTAAAATTGTTTTTCAAATAATAATGAACGCCGATGAAATACAGCGCTTCTGGTCTTGATTCGTCTGCTTTATAGCATTTTTCATATAAATCTAAACATTCTTCCCAAGGTTTATTTAATTTAAAATTAGCAGTTCTTGCTGCTTCAAATAAAGCATCAACTCTCTCTTGAATAAATCCACTATTTGAAAATTCAGCGCGCTTCAAGAAATAATAATATGCTTTTTCATAGTCTTCAAGTAAATTGTATGTTTGTGCTAAATAATAATATGCTCTTGGGTCGTGAGGATTTTCTTCGACTTCTTCAAAAAGAAGCTTTAAATCTAATTGTTTTCTATCCGTTGTTCTTTTTTCCATATAGTCAAATCTTCTATCATCAATAGTAGATACTTCCTTAGGAATAACAATATTAATATTATTTTTATCAGTAATTACTTCATGTATTCTATGGACGTATTTTAAACCTGAATCAGATTTAATAATTCTGTTTGAACCATAAATAGTGTCATCGCTTTTAATATATAGTGTAAAAGATGTCGCAACTTGGTCTCCTCTTACTTCATTTAAAAATTTTCTTAAATCGCCTTCAATAACATATGTATCGTCTAGCATTACTATAAACTTACAATCTTGTCCTGCTAATTCAAGCAGTCGATTACGGCTATCGCGAAAATTAATAAATGGTTCTTGATAAAGGTTGCCTTTTTTCTTTCCAACTAAGACTTTATTAATAGTATCTATAGTACCATCTGTGCTTCCAGTATCTAAAATAGTCCATCTATCAATGAAATTGATATTTTTTAATAACATATCTTCAAATTGTAATCCACCATTTTTAACCATTATGCATAAATTTAATAGATTATCATAATTAAGTAGTTCATTATTTAAATAATAATGAAAGTTTTGGTAAAATCTATCGAATAACCTATTTGGAATGTATAACGAAAGATTTGAATCAGATAACTCAAAAATATGCTCATATAAGTTTTTTTTAATTATTTTTTGACTAAGACTTGACAAAATAATTGGATTGTATTTTTCAATAATATCATAATCAATATTTTCTATTTTTTCAGAAAACACAAAAAAATCTGAATTGAATGAATCATCTAGATTAAGATTAAATTTAATATTTTTGATATTTTGAGATTCAATATTTTGCTCTATTTTCTCTCTATTTTGAATTTTGTCATTTAAAATATAAACAGTTTCAAATGTTTTAGAAAGGTTAATAGGAATAAAACCTCCATGTGTTGAAGTATAACAAATACATTTACTTAAATTTAGATTTGATATTTCATTTATGAGAGAAATTATTCTTTCAAACTGTCCAACATTTTCTATTATTTTTAAATTACTATATGTGATATGGTTTATGATATTGAATTCATTGCTATTTACATAATAATTATTTTTTGAAACTTTAACAGAAGCCATTTATACAAATAATATTATTTTTGTTTTTATATATAAATTTTTATAAATAAGTATTTTAAAATTAAAATAATAAATAAAAAAATAATTATTATTTTGATTTTTGTATTTTATTTAACTCCATTTTTTTCAAAAATGGACTTAGTATTCAGGCGCATGCTTTTTGAATATACAACCTTGAGATACGATTCCCTTAATTTCATTTGTTACTATTGCCGGATTCTGGTTTGCGCAATCAGCCATCCAAATTTTAATAATACAAAAGTTCTTTTTTGGTGAAATTGTAAACCCAGTTACTTTGTCTACAAAACTCGCTTGTTTGCTTAATGTATTTCCAAGTGTAAAATATGTTAATTCTTTCCAAGAATCATACACGGTTTTGTTTATTACTTTGTATGAAAAACATCCTCCACTACGATTTTTTGGGTCTTCCCAGGTTGGTTTGATTCCTTCACGCATCCAAAATAACATACAATTCTGAACTAAGATTGGTGGCAATGTTTCAGTAATAGCAATTGTTTCTTCAACCGTAGAAACAGTATAAATTTCTTTATAACTTTTTATACTCCAGTCTGTATCATGAGGTAAGTGAGCCCAAAGAGACCACTTATCTGATAATTTATTATGTTCTTCTATTCTAGATGTATCTGTTGACATTGTTATTATTTTGTTTTGCGGTTCAACCATCTATTATATATTAGTTCAATTTTTTTTATATTGTTTTAATAATATTTATTTAGTATACCTATATAATTACATATTCTGTTTCTTTTATAATAAGAGTTTTTGAACTATCAAACTCTGTTATATTTACATTATGGTCTACAATTCTTATTGTATAATTTTCTATTTCCAAATCCTTTACTAAATCGTTATAATGAGTTTTTAAAAAATAATTAATAAAATGTTTATCAATATTATTATTTACAATCAAATAATTATATTTATCAGTTGTAAAATAAATCAAAAATTTTTTATCATCAATAGTTATTTCTGTCATAATAAATTTATAATTAGCTTGTTTATGTTCTAATGATTCATAATAGTCATATTCCCAGTCTAAGATTTTATTAAATCTTATAATAATTTTATAATCTAAATTATGCTCTTCATTAAATTTATTACAAATAATTAATCTATCATTAATTTCTGTAAAAGTACATTTTTTATACTTTGTATAAGTAAACAAATTATTCAAAAAAGGAACAGATTTAACATAATTTGTAATAACATTTTGTGTTTTCATAAAACCTAACTGTAATTTGCTATAATAATAAACAGAAATATATGATAGGTTTAATAAATAACTTGGAATTGCGCCATGTTTTTTATAATAAATAAATGCGAAAAACAGATATATTTTAGCAACCGCCAATGTTGAACATACAATCGCAAGTAAAAAAATATTCATACAATATACAATAAATAAGCAATTATATTTAAATTGTTTATTTATTTATTTTTAACTTTGATAAGATGGGTCAGTAGATATTCTTGGGGGAACTCTTTTTATTTTTGCTTCAGTTAATGGTTTTGGAACAATTACATTTGGTGAATTGAAATATACAGGATTTGTTAATGGGTCATAATATGGGTCATAAATAATTATATTTCCAGAGTTATCAATGGAAACATTAGTACCGCATTTTGTCGCATTTTTATCTTCACCATTTTGACACGTATAGTTAAGTGTACCAGTACTAGCATTTAACCCAAATATATATAAAAGCATACTAACAATAACGGTCATTAAAATAAAAGGAATAAATACAATTATCCAAGAAATAACACCTAAACCACTTTGACATAAAATATTTAATAATAATGTAATCATAAACATAATTATAAATTTAATAAAAGCCGTGTTATATAATCCTTTAAATGTATCTATAAGTATTTGAGTTATTGAAAATATTAAATAAATTATAGCTGGCGGACATAATTTTATCATTATTTATAATATATTTATATTAAATATTATTTTAATAGTTTAATTGAAGAATGGCTCTCCATTTTTTAAATAACCGGTAGTTTCTCCAACATTACCATCTTCATCTAACACATAAATAAATCCATTTTCTTCATTTTCAGTACAATAAGTTACGCCATCAATTTCAATTTCAAATAGCTCCTCCTCTTCACCCTCATCTTCAGAATCAGATTTTTCAGTTTCAACTTCATCTTCAGATAATTCTGCTTCTTCATTTTTTTCGATTTGAGAATCTTCCTCTTCCTCATCAGCTTCTTCATCCTCCTGTTCATCAGCTTCTTCCTCTTCCTCATCATCAACCTCTTCCTCTTCAACAGCTTCTTCAACTTCTTCATCAGCTTCTTCAACTTCTTCATCAGCTTCATCAGCTTCTTCCTCTTCATCCTCTTCTGGTTCCTCTTCATCCTCTTCTGGTTCCTCATCAACAACTTCTTCCTCTTCATCCTCAATAGCTACTTCATCCTCAGCAGCTTCTTCATCCTCCTCTTCATCAACATCTTCCTCTTCATCATCAGTTTGAACAGAATTTTCTTCAATATGTAAAATAATATTTTCCTTCTCTTGTTTAATTTCAACAACTACCTCTTGACTAGGTTCATTAATAATATCCGCGTCATCATCCTGATGAGTTAAATCACATATTACATGTTGTTTAACGCAACTATTAATTTGATTTTTTAAATCGTCAATTTCTTTATTACATTTTTCAAGAGCATTTTCGTATAATTCTTTTTGTTTATAAAATAAACTATATTTTTTATTGTTATCTTCAAATAGTAGATTTATTTGATTTTTTAAATCAGAAATTTCCTTATCACGATTTTCAATAAGTTCCTTGTAAAATTTTTCTTCTTCTTGATACAAATCATCTTGTAATGGTATTCTAGTATACTCATTTACTGAAATATCATTATCTGAAGAAATACTAATTAAATCTGGCAAATCAGCGTAAATTTCATCAACATCATACTTTTTGGCAATTTCTCTTTTTACGCTTGGTAAATTCATAATACAATTATGTGTTTCTTCATATAATTTATAATTCTCAATATAATTACTTAATAAATTATTTAATCCATTTTGAATAACCTTATTCAAGTCATTTAACAATGGGTCAGTATTAAATAAATGCTCAATATTATTTTCTTGTTTCATTTAATGATATTTTAATATATAACTATTCGTTTAATATGATTTAAAAAATAATTTATCTAATTCATATATGTCGGACAATATTTCATTCATTGAAACTGATGATATTACTAATAAGGTTCAAATAATATTAAGACAAACAGACTTATCAGAAGAAGTAGCTAGAGAGAAACTAAGAGAAGCAAATTTTGACCATATATTGGTAATTAAAAATTTTCTTGGAATCACTGAAAAAAAGGCACTACCAATAAAATCTAAGAATCAAGAGATTTATAAACAACTAAGATACAAACTTGATAGCTCTATGCGTGAATTTAATATTAAAAAAGAAAATAGTAATTAAAAAAGATGATAAAAATCATAAATATACTAAATGTATTAAAAATATTTAGTATGTTTAGTATAGTAATGTTAAAAAAATTATCAATTCAAGTGTATTCTGACCTACATATTGAATTAATGAAACACTTTCCACAAATACAACCTACAGCTAAGTATTTATTCTTAGTAGGTGATATTTGTCAATTAAATCATCCTTTATTTTTTAAATTTTTTGATTATCATTCTCCATTATGGAAAAAAATCTTTTACACTCCAGGAAATCACGAATTTTATTCTGGTAAAAAAAATTATAATGAAATAGACTTTGAGTATAATTTAAAATTAAAGGAAAGATATAAAAATGTATTTTATTTAAACCGTAATTCAGTTCCTTTAAATAATGAAATTGATGTATATGGTTGTGTATTTTGGACTGATTCATATAATAGTATTAGTTTAAATGATTATAGAGAGATTAAACAATTTTCTGAAATAAAAACACAAAATATACCAATTGATTATAATTTTATGAAAAAATTATCAGAAGATGATTTAAAAAGTATTTCAAATCACTTGGATAAAACTACAAAAAAAACAATAATAATGACACATTTTCCACCATTACAAGAAGGCACTAGTAGTCCAGCATATAATAATCAACCACTATATTTAAAAAATTATTTTGCGTGGAATAATATTTTAAAGGATTTAAATTTGACTAATGTGCCTTTATGGCTAAGTGGTCATACACACTGGTCATATGATATCATGTATAACACTAATAATGCTAACAATGATAGTGTAAGATTATTATCAAACCAATTAGGCTATAAACGAGAGATTGGATACACTAATATAGTTCAAGAAGGGCTTTTTGAAATAGATTTATAATAATATATTTTCGTTTAAAACACAAGACAAATACAAAAAAATAATGAAAATGATGATAGTCAATACATCTATGTCATGGGTTACGAATCAACACCCACCCAAATATATTAAAATATTCAATCATGTAAATACTTATAAATTTAATTATAGTATTGAGCTTTGTATGGATTAATATTACGACGTGCTACATTACGACGTGCTACATTACGTTGCGCAACATTTGGGTTAATAGTTTTGGTAACAGTAGTAGTTGTAGTAGTATAACTATTACGCGACTTTCTAAATAACAACATAAATAAAATAAAAATTAAAACTCCTCCCAAAATTTTTTTGTTGTCCATTATAAAGTATACAAATATTTTATCATTTAAAATAATCATTATTTTTATTTTTTATTTTTTATTTTTTCCAGATTTTTTTTTAAAAGTATTTGATTTTGTTTGTTGTGGTTGAGAAGCTCCTGGAATAGCTGATGGCATTGAATAAAATAAACTATTATAATACGTTATGTGGTCAACCACATAAATAATTACAAATGCGAGTAACAACAATAGTATTTGTTTATAATTATTAATTATAAAATCGATAATTGATTTTATGTCAAATGAATTATCAGTATTTAAATCAAAACTATTAAATTCTTTAATCTTTGTATCTAGTTCTTCATTATATTCTGACATTGATATATTATACTTAAATAAAATATAATATATTAATTTTAAAAAATAATATTATTATACACTAAACTTCTCATTAAAAATATTATTTTTATTTTGAGATTGCGTTTGAGATTGCGTTTTTCTTTGTAGTTTTTTTTTAATTTGGTATGTATTTGACGGTATAATTTTATTGTTAATAATAAAGTCATCATTATCTTCATGTAATTCTGGAAGAATACGAGTAAGTGGTTTATCTACTATCAAAAATAATCTATCATTTCTTAATAATGACCTATATTCCTGTATATTTAAATTACCATAATATTTTTCTAACATATAATATGGATTAGGTGCTGGTTTAATATTTTTTTTATAATCATAAATTTGTGAATAAATGTGATTAATTAAATGATATCTTTCAAATTTGGTAGAACTATCAATGTTCTCTTCCATCAAATATGCGGTTGAACACTCTGGACTACAAAAACAACCATATACTTGATATGATTTTTTAATTATATGCTTTGGAATGTAAACAGGTGGATTGTCAAATTCATATGTACACCAAAAACACGCGGATTTTTTGTCACTTATGTTATTAATATGTAAATTATGCTCTAGTTGCTTTAATTTTTTCCAGATTTCTTTAGTTTCTGAATCTTTATTAAAACTAGTTTCTTCATCATCATCATCATAATTATTAATTTCATCGTTGTATAATTTATTATTATTAATGTTTTCACTAGAAATATCCAAATATGAATTTTTTACAAATGATATATCCGAAGAATTAATAATTTCATATGACAAATCTCCTTTACATTCAGAAAAATTAAAGCTTTCAACATTTGATGATAATAAAGTATTTGTTTGTAAATCTTTTAGTGAACACTTTAAATGAAGAATAATATTAGGCTTGGAATCTTTATTATTATTTAAATGAACAATTTGCTGAATTATTTTACCACCTTTAGGTTTGCGTCCTCGTTTTTTTGCTCCTGGTTTTTGAACAATTTCATTATTTTCAACAATTTCATCAGCTTCAACAATTTCATGAGTTTCTTCTATTAAACACGTAATATTATCTTTGTTTATTAGTTCTGTAGTATTTTCTTGTTTTAAAATCAACTCTTCATTTAATTTTTTATCAATCGCAAGTTGTATATCTTTTTTAGATTTTCTTCCTCTTTTTTGTTTTACAATAGGCTCAACTACAACTTCTATTTTTTTATCCTTTGTCATTTATATTATTAATGTAAATCCAATTTAAATAGTTTTAATATATTATTAAGGATATATTTACATACATTTTTTCTTATTTTCATAACATTTTCGACATACTGGTATATAATTATCAGAACCTACTAATGTTTGTTGTTTTTCACACGTTAAACGCATAGAAAATATTCCTGGTGTTCCATCTTTACATTGAGAACATAGAGAAGTTAGTTTAGTAACTTTATCACAAAGAGGTATTAAATCCAAAATCTGACCAAACTTTTTTCTCTCAAAATCAGAATCTAATCCACAAATATAAACTCTTTTATTGTGAATCAACATATCTTCAACTACTGTGTACAAGTCTTTAAAAAATTGACCTTCATTTATTAAAATAACATCGGCCATTCTTAACTTAAGATGATTTTCTGTTTGTTCATTAAAATGTTCTTCAATTTCACTATAATTCCATACACTACTTAATTTTGTTGTTTGAATACACGGTGCCATTATTTTATCATGTGTAGATACCATAGATTCATGATATCTTGTATCTATCGAATGATTAATTATTATTACTGGAATGTTACAAAAAATACATTGTTTATAAATTTCCAAAACCTTAGATGTCTTTCCAGAAAACATAGGACCTAAAATTAATTCAAGGTATCCATTATTTTGAGAAGATGCAGTTTTTGTAGTCATTAAATTAATTAGATAAATTATCTTTAATATTATATATTAAAAACTTTAATTGTAATATAATATTAATAATGAATAAAAATAATGAATTTATACCCCTTGTTGAACGTTGGAGACCAACTAAATTTGAGGATATTGTTTTAGACCCACTAAATAAACAAATTTTGGGAAATATAATTGAAACATCATATTTTCCTAACTTATTATTCTATGGACCACCTGGAACGGGTAAAACTACCACAATTATCAATTTAATAAATGCGTATCAAGCAAAAATAGGAATAAAAAATAAAGACCTAATTATTCATTTAAACGCATCAGATGAAAGAGGTATTGATATTATTAGAAATCAAATAAGTTTTTTTGTAAATTCAAAACCCTTGTTTCACGGTGGAATGAAATTTGTTATTTTGGATGAGGTTGACTACATGACCAAAAATGCTCAACAAGCGTTACGATATTTATTACAAAACTATTCAAATACCGCAAGATTCTGTTTGATTTGTAATTATATATGTAAAATTGATGAAGGCTTACAAAATGAATTTCTCAGACTAAGATTTAATCAATTACCTAATGAAGATATAATTTTATTTTTAAAAAATATATCAAAATTTGAAAATCTAAATATAAATGAAAAATCCCTTGTATGTATACAAAAATTATATAAATCCGATATTAGAAGTATGATTAATTTTATGCAATCAAATCAAAATATTTTCAAATTAAATAACTCTGATTGCGATTCAAGTGTTAATTTTAATATAATAGATGATAATGTCTGGGAATTTCTTACTAGTAAAATACTTGAAAAAATTAGTTTAGATAGTTTAAGTTCTGTTATACATGATATTAGTATAAAACACAATATTGACAAAAAAAATATAATTAAAGATTATTTAAATTATATTATTCGGAATAAATCAATTATAATTACAAGTGATTTTTTAGGATTTGTTGAAAATTTAATGCATTCACAGGAATCAAATAACCAAACATTTGTTAATTATTCACTTTCGCGACTATCATCTTTTATATGTAACGGAGTATAGTGAGACATTCTCATGTATAACTTAATCATAAATTCATTTGGAGGTGAGCTCTTTGAGGGGTCAAAGAAATTTTGTTTTAAACTATACTCTCCTTGATTATTATTTCTAAACTCTTTCATTGATGTAGATAAATTTTTTGAAGTAGGTATATTAATACTTCTTTCATCGATGACGCGGGAATTGCTTAACATTCTTTATATTATATATTAAAAAAAATAATTGAAATAAAAT
>Ga0164292_10003479_pt1 | contig 12863 bp, 13 predicted proteins | sample GEODES117metaG_FD_111486 | JGI IMG/M metagenome (GOLD analysis project Ga0164292, IMG submission 111486) | Eutrophic lake water microbial communities from Lake Mendota, Wisconsin, USA - GEODES117 metaG | ecosystem: Environmental > Aquatic > Freshwater > Lake | place: USA: Lake Mendota... | reverse complement strand
ATCTAAATAACTTTAGGCCTGGCAAATCTGTGCAAAAGATTCCGGATTCAAAGAAGCACCACCCACAAGAAATCCTGAAATCGAGGGCTGAGAAATCAGCTCTTTTGCATTTTCAGGCTTCACGCTTCCACCATACAAAACAGGCACACCTGAAAAACCGTTGGCGTTCAGCCATTCAATGATCTCTTTTTGAGTCTGTTCGGCTTGCTGAGGTGATGCAGTTATGCCAGTCCCGATAGCCCAAACAGGCTCATAGGCCAGGATTAAATTTTCATTTTTAAGGCCTGCAAGTCCCGCAGATAATTGTTCGCTGATTATGGATTTTGTTTGATTGGATTTTCTTTGATCTAAAGACTCACCCACACAAAAAACAATGTGCAGATCTAAGCTTTGGGCCAACTTCGCTTTTTGATTGAGCATCGCATCTGTTTCTTGAAAAAGACTTCGACGTTCTGAGTGCCCGATCAGGGCGTACTGACATCCCATCTCTTTGGCAACAGAAGCGCTGTTTTCACCAGTGAATGCGCCCTCAGCCGTTGCTGCGATATTTTGCACACCGATCTTGATGTGAGTTGAACTTGTTGCTTCAATTGCATGATTCACACACAAAGCAGGAGGAAAAAAAATCAAAGTGGAATCGCCAGGTATCACTAAAAAATTTTGAAAAAACTTTTGAGTGTCTGCTGGTGACTTATACATTTTCCAATTAGCGGCGAAAATCTTATGTTTCATAAAAAACTACCGCCCGTGCTTATAGCGAACAGCTTCAAGTCCGGGCAATTGATCACCTTGCAAATACTCGAGGCTTGCCCCGCCACCAGTGGATATATGAGTCATCATTTTCGCATAACCAGAGGCTTCAGCTGCAGCGGCACTGTCTCCACCACCCACAACTTTCACGGCATCCACTTCAGATAAAATCTGAGCGATCGCGAAGGTTCCCTTCGACATTTCAGGCGTTTCAAAAACACCCATGGGACCATTCCAAAAAATTGTTTTTGCATTTTTCAAAGCTGCGCGAAACTGCTGAATGGATTTAGGCCCGATGTCCACACCCATCAATCCTTCAGGAATATTTGCATCTTTGGTGACTTGAATTTCTTTACCATTTTTGATGCTAGTTGAGATCAGGTGATCCACAGGCAATAATAAAGATTTGTTACGCGCTTTGATTCTTTCAACCATTTCAGCAGCAAATTTGAGTTTGTCTTTTTCCACTCTGGAACTTCCTACTGAATGCCCCATGGCTTGCAAAAAAGTGTAAGCCATCGCCCCACCGATGATAAAGCCATCAACTAAATCCAGCATCTTTTCAATCACAGCAATCTTGTCAGAAACTTTAGAACCACCTAAAACAGCCCAATAGGGTCTGGCAGGGGCATGAATCAGCTGATCTAAAAATTGAATTTCTTTTTCGATCAATAAGCCAACTCCCCGATTCTTCATCATTTTAGGAAGTGCAGACGTAGTCGCATGAGCCCTATGACAGGCACCGAAAGCATCATTAATATAAATATCAACGTGTTTAGATAACTCTGTGGCCAGATCTTCTGAGTTTTCAGTTTCTCCAGGCTCGTACCTGATATTTTCGAGCATCACAAGCTGATTTCTTTTCATGCCCATCACGAGATGCTTAATGGCTGCACTTTCGACTTCATCCAACATCAAAACTTCTGTTTCTAAAATTTCAGAAATCCGTTTCGCTACAGGTTCCAGAGAATACTGCGTATCTTCGCGACTTTCAGGTCTTCCCAAATGAGAAGCCATGATGATGCGGGCCCCTTTTTCCCTTAGATATTGAATTGTTGGAATGCTAGCAAGAATTCTGGTTTCATCTGTGATCTTGCCCTGATCCGTGGGAACATTCAGATCCAGTCTTAAAAATACAACTTTATCTTGGAATTCAAAATCTTTCAGGGTCTTTATATTTTTGAGGCCTTGCATGGGATTTAGACTCCCTTTTGATTCATCAATTGAATCAAGTCGACCATTCGGTGACTAAACCCAGTTTCGTTGTCGTACCAAGAAAGAACTTTACCCATTCGAGGATTCACAACCATCGTGCATGAAAGATCAATGATGGAGCTGTTTTTATTTCCGTTGAAATCAACAGAAACTAATTCTTTTTTCTCGACACTCAAAATATTTTTAAGTTTACCAAGGGAGGCTGCAGTCAAAGCTTGATTGATCGCATCTCTGGTTAAATCCTTTTCAGATCTGAACGTGAAATCCACCAACGAAACATTCGGCGTAGGAACCCGGATGGCCATGCCATCAATTTTCCCTTTCAGCACAGGCAATACTAATGATACGGCTTTCGCCGCGCCCGTCGTCGTCGGAATCATAGAAAGTCCTGCGGACCTAGCACGTCTAAGATCTTTGTGGGAAGTGTCCAAAATTTTCTGATCGTTTGTGTATGAGTGAATGGTCGTCATCATCCCGTGCTCGATACCAAAAGTTTCCTGTAGAACTTGAGCCAAAGGAGCTAAGCAATTTGTTGTGCAAGAAGCATTTGAAATAAATTGATGCTTAGCTGGATCGTAGCTGTCTTGATTGATTCCATAAACCACAGTTAAATCCACACCGTCAGCAGGCGCTGATATCAAAACCTTTTTCGCACCCGCAGAAATGTGCTTTTGGTAATCATCACGGTTTTTCATCACACCCGTACATTCAAGAACGACGTCCACGCCCCAGTCTTTCCATGGAATTTCAGCTGGGTTTTTGACTGATGAGTAATGAATGGTCTTACCATTCACGAGTAAACTTTTTTCGTTGTGACTGACTTCACCAGGAAAAATGCCGTGGGTGCTGTCATATTTTAAAAGATGAGCAGATCCTTCAAGGGAATCTAAATTGTTGATACCGACGATATCCAGAGTGTCAAAGCCAGCTCTAAATAGAACTCGTCCAATTCGACCAAAACCATTAATTCCAACTTTTAATTTTTTCATGATTAAGCTCCTCTGATAATTCAGAGGTTTGTCTCATGAATTCAAAATCTATGCAAGCCTAGGCGTGAGCTTCGGCATCAGCTTGAATGCATTTTGAGTGGTTGTTTCCGCAAGCTTTTCTAAATTGACAGATTTGAGGTCAGCAACAACTTGGGCCGTATGAATCATAAATGAAGGTGTGTTCTTTTTCCCTCTCATGGGAACTGGTGACAAGAAAGGAGCATCAGTTTCAACGTGCAATCGATCTAAAGGCACAAACTGAACAGTTTTTCTTAAATCATCTGCATTTTTAAAAGTGACAACACCGCTAATGGAAATATTAAATCCCAAGTCTAGGGATTTTTCAGCCAGCCATTTTGTTCCGGTAAAACAATGAATCAACCCTGTCACTTTGCCCTTGAATTCTGATAACATTTCGATTGTATCGGGCTCAGCATCGCGGGTGTGAATCTCTACGGGAAGTCCCATATCTGCTGCCACCTGAAGCTGTCTGCGGAAAGAATCCCTTTGGATTTCAGGTTCTGTTTTATTGTAATAGTAATCAAGGCCCATCTCACCCAAGGCTACGACTTCTTTTTTAACTGCGAATTCACGCATCCACTTTTCAGCCTCATTTGTCCATGTCGCTCCATCATGGGGATGCACACCAATCGTGCAAAAAACTTGCGGGTGAAGTTTTTCGGCGATGCTAAAAACCACAGGCCAATCTGCAGGTTCGGTTCCAATGGTGATGACTTTTTGAATGTTTTCTTTTTGAGCTAATTCCACAGCCACTTCTGCTGAGTGCTCGAGACGATCTAAGTGGGAATGCATATCAATAAAAAAAGGATTCATCTGGATTGAATATACAAACTTTCGATTGATAAAACAGCATCTTTGTTGAAGTTCAGATGCTTTTGTAATTCCAGCAATTGAGTGAAGACCCAGTCCAGCTTATGGGCATCGAAGGTGGCTATTCGCACAATCTCTGATTTGAGATCTGCGTGCACCAATGAGTTTTGCTCATTTAATTGTAGGTACAGGGCATCTCGAATCAAACTCAGCCAAAGCTGCAAGTAAGCTTTTAGATCTTCCCGGGATTTCAAAGATTCTCGCCAAAAATCATCTGTTAATAAATTTGGTGAGACCAAAATCTGAGTCAAAACTTGCAGTGCATTTTTCCTTAAGATTTGATTTTGTGGATCTGTCAAAGTTAGAAGGCGATCGAATCGACCTTGGGATGCAAAAACTGCCCAATCAGGCCCTAAATTCTGCTTCAACATTTCCTGTGAAGAGACAGGATTAAACTTAAAAACTTTGGATCTGGATTTAATCGTGGATATCACACTGGTTGAAGAAGAAGATGTCAGAATAAAAATTGTTCCGAGCGGAGGTTCTTCTAAAGTCTTCAGTAAAATATTCGCCGTTTGTAAATTCATTTTTTCAGCTTCTTCAATCAAAACAAATCTTTTTTTAGAAAGTGACTGAAGCTGACAAAACTGCAAAATTTCATGGGCAGACTCGACCTTGATCATTGAACCATTGGAGTGAATGTGCAGAAGACTTTCATGCTGCCGATTTTGAACCCGAAGACAGGGGCCACATTCACCACAGGCAAGATTCAAGCTTTTTTCACAGAGCGCCATTTGGACCATGGCATAGGCGGCTTTTATTTTTCCAATTCCAGGCACGCCAACAAATAAAAACGTACCCTCAAGTTGTTGGGATGAAATCAGTTTTTTCCAGGCAGTGAAAAGCTTTTCGTGGCCGAAGACTTGTTTTTCTAGGGAACTCACATCTTTGTCATGGAATCGGCAGGAATCCAGCCCTTCTGAGTGAGAGATTTTTTTAGAATTTCAAAAAGTTTTTGCGGACTTTGAGAAGCATCTAGAATCAGCCAGCGATGGGGATTTAAATTCGCAGCTTTCAAAAAACCATCTCGGACCCGCTGGTGAAAATCTTGCTTTTCAGATTCAATTCGATCCGCTGAAACTCCACTTTGAGTTTGTCTTTTCTTTCTTCGAATTTCGCTTTCTTGGACTGACAAATCCAACAAAACATTGAGGTGAGGCTCTAGTCCCTCAGTGGCAAACTGATTGAGCTGATCAACAGTTTTCCAATCCAGGCCCCGCGCAGTTCCTTGAAAAGCAAGGCTGCTGGCTGAAAATCGGTCTGTTAAAACCCAATGATTTTTTTTCAGAGTAGGCCTAATCAATTTTTCAACATGTTGAGCCCGAGAGGCCTCATACAAGAGAAGCTCAGCCCTAGCACCCGGGGCGTCTTTGGATCTTTCTAAAATTAAATCTCTGATTTTATCACCTAAGGGGGACCCACCGGGTTCACGGGTGGTCACATACTGAATTTTATAAGATTGAAGAAGGACTTCCAGCTGTTGAATGAGGGAGCTTTTACCGGATCCGTCGAGACCTTCAAATGCGATGAAATACATGCTGTTTGAGGTCCCATGCTTTTCACCATTTTGTCATTGAGATCTTACCTAATGCGTTGCATAACTCAGTGTCAGGGTGAATCAATTCATCTAGTGTCCAACTTCTTTAATAAAGGATTTTAAATGGAAACACTCGTCACAGTTATTCATATTCTGGTTGCCCTGATTTTAATTGGATTAGTTCTTATACAAGACTCTAAGGGCGGTGCACTTGGAATTGGTGGCGGCGGTGGATCAAATACTGTTCTAGGTTCAGGTGGTGCTCAAACTTTAGCAGCAAAAGCCACTCGATGGGTGGCAGCTTTCTTTGCCATCACATCCATAGGTCTATCTGTCATGACTGCTCAAAAAACGAAATCGGTTGTAGAAACCATGGGCACAATCGCTGTCCCCGCTGCGACGACTCCAGCTGCGACCACGGCACCCTCGGCAACTGCTCCGGCTGATGCTCCAGCGACGGCTGACGCTCCGGCGACAGAAGCTGCTCCCGCAAATAAATAGCTACGACTTGATATGAAAATCGATAAGCGGATTCTACCAATAATTATTTTTGTACTGGTTGGAATCCTGCTCATACTCATTGGGGCCTATAGCCAAATCTCTCAGCAAAACCCTAAGCCCACGCCGACCGAAGCTCTTGATCTTGGCCCCAGACTTCGAAACAGTCTGTTGCAACAAAGCCGAAATTTTCAAAGATGTTGGCTTCAAAGTGCCACCAACCCAACAGAGCAAGTCTGGCAGATTTTTGTAGCTGTTCAGCCTGACGGAAAAGTTTCGCAATTCAAAATTTTGAATCCTTCCAACTTAGACGGCTCAACATTGAAGTGCCTCACTGACACAGGCTACCGATTGAAATTTCCCACTTTTGAAGGTGAAAGTTTTTCTTTCACAGTTCCGGTGATCATGACCCGAGTTAACGAAAGTCGTTAAGATAATCAATTCGATCGGGAATCCACGGATCATGAATGACAGTCTCATCGGTCATCAGCGGTGTGCTCGGCACAAAAGAGGCATGAAGCAAACCTTTATCAACAAAAAATGGTTTAATTTTAGAATAACTTTTTTCATTGACCACTCCCCGACGGATCAGCTCTTGAAAGGAGGTCATCAATTCTTCGGGGGTAAAATCGTAGGAATGGGTCATGTTCGTTGCAATATCGTAAACATCCTGAGCTTCTAAAAGTCCAAATTGAAACAGATCGATGGCCACTTGAAATGTGTTCATAGTGGGCATCGTTCTTCTGCCAAATTTTAAATAATAGTCAGGATCTGTGTCTTTCGCTAAATTGATATAAATTTTTTCGACCGGATCCCGATCGGGAACTTGGGATTGTAGGACTAAAATTTCATCGATTTGATCAGAAGTACAGCCCAAGCCCTCAAGAATAGATCTTAAATCATGAGTTGAAAATCGGCGTGCACAAATATCTGAGTACAGATTATAAATAATGGCATCGGCCTCTGAATCATCACCCCAGCAGATTTGCCTGACGTCATCCCGAAGTCTGAGCCTGAGTTGTAATAAAGATTGAATTTTAAATCCCACTTGTTTTGTGAGCCTCCACCACCGACCTGGAACTAAATTTTTAAGGTTATCTTTAAAAAAGCAGCCTAAGGGTTTGATGGAATCTAATTGTAGCTTTTCCACAATTCGCTCCTCCATTTGAGGCGGCGAGGCTGTAATAAAGTAAATGGGGAATGTGCTTTCTTCGGCAGTTGAGCCTTGAAATCTTTTAGCCAGTGACTGTAAAAGAGTATCCGTACCAGGAACATTTCTTTTGTTCATGGCTCGCTCGAGGATCGTCTGCAACAGTCCACTGAAGCTATCAATCGAAGTGTCGAGATATGTTTTATCCATATCCCATACAAAGACCTGAGTGGCTTTCTTTTCTGCGCTCTCAGAGGCATAGGAAAAAAAAGCGACGTCACCACTAATTTGTGCTCTTGATTGCCAGTGTTGCCATTTTGACATAGTTCATGATACCCCCACAACCATGAGGGGGGTCAACTCTTGGTCTCAAAATTCATCGAACATTATCATGACAGGCTTTTCTTTCGGCCACTGACAAAATGGCCCGAAAGTTTACCCGCGCTTTCCTACAAGGGTATTCTTATTTCTGGTTTTGAGCATTCTCGCCAGCATCCTGTTTACGAATTACCTTCAGGCCCAGATTCCACATTCTCTCAACTTATTGTGGAAATTTACCCCTCTTTGACTCTGCCAGAATTGGCTCGAATTATTTATCATCCCCTATCTGCTCAAATTTTGGAACCTCAACAACTTATTCGAACCATGGGCTTTCATGACTCTGCTGATTTTAGAAAAGTTTTAAAGCTGATCACCCAACTTCCGAATGGCTTTCAAGACTGGATCAGTTCGAAAAAAGTGGGTGCACAAGAGCTTTTCCCCCTTTTAAATCTGACGATCGAAAAGGCCACATTACTTACAAATCGGCTCATTGAACTGAGTGAAACTAAATCTGAAACCATTCAGCGTCTTGAGTGGACCAGCGATTTAGTTTTGATGAATCATGATATAAAAAAGTTGCTGATCCTTTCTTTAGTCGAGCTTCGTCAAACTCGCTTTCCGAATACTACCCTTCGCGACGAGCACCTCAAGTCTTTGAATTTGCCATGGTCTTCTCATTTGAAGCCTAAAATGCAACGTCGAGGCGATCAGTCCGGATTTGATGTGCAGTTCTTTGCAAGCACTCCGTATGAACTGGAAAAACTCGCAGATAACTTAAAGAAAGTAGCCACAGCTTGGAATTCCAACCTCAAACAAAACTGATTGATTCTTTTGAAAAAGTTTACATCGATCAGGCCTCAGAAAATTCTGAAGTTGCCAAAAGATGCATTTCTTTATTTCCAGAAGATAAAATTGAAGTCGTCAACCAAGAGCCCTTTTCAAATTTAAAAAGAACTTTAACAGCTGAAGAATTTGATCAATCCAAGAAAATTTTGTTTGTGACAGAATTTAAAGGACAATTTTTTAAGCGCTGCCCTGGGGCCTCACAGTCAAAAGCTATCAATTGTTGCAACTACCATGTTCTGAATTTGGGTTCTCAATGTAATATGAATTGCTCCTATTGTTATTTGCAAAGTTATCTAAATTCTGGAGTTTCAAAAATTTACTCAAATATCGATCAGGCCCTTATCGAGCTCGATATGATGGCAGCTCAAAATTCGCATCATCCCTTTCGTGTCGGAACCGGTGAAATCATTGATTCACTTTCATTGGATCAAATCACTCTTTTTTCTCGAAAACTTATCCCCTTTTTTAAAAAATATCCCAAGTGGACTTTAGAATTTAAAACCAAATCTGATCATGTGGATCAGTTTTTGGATTTGGGTCCATCGAAACAAACTGTCGTCAGCTGGTCATTGAATTGTAACGAAATCATCGAAAGTGAAGAGCACAAAACAGCTCGCCTCGAGCAGCGTCTATTAGCTGCTGAAAAATGTGTGAAGGCTGGATTCTCTATTGCCTTTCATTTGGATCCTTTGATTTGGCATCCAGAGTGGAAGAAAAATTATTCAGCCCTTGTCAGTGAAATTATGGATCGCTTCACCCCTGAGCAGGTGAATGTGATCTCGATGGGTACCCTTCGCTTTCAACCCGAACAGCGCCACATGATGAAACAGCGCTTTGGTTTACAGTCTTTTGTGACTTCCGCAGAAATGTTTCCCTCTGAGGGCTCTAAACTTCGCTACGATGCCAGCCTCAGGCATGAAATGCTAAGATCACTGTACAATCAGTTTAAAAATCATAACTCTCAATGGCGAATTTTTTTGTGCATGGAAACTCCTGAAACTTGGATTTCAGCCTTAGATAGTCAACCAATGAAAAAAGACGAGCTTAAAGAACTCTTTAGGGCTCTTCCCAAAGTTTGATTTTTTGTTGAAATTTTAATCACCCAATATCAATTAAATGTTGAAGGTTTTTTCACAGGATTCCATTTTGATCACTTTCACTTTGTTCTATTTCTTTGTTTCGGACTTTGGTCCAAGATCAAAGCATAGGAGCTAAAACTATGAGAAATTTAAAAGTAGTCACATTGATCTTCACAAGCATGACCTTATCAGGGTGCTGGTTAGTGGATGATAAAGGTGCATTAGAGGTCGGTGTGCCTGTACCAGGCGAAGCTGATTTTTCTGTGTTAGCTCCCCCAGTGCAAAACGATATAGAAACAGTTCAAAACCCTGATCTGCCCGTGATTCTTCCACCTCCAGAGATCGGCCCATCAAACGAGATTGAGTTTAGCTTTGTTATTAACAATGGGGACGCCTATTCTAAAGAAGCAGCGCTTCAGCTTCAATTTTCTACGATTTATCCTTTGTTTCGTGAAATAAAAATCAGTCCTAATGACAGCTGCACGGGTGGAGTTTATGAGCCTTTAGTTGATGAAAAATCAGTCACTCACTTTGTAGCCAATTCTCGAGTTTCTTATTCTGCTATGTTTCGCGATGTGGATGGCATCAGATCTAATTGTCTCTCTGATTTTATTCTTCACGACAATAAAGGTCCTGATATTGCTTTTTCAAAATACCCCATGGGTTCAATTGAACAAGGACAAGCTGGTGAAGTTCAATTCACAGTGACCGACTTGTCACCTCTAGCAGAAGTTAAATGCAGATTGAATTCAATTGAAAGACCTTGTCTGACTGGCATGAATCAAATCCTGCTCGCAGCAATGCCAGAGGGCAGCTACTCATTTACCGTTGATGCTAAAGACATACATAACCAAGCTTCATCTCAGACGGTTCAATGGACTGTTGTGAGCCGCGCAAAATTTCTTTCGCAAAATGTCATCATTAAAGAAGACAAAAAAGTGGATGTTTTAATTGTGATTGATAACTCAGGCTCTATGGCTTTCGAGCAAAGGAACATGGCAGAGCGAGTTCGCAATATGCTCGGCATTTTACGAGGTTTTGATTATCGAATTGCTGTGACAACAACAGACCCCAATGTAACTCGAACTTCAAATGGTGTTCGATACACTGGTGACGGTGACTTAATTCCAATTTCTGGTCAGAATGGGGCTTTGTGGATTGGTTCCAATATCGACGAAACAGTTGCACAGAAAGCTTTGGGTATGACATTACAAAGACTTGAAACAGGCTCAGGGCTAGAGCAAGGCATCCGATCAGTTTATCGCTTTGTCGAAAAAGCAACAACATCTGGAAGTTCACTTTCAAGTTTTTTCCGCGATGGTGCTAACTTTGCGACTCTGGTGATCTCTGATGAAGACGAATCTGCAAACACAGAGAAAAATGATCCCACAAAATTACTGAGTCTGATCAGTACAAAGTTTAATAACCAGAAAGCCTTCTCATTTCACTCAATCATAACTAAGCCCGGCGATGCAGCTTGTAAAAATACTCAAGGTGCCACTTACGGCGAAAGATACAAAGTGATCTCAGATTTAACTGGCGGAGTCATTGGTTCTGTTTGTGAAGCAGACTATGCAGCTCAAGTGAATGGAATTGCCACTGCCATTCGTGATCTGGTGAAGCAATTTACTTTATCTTGTGAACCATTGCCTCAGTATCCCATCACAATTACGAAAGATGGTGTGGCCTTCACTGCAACATATGCAGTTGAAGGTGTGAACTTGAAGTTCAATGATGCTTTACCCGCCGGCAATTATAAAATTGATTACGCTTGTTTGAAGTAATCGCTAAACAGTTAATTCCTGCTTAGGAAACTCGATCCAGTCCTCTTCCTTGGGGAAATCACTGGGTCGATTTTCGGTTTGCTTCGTCTCTTTTAGATAAGCCGTGTAAGCACAAATAAAAGCATCGAAGGCATGAACACTGCTGACCATGATCTGTACATCTTCCTTATATAGAAAAACCACATCATGATCTTGCAAGTGCGCTAGTATTTGTTTTCTGCAGGCCTCACCCACAGCTGATTTTCGGTAGGACCTGAGATCACTTTTTTTCATTTTTAAATGTAGACCCAAACGCCAGACACTTAAGGGCGAAAAACACTCGATCCATTTTAATCCTGGACTTCGTTTTTTTAAGAAATGAGCCCTTGCCAGAAGGGGTGCTGAATTTGCACCCATGGCATGAGAAATTTCAAAAGTTTGTTCAAGTTCGCTTGATATATAAGTTTCCACACATCTTTGCGTGTAAGGCGTAAAAATCTTAAGGGCTTTTTTAAGCTTGCGATCTTTTTCTTGTTTTTTCCAAAACCATTGAATGTGGGGCTCTTTGCAGCTCTCGAAGCCAGGGCATTTAAGTTCACAAGTGATGCAATTCGGTAGTTTCCAAGGTTGATCCACTGCCAGGGTTTCGACAGTCGAAGTATAGCTGATTAAAAGCTCTGAAATTTTCAAATCTGAGGAAATATTTTCTTCGGCTTTAATCGAATGAAAAAGTTTTGATAGAAAAACTTTATTTTGTTTGGGGTAAAAATCAATCAGTGCCAGACAAGCTTTGTCAGTCTTCCCGCCCGCAAGGCTGAGCCCTAGAAACTTTTTTGCGTTGGGTTCTCGATGGGGTTGCAGGGACTTGCGCTCATCACTTGAAAGTTTTGCTTTTGACATGCTTGAGTCACCTTTTCCCTGTTTTCAGGAGGAGTCCACACAAGAATACATCCACCGCCACCTGCTCCGCAAATTTTAACAGCATCTGCCCCCGCATTTTTAGTCATTTCAGCAAGCTTCATAATTTCGGGGCTACTAAAAGCAGGACTTAAGCGAATTCGAGCTTCAAATTCTTGGTTAAAAAGAGCGGGCAGTGCCTTCCAATTTTTACTTAAAACACTTTTTTCCATATTTTCAGAAATTTCTTTCAAATCAAAAAGGGCCTTCATTGTTTTTGAGTCTTTCAGAACGGCTGACTTCATCACTTCAAAGTTATTAATCCCAGAGTGGTGGGATTTACCGGTATAGACCAGCAAAAAATGCTGAGCCAGCGGTGAGTTTTCAATTTCCAATGCCTGATGCTCAATACCAGATTCTGTGTATCGAATAAGACCCAGTCCACCAGTGACAGCTGGATAATAGTCCTGGGTGCCCGTGGGCGTGTTGAGGACTTGAGCCTCAAGATTATGAGCCACATAAACCAACTGATGAACACTTTCGAAAGGACGATCACATAATTGTGCAAAAGCTTTTAACATTGAAATCGTTAAAGATGAGCTTCCACCCAAGCCCCCACCCACCGGAGATTCTGATTGAGTTGTTAATTTAAAACCCTTTTGTGGTTTAAAAAATCGAACAACTGCTTGAAACAACTTTAAGTTAGAATCCTGATCGTTTAGCACCTCGTTTAAGTTTTGATAGACTTTATGAAGCATGAGATCTTTAGAAACCCATTCGATTTTTTCTGAATCGATAATTTCAGCCTGCGTCCAAATATCAATTGCGACATTGATTGTTGTAGCGCCACCCACGAATTGATTCAGTGGCCATAAATCCAGAGTACCTCCGGAAAGATCTACTCGCGTCGGAGATTTAACAAGTATT
>Ga0164292_10003475_pt1 | contig 12867 bp, 12 predicted proteins | sample GEODES117metaG_FD_111486 | JGI IMG/M metagenome (GOLD analysis project Ga0164292, IMG submission 111486) | Eutrophic lake water microbial communities from Lake Mendota, Wisconsin, USA - GEODES117 metaG | ecosystem: Environmental > Aquatic > Freshwater > Lake | place: USA: Lake Mendota... | reverse complement strand
TCCTCGCCGGATTGTTGCTGTGGGTCGCATCGCTTCTCCGGCCGGTGAAGCCGTCGAGAGAAAAGGCGATGGCCTACGAGAGCGGTGTCGACCCGGTGGGTGAAGGCTGGTCGCAGAGCCAGATTCGCTACTACGTCTTTGCACTGCTCTTCGTCGTGTTCGATGTCGAAGCCGTCTTCCTCTTCCCGTGGGCCACTCAGCTCGAACGGTACGGAACTTTCGGTCTGGTCGAAATGGGAATATTCGTGGCCGTGCTTCTGCTCGGTCTGGTCTACGCATGGCGCAAGCGCGTCCTGCGTTGGGTGTAGTCGAAGGAGACTCATGGGACTCGTTGATCGTGGTCGCCTGCCCAAGCCACTGACGTCGTTGTTCAACCTCGGGCGTTCCTACAGCCTGTGGGTGTATCAGTGGGGTCTTGCCTGCTGCGCGATCGAAATGGGCGCGGCATTCGGATCCCCGCGTTACGACGTCATGCGCCTCGGTGTGATTCCGTTGCCCGCGAGTCCGCGACAGGCGGACCTCGTGGTGATCTCGGGAACCGTCACCGACAAGATGGCACCTGCGATCAAGCGTCTCTACGAGCAGATGCCGGAGCCGAAGTACGTGATCTCGATGGGCAGTTGCGCCAACTGTGGTGGTCCCTACTGGGACAGCTACTCGGTCACGAAGGGCGTCGACCAGATCATTCCCGTCGACGTCTACGTTCCGGGTTGTCCGCCGCGCCCGGAGGCTTTGCTCGAAGGCATCGTGCTTCTGCAGCAGCGGATCAAGAACGAAGACATGGGAGCGCGCTGGCGCGGCGAGGGATACCAGGCCATGTCATCAAACAACGATGCGGCCCAGCAGGCCGAGCGCAAGGGAGAGCCCGTTGTCGTCGCTCGCTGAGATCACGGTCGACCAGATCAAGGAAGTTCTTGGCGATCTCGTCGAGGAGACGTTCGAAAAGCCGGGACAGGATCCGTGGGTGCGCGTGCGCACCGACGGATGGCGCGAGACGGCGGTTCGGCTCCACGGCAAGCTCGGCTACGACTACTTCTGCTTTCTCTCGGCCATCGACTGGATGCCGTCGCCCTACGGCAAGGGTGAAGAGGATCCCACCGCCGAAAAAGAGCCGATCGACACCACCATTCGTCAGGGTTACGCAGGCGGTTCGACCCGCGTGCAGGTTTTCGCCCGTCTCGTCAACCATCGCACGCACACGGGAATCACGGTGAAGGCCGATGTGCCCGAGGATTCCTGGACCGTCGAGTCGTGGGTGGGTGTCTTCGCCGGAGCCAACTGGCACGAGCGCGAGGCACACGAGATGTTCGGCATCGCTTTCGACGGACACCCTGACCTGCGCAACATCTATCTGCCCACCGACTTCGAGGGTCACCCTCTGCGCAAGGACTTCCCGTTGCTCGCACGCATGGTGAAGCCGTGGCCGGGAATCGTCGATGTCGAACCGTTGCCCGGTGGCGACGACGAAGGCGAAGGAGCAGCCGAATGACCATGCTCGCCGGCAATCCGCAGAGCGATCGTCAACAGTTGGCGTACATCGCATCGCAAGCGGCCGATGCCCGTGTCAACGTCGAACTCGAGACCGAGGGAATGACCCTCAACATCGGTCCACAGCACCCGGCCACCCACGGAACTCTGCGCATCATCGCCCGTCTCGACGGAGAGCAAGTGATCTGGGCCGAACCGTCGGCCGGATACATGCACCGTGGATACGAGAAGCTCACCGAGGTTCGCAGCTTCCCGCAGGTCACCGCACTCATCAACCGCATCGACTGGCTCGGAAGTTTCGCCAACGAGGTGCCGTTCATTCTCGCCGCCGAGCAACTCATGGAGATCGAGGCTCCGCCGCGTGCGCAGTGGATCCGTACGATCCTCTTCGAACTGTCACGTATTGCCAACGTTTCGCTCTTCCTCGGAGATCTCGGCGTTCAGTTGGGCGCAGTCACTCCGGTGTTCTTCGCCTTCCGCGATCGCGAGTACGTGCTCAACCTGATCGAGAGCGCCACCGGTGGTCGCTTCCACCCCAACTTCGACCGTATCGGCGGCCTGAAGGACGACCTTCCTGCTGGTTGGATCGACGAGACCCGCGCGGTCATGAAGAAGATGCGCAAGTTCTGCGACGAGATCGAAAACCTTCTCTTCGGCAACGAGATCTTCGAGTCGCGCACCCGCGGAATCGGAGTGATTCCACGTGATGTTGCGTTGCAGTACGGCCTGTCCGGTGCAAACCTGCGCGCCAGCGGCGTCGACTGGGATCTGCGTCGTGACCAGAAGTTGCCGATGGCATGGGACAAGGTCGACTGGAAGGTGTGGACGCACCTCGACGGCGACTCCTATGCCCGTTGCTGGGTACGTCTGCAGGAAACTCGTGAGTCCACCTACATCGTCGAGCGTCTGCTCGACACTTTGCCGTCCGGCCCTGTGATGACCAAGGTGCCGCGCATCATCAAGGTGCCCGAGGGCGAAGCCTGGGTATCGACCGAGAATCCGCTCGGCGAAATGGGTTACTACGTCGTGTCGAAGGGCGACCTCGGTCCGTTCCGTGTGAAGATCCGTTCGGCCAGTTTCAACAACATCTCCATCGTGCCGTGGTTGTTGAAGGGTGTCTACGTTCCCGACATCATCACGATCCTCGCGTCTCTCTACTTCATCCTCGGGGACATCGATCGCTGATGGTTGCTCTCCTCGCCAGCATGCCCTATTGGGCGCAATCGCTCCTGCGGGTCCTCGGTGGCATCGTCGCCGTACTCCTCCCTGCGGGAACCATCGTGTACGTCTTCCTCTTCAAGATGATGTCGTTCATGCAGAGTCGTCTCGGCCCGATGGAAGCCGGTCCGTACGGATCGATGCAGTTGTTCGCCGAAGTCGGCAAGTGGTTGCAGAAGGAAGACCTGTATCCCGAGCGTGCGGACAAGTTCATCTTCAAGATCGCGCCGCTCATCGTGCTCACGAGCACGTTCCTCTTGGTCGCCGTCGTACCTTTCGGCCCGGATGCTTGGTTCACGAACTTCGAAGCCGGAGTCTTCTACGCACTCGCGGTGTCCTCGGTGTCGGTGCTCGGCATCCTCGTCGCCGGTTGGGCCAGCGCCAACAAGTACTCGTTGCTCGGCGGTCTGCGCGCCGCCGGTCAGTTGATCGCCTACGAGTTGCCCATGGTTCTCGCGGTGGTCGGCGTGGTCATCCAGGCCGGTTCGATGAACCTGCAGCAGATCGTCGTTGCCCAGAACGCCGGTGAGATCTTCGGCTGGAACGGCCTCGGCAATCCCTACATCCTCACGCAGTTCGTCGGCTTCGTCGTCTTCATGATCGCCGTGCAGGCCGAACTCACCCAGACACCTTTCGACATGCCGATCGCGGAATCGGAACTCGTGTCGGGTTACATGACCGAGTACTCCGGTTTCCGCTTCCTCATCTTCTTCATCGCCGAGTTCGCCACGGCGGGTGTCTTCGCTCTCATCGCCTCGGTGCTCTTCCTCGGGGGTTGGGGAGTGCCCTTCGCGTGGTTCGGCTGGGAGTCGCTCGGCGACATCGACAACTGGATGAACGTGGTCGGACCGCTCATCATGTTCTCGAAGATGATGCTTCTCGTGTTCCTCATCATGTGGGTGCGTTTCAGCTTCCCGCGTTTCCGTGAGGACCAGCTCCAGCGTTTCGCTTGGAAGGTTCTGATCCCCGTGTCGCTCGTGAACATCATGGCGACGGCCGTTCTGAAGGTGGCGTTCTGATGGCGAAGGTTCCCGGTCTCTTCAAGGGTCTCGGTGTCACCCTGAACACGATGGTCGAAACCATCACCAAGGGTGCCAACACCGTGCAGTACCCACACGAAAAAGAAGCACCTCCGATTCGCGCGCGTGGCGTCATCGCTCTGCACGAAGGCAATTGCACATCGTGCATGCTGTGTGCGCGTTCGTGTCCCGACTGGTGCATCTACATCGAGGGACACAAGGAACTTGCTCCGCCGCGCCGTGCCGGCGGCAAGCCGCGTCAGGTGAACAAGCTCGACCGATTCGACATCGACTACGCCCTCTGCATGTACTGCGGAATCTGCGTCGAGGTCTGCCCGTTCGACGCGCTCTTCTGGAGCCCGGAGTACGAGTACTCCGAGCCGCGCATCGCTGATCTTCTCCATGACAAGGCCAAGTTGGGTGAATGGATGGAGACCGTTCCCGAAGCTCCCGAACTCGAGGCCGGTGCCGAGAAGAAGGGCAAGAAGTAGATGGTTGCCCAGAACATCGCCTTCGGCATCGTCGCCTTCCTCATGATCTTCGGCGCGATCCGCGTCGTCACGGTGAAGAACGTGGTCCACGCCGCGTTGTGGCTGGTCTTGGTGTTGTCGGGTGCCGCCGCGCAGTACATCATCCTCACCGCCGAGTTCGTCGCCGTCACCCAGGTTCTGGTCTACGTCGGTGCAGTGATGGTCCTCTTCTTGTTCGGCACCATGCTGACCCGTGCGCAGCTCGGTCAGGAAAAGGACGTCAACAACCCCACGTGGTATCTCGGCATTCCGGCGGCCGGACTCCTGCTCACCGTCATGGTGATCGCACTCCTTTCCGGATTCGGTGACGAAGAACTTCCCACCGACGCACCCGTGGTGTCCACGCAGCAGGTGTCCGACGAGATCTTCGGTCCGTATCTGCTGCCGTTCTGGGCGCTTTCCTTCGTGTTGCTGGTCGCCGTCATCGGGGCCATCGTTCTGGCCAGGAAGGACTGACCCGTGCTGATCAATCAGTTCCTGCTTCTCGGTGCCGTCCTGTTCTGCATCGGCGTCTACGGGGTCATTGCCCGACGCAATGCCGTCATGGTGCTCATGTCGATCGAGCTCATCTTGAACTCGGTCAACATCAACCTGCTCGCCTTCGCACTGCGCAATGGCAGCGTCGACGGCCACATCTTCGCGCTCTACATCATTGCCGTGGCCGCGGCTGAGGTCGGCGTTGGTCTTGCACTGGTGCTCCTCGTCTACCGCAATCGTCGTTCGATTGCCGTGGACGAACTGTCGGAGATGAAGGGTTGACAATGGTTGCTGCGTCAGAAGTGGCCGCAGAGGCCCTGAAGTCGGGTTGGTTCCTCGAGAACGCCTGGATCATCCCGATCATCCCCGCCGTCGCCTTCGCACTCATCATCTTCTTCGGCAAGAGAATGCCGATGAAGGGCAGCGAATTCGGCGTGCTCTCCATGCTCGCATCCCTCGTCTTGGCGGCCGGCGCCGGATACCAGTGGATCCAGCGTGTCAACGCAGCCGGTGAGGAGCAGTACATCGATCCGGTCATCAGGTCCTGGACCTGGTGGGACAGCGGTGGATTCTCGTTCACCATCGGCCAGCACATCGACGGTCTCTCGCTCACGGTTCTCGTGGTCGTGGCGTTCATCTCGTCCCTCGTGCAGATCTACTCGCTCGAGTACCTCCGCGGCGACCGCCGCTACACGCACTTCTTCGCCGCTCTCACGTTGTTCTCCGCCGGCATGATGAACATGGTCATCGCCGACAACATGATCCAGTTGATTCTCGGCTGGGAAATCATGGGCCTCTGCTCGTTCATGTTGATCGGCCACTGGTGGGAGGACGGCGCCAACAGCCGAGCCGCGTTGAAGGCGTTCTTCACCACCCGCACCGGGGACATCGGACTTCTGGTCGGAACCAGCATCCTCTTCTTCAGCGCCAACTCCTGGACCCAGGAGCACCTCGGCGTGTCCGGTTTCAGCATCCGTGGTCTCTCCGCATGGGCCCTCAGCGGCAACCCCAGCAGTACGGCAATCACCATGGGTGCCGTCGCCCTGTTCGTTGCCTGCATCGGCAAGAGCGGCCAGTTCCCGCTGCACACGTGGTTGCCCGACGCCATGGCCGGCCCCACCCCCGTGAGTTCGCTCCTCCACTCGTCCACCATGGTCGTGGCCGGCGTGTTCCTGGTCGCCCGTATCTACCCGGTGTTCTTCGAGGGCATGAACGTCTACGGCACGAGCATGAACATGATCACGCTCATCGGTGGCATCACCATCGTGATCGCGGCCGCACTTGCTTTCGTGCAGAACGACATCAAGAAGGTTCTGGCCTACTCCACCGTGAGCCAGTTGGGATACATGATGATGGGCCTCGGTGCCGGCGCATGGTTGCCCGCCGTGTTCCACATCTTCACCCACGCCTTCTTCAAGGCCTGTCTGTTCCTCGGCGCCGGATCGGTCAGCCACAGTGGTTCGCATCACTCTTTCGACATGAAGAAGGACATGGGCGGTCTGCGCAAGTACATGCCGATCACCTTCGCCACATGGGTGATCTCCACGCTTGCGCTCTGCGGCGTGTTCCCGCTGTCGGGTTTCTTCTCGAAGGACGAGATCATCGACAACGTCGGCTATGCCGGATACAACGCGTTCATGATCGTGGGTCTGGTCGGCGCCTTCATGACCGCCGCCTACATGACCCGAGCCACCTACCTCACGTTCTTCGGAACGCCTCGGGGTGCCGCCGCGGGTGAACACCACGACGACGGCCACGACGCGCACGGCCACGATGACGACCACGATGAGCATGGTCACGATGAGCATGACTCCCACGATGCCCATGCATCGCACGGGCCACACGAGAGCAATGCGCTCATCACCGTGCCGCTCATCATCCTCGCCACCCTCGCCATCGGCGCCGGTCTGTTGAACGCGGTGCCGTTCGGCGAGCGCTGGGAGAACATGAAGAAGTGGGTCGAGCCGCGCGGTGTCGTCGTCGGCGACGCCGATCACGCAGCGGCCGGACACAGCAAGTACGTGGTTCCCGTCGCGGCGTTGCAGGCCGAGGGTCACTACGACTCGCCGTGCGGCAAGGAAACGCCTGAAGCCGGTGTCTGCTACGCGCCGCAGCTGAAGCATGCGCCGTTCAAGTGGTCGAAGGCTGCCCTCTCGATGGCCATCGTCTTTGCCGGCATCATCCTGAGTTGGTTGGTGAGTGTGCAGCTCTACACCAAGAAGGCCGGCGCCCTGGTCGGTCTCACCAAGCGAAACAAGTTGTTGGCCGGCGGCTACGCCTTCCTCGTCAACAAGTACTACCTCGATGCTCTGTACGAGAAGGTCATCGTCCACGGCATCGCCCACCCGATCGCCCGTGGTGCCTACTGGATCAACCAGAACATCATCGACGGCATCGTCAATGCCTTCGGCATCGTCACCCGCAAGGTGGCGGGCTGGGTCTATCGCAACGTCGACCAACGAGTGGTCGACGGGGCGGTCAACGGATCGGGCGCAGTCGCCCGGGGCACCGGAGGCGCTCTGCGTCCGGTGCAGTCCGGCAAGGTCAACCAATACGGGGCTCTGCTGTTTGCTGCTGCGGCGGTGGCAGGCCTCGTCCTAATCATCATCAACACCTGAGGAGCAATTCGGCATGGACCAACTCCGTGACGCCAACTGGGTGCTCAGCGTCGGCACCTTCCTACCGCTAGCCGGTGTGCTGGTGATGCTGTTCATCCCCAAGGCGGAAGAGCAACTGAACAAGGCCGTGGCTCTCATCACTGCGGTCGCCACTCTCGGCGTCGGCGTGTACACGCTCACCCAGTTCGACTACGACAGGGCCGGTGACATGCAATTCGTCGCCGAGACCAACTGGATCTCCGTCATCAAGAGCACGTACTTCATCGGCATCGACGGCATCAGCCTGCCGCTGTACTTCCTCTCGATGGTCATCACGGTCCTCGTGATGATCTACAGCTGGAACCACATTCCGTCACCGGGCAACCCGAAGGCCTTCCTCATCCTCATGCTCATCCTCCAGACGGGCATGGCCGGAACCTTCATCGCACAGGATCTCGTGTTGTTCTTCGTCTTCTTCGAGCTCGTGTTGTTGCCGATGTACTTCATGATCGGTGTGTGGGGTGGCGAGAACCGCCAATACGCATCGCTCAAGTTCTTCCTCTACACGATGTTCGGCTCGGCCCTCATGTTGGTTGCCTTCCTCGCGCTGTTCTTCAAGACCGGTGCCGAGAGCTTCGCGATCCCGTACCTCGTCGAGAACGGTGGCGCGATCGCCAAGAACACGCAGGTCTGGATCTTCGCCGGCATGTTCATCGGTTTCGCCGTGAAGGTACCGATGTTCCCGTTCCACACGTGGTTGCCCGATGCGCACACCCAGGCACCCACGCAGGGTTCGGTCATCTTGGCCGCCATTCTTCTGAAGCTCGGTACGTACGGCTTCGTACGAATCGCGATCCCGACGCTTCCTGATGCCGCACTCGAGTGGGCGCCGTGGATCGGTCTGCTCGCCGTCATCGGCATCATCTACGGAGCACTCGGCTGCCTGGCCCAGACCGACATGAAGCGTCTGATCGCGTTCTCTTCGGTGGCCCACATGGGCTTCGTGATGCTCGGCATCTCCACCCTCACGTCGTTCGGCATCAACGCCGCAGTGTTCGGCATGGTGGCCCACGGTCTCATCACCGGCATGTTGTTCTTCATCGCTGGCAGTGTGAAGGAGCGTTACCACACGCTCGAGATCGCCAAGCTCAGCGGTCTGCTGAAGCAGATCCCGAAGATGGGATGGATTCTCGGTTTCTGCGCCATGGCGTCACTCGGCCTGCCCGGCCTTGCCGGATTCTGGGGTGAGTTCCCCGCCATCCTCTCGGCCTACAACCCCGCCGAGGGTCTGTCCGAAGAGTTGTACCGCGTCTACATGGTCGTTGCCGCGATGGGAACCGTGCTGGCCGCGGCCTATCTGCTCTGGCTCTACCAGCGGACCGCTTTCGGTGAGCCGAAAGGTGACGCCCACGGCCATGACGCACATGGCCACACCGGTCACGGCGACGAAGAGATTCACGACGTGACGATGGCCGAGTGGATCTCCTGGACTCCGTTGCTCGTGGCCATCGTGCTCTTCGGCGTCGTGCCGAACCTTCTCTTCAAGGTCATCGACCCGGCCGTGACGTCGGTTCTGGCGAGCATCGGAGGCTGATCCGTGTTGTCCTCGCTCTTCGCCGCAACCGACTGGACTGCTCCTGCCATCGACTATCACGGACTCGCTCCGGAGATCGTCCTTGCTGCGGGCATCTGTGTCGTGCTGCTGGTCGACCTTTTCCTGGCCGAGCGCAGCAAGTGGCTCCTGGCGAGTCTCACCGGTTTCACGCTTCTCGGAGCTTTCATCCCCGTTCTCACCCTGGCACTCGACGACGCCGGAGTGCGCTCGATGTTCGACGGTCGTTACGTCATCGACGACTTCAGCCTGATCATGAAGGGCTTGTTCCTGCTCGTCGGTTACGTGGTCGTATTGCTGTCCACCACGTACATCGAAGAGGGCGACTACTACAAGGGTGAGTACTGGGTGCTCATGCTCACCAGTATCACGGGCATGGTGATGATGACCTCCAGCCGTGACCTCATCTCCATGTTCGTCGCTCTGGAGTTCTTGTCGATCCCCGCCTACATGCTCGCCGCATGGCGCAAGCGTGACCTGAAGAGCAACGAGGCGGGTGTGAAGTACTTCCTGCTCGGTGTCTTCGCCTCGGCAGTGATGCTCTACGGCATGTCGTTGCTCTACGGCGTCACCAACTCCACCATGCTCACGGATCTCGCCACGGAGATCGCTGGCGACCTGACGGCGGTTCGCGTTCTCGCGGTGGTCTTCCTCGTCATCGGTTTCGCCTTCAAGGTGTCGGCGGTTCCGTTCCACACGTGGGCTCCCGATACGTACGAAGGTGCCCCCACCCCGGTCACTGCATTCCTGTCGGTGGCATCGAAGGCCGCTGGTTTCGTTGCCCTCGTCACCGTTCTCTACGTGGCGGTGCCTGCCGCGGCAGACGTCTGGCAGCCGTTGATGTGGGTACTCGCCGCGCTGACCATGACCGTGGGCAACGTGATCGCCCTGCGGCAGACCAACATCGTGCGTATGTTGGCGTACTCCTCCATCAGCCAGGGCGGATTCATCCTCATGCCGCTCGCCGTTGCGGCAGAGGGCGATGCATCGTCGGCGGTCCTGCGTTCGGTGGTCACCTATCTCATCGTCTACGCCGCCACCAGCCTCGGCATGTTCGCCATCGTTCTGACGGTGTCGCGCAAGACGCGCAGTGGTGAGATTTCCTCGTTCGGTGGGTTGTTCTCCTACGCACCGGCACTGGCGGCACTCACCACCATCTTCCTCGGTTCGCTCGCAGGAATCCCGCCGCTCGGTGGCTGGATCGGCAAGTTTGCTGCCTTCCAGGCCGTGCTCGACTCGGGAACCGGCTGGGGCTATGCAATCGCCGTCATCGGTGCAGTGAACTCCGTCATCGCCTTCGGTTACTACGGCAACGTGATGCGCGAGATCTGGATGCGCCCCGTGCCCGACGGCGACACCACGCCCATCAAGACTCCGGCTCCGCTCGTTCTCGCACTCGCCATCACGGGCGTTGCCACCTTGGCTCTCGGAGTGCTCCCCGGCGTGGCGCTGCACTTCGGCGATCTCGCCACCTTCGCCGGTGCCATCGGAGGCTGACGTCATCACGGCGGCCATTCGTGCCGCAGGTGGAAGCGTCCCGTTTCGGCGCTTCATGGAGTTGGCTCTCTACGGAGACAGCGGTTTCTACACGACCCACGGCGCGGCGGGTCGGCGCGGCGACTTCCTCACGTCGCCCGAGGTGGGGCCACTCTTCGGTGCGGTATTGGCACGGGCCCTCGACGCCTGGTGGGATGACCTCGGCCGACCGAAGGATTTCACCGTCGTCGAGTACGGGGCAGGGCCCGGGACGCTTGCGCGAACCATCGCCGCTGCACAGCCACGTTGTTCCGGGTCGTGGCGATACGTCGCCGTCGAATCCTCGGCACTGCAACGAGAGAGACATCCCGACTGGGTGGAATCGGTGTCGGAACTTCCCGCGGGTCGGTTCACCGGCGTGGTTCTGGCCAACGAACTCCTCGACAATCTCCCCTTCGAACTTCTCGTCTTCGACCGTGAATGGCGTGAAGCGTGGGTCACCATCGACGACGATCGCTGCACCGAAGTGTTGCGGCCGGTCGCCCAGGACCAACTACCTGCCTTCGTGCCACGCAGCGTTCGTCATGGATCACGCATTCCGCTGCAGTGCGACGCACAGTCATGGTTGGGGAACATGCTCGAACGGCTGGAGCGCGGTCACATCGTTGCCATCGACTACTGCTGGCCGCTCACGGCGCTGGCCGCCGCTCAACCGTGGCGTCAGTGGCTGCGCACGTACGTCGGTCACGAACGTGGCGGTCACTATCTCGCCCAACCGGGAAGGCAGGACATCACCACGCAGGTGATGATCGATCAGTTGTCGGCGGTTCGTGAACCGGACAATGTCCGGACCCAACGCCAGTTCCTGCAGTTGTGGGGGATCGACGAACTGGTGGACGAGGGCAAGCGTGCGTGGGAGGCCGCAGCAGCACGGCCCGACCTAGCGGCAATGCGCATGAGATCACGTGTCAGCGAGGCGGAGGCCCTTCTCGACCCCGACGGGCTGGGCGGCTTCAGCGTGTTGACCTGGAAGATTTCTTGACCCGAGTCGCGGTGGGCGGTTTCAGAGCCGCCTCGAAACGCCCCGCAACTTCCAGCCATGCAACGTCGTCGGGTCGTTCGACACCTGCCATGTTGACGAGACCCATTCCGAGGGGAATCGACAGCAGAAGTGTTGCGATGAGATGTGAGTCGAGTTGTCCGTCGATCGCTCCGTCAGCCTTGGCTTCTTCGACGATGGTGCGATACATCGCGTAGTGCTCGCGGATTCGAGGTGCGAGCATCTCGCGTGCCGCAGGGTCGCGCCACGATGCGTAGTAGGCCTCGAGCAGAAGTTGCTGCGCGGGAGTGGGTCCTTCGTCGGATGCATTGCGTGGAACGGTGAGCGCCAACTTCAACATCCAGGCACTGGAATCGAGACCGGCGCCGTCGAGAAAGGTTGCGTTGCTGCGCAACTGTGCGGAGAGTGCAGACTCGAGCGCGGCACGGAACAGTTCCTCTTTGTTGGCGAACCACGTGTAGACCGATCCCGGAGTCATCTCGGCGCGTGCAGCAATCTCCGCGAGACGGGCGCGTTCGAACCCGACCGCGGCGATCTCTTCGGTGGTGGCCTCGAGCAGTCGTTCCTTGCTCGCAAGGGCCCAAGGCCGTCGGTCACGACCGTCGATCGTGACGACGTTCTTCGGTGTCCTGCTCGTTGCCGACTTCTTGGTGGATTTCGTCGGCGCTTTTTTCGATTTCGCCACAGCCATACGACCAATGTACCGCTGCTCTTCGGTACATCGAGGTACGAGGATTCGAACGACCGTTCGACATGGAGCCACGAATCGCCTCGTCCTTGTCGCAGTAGGGTGATGACATGTCCGAGGACACAATCTCCGATCTTCTCGACGAACAACGAACCTTTCCGCCGTCGTCACGGTTTCGCAACGCAGCTCTCGTCTCCGACAACACTCTGTACGACGAAGCTGCACGTGATCGCGAAGCGTTCTGGGCGCGCCAGGCAGGTGAACTTCTTTCATGGTCCACCCCCTGGCACACCGTGTGCGAATGGACCGCACCCGACAGCCGATGGTTCGTCGGTGGCCGACTGAACGTTTCCCACAACTGCCTCGACCGTCACGTCGAAGCCGGGCGTGGCGACAAGGTGGCGATCCACTGGGAGCGCGAACCGGGCGACACACGCACCATCACCTATGCCGATCTCCTTGCGGAAGTGCAGAAGTTCGCCAACGTCCTGAAGGGGCTCGGTGTCGAGCGCGGGGATCGCATCAACATCTACCTGCCGATGATTCCCGAGGCAGTGGTGGCGATGCTCGCGTGTGCACGCATCGGTGCTGCTCACTCCGTCGTCTTCGGCGGGTTCAGTTCACAGGCTCTTGCTGATCGCATCAACGATGCACAGGCCAAGGTGCTGATCACGGCCGACGGTGGCCATCGTCGCGGCGAAG
>Ga0164292_10003474_pt1 | contig 12871 bp, 14 predicted proteins | sample GEODES117metaG_FD_111486 | JGI IMG/M metagenome (GOLD analysis project Ga0164292, IMG submission 111486) | Eutrophic lake water microbial communities from Lake Mendota, Wisconsin, USA - GEODES117 metaG | ecosystem: Environmental > Aquatic > Freshwater > Lake | place: USA: Lake Mendota... | reverse complement strand
GCTGTCCGAGCGGGCAGAAGGCGCCATCAGCATCAGCGGCTATCAGGGCTTGGGCATAGCCCCGGCCTGATTTCTGGCCTGCCGCCGGAAGTCGGCGAACACCACGACGGCGCCGCTGCCGCTCTGGCTGACCTCGAGCTCGAGAAACGGCCCACCGGCATCGCGGCGCAGCCAGCCGCTGACCCGGCCGCTGTCTTCGGTTTCGACCAGCAGCACCCGGCAGCTGCGGGGCTCGATCCAACCGATCATCGGCTGCACATCGCCAAAGGCGGGCTGGCCCTGCCGGTCGCGCCCCTGTATCGCCCCTGGGGTGGTGTCGAGGGCTGCCCAGTCGCGCCGGCCCCGCACGCGGCCATCGGAGCCGACCTGCAGCTCCAGCCGCTGGCGACTGGAGGCCACACCGCCGGGCACATGGGCGAGGGCCTCGGCCTGCCAGGTCCCTGACAAGACGCTCAGGTCAGCTGGGACCAGGCAGGCTGCAGGCTGCAGACCAGGAGCGGCCAGCGCGGCTGGCAACGGCAGGGCCAGGGCCAGGACGGCCCAGGGCCAACAGAATCGGGGCATCAAGCGCAACCGCAAGCGGTGAATCGGCTTGGATTGTCGCCAGGCTGGGGGCCTGTTGCCTGGTAGCAATGAACGATCCCCGTGCGCTGCCCTCGATCAGCCTGACGGGCGGCGACCGGATGCCGGCCCTGGGTCTGGGCACCTGGAAGGCGGCCCCGGGCGACGTTGGGCAGGCGGTGCGCACGGCCCTGGAGCTGGGCTATCGCCACATCGACTGCGCCAGCATTTATGGCAACGAAGCCGAAATCGGTGCGTCGCTGGCCCGGTCCCAGGCCGACGGTGTGGTGACGCGCGACAGGCTCTGGATCACCGGCAAGCTGTGGAACGACTGCCACGCTCCAGCGCAGGTGAAGCCGGCCCTGGAGTCCACCCTGGCTGACCTGCAGCTCGAGCACCTGGACCTGTACCTGATCCACTGGCCGGTGGTTCACCGCTGTGGGGTGTTGATGCCCAGCGTGGCCGACGACCAGATCCCCTTGCAGCAGCTGCCGCTGGAACAGACCTGGGCCGCCATGGAGGACCTGGTTGAGGCGGGACTGGTGCGTCACATCGGCGTGTCCAACTGCAGCACGGCCAAGCTGGCAGCGTTGTTGCCCCACTGCCGCATCCGGCCGGCGATGAACCAGGTGGAGCGTCACCCATGGCTGCAGCAACCGAACCTGCTGGCGTTCTGTCAAGGCCATGGCATTGGCCTGACGGCCTACTCGCCATTGGGCTCATCGGCCGCCGGTGGCCCGGCGCCGCTGCTGAGCGACCCGGTGATCACCTCCATCGCCGCAGCCCATGGCGCCAGCCCGGCCCAGGTGCTGCTGGCCTGGGGGCTGGCCTGCGGCACGGCGGTGATTCCGAAATCGGTGCACCGTGATCGTCTGGCCGCCAACCTGTCGGCAACCCGGCTGCAGCTCACCCCTGCCGAGATCGACAGGATCAACGGCCTCGACCGTCACCACCGCTTTGTCGATGGCAGCTTCTGGGAGCTGCCGGGCGGGCCCTACAGGCGTTCCCATCTCTGGGATGAACCCTGCGACTAAAACCAATCGCTCAGGCAGGACGCGAGCACCAGCAGCAGCACCAACCCCGACCAGAGCAGCCGCTGCACACGATTGCCCCGGCGCCAACGGCTGCGCACCTGCAGATCGAGCAGCCGCAGCGCGCTGATGTCCACTGGCAGCAGCAGCTCACGCCACAGATGGCGGCGATAGCCACCGACCCAGCTGGAGCCCCAGAGCGCCTGGTGCCGCAGCAGCGCCTGGGGCGTCAGCGCGAATCCGGCACGCCGGGCCACCGCCGCGACGCCAAAAAGGGAGCGGGTGCCCACGAGTTGGGACCTGAGCTCAGGATCGCGGTGCAGCTGCCGGGCAAAGCGCAACACCTCCTGGAGCTGAGCCGCAGTCGGGCGAGACGTCAGACGCATGGCTGCATGGTCCAGCAGGATGGGGCCATCGACTCCGGGCTGATGGATTTCTTCGAGCGGCAGTGGAGCTCCTACCGGGCGATCGTCGAGCACGACCTGATGGAGCACCGCGCCGTGGCCGCAGCCACCGCCAACGCCATCGACAGCTGGCTGCAGGCGCGCCGCCCGGATGCCCCGGCACCCCGCATGGTGGATCTGGGCTGCGGGGATCTGGCGCTGCTGGCACCGCTGTTGCAGCGGCTGCCCCTGGGCCACTACACCGGCCTTGACCTGGCTGGGGTCGTGCTGCCCATGGCCCAACAGGCCCTTGGCCCGGTGAACTACCCAACCGCGTGGCTGGAGGGCGATCTGCAGGCCTGGGCTGAGGACCGTCTGGCGCAGTCAGGCCACCGAGACGAGGCACCGCCCAACACCGACATCCTGCACTCGGCCTTTGCCATCCACCACCTCGACGACCCGAGCAAAGCGAGTTTTCTGAAGGCGGCGCGCCAACGCATCAGCACGGGTGGTCTGTTCATCTGGGTCGATGTGTTTCGCGAGCCCGGTGAGAGCCGCGAGGCCTATGTGGCGCGCTACCAACGCCGCATCGACGGCAGTTGGCCCCAGCTCAGCGCCGAGCAGAAGAACCACGTCATCAGCCATCTCAGCGGCTTCGACATCCCCGCCGACCGTGAAGCCATCGCTGCCGCCGCGACCGCGGCGGGCTGGCAGTGGCGCTGGGGATGGCAAGGTGCTCACCAGGCCGAAGCATTGGCGGTGTTGACGCCACTCCCATGACCGTGCACCGCCACCTGGCCGGCGCAGCCGTGCTGACCGCTGCCCTGGGCGGCATGCCGGCTATGGCCCAGGCACCCGCACCAGCGGTGCCGTTGCAGGAGCTGCTGAAGCCCCAGGAGCTGCCGCCCGGCCTGCGGGCCGGGGCCTCAGGCCAAACAACCAGAGTCATTCCGGGGATGCCCACGGCACCCTGGGGTCTTCAGCTCTGCACCACCGGCCCTGGAGGCAAGCAGGTGAGCATCGCGGCACCAGCGACGGTGGACACGCTGCTGCTGCCCCTGACCAACGACAACAGCCTGGTGCTGAGCGCCCGGCTGTACCGCTACCGCTCGATCCAGACCGCCCAACAAGCCTGGATGAACCTGCGCGCCGCTGCTCCCCAGTGCAGGGGCACGGTGCGCCGTGCGGACGGTCTGATCAGCACCCTCAGCAGCGGCGGCACCGCGATGATCTGGACTGAAAACCAGCAGCGCGATGGCAGCGGCGGAACGGGCCCGGGCAGTGACGCCGCCGCCCTTTATGGGAACTTCAGCCGGCACGGCGCCGTGATCCTGGTCACCAATCTGAGCCGCATCGGCCAGAGCACGATCACCGCCGCAGAGCGCCAGGGCGTGCAACTGGTGGCCGCCCGCATCGGCCAGAAACTGGCAGCCCAGCCCTAACTGTGGTCGCGCAGAAACTGAATCGTACCGGCGAGCTCGTCGGCGAAGCGGTCGATCTCCTCGGGGGTGGTGGTGAAGCTGAGGCTGGCCCGCGCCGTGCCGCTCAGGCCGTAATGACGGTGCAGCGGCTGGGTGCAGTGGTGTCCGCTGCGAATGCAGATCCCGGCTGAATCGAGCAGGGCAGCCATGTCGTTGGCGTGCAGGCCCTCGACAGCAAATGCCGCCAGGGCCCCACGGTCGCTTTGCTGGTCAGGCGTGGGACCGAGGATGCGCAGCCCTTCGATCGCCTGCAACCGGGCAAACAACTGACGGGTGAGCTGCTGCTCCCAGGCATGAATGCGCTCGAGACCAATGGCATTCAGGTAATCGAGCGCGGCGCCCATGCCGATCGCTTCGCCGATCGCGGGGGTGCCCGCTTCAAACTTGTGGGGCAGATCGGCCCAGCTGCTGTGCTCCAGGAAGACGTCCTGGATCATTTCGCCGCCGCCGAGAAAGGGCGGCATGACCTCCAGCAAGGATTCGCGCGCCCAGAGAAATCCCATCCCCGTGGGGCCGCACAGCTTGTGGGAACTGCCCACAAGAAAGTCACAATCGAGCTGTTTCACATCCACCGGCAGGTGGGGCAGGCTCTGGCAGCCATCGACCAGCACCAGGGCGCCCGCACTGTGGGCCAGCTGGGTCACCTGCTCGATCGGATTGAGGCAACCCAGGGTGTTGCTCACCTGCACCAGGCTCACCAGGCGGGTGCGCTCGTTGAGCTTGCTGCGCAGATCCTCCAGATCCAGCTCGCCTGTTTCGGTCAGACCCGCATGGCGCAGCACACAGCCGGTGCGCGAGGCGAGCAGCTGCCAGGGCACCAGGTTGCTGTGGTGCTCCATGACGGTGAGCAGCACCTCGTCGCCAGGCCGCAGGAACGCCTCACCCCAGCTGCGGGCCACCAGGTTGATCGCCTCGCTGGCATTGCGGGTGAACACGATCTCGCGCGGGTTGCTCGATCCCACAAAGCGGGCCGTCTTCTCGCGGGCTGCCTCAAACCCCTCGGTGGCACGAGCGCTCAGCTGGTGGGCGCCACGGTGCACATTGGCGTTGTCGTGGTCGTAGTAATGGAGCAGCGCATCAAGCACCTGGCGCGGCTTCTGACTGGTGGCGGCGTGATCCAGATAGATCAGGGGCTGACCCAGACAAGCCATCTGCGCCAGCAGCGGAAAATCCTGCCGGGTCAGGGCAGCCAGGTTGTCGGCAGTCCCGCCAAGCCCACCGGCAGCTGACGCTGAAGCCTGAGGGCCCTCCATCACAGACACAACGCTCATTGACTCAGGGCTCCAGCAGCTGCTCGGCCATGGGCTGCCAGCCAGCAGCGGCGGCCGGAAGCTCCCGCACCACATCCTGGCAATACCCGGCCAGCAACAGCCGGGCCGCCTGCTCGGCAGCGATGCCGCGGCTCTGCAAATAGAACAGCTCGTCCTGCTGAAGCCGACTAACGGTGGCGCCATGGGCGCACTTGACATCGTCAGCGACGATCTCAAGCTCGGGCTTGGTGTCGACCCTGGCACGGTCGCTCAGCAACAGGGTGCGGCTGAGTTGAGCAGCACCCGTGCGCTGGGCCGCCTGGGGCACCTGGACGGCACCGTTGAACACGCTGCGGCCGGTGCCCTCGGCAACGGTCTTGTGCAGCTGATCGAGCTGCCCATCGGGACCCTCGAACCGCACCAGGCTGTGGGTGTCGGCCAGCTGGTGGTCTTCCACCCATTGCAGACCCCGCAGGCGGGTGTGGGCCGCACCCGCTGCCTGCAGCACCCGAGGCTCCAGCCGGCTGAGGCCCCAACCGTGGCTGACCGCCGACAGGTTGAGGGTGCTGCCTGGGGCCTGCACAACGGCGAGATGTGCCAGCAGAACAGCGTCGATCTGGCCCTGGGCCACCAGCCCCCAGTCGAGGTGCGCATCGGCCGCGAGGTCGGCTTCGCACACCAGGCTCGCGACGCTGACACCGGTTGCCGACACCCGTTGTGACAGCTGCAGCGATGCGCCGGCTTCCAGCAGCAGTACCAGGTGCACAGCCAGCAGTTGGCTCTGGCCACCGGCATCGAGCTGGAGCTCAAGCGCCCGTGGGCTGTCGTCGGCTGTGACCCGCAGGCCCAGCTGCACAGTCCGGGCCTGGGTGTTCAAGCGGACTGGCCAATGAGCCTCACAGCTGGTGCGCGCCAGGGTGAGGCCCGACACGGCTGCCAGTTCGCTGTCCGTCAGACGACTCACCCCAGCTGGAAGTTGCAGATTCGCCAGTGGGTCGCCCCCGCTCCAGGGGCGAGGTTCAATCGCCGCCAGCACCGCCAGATCGGTGAAACGCCAGTCCTCCTGACGTCGGGAGGGCAGCGCGGCCCCGGCGAGGTCCTGCCAGGTTTGGGTCAGGGTCGACGCCACCATCAGCCCACCTCGACCAGGGCGAGCTCCTGGTCGACCCAGTCGTAGCCGGTGCGCTCCAACTCATGGGCCAGCTCGGGGCCACCACTGCGCAGGATGCGTCCGGCCGCCATCACATGCACATGGTCGGGGGTGATCAGATCCAGCAACCGCTGGTAATGGGTGATCAACAGGGTGGCGTTGTCGGGGCTGGCCAGCTGGTTGACCCCAGCGGCCACGATGCGCAAGGCGTCGATGTCAAGGCCGGAATCGGTCTCATCCAGAATCGCCACCACCGGCTCCAACAGGGCCATCTGCAGAATCTCGTTGCGCTTCTTCTCGCCACCGCTGAAACCTTCGTTGACCGAGCGATCCAGGAACGCAGGATCCATCTGCACCACTGCCAGGCGCTCGCGCACCAGATCCTCAAACGCAAAGGTGTCGAGCTCGGCTTCGCCGACCTGCTGACGGCGGGCATTGGTGGCAACCCGCAGAAATTCCAGGTTGCTGACACCGGGAATCTCAACCGGGTACTGAAAGCCGAGAAACAATCCGATGCGGGCCCGCAATTCGGGCTCCAGCTCAAGCAAATTCTGACCCTGATACGTCACCGTGCCCCCGGTGACGGTATAAGCAGGATGTCCGGCCAGCACCTTGGAGAGGGTGCTCTTACCACTGCCATTACGACCCATCACCGCATGGATCTCGCCGGCACGAATGGTCAGATTGACGCCATGAAGAATCGGCTGGTCTTCGACGGAGGCGCGCAGATCGCAAACCTCAAGCAGTACCGGAGCGTCAGGACGGATCACAGAATTTCAGAACAACACGTCAGGGAGAAATCAGAAGCGGGTGGATGACTAACCGACCGATCCCTCAAGCTTGAGGGCCAGAAGTTTGTCGGCCTCTGCCGCAAATTCCATCGGCAGCTGGTTGAACACATCACGACAAAACCCACTGACCATCATCGAAACCGCCTCCTCGAAGCCGATGCCCCGGCTCTGGAGGTAAAAGAGCTGATCGGCAGACAGCCGACAGGTGCTGGCTTCATGCTCCACCACCGCATCACTCTGCTGGGAGCGAATATAAGGGTAGGTGTTAGCCCCAGCCTGATCGCCGATCAGCATCGAGTCGCACTGGCTGTAATTTTTGGCACCAATCGCCTTGGGGCCGATCTGAACTAGGCCCCGGTAGCTATTAATCGAATGTCCCGCACTGATGCCTTTGCTGACGATGGTGGACCGGGTGCGTGGACCGACGTGGACCATCTTGCTTCCGGTATCAGCTTGCTGACGGTTGTTGGTGAGGGCAACGGAATAAAACTCACCGATGGATTCAGCGCCTTGCAGCACACAACTGGGATATTTCCAGGTGATGGCCGAACCGGTTTCCACCTGGGTCCAGCTGATTTTGCTGCGGGCTCCACGGCACTGGCCGCGCTTGGTGACGAAGTTATAGATACCGCCAACACCATTTTCATCGCCGGCATACCAGTTCTGGACGGTCGAATACTTGATCGAAGCGTCATCCAAAGCCACCAGCTCGACCACAGCTGCATGCAGCTGATTGGTATCAAACATTGGCGCCGTGCAGCCCTCCAAGTAGCTCACCGAAGACCCTTCTTCAGCAACGATGAGGGTGCGCTCAAACTGTCCCGTATCACCGGAATTGATACGGAAGTAGGTGGACAATTCCATCGGGCAGACAACGCCCTTTGGAATGAACACAAACGAACCATCACTGAAGACCGCAGAGTTGAGAGCCGCGAAGTAATTATCGTTTCCGGGAACCACAGTACCCAGATAGCGCTCGATCAACTCCGGATGCTCCTTGACCGCCTCACTGATGGAACAAAAAATTACACCATGCTCAGCGAGCTGCTCCTTGAACGTCGTCGCAATTGAGACGCTGTCAAAGACGGCGTCAACAGCCACATTGGAAAGACGCTTCTGTTCACTGAGCGGAATACCAAGCTTCTCAAAAGTCTCCAACAGCTTGGGATCCACCTCGTCAAGGCTCGTCTTCTTTGCCTGTTGCCTAGGGGCAGCGTAATAAACGATGTCCTGATAATCGATCGGTGGATAGCCCAGGGCGGCCCAGTCGGGCTCCTGCATCTGCAACCACTGTCGGTAGGCACGCAGACGAAAGTCCAACAGGAAAGCTGGCTCCTCCTTCTTCGAGGAGATCAGACGTACGACATCCTCACTCAACCCTTTGGCGATCTTTTCTGTTTCAATCTCGGTCACGAACCCGTACTTGTACGGCTGCGCGACCAGATCACCAACGGCGGCGGAAGTCATCAGAGGAATTCAACCAGAAATACTGCTTGTGATCTCGTCCATCGAGATCGTTTGCTTCTCACAACGGAAAGGGTTGTCTTCTGTGAGAAACAACATGCAATGGCATTCATGGCGCTCGCGCATGGGCACGCAGGGGCAGTTCCAGAACGCCTGGGCCACTTCGGCCTCCTTGTCTTCATAGTGACGACAGGGGCAAAGGGCCGCACCGAGCTGGTCCTTGTGACGGGCGAGCCCCTCGAGCACAACAGCCGTCACACCACTGTCACTGCAGAAATAGGTGCCGGTGCGCTGGGCATAGGTCTCGGCGAACTTGCGGATCACCTCAAGACTCTCGGAGCTCGGCGCAGAAGCAGCGGGATCAGCCATGGCAGAGAGGGATGGACGGCAGGGGCCGAAAAGGAGCAGCGTGGTTCGAAGGCAAACGCGTTTCGAAACCAATGGGTTTCGTAACCCAACCTAGGCCACCGAAGCGGTGGCTGGTGGTTCGAGCCATTGTGCCCCTTGGCAGCGGCAACCTGACGCAACCCCCAATTGCCGGCGACACGTGGCATGGTTGTGGTACGTCCGGTCTGCCATGCGCGCCACCGTCCTGGCCCAAGCCCAACCAACCACCCGCAAGGGCATCCTGGCGATTTTGCTGCGCCTGGGCGAAGCCACGGCCAATGACATCGCCAGCCGACTGAAGATCTCGGTACAGGCCACCCGCCGTCACCTGCGCGGTTTGGAAGACGAAGGCCTGATTGAAGGCTCCTCCAGCGCCGAGGGCCCTGGCCGCCCCAGCTACCACTGGCAGCTCACCAGCCAGGGGCACGCACAGTTTGCCGATGGCAGCGAAAGCTTCGCCCTGACGCTGCTGGAGTCGTTGAGCAAGGAGCTCTCGGATCAGGCCCTTCAGGCCCTGCTGCACCAACAGGCGCAGCAACAGGCGGCTCAATACAGGGAGCGCCTGGGTAATGGTCCGCTCGAACAGCGGGTCGAGCGCCTGGTGGAGCTGCGCAAAGCGGAGGGCTATGTGGCCGAATGCGACCCTGAAGCGGATGGCTGGGTGATCCGCGAATTTCACTGTTCGGTGATGCGGATCGCCGAGCAGTTCCCCTGCGTCTGTGATCAGGAGCTGCAACTGATCCGCCACACCTTCCCCGATTGCCAAGTTGATCGGGTGCATTGGCGACTGGAAGCAGGACACTCCTGCGGCTTCCGTTTAAAACCGACGGCTTGAGCCCCGTGGCCGATCCCGCCACCCCAGACAGCACCCATGGTCCGCTCAGCCTGGCTGACCTGGCCCAGCTAGAAGCCACGTTGCTGCCCGCCCTGGAGCGCCATCACCTGCGGCTCCTGGCCCATGCCCTGCGCACCCTGCAACACGTGCAACGGCATGCCGGCGCCAACGCTGGTCAGGGGCAGGCCGCAATCCCCCAGCAGGCCGCCATCGAGCAGTGGTTGCGGGCCCAACCCGAGCTGAGCCAGGAGCCCATGTTCAGCCGGGACCTGGCCCAGCAGCTGACCAGTGCCGGCCGCCAGCTCGAAGCCGTGGCGCGGCCACTCGGCAGGCCACCCCTGGACCTCGATCTCGAAACCCTGATCACCTGGGCCCGGCACCAGGCGGACGCCCGCCTGCCTGCGGTGCCCGCAAGCTCAGCCCCGGTCCCTGCGATCATCACGCCAACCCAGCCCCTTTCAGCGGCCATGCAGATCGACAATGCGATCAGCTTCTTTCGCCTCAGCTGCGGCCGCTGGCATTCACAACGCAGCAGCCACCACCTGCTGCATCGCCGCGCCGAAGCCGGCGGTTCGTTGATCGTGGTCGACGAGCTCGACGCCGCCGACCCCAGGCTGGCGGCGATCGCGGCCCTGCACCAGCAGGACCCACAACGACTGGTGGGTGGATGCCGGGTGCGCTGGAGTGGGTCCATGGCCTGGGATAAGGCCGGTGAAACCCACGAAGGAGAAAGCCTGTTCGGGCTGATCCCCACCGACGAACGCGGCCGCAGCGGCCTGTTGCTGAGGGATCGGGGCTATGCCGAGACCGCCCCGGTTGCGGGTGAGTTTCACATGGATGAACGGGACGCCCTGCTGCTCACCACCGGCTACGAGACGATGAACAGCCTGGAGCGCTTCAGCTTTGCAGGGCCCGACGTCCGCTTGCGCACCAGCACCGTCGAGGGCCTCTCCAACACCGCTTCGTTCTGTGTTGAAACCCGTCTGGGGGATCAAATCCCGGACCGGGCTGGAGACGGGAGCGGCGCCACGGCCCAGCAGCAGGGCGCACTGTCGCCCCTCGGCTGGTGAGGCAACGGTCCAGAACGTTACGGACTGTGAGTCCTGCTCATCTGCCCCGAATCCTGACGGCGCCGCACTTCTACGATCCATTCCGACGACTGCCAGAGTTCGCGTGGCCCTGCCGCTCCTGAAGTACGCACCCACCACCCAGAACTCGCGTGTGAACGCGCTGAGGGTGGGTTCTGATGAGGATCCGAAGGCCGCATCCATGGACAAGGCCATGGATCGCGAAGACCAGAATTTCGTGATCGAGTCGGCCTACCGGCAGATCTTCTTCCATGCGTTCAAGGTCGATCGCGACCGCACCCTGGAATCCCAGCTGCGTGACGGCCAGATCACCGTGCGGGACTTCATCCGCTCGCTGTGCCTGTCCGACACCTTTACGCGCAGCTTCTACAACCTCAACAGCAACTACAAGGTGGCGCGCCACCTTGTCGAGAAGCTGCTGGGTCGTCCCACCCATGGCCAATCCGAAGAGATCGCCTGGTCCGCCGTGCTGATGACCCGCGGCGTCAGGGGCATGGTCGACGACATCCTCAACAGCCAGGAATACCTCGACGCCTTCGGCTACGACACGGTCCCACACCACCGCAACCGGGTCGTCGGCTCCCGTGATCTGGGCGAGACCCCCTTCAACATCACCAGCCCTCGCTACGACGCTTACTACCGCGGCATCCTGGGCTTCCCCCAGGTGGTGTACACCGGCACCGCCAAGGCTTACCCCGAGCGCGCCCGCGCCCGCCGTGGTGGCTTCCCCGAGGACTACCTGCCCTGGGTGCGCACCCTGCCTGCCATGCGCTCCAGTGCTGGTGCCTCTGGCAACACGGCGATGGATTACCTCTCCAAGGTTCCTTACCGCAGCATCGGCCGCTGAGCCCCTCGGCCAAGCCCAATCAAAAGGGCGCCTGCGGGCGCCCTTTTTTGTGCCTGCTTGTCGCCGATCAACCGCCTGGCAGTCAGTGGTTCCTGACCACACACCCCAGCGGCGGTCCGGGGATGGGAAAGTCTCCAGACTGATCCCAAACGAAATCAGGAACGTGACCCAGACCCTCACCTCACTGGCCAGGCTGACCCTCAGGCAACTGCGCCAGGTTGCCAGTGATCTTGGGGTCACCCTGTACAGCCGCAAATCCAAGGAGGAGCTGCTCGAGGCGATCAATTCCAAGCAGGGCAGCGAGCCCGACCTCAGCAGCATCGAAGCGGAGCTCGAACCGGCACCGCGCCCCGAGGCCGACACCCATGTGGTGTTTCTGCCCCGCGACCCCCAGTGGGCCTATGTGTTCTGGGAGATCTCCCAGGACGATCGGGAAAGCGCCCAGGCTGCCGGTGCCACCCAGTTGTGCCTGCGGGTAGCCGATGTCACCGGACTCACCCCGGGTTCGTCCCATCCCCACACCCTGCAGGAAGTGGTGGTCGACAGCCATGCCACCGAGTGGTACTTGCCGGTCCCCCTCAGCGACCGTGACTACCGCGTTGAGCTGGGTTACCGCAAAGGGGGGTCCGGCGGCTGGATCTCCCTGGCCTTCTCATCGGTGGCCAGGGTTCCTGCCCTGCATCCGAGCGAACAGATCCTCGACCAGTTCGTACCGTTTTCACTGGAGACGACTCCGGCCGATCTGAGCACGAACCTGTTCGAGCCCTCTGACACGGCCCTGCACGAGCGGCTCTACCAGACCGCAACCTCCCGCTGGCGCCGTCTGGGCCGGGGCTCCGAAGCCTTCCATGAACTGGAGGACGACCTGCTTGCCGGTTCGGGGCTCAATGCCTCGGGTGCCGGCCTCTGGGCCAGTGGCCGCAACGAGTCCGGAGCCGGACTGGTGGCCCGCCAGCGCTCGTTCTGGTTGGTGGCCGATGCCGAACTGATCGTCTATGGCGCTACCGATCCGTCGGCACGTCTGACCATCGGTGGCGAGGAGGTGCCCCTGTCAGCCGACGGCACCTTCCGAATCCAAGTGCCTTTCCGCGACGGCGAACAGCTCTACCCGATCGAAGCGGTGGCAGCCGATGGTGAGCAGAAGCGCAACATCACCCTGGCCTTCAGCCGCACCACGCCCGAGGACAACAGCAATCCCGCTGACCAGGCCAAAAGCGAATGGTTCTGAAACGCGCCCTGGTCGCCTTCACCCCGCTCGCCGGGGCACTGGCTTTCCCGCTGCTGGTGCCCCTGCTGATGACCCGGGTCAGCATCCCGGTCAGTCTGTTGGCGGCGGTGTTGGTGGCGACGGTCTGGTTTGTGCTGATGCTGCGCACCGCCGAAATGCCAGGCCACCATTGAGCCGGCGTGGGAATGATTCCAGGGCCTGAGCGGCCCTGCCATGCCCGCACGTTTGCATCCCCTCAAGACCCTGTTGGCGGCGATTCTGCTGGCGGGCTGTTCCGCCCAGGCCCGCCTGGAGGGTAGACCTCCCCAGGCGCTTCCTCTGCCGGAGGGGATCACGGTCGCGTTCAACCACAACCCGGCCAGCCGCTACCGCAGC
>Ga0164292_10003473_pt1 | contig 12871 bp, 12 predicted proteins | sample GEODES117metaG_FD_111486 | JGI IMG/M metagenome (GOLD analysis project Ga0164292, IMG submission 111486) | Eutrophic lake water microbial communities from Lake Mendota, Wisconsin, USA - GEODES117 metaG | ecosystem: Environmental > Aquatic > Freshwater > Lake | place: USA: Lake Mendota... | reverse complement strand
CCTGCTCGGCTACGTGACCGGGCCGCGGCGCAGCGCCTGTCCGGCGGGCTCGACCGGCTGGACCCGCGTGCGGCATGCGTTCCAGACCGTCGCCCACCACGAGTTCGCGCTGGTGGTGCTGGCGCTCTTCGTGCTGTTCGCGACCTGGGACCGGCCTAACCAGACCGGGCTGTGGACCTACCTGGTGTTGTGGACGATGCGCCAGAGCGCGAAGCTCAACGTCTTCCTCGGCGTGCGCAACCTCAATGCGGATTTCCTGCCCGAGCACCTGAAGTACCTGCAGACCTACTTCGTGCGTGCGCCGATGAACGCGCTGCTGCCGGTGTCGGTGGCGGCCGCGACACTCGTCGCGATTCCGCTGTGGCAGGCGGCGGTGGCCCCGGGCGCGGGTGCCTTCGAGGTCGCCTCGCTGACGCTGGTGGCCGCGCTGCTGTCGCTGGCCATCCTCGAGCATGCGCTGCTGGTGCTGCCGCTGCCCTCCGAGCGGCTCTGGTCCTGGGGCATGCGCTCGCACGCGGCGACGGCCGCGGCGGCCGCGGTGCAGGTACCCCCGCCGCACTGACGCGCCGAAGCCGGATCGGGCCGCGCAGTCGGTCCGTTCGCGGTGTCTCAGCCGAGCAGCGAGCGCCTCGCGGCCTCCGCCACCCGCAGGCCCAGCCGATCGAGCAGAGGCGCCCCGATGCGCGCCACCTGCCAGTGCAGCGGCACGTCGAGCGGCGTGTCGGGCACGAGCTCGACCAGCCGCCCGGCCCGCAGGTGCCCGCTCACCAGGGGCTCGGGGTTCATCGCCCAGCCGACGCCGGCCAGCGCGGCCGCGACGAAGGCATGCGCCGAGGGCAGCCGGTGCGCGGCGGGCTCCACCGGCCGCCGCGCGATGCGCGCCGCCCAGCGATGCTGCAGCCGGTCCTTGCGGTCGAACACCAGGCAGGGCGTCTGCGCGAGGGTGCGCGCCGTGACGCCGTCGGCGAACCAGCGATGCACGAAGGCGGGGCTCGCGGTCGCGCGGTAGCGCAGCGCGCCGAGGCGCCGGCTGCGGCAGCCCGGCAGGGCGGTGCCCAGCGAGGTGACCGCCGCCAGCACCCGGCCGCGCTGCAGCCACTCGGCGGTGTGGTCCTGATCGTCGATCGACACGTCGAGCAGCGCCGTGCCCTCGCTCGCGGCCCCGGCGATCACCTCGCCGAACCAGGTCGCCAGGCTGTCGGCATTGACCGCGATCGGCAGCACTGGCCGATCCGCGGCGCCGCCGGGCCCCGCGATGCCCGGCAGCTCGTGGCGCAGGTCCGCCTCGAGCATCGCGACCCGCTCGGCGTGCCGGCACAGGCGCGCGCCAGCGTCGGTCGGCGTGCACGGCTGGCCGCGCACGATCAGCGCGGTGCCCATGCGCTCCTCGAGCAGCTTCACCCGCTGAGAGACCGCCGAGGGCGTCACGCCGAGCGCGTGCGCCGCGCGCTCGAAGCTGCCTTCGCGCAGCACCGCCGCGACGGCTTCGATGAGGGCATAGTCGAGCACGGTGCCGTCCGATGAAGCAGAATTGATTCGACCTTAGCATTCCTTGCTGGCGCGAAACGCATCCGGCGGGCGAAGCTGCGCCGATGGTCGACTTCCAGGGCTTCGCCCCGCTCGCCGCGGGCTTCGGGCTGGGCGCGTCGCTGATCGTGGCGATCGGCGCGCAGAATGCCTTCGTGCTGCGCCAGGGCCTGCGCCGCGAGCACGTCGGCGCGGTGGTGGCGGCCTGTGCGGCGATCGACGCGCTGCTGATCGCGGCTGGCGTCGCCGGCCTGGGCGCTGCGCTCGGCCCGCATCCGGCGCTGCTGCGCGCGCTGTCCTGGCTCGGGGCGGCCGTGCTGGCGGGCTACGGCGTGCAGGCGGCGCGCCGCGCGCTGAATCCGGGCACGCTGCAGGCGCAGGGCGAGGCGCCCGCCACGCGCCGCGCGGTGCTGCTGCAGGTGGCGTCGCTGTCGCTGCTGAACCCGCACGTCTATCTGGACACGGTGCTGCTGGTGGGCTCGGTCGGCGCGCAGCAGCAGGGGGCCGCGCGGCCGCTGTTCGCCCTGGGGGCGGCGGCGGCGAGTGTCGCGTGGTTCACGGTGCTGGGCTATGGCGCGCGCGCGGCCGCGCCACTGTTCTCGCGGGCGCTCGCCTGGCGACTGCTCGACGCGGGTGTCGCGCTCACGATGTGGACGCTCGCGGTGCTGCTCGCGACCGGACGGCTGGGCGGCTGAGCGTCAGGCTGAGGCTGGGGCTGCAGCGCGGCCCGCTCAGCAGGCCGTGAGTTCAGCGCCCGGGGATGACCAGCGAGTTTCCTGGGCCCGGCAGTCCGTGCGCCAGGGTGCTGCCCGACACGGGCAGGCCGTTGGTGTCGATCCGGTACATCACGATCTCTCCGGTGGAGCCTCCCAGCACGTACAGGTAGCGCCCGCTCGCGTCCAGCGTCATCCCGCGCGGGTCCGCCCCGGAAGAGACGTTGCCGATGCTCGTCAGCGTGCCGTCGGTGCCGATCTGGTAGACCCACACCTGGGTGTCCTGCACGTTCAGCACGTACAGCAGTGCGCGGCTCGGGTGCGCCTGCATCGCCGGCACCTGCCACGTGCGGGTCCCGGCGATGCGGGGGGCCTGGAGGACGCCGTCCGTCCCGATGCCGAAGACGGTGTAGTCCTGATCGAGGCCGCTGGCTGCGTAGACGAAGCGTCCGGTCGAATCGTGTGCGATCGGGCCGGACTCCGCGCCGATCACCGTCGTGCTCGAGCCGGCCGGCGTCAGCGCGCCATCGGCCGCCGCGGCGAATGCGTAGGCTTCGGTCGTTTCGGTGAATGCGTACGCGAAGCGGCCGAGCGGGTCCGCCGAGACCGCTCGGATGTTCGCACCGATGACGAACGAGGCGGCCGCGCTCATCGTGCCGTCGGCACCGACGGCGACCTGCCTGAGCGTCTGGTCGGAGGCGCCGACGTAGACCCGCCGTCCGCCGGGGCTCACCGCGAGGGCTAGGCCCGCCACGTTCGGGTCGTTCGCATCGACCGGCAGGGCGCCCGCGCGGATCAGCGCGCCGTCCGACCCCACCTGGTGCTGCACCAGCGCGTTGGTGTACGGGTCGAGCGAGTACGCGAACCGGTTCTGCGCGTCGAACACCAGCTTCAGGCTGCTGCCGAAACCGGAGGGCGGGATGTCGCTCGCGGTGCTGCCCTGGTCGGCGAGCAGGCCGTCGAGGCCCGTCGTGAACACACGCAGCCCGGAACTGGTGGAATAGCCCAGGTAGATGGCTGCGGCGCGGCAGACCACGGCCACGTCGCTGCGATCGGCCGTGATGCCCGTGCCCGCCGCGTTGGCGACCGTGCAGACCTGCCCGGACGGGGCCGTGCCGACGTCCACCTGATAGCTGCTGCCGTAGGCGACGCGTGTGGCGAACGTGAACGCGCCGTCCGCAGCGAGGGTGACCGGGTCGGCGGCGTTGTTGCGCAGCGTGATCTGCCTGCCCGCGGCCAGGCCGGTGACGGTGCCGCCGATCGACACGGTGATCCGCGAGCAGGTCACGGCGATGTCGGTGACGTCGGCGACGATGCCCGAGCCGCTCGGCCGGCCGACGGTGCAGACCGCGCCCGTCGGTTGTGTCGCGACCGTGACCGTGAAGCTGCCGCCCCGCGGCAGCCGGGTCGGGAAGGTGAAGGCGCCGTCGGACGTCACCGTCAGATTCTCGGTGTCGTTGGCGAGCAGCGCCACGGACTGTCCGGTGGGCAGGCCGCTCACCGCGCCCGAGAGCAGCAGGCCGGTCTCGGCTTCGGGGGGTACGGCGGCCGGTGCCGCGGCGACTGCGGCGGCCGCGGCTGCGGTCGGTGCCGGTGTGTCGAAGAGCGACGCCACGGTGCTGGTCTGCCCGCCACAGCCGCCGAGGACCGCCGCTGCGGCGAGCAAGGCGACGAGTGCGCCGCGGTGCGCGCTGACGTGTGTGGATCGGGACATGGGCAGCGCTCCGGGTCGGTATGGGTCGCATCCGGGACGGCGGACAGCCCGGCCGTCGGACACGCGGTGCCCCGAGCGGCACCGAGTCGACCCGATACCCTCCTCCCGCGCGGCACGCATGGATACCGCGGAGCCGATCCACGGGCAGGGGTGCGCGACGGGCGGGTGCCGTCGCGTCGCCGTGGCCGTGCCCCGCCCGCGACCCCTCGGCTCAAGTCACCAGGTATCCGCCGTCCACCGGCAGCACCACCCCGGTCACGAACGCCGCGAGCGGCGAGCACAGGAACATCACCGGGCCGGCGACGTCCTGCGGCGTGCCCCAGCGGGCCATCGGCGTGCGCGACAGCACCGCGGCGCTGCGCACGGCGTCGTCCTGCAGTGCCTGCGTGAGCGGCGTCGCGATCCAGCCCGGCGCCACGGCGTTCACGCGCACGCCCTGCGGTGCCCAGGCGATCGCGAGGCTCTTGGTGAGCTGCGCGATGCCGCCCTTCGAGGCGCTGTAGGCCGGCACCAGCCCGCCGCCGAAGAAGCTCAGCATCGAGGCGACGTTGACCACGCTGCCGCGCGTGCGCTCGAGCAGCGGGCGCGCCGCGGTGCACACGCGCATCGCACCGTTCAGGTTGATGTCGATCACCTGCGCGAACACCTCGGGGTCGTGCTCGTCGCCGCGCCGGATCACGCCCGCGGCGTTGACCAGCACGTCGAGTCGCTCCAGTCCGCCGATCAGCGCGGTGACCGCCGCGGCGTCGGTGACGTCGAGGGGCGCGATGCGCAGCCGCTCCGTCGAGGCCGGTGTCGCGGCGTTGACGAGGCCCGCGGCCACGACGTCCGCGCCCGCGTCGCGCAGCGCCTGCGCGATGCCCAGTCCGATGCCGCTCGTGCCGCCGGTGACGAGCGCGCAGCGCCCGGTGAAGTCGAAGCTCAAGGGTGTCTCCCGATGTCGTGGACGACGGTGGTCGCGCGGCAGCGGGTGCCGCCTGCGCCGAGGGCTCGAGGGTGACTGCAAGCGTGCGCACGGGCAAGTCGCTCGCGGTGCGGGAGGGGATCGGCATGAGGGGTCGTACCCGCGCGTACGTGCGCCAAGGCTGGCAGGCAGGCCTTGGCGCCGGCAGCGCTATACGGATCGACGAATGCACGGATACTCTTCTCCACAGCAGCGTATCGCCCGATCCCGAACCGGAGGCCAAGTTTGCCGACATTCGCCCCTGACGACGACGATCCATTCCGCGCCGCGATGCGAGCGGCCCTCGCCGCGAGCCAGGCCGACGACGGTGATTCGGCGCTCGAGCATCTCCGGGTCGCTGCGGGCATCGACCCGACCTCGGGGCTGCCACATCTGCTCATGGCGGGCGAGTTCGCCGAAATGCAGCGGTATGAAGATGCCGAAGCGAGCTTCGCCAGAGCGGTTCTCCTCGCTCCGCAGCTCACCATCGCCCGTTTCCAGCTCGGATTGCTTCAGTTCACGTCCAGCAGGATTCCGATGGCGTGCATGACATGGCAGCCGCTGGCTGCACTCGGACCGGACGACCCTCTTGTCACGTTCGTGGACGGGTTCGTGGCGCTGGCAAACGACGACCTGTCGGTCGCACGGTCCGCTTTCGAAAGGGGGCTAGCGCTCGATGGCACGAACGAGCCGCTCAGACGCGATATCGCGCGGATCGTCACCGAGATCGATCGCGTGTCTGTAGACGGCGCTTCGGCCGCGGTCGAGCTTCGGCCTGCCGTGGCGCCGCAGCCCGATCCGGCAGTCGGCAAGGGCGTCGTGGATGCCCAGACTCGGGACCATGCGGAAAGCGACGCGATGCACGTGCTTCTCGCCGGCTACCACCACTCCGGACGTCCTCACTGAGGCGGGACCGTACTAAGCGATGCCACGTATCGACCTGTCAGGTGCTCTCGCGGCACTGTATGCAGCCCGGATGTCGCAGCCGGCCAAACGCCCGGGCGCGACCCGTCAAGCCGCGGCAGATCGTCCGCGCGCCGACCCTGCCTCGGCGCAGGCCGGCGATGCGCCCATCGATGGCAGCCGGGATGCCGCCATCCGGCTCGCCGCACGAGTCGGGACCATCGGACCGGATGATCCGCATGGCGCGCGCAAGGCGTTTCGGATGTTTCTCGAAACGTCTCTTCTGGGCGCACTCGGCTCCCGAGTGGTCCGGGACCCTGCCTTCCCCGGTCTCGTCGACGAGGTTCAACGTCAGATGGAAAGCGATGCGACGATCGGCCCGCTCGTCGTGGATGCCGGACGTCTGCTTATCGAAGCGGTCGATCGGACCTCGCACGACGATCAACGGCCTTGAAGCCGTCGAGCGCGTCCGGCGTTCCGGACGCGAGCACGGCCACCCCCGACAGGAGCGGTGCCCGAACGAGGAGTCCAGGGGGCGCGTCGTGATGCGATGACGCAACAGTGCCCCCTTGCGCAGGCGGGCACTTACGCCCGGGTTTCCAAAGATCAAATGGAAAACGCGCACATATCGAGCGCGGAGCGTCGACCCAATCGTTCCCGGGTCGGACGTAGCATTCACTGGTTGCCGACCCCATCGAGCGGTCGGTAGTTGCCGCTCTGATAGTCGACGCGGCCCGACACACGACGACTGTGGCTGAACCGCCCGCAGCGCACCGAAGCGTTCGAATCGCGCGATCGAGCGCTCCGGCCTCTTCATGGAATACGCTTTCTTTCAAGCGTTTACGTCGTCGTCCCGGCTATTCGGACAACCCGTCGCATCGGAAGGATCGTGATCTTTCCGCGATGGGGTTCGATGACATCGGTGGTTCTTTCCCATAGCCCATACCCGCGGCCCGGATCGAAGCGGGGACAGGGAAAACTGTTCCATGGCGGCGGCGGCTGAAGGCAACGCAAGTCGATCGAAACGGCTCGTCACGCGCTCTACTCTGACAACACCCTAATAGGCTAAGTCGTTAGTGAAAGTCAGGAAGCTGTGAACTTTCGCACCGCTTCGCTCGGGGGAGCCTTCGGATACTCGGTGCTCGTTCTCAAGGCGAGCACTTTCCTGATGACCTCGGATTTGGCGTTGCAGTTGCTGGCGGATCTGTTCTGGACCGGGCTGCTGGTGTGCCTGCCCATCCTGGGGATCACGATGCTGGTCGGCCTGGTCATCTCGATCCTGCAGGTGATCACGCAGATTCAGGAGATGTCGCTCAGCTTCGTACCGAAGCTGATGACTGCCGCCCTGGTCAGCGTCGTCCTCGGACCCTGGATGCTCAGGAAGATGACAGTCTTCACGACGCGCCTGTGGACGTCGATCCCCAACCTGGTGTGATCGCGATGTCCGCCGTTTCGATCGAGCTGGCCTGGGTCTACAGCGTCGTGCTGCTCGCGACTCGCCTCTCCGCGACGCTGGCGATGACGCCTCTGCTGTCCGCGGTGTCGATGCCCGGACCCGTCAGGGTCGTCTTCGTGCTCGCACTGTCCGGACTCCTGGCCGCTGCGTTGCCGGGCGGCGGCCCGGTCGACCTTCCGTCACTGGGCACCGTCTTCGTCCAGGTCTTTGTCGAACTCGCACTGGGCGCGACGATGGGACTCGGGGTTCAGGTCGGCTTCGCTGCCTTCTCGATCGCAGGACGACTTCTCGATGTGCAGGTCGGCTACGGGATCGCGCAGGTGCTCGACCCGATGACGCGTACGCAACTGCCGCTCCTGACGGCGATTCTCGCTCAAGCGTCTGTCGTGATGTTCTTCCTGCTCGATGCTCACCATCTCCTGATGCGGGGGATCGCGATGGGGATCGAGGTCTTCCCGATCGGGTCGCCATGGCCGCTGCAGAACGCGGTGCCCGCTGTCATGCGTCATGTCGCTGGCCTGTTCGCGCTCGGGCTCGCGCTGGTCGCGCCCGTTGTCGCCAGCCTGCTGCTGCTCGAACTCGCCCTGGCTGTCGTCTCGCGGGCGCTGCCGCAGGCCAACATGTTCGCGGTCGGAAACTCGATCAAGATTCTCGCCGGCCTTCTCGTCCTGACCGTCTGGGCCACTGCCAGCGCCGCCTCCTTCGATCGCGTCTACACCCAGATGTTCCGGAGCTGGGAGGCGATGTTCAGATGAACCCGGAGGGCGATCAGGATCGGGGCCTGCCGGCGAGCCCGTACAAGCTCGAGCAGGCACGCAAGCGCGGGTCGGTCGCCCGGACCGCGGAGATCGGCGGGGCTGCGGTCTTTGCGACCGCGGTCGTCTGGATGCACTGGCGGGGCTGGCAGGGTGTACTGGATCTGGCCGCACTCGGGCGAGCGCTGCTGGCGGCCTCGGCCGCGTCGGGCGATGGACAGGCGTTGTGGCGACTGCTCGCGGATTCGATGACCGCGACGCTGCAGCTGCTTGCTCCGGTCATGGTCGCCATCCTGCTGGCCGCCATCGTCGCTGGGCTGCTCCAGACCGGTCCGCTGCTGTCATTCCAGCCGATCGCGCCCGACTGGACACGTTTGCATCCAGGCCAAGGGCTGTCGCGCCTGTTCTCCATGCGCGTCCTTCAGGAAGGGCTCAAGGCGCTGCTGAAGCTGGGTGCCCTGATCGTCGTGCTCTATTCGATGCTGTCGTCGATCCAGCCTCGGATCGGGCAGTTGTCTGCGCTCCCCGCGGCCTCGATGGGTCGGGAGGTGATGGCGATCGCGGCCAGTGCTGGTCTCAAGGTCGCGGTAGCGCTCGGGCTGATCGCGCTGCTCGATCTGGTGTTCACCCGGCAGCAATACGCCAAGCAGATGCGGATGAGCCATCGCGAGCTGGTCGAGGAGTCGCGCCAGCGCGAGGGCGATCCCCGCATCCGGGCGAGGCTGCGTGGGTTGCGCAAGGAGATGCTGTCCAAGATCCGGGCGCTCGAGCGAACGGGCGAAGCAGACGTCCTCCTGGTCAACCCCACCCATGTCGCCGTCGCATTGAGATACGAACATGGTCGGATGGCTGCACCCGAGGTCCTCTCGAAGGGTGCGGGTGGCCTCGCGCAGGCCATGCGCCGGATCGCCCAACGACGAGGCATCCCGATCGTGCGCAACGAGCCCCTGGCCCGTGCGCTCTACGAGTCGACGCCCATCGACGCGCCCGTGCCGTCCGCGCACTTCGCCGAAGTGGCCCGGCTGATGGTCTGGGTGCTGGCGATGCGTCGCCGTCAACCGCCCGTCGGGAGCGCCGCATGAACGCGCTGCGACGGGTACTCGGTACCCACACCGATCTGGCCCTCGTCGGTCTGGTGATGGGCGTGCTGGCAGTGCTGTTCGCGCCGATTCCAGCAGGCCTGCTGGACTTCCTGATCCTGACGAACGTGGGCTTCGCGTTCCTGCTGTTGCTGCTGACGTTCTACGTTCCCCGTCCGGTTGACTTCTCGACGTTTCCGTCTCTGCTCCTGGTGGCCACCCTCTTTCGCCTCGCCCTGAACGTGGCGGCGACGCGGCTGATCCTTACCTCGGGCGACGCCGGACGAGTCATCTCCGCGATCGGGTCTTACGTGGTCGGCGGCAACTACGTGATCGGCCTGATCGTGTTCCTGATCCTGATCGTCGTTCAGTACGTCGTCGTCACCAACGGCGCACAGCGCGTGTCCGAAGTCGCAGCCCGCTTCACGCTCGACAGCATGCCGGGGCAGCAGATGAGCATCGACGCGGATCTCAACATGGGGTTCATCGATCAGGAGGAAGCACAGCGCAGGCGGCGCAATCTCGAGCGCGAGGCGGGTTTCTACGGTTCGATGGACGGTGCGAGCAAGTTCGTGAAGGGCGATGCGATCGCAGGCATCGTCATTCTGCTGATCAACATCGTAGGCGGCTTGAGCATCGGCATGATGCAGCGGGGAATGCGTTGGGATCAGGCCCTCGAGACCTATACGCTGCTCACGATCGGGGACGGCATCGTGACCCAGGTTCCGGCGCTGGTCATCGCCGTGGGTACGGGCATCATCGTGACCCGCTCGTCGTCGGACACGAATCTCAGCCGCGAAGTGGTGCGCCAGCTCACCTCGGCACCGAGGACGCTGCTGATCGTCGCCTGCGCGCTGGCTGGCCTCGTGCTGCTGCCAGGCATTCCGGTCGTGCCGGCATTGACGGTCGCTTCGGTCGCCGGCCTTGTCGCCTGGTTCGTCTATCTGCGACCACCGCAGGCGAACACGGAACCGGTCGATCGTGCAGGTGGCAAGCCAACCGCCAGCGACGATCCGTATGCGGCGCTCGCGGTCGAGCCCATCGAGGTGCTTGTCGGGCGGGACTGGGCGCCGCTCGTGGGAGACGCCGACAGCATCTTCATGGAGCGTGTCTCGGCGTTCCGCACGCAGCAGGCCGAGGAACTCGGAATCGTGCTGCCCCGCGTGCGTTTCAAGGAGTCCGCCCGCCTCGCCCCGCAACGCTACGAGATCCTGATCGACGGCGCCGTGAGCGGCCGCGGCGACATACGGCTCGACCGGATTCTCGCGATCCACCCTGCCGGAGATCAGCGGTCCATCGAGGGCGAGGCGACCCGGGAGCCGACCTACGGACTGCCTGCGCTGTGGATCGATCCGGCACTCCGTGACGAGGCGGTGGCGGCGCGCTACACGCTCGTCGACCCTGCGACCGTCCTGATCACGCATCTCACCGAGGTGCTGCGTCGCGAGGCCTCGACACTGTTGACCCGTGCGGAGACGGACCGATTGCTCGCGCGGGTACGGAAGTCCCAGCCCGGCCTCGTCGAGGAGATCGTCCCCACCGTGCTTTCGGTGAGCGATGTGCAGAAGGTGTTGCAGGGGCTGCTGCGCGAGAAGATCAGCATCCGCAATATCGATGCGGTGATGGAGACCCTCGCGGATGCGGGGCGTGCCACCCGTGATGCGACCGTGCTCGTGGAGTCGGTCCGACAGCGGCTCGGCCATGCGATCTGTCAGTCGCTGGTGGGCGATGCAGGAGCTTTGCACGTGCTGACACTCGACCCGTCACTCGAAGGACGCCTGCTGAGTTCGATTCGCGGCGGAGCCGACCGGCCTCCGGCGCCGATCGATCCAGGTCTCGCCGATCAGATGGTCGCCGCGCTGGCCAAGCAGGCCGAACGGATGATGAAGAACAACCTGCTCCCGGTGCTGCTGTGCGCACCCGAGCTCCGGCGCCATGTGCGCGCACTGAGCGAGCGGGCAATGCCGCACCTGCGCGTGCTGTCGGTGAACGAGGTGCCGCAGACGATCGAGCTCCGCGCCTGGGGCGTGGTCGGCAACTGAAGGCTTTCAAGGAGACGGACATGGACGGAGTGCTCGGCATCGCGCTGCAGGGAATGCAGCAGGATCTGGCGCGCCTGGAACGGATCAGCGCGAACATCGCGAATGCGGTGACCCCTGGCTATCGACGCGAGTTCGTCGTCTCGCAGCCGATCGGTTCAGCGGCGATGCCGTTCGCCGCTCAGCTCGACGCGCAAACCGTGGCGTCCGGGCAGGCATCGGTCGGCACTGCGATGTCTGCGGTTTCGGTGGTCAGCGATGCCCGGCCCGGCACGCTCAAGCAGACCGGCCAGAGCCTGGATGTCGCGGTCGCCGGTCGAGGATTCTTCGAGGTCTCGACCGAGGCCGGCGCGGCCTACACGCGCCAGGGCAACTTTCAGGTCGACGCCCGCGGGCGCCTGGTGACGGTCCAGGGGCACGCGGTGATGGGTCACGCGGGAGAGATCGTCCTCAAGACGAACCGTCCGTCGATCGACACCAACGGCAACGTCACCGAGGAAGGAAAGCAAATCGCCCGACTGAAGATCGTCGCCTTCGACGACGAGCGAATGCTGCGCCGGCTCGGTGACGGGCTGATGTCGGGCGGCAGTGCGACGGTCCCGCTCACCGAAGGCCAAACGAGCGTGCGCCAGGGCTACCTCGAGAACTCGAACGTCAGCACGCTGACCGAGATGACGCAGCTGATCCAGACCGCACGCCATTTCGAGACGATGCAGCGCATCGCTCAGGGATTCGACGAGATGACCGGCACCGCGATCCGCCGGCTCGGCGAAGGTTGAGCCCATCGACTCGCCGACTTAGGCCCCTCAAGGAGCAAACATGATCGAAGCACTGAACATCGCAGCGACCGGCATGCAGGTCCATCAGTCCACTCTGGAAACAGTTGCGGGCAACATCACCAACGCCAACACGCCCGGCTACAAGCGCGCCCGCGTGAACTTCACCGACCTGCTGGTCAAGGAGAGCGCTCGCGCGACCGACGCAGCGGCGACCGATGGCATGTCGCCCGCACTGACGAGTCGGGCGAGCTCGGGCGTATCGGCCACTGGCGTGAGCCGGGCCTTCGACCAGGGCGAGCTGCGCAAGACGGGGGCGGCCTTCGATCTCGCGATCACCGGCGAGGGGTTCATCGAGGTGTCCATGCCCGACGGCTCCAGAGCCTGGACGCGCGGCGGCACGCTGCAGGTGAATCGGGACGGACTCCTCGCCACGCAGAGCGGCCTCCCGCTCAAGGCCGGCATCGCGGTGCCGGATCCGATCAGGGATCTGACCATCCAGCCGGACGGCCGCGTCTTCGCGAAGACCTCCGACAAGGCGGCGGCGATCGAGCTGGGTCGGATCGACCTCGTCCGCTTCCAGAGCGCAGGTGGCCTTCAGCCGATCGGCGACGGCCTGTATCGCGCGCTCGAATCGGCCGGTGTGCCGGTGGAGGGCAAGGCGGGGGACGAAGGGTTCGGCACGCTGGCACAGGGCACGATCGAAGGCTCGAACGTCCGCATGGTCGACGAAATGGTGACGCTGATGGTTGCGCAGCGTGCCTACGAGGCGAGCGCGAAGGTCGTGCAGACCTCCGACGAGATGCTCGGCCTCATCAACACCCTGCGCCGATGAGCACCCGTTTCGTCGCGCTCGGGATCGGCGCCTTGCTGGCAGCAGGTGCGTGGCCGGCCGCCGCCGATGATGCGAAGGCGCCCTGGCGGGTCGAGCTGCGAGAGCACGCCCGTGCCGCGGGTCATGTGCTG
>Ga0164292_10003470_pt1 | contig 12874 bp, 17 predicted proteins | sample GEODES117metaG_FD_111486 | JGI IMG/M metagenome (GOLD analysis project Ga0164292, IMG submission 111486) | Eutrophic lake water microbial communities from Lake Mendota, Wisconsin, USA - GEODES117 metaG | ecosystem: Environmental > Aquatic > Freshwater > Lake | place: USA: Lake Mendota... | reverse complement strand
TCCTGCATGAGATCTTCTAGGTGTGCCAATACAGCTATGTACTCTGATAGTTGGGTGGTTATGGCTACCAATCCACTGCTGCTCTGATAGTATTTCAAACCTGCTGATATCGTTCGATTGTATTCACCATAGTCTAAATCGAATACAAAAGCATCTACTAATAGACCAATATCTCTTTTACAGAGAGTATTATCGTAAGTAAAAGTCGAAGTAAACGGAGCAATGTTGTTTACTATATTGTAGTTGATCCAGGCTACGATTTCGTCTTGTAAAAAAGTTCTGTTCAATCTTATGAGATCGGCAGCAGCGTTGTATCCGCCTTTGTTGTCAATTTTTGGATATACGGGTTGGGTGATATCTTGTAGATAATGGTAACCAAATTCCTGACTAGCTATGCTTAACCCATCAAGAACTTTGTCTCTACGGAATTTATAAAACGCCCAAGGCGAACTAGAGGTTCCTGGACGTGGACGGAATATCACTCTGCGGAATTCATCCCCGACCACAGAGACGTTGGCAGGAACTTTCAGAGGATAGTTTTCGTAGTATTCGCCACTCTCAACTAACACTGAGATCTGTATGTTTCTAGCAATGTCGCCGTAGGTGATCGATTCACCTATTTGAAATGTTCCATATATAATATCCACATCAAAAATTTCGTTGCCACCGCTGTCTAGTGCGCCCGAATGTGCAACGATCTGTGCAAGGGCATCACTGGTCTTGCCTCTGATAAACAGACCTTCTCTGATATCTCTGCCTCGTATGGCTTGAGGTGTGGAAGTAGTAACATCACCGGTGAAGTCAGTGCGTTGCCCAGCGGTATAGATAAGGAATCGTGGAAGATCTACTTGAAAAGTTGGCAAACTGGTAAATCCAGTGCCTTTGTCTGTGATGGTTATACTAGTGATCACGCCGCCAGTGACCACTGCGGTACCAAATGCGCCAGTGCCACCGCCACCGGTTATTCTCACCGAAACCAAACTGTAGCCAGTGCCACCATTGGTGATACTTACAGATCCCACTTTGTAAGTGACATTAAACTGCGCCCCTACACCAATAGAGCCAATGCCTACAGGTGCAGCACTGCTGGATATCACTGTGGCTACATTACTGCTGCCAGGCAATGAGTTTTGATACACACCAGTAGATACAATTTTAAAAGTAACAATAGCCCCGGGAGTGGTCAGTGTAGACAGCACTTCGATAAAACACTTGCCACCGCCACTAGGCACAGTGCCACCTACTAGTTCTAGAATGTCACCAGTATAATAATTTGTGCCCACTGACGTCAGTGTCACAGTGTCTACACTCATGCGTATGGCTCCTACAAAGCCTGTGCCTGAGGTAGGAGATTCTTCAATGGCAGTCAACGAACATTCTGTGGCACCGTTATTGAACGTTAGAGTTTTTTCATATGGACCTATGATAGGTCTTGCTTCTAGAACCAGCTCTTCAGCACGTTTAAGTGCGGCTTCTAGTGTTCTATAAGCATAGGCCAACGCACGACCTTGCAGTGCTGGTGACACTCCAGGGCGATCGTCTTGGCCACTGAGTGCCACATAGAGATTCACACTGCTGCCAAATGCAGAACTGTCTACATATGATTTTGTAGCTGCAATTAATCCACCATATACTGTGTCGTCATCTGGTTCTGGTGAGCGTGACAATATCAGCGGACCACTCATTCTGCCGAACGATTCGTCAATATTACCCGTGGCAGGGTCTACAGCATTAACTCCTGCTCTGGCAATCTTAGAATCTGCATAATTTTTATTGACCAGTTCGTGTTTGAAAATAGGTGCAAGGGGACTGATTGTAGTACCAGCGTCAATTATACGGAATTGATTACCACCAGATCGCATAGAAAGATCACCGCCTAATTGGGGCGTGGAGTCTGCTACGATTTCAGCAAAGTCCGAGTTGATAGCGATTTGATTGGGGTTTGTGGTAAAATCTAAACTGATACCGTTACCTGCTATCAGCTGTTTAAAGGCCAGTCCCGATTCTGTGTTGTTGACCGTGACCACCGGGGTGTTTCCAGTAGTAGCATCATTCTGTCCCACATAGGTACTAGGAGCGTCTTCTAGCCCAGTGAATTTCAGTCGTTCTCCTAACCCCAACGAACTATACAGTTCTCTAAAGTTGTCATTGACTTTACGGAATGAATCTCTTATGCTGTCACCAGTGCCGTCATTGCCAACTGCACCAATATCAATGGTCTTTCTTGCCATGTTTAGAATCCTAGATTAAACTAATATTCTAATATTTAGCCCAAAGTTTTATAAGCCGGATGTAAATACTCGATGTTTCTAAAAACACAAACACAATTAAATCAATATGTTAGGGTCAGTAAGTGTGGGACAACACACAACTATACTAGAAAAAAGACCGTGGCGGTGCTGAGATGCGATGCCTGTGATTCGGTATTTGAAAGAGATCTCAAACACATGGACAAGAAACGACTCAGCAACAATTTCTTTCATTGTTGCGGGTCGTGTGATGCTAAGAGATTTGCTCAACGCACAGGAGTAGAGCAGAAGCAGATATGGAATATGCCAGCTAGTGTAGACTTACCTGTGTCTAAATTCTAAATGATTCGCCACAGCCACAGCGATCTCGTTCCTGTGGATTTTGAAAGTCAAACCCTTCGTTGAGTCCGTTGCGGACCCAATCCATTTCTACACCTTCAAGATATACCAAACTTTTAGGATCTACAAAAACATTTACTCCGTGACTGACAAAACTCATGTCCTCTACTGCAGGTTGATCAACGTACTCTATAACATATGCCAGACCACTGCAACCTGTGGTTTTTACGCCAAGTCGGATTCCTAGACCGTTGCCTCTGCGCTCTAGATTCTGTTTGACTTTAGATGCAGCAAGTTCAGTTAATGAGATCATGTTTTTGTTTGTAGTCTGCTACGGCCGCTTGAATCGCGTCTTCAGCAAGAATTGAGCAATGTATTTTAACTGGGGGGAGTGCAAGATGTTCGGCGATCTCAGAATTCTTAATAGATCCTGCTTCTGCCAACGTCTTACCTTTGACCCACTCCGTAATGAGTGATGAACTTGCGATTGCTGAACCGCAGCCGTATGTTTTGAATTTCGCGTCCGTGATAATGCCTTCATTGTTTACCTTTATCTGTAGTTTCATTACATCACCACAGGCAGGTGCACCTACCATGCCAGTGCCGATGTCAACATCATTTTTGTCAAAACTACCAACATTTCGTGGATTTTCATAATGATCAATTACTTTGTCCGAGTACGCCATTTATTACCCTCCAATCAATTATTTTCCATACGTTAGATAGATAGCTTTTTTTATCTGCCTGATAGTCCAATGCCCATGCATGTTCCCACCAATCTATCAATAATACAATATCGTTCTTGATTTCGTGATTAACAATAGTTTTGATTTCACCGTTCCTGGACAAGTACACCCATCCGCTGCCCTGTATCTTCATGGCGGCCCGTTCAACTTCATTTTTGAATAGATCAAAAGTTTTGAAATGGTTTTCTATAAACTGCAAAGCAGCATCATACGGCCTGTTAGATCCCTCGGGCGATTTCAATTGTCCGAAATAGATATTATGTAGGAAAGCGCCAGCTTCGTTGAAATCGTCATCGCCTTCGCCCTTGTTATAACGATCAACGTAGGCCTTGTACAGTGTTCCGTAGTGATAATCTAAAGTAGCTTTGCTTTTTACTGGCGCTAGGTCATTGCGATCGTAGGGCAGAGTCAGCTGGATCAGTTTGTCTTTTTTGCCTTCAACTATGAATTTTTGTATAAAATTATATGCCATGCTTGTATTTACCGTATAAATAACCTACAAGGAGATTTACACATGGAAATTTTTATTTTTATAGCAATTATCGTGGGCGCAGCCCTATTGTGGAATGGTTATGTGAGAACCAAAAAAGCAGAGACTGATGACGCCATTGATAAATGGATACCCGGTGGCCCTGGCAAAAATCCAGAGCAACATCCCTTGGCAAAATTCAATACTGGTGCTGATGAGCCTTGGCCGTTTGGTGAAAAACTTCCGGAAGGTAAAATCCATGTCAAAGTTGCTGACGTTGCACCAACTGCACCTGTACCTAATGTATCTGATATTACTGCCGAAAACAAAGCAGCGGCTGTGGCTAAGATTAAGAAAGCACCAGCTAAGAAAGAACCAGCTAAGAAAGCAGCAGCAAAGACTCCTCGCAAGCCAAAGACTTCTTAATAGATTTGTCTTGTTCGTATAGGGCAAATGAGGCCAAGTTCTTGGCCTTGCTTTCACACATGATATCAAATTGGTCTCTAAAAGGCAAAGCCCACTCATTTACGGCTGTGTTCCAATAGAATTCACTGTGTGCCCGCAGCTTGGCTTTTTTGTAGCCCTGCTCTAAGAGGGTCGAAAGATCGGGGCGGAGGTGTCCGGGATGCTCAATAAGGCAGTCTTCCCGTGATACACTATAATGTATGACAGGGCGCACACCACGCCAACTATCAATAATCCCTTTAACACGATTATCAGTAGGTTCAATATATTCTCCAGTTTTAATCCAATGATGATGAATGTCTAAGACCAAAGCACAATCTTTGACTAATTCAAGACTGTGTTCTATGCCCCAGGTCATTTCATCGTTTTCTATAGTAAGACAGTTTCTAGCTTCGGGAGTCATCCGTGCCAAAGCACTGCGGATACCGGGTGGGCCTTGTCGGCCAGCGATATGCACATTGATTTTAAAGTCTTGAAACGTTTTACCATACCCCATCCAACGAGCCATGTCCACATGATATTCAAACTCCTCTATGCTACGATCAACAATATCGGGATTATCAGATGCCAGCACAGTAAACTGGCCAGGGTGAAAACTGAGACGAACATTACGATCTCTAGCAATACGCCCCACCTCAGCAAAATGCTGTTGGGCATATGCAACCACATGGCTTTGACGCCAAAACCAGCTGTAATTACGCTCAGTATAAACAGGCAGCACATCACTGCCAATACGGACCATGCGAAGTTCATCATCTAATGTACCTACTCTTTCTACAAGTTTGCGAACTGATTCAATGTTTCTTACCATGAGATCCCATAATCTCTGCTCTGCTACATCAGCAGTCTGGCGTTTGAGCCAAGCCACTGTAGTTGACCCTGTATTGAGTTCACGGTCTCGAGCGTTGATTTTCATGCCGTCGACTTCGGAAGGATCATTGATCCATTTGCAGGCAAAGCCTATGCGTTTAATCATTTACAGTATCCTGTTTTAAATAACTCATTACTCGTTGCTGGTCGTCTCTGATATACATCATTGATAGATTCATCATTTGATAAGCATGATCTAGGTCGGCCGGTATAACCAAAGTACGACCTTCATATAGGTCTTGCAATTTTTTACGGCATTCGTCATAAGAGTATGGAATAAGCATACTACTATTATAACACCGTTACCGCCAGTTGTCAACTACAAACTTGTCCTGAACATCCTGAGGATTTGGTTCACCGTGAAAAACAGCTATACTACAGTCTGGAGGAGGTCGTATATCGTCTCGAACTGTTTTGAACTGTCTTCTTGATTGAGCTACTACTAGTTCTTCCCTGCTGCGTATTTCCCATTTATAACTCATTACCCATTCTCGAGGCCAAAATTTCATTCGATCTTTGCAAAGTTTCCATATCCAATCTTGATCACCCTGCAGGCGCTGAGCCTCTGATGGTTTCTGTTTGAACTGATCGTAGATATGACCCTGTGTGCCGTGTGTCCATGCCAACACTGAACTGTTGAGATAGTTCCAACTGGGGAAAAATTTTCTGTTGAAATCATGAATACCTATGAAGCTGGTAGTATGATATCTAGTAAGTTTGTCCATATTGGCATGTATAACCACATCGAGATCAAGATACAATATTCTACCCCTGATAGGCAAGGCAGAATCAAACATGTGAACCTTGTGCCACCATCCTCTGGCATAGTTGGCATTGGGTTGATATATTTTACGTACTCCGGGGATGTCATGTTGATCATCAGTGAGACAGGCAAATTCATAGGGTACGGTGAGGTGTCTTGCAACCATGTTGCGCAAACGTTCTACATATTCACGACCGTATTTGTTGCCAAATCTTACACACAGCACAGTGATCGGATCGTTAAGATCTGAAGACACTACTAGATCTGGGTATTCACCACGTGCTGCCATTTTGGCAGCTCTTTTTTCAGCCTTAGCTTGTTGACGTTGTTCTTTTGACAATTCCATCTATGGCTACCAAGTCTGTTAACAATGATTTAAGTTCTGACAGTTCGATCATATTCGGACCATCACTGGGTGCTGCGTCCGGATCTTCGTGTGTTTCTATGAATACTCCTGCAACACATCCTGTGGCTACAGCAGCCCTCGCCAGGTATGGGACCATGGACCTATCGCCTCCTGACTTCGACCCCAATCCGCCAGGTTGTTGAACACTATGCGTGGCATCAAAGACCACTGGATATCCGGTGCTTGCCATAATGGGTAGACTGCGCATATCCACAACGAGATTATTATATCCATGAGTGTATCCTCTTTCGCATAACATGATGCGTTCATTGCCAGTTGAGGCGATCTTCGCTGCAACATTTTTCATATCGTGGGGAGCAAGGAACTGTCCCTTTTTGACATTGATAGCACAGCCAGTAGCACCTGCGGCTAACAATAGATCAGTCTGCCTGCACAAGAAAGCAGGTATCTGTATGATATCAATGCCAGCTGTAGCACACAGTTCTGCCTGATAACTTTCATGAATGTCAGTTAAAACTGGCACTCCGAACGTGTGTTTGATTGAGTTCAATATAGCCAATCCTTGGTCTATACCCACACCTCTCTGGGTGCCGAGGCTGCTGCGATTAGCCTTGTCGAAACTGCTTTTGTAAACAAAATCAATACCAAGTTCATCACAGATTTCTTTGATAGCACCTGCAGTGAACTCGGCATGGTCTTGACTTTGAATTTGGCAAGGACCAGCTATAAGGAACAACTTATTGTAGTTGCTGGCTTGAATACGATTGATATTAAATGTACGCATATTATTATTTATGCGTTAACTATTACCCTTCGTAGGTAGCCGAGTTACCAGCATGTTCAAACACTTCCACTGAACGAAGTTTAACACCAGCACCGACAGTATATCTAGCATCATGGAGTTCACCATTAGGACAATAGTAGGTATTGCCATTTTTAAAGATATGTAGTATAGTGGCCATTTCTTTATAAGCAAGTTCAGCAAATTTTTCACAGCCCACACCTTCGACAATACGAATGTCGCAGACACCGCCTTCAGCTTGTTTCCCTAACTTAGCCATGTTTTCAAACATTTCCCTGTGGGGATCATCTTCAGCAATGACCAATGTGTGATCGAACTGCCATTCTGACCATTCTTTAAATGCTTTGAGTCCGCCAAAGTCCATGACCCAATTACGGTCGTCCAGTGTTTCTGATTCAAAGATTAATTTGATACCGATCGAGTATCCGTGTAGTAGTGAGCAATGACTATGGGTTGAACGCCATTGTCGAAAACAGCATGACAGACCTCTGTCGTTGCCGTAAGTTTTTGTTGAAAGATATTTTGCCATCTCTAGTCTCCTTTATATAGGTAGCAAGTTTGATGACTGCAGAGTGTTTAGAGAGGGATGATGCCATGGAGTCCTCTTTGTGTGTGTATTGTAATAGTGTATTACATTTCTATTTATAATGCAACAAATTCCACATTATTTTTCTGCCATTCTGTAGGCATGCGCCAGTCTGGTCTGTTGCGTATAACAAATTTTGTATTGGGATAGTACATGAATACTGCGGCAATCTGATAGATCCAATAACTGGGATCCACTGCCTGTGCACCTGTTCGTGCATAATTCGCAGTGTCTTTGTAGATGTTGTTTACTGTGTGATCAATCGGATATAGATCAAACCCAATCAGTGTGACTTCTTTGTGTCCTAACACAGCCGCCACTAACACAGCATAAGCACCACTGCCCCAATGTTCGGCTTGATTGACTTTGGTTTCGCCTCGGGTAGGCACTTCAGGAAGCAGATGAACGTTTTTGTTTTTTCTTATTTTTCTGAAGTAGTGATGCCAATGATCACGAACATATATTTCTGTGTCTTTGGTATTGGGATTGTTCACAGCTTCTTCAGCCATTCTACGATCACAACAGATCAAATGATTGACCGATAAGTCTCGATGTATAGCGTTGCATCCTATTAGAGTATGAGAAGAGTACGCACTGATATCAATGTGGCGCCTGCTCTCGCCATTGCCGATCACCAACGCTGGAAGCATTATTCAATTCTTCCGAATCCGCTCCATTGGCCGGGATTGCCCGCTCGGGTACAGACCCATCCCACAAATCTACCAGGGTTTGGACTGGTATTCCACACCACATCGCCTTCATTGAATGCTCCACTGGTCGGAGCAGCATCGCCACTGAGATGTAGTTTATCGTTGAATTTCAGTGCACCGTTAACGTGCAGACTGCATCTTGGATCGGGATTGTTAACATTTACACCCAGTCTCCCTATGATAGTGACTCGTGTATCGCCTGTGGCAGGATTTCCTATAACAACATTGCCGCCGGCCTGTATGGTTATTCTTGCAGTATTGTCAGTGACCAATTCTAGATCTGCGGAATTATATGTGCCTATCACAGCAGTATTAGGCAGTGACGATCCTAATATCAGTTCTATGTTTTGATCAACTATGCTGACCGCAGCTTTGGGCTGATCAGTGCCTAGGCCCAGTCTGTTGGTGTTGGCATCATAGACCAAGTATTGATTTACACTAAGCCCGCCGTCAACTACCAAGCCTTTGAGATGACCAACTTCTCGAAGATTACTTTTAGTGATAGTGGGTCCTAGTTCTCGTTCATCTAATACCTTGATGTTGTTGATTGACACACTGCGACCTTTAGCTAGATCTATGTTTTCACTGATGAAAAACCTGTCTGGCTTCGATGCGAATATCAGCTGTTTGGTATTGCCCAGTCCTGACCATAGAATACCTTTGCCATCTATGTCACCCTTGATAACAATAAACGGTACCTCGGCCGTGTTTATTTCTTGCCCTGATTCTAACACAGCTCTCAAGCTGGCCAGCAGTGTTTCGATATGTTGTTGATCAGCCATGTTTATGAATTTCCAATTTTACCAAATGGTTCCCAGATACCAGGGCTACCAGCTTGAACACAGACCCAACCTACGTAATGATTGATTCTTGGATCCGAGTTCCATACGATGTCGCCTGAATTGAAACTGCCTGCTGTAGGATAGGTACCGCTGACTGTTTGTAGCCTATTATTAAATTTCACAGCACCGTTGACATGTAAATCAACTTCGGGATCAGGAGTAGAAACACGCACAGATAGTTTGCCATGCACACTGATCTGTACAGGCGCCAATTTAGGATTACCTAATAGAATGTTGCCGCTGCTGGTCACAGAGATTCTTGCAGTGCCGTCTGTGACAATATCAAAATTATTGCTGGCATGTGTGCCTATATAGCCACGCACAGCATCTTTGGTACCGATTATTATTTCAACTCCGTCGTCTAGAATACTGAGAGCAGCGTTGGGATTTTCAGTTCCTAGTCCTAATCTACTGGTATTAGCATCAAATATCATGAATTGTCCCACTGACAATCCGCCATCAACTATAAGTCCTTTGAGATGTCCAACTTCTCGCAGACTGCTTTTGACAACTGTAGGTCCTAGTTCTTTTTCATCTATGAGTTTGATGTTATTGACAGTGATGGTTTTTCCACTGGCTAGATCGATATTCTCTGATACAAAAAATCTATCTGGGTTAGAGTTGAACACTAACTGTTTGGTATACCCTTTACCTGCCCACAATAATCCTTTGCCGTCTAATGTGTCACCTGAAAATGTAATAGGAATGTCTTTTTCAAATTTGATGTCAGCACGTATCTCATCAACTTCTAGGATCTTGGTTTTGAGGATGCCTTGTACTGTGAGATTGTCGATGTTTTCCACAAACAGATTCTTAACAGTTACTCCGTCGTTGTTTACAGTCAACTGCGTTTTTACCGCAGTGTCTGTGATACCAGTACTGGAGAAGTTTTGTATTTTGCCACCTGAAATATGATCACCTGAGAGTGATCTCAGAGGTAACTGTCTTGCTATTTCTTTGAAATCGGGAGCTGCTCGTTGTGCGATACCGTTGATTTCATCGCTGAGAGCGGCTAGAATATTGTTTATATTGCTCATAGTATTATATTTATCCAGCCATAAAAAAACGGGCTTAGGCCCGTTTTTTAGGTTTACAATACTATTGTACTTTTAATAATACAGTATCTTCGTTGATACGACCGTTGAGTTTGATATCCACGGCTTTGATATCATCTAAGAACTTTCGTAACACCACTTTTCCTGCAGATTTCAACTCTTTGAGCTGTTCTTCGGGCTTGCGCAGAGTTTTTTGCATACTAGTGTTCTCGTTAAATCCAGTAATTGTAGTGCCCTTGATATTGAGTTCACTGAACTCTGTGGTCACATACTTGCCCAATTTTCTGGTTTTCACGTTAAACACCCACAGTTCTTTAGCACCAATGATGTCCTCGGGATTGATAGACACGATCTTTAATTTGTCATCTTGTTTGAGATACTTCATTTTGGCAACAATTTTAGACTTGTCGGTGGGCTTTTTAGCACGTGGCTTTTTATTGACCTTGGCTTCTTGTGCCAGCATATCACAGGCTGTCAATATCTCGTTGTAGAACAAGGTGATCTTTTTCAAGTTAGCTTTGCTCAGGTGAGCATAGGCTTCTTTGAGTTGTTCATCTTTTGTGGTCGCCGCTTCTACCAGCTCATGATAATTGCGGCTGTACAACTCTTTGATAATGCGAGCATGAGCGGCTTTGACTTGACGACCACGTAGTAGGTTCAATAACTTGAATGCTTTTGGATCAAATGTTTCTGGATCAGTTTGAAAACTTTCAATGGCATCTTCGATTTCCACAGTCATTTTCATTGCTGCTTCTTTCACACGTTCTTGGATCGTAGGCTGAGCAGTGATTTTGACTTCTGTAACAGGGTCTTCGGACTCGACCTCGTCATTCTTGCCTTCTTCTATAACTGCTTTAATGGCCTTGTTTAACCATTCCGCAGTGTTACGTCCTTCATTGAAGTCTGCTCTTACCGCAGGCATACCTCTAAGTAAATTAGCAGCAATAGAACCCATGGTCGTACCACATCGATTGTCTTTGGTATCTTTGAATGCTTTGATTTGATCTTTAGTATAACCGTTACCGCTCATCCAGTTAATGACTTTTGGCTTGAGTTCCTTGCCGCTGGATTCCAAACGATACCATTCCATGGATGTACGAAAATGTTTCATGAATTGATCAGCAGTCATGGTCTCATGTCCATCCCATTTAGGACTTAGATCTCGACCTTTGTTTTGACGAATAGCTATGCTGGCTTTTTTCAGTTTGGTTGCCACGGTATCACTCCTTGTTGTTTAACAATACTAATATTATAGCACCAAAATAAGGGTTTGTCAACCATGATTGAATCGCTTGATTTCATGTAGGTCACCGCTTTCATCCTCTTGATATACAATGGCTTCGAACACTCCCAATCCTAAGTTAGCTTCTGCTATTTCAAATGCTTGTTTTCTACTGCTGGTGGTTTCCACAAGTTCTTCGTGACCAGCTTCGTCCACTGCCCAAACTTCGTACAGTTCAAAGTTCATGATACTAACACAATCTCCTAATCAAATTTTTTCCAATCTCCGTCGGACCCTACTGCCCAACCAAGACGTTGGAGATCATTCCGGATCTCGTCGGTTATACAACCTTCTGGCACATACTTAGTACGGGCTTGCCATTCTTCATATGTTTCACTGTCCTTATCATATCCACTAAGCCCGCCCATACCGCTACAGTACCAATCTATGTAGTCGCCCTTCTGTTGCATATCTGCAATGATGCCGCCAGCATAGCGCCAAGAGGCAGACCAAAAGTCTTTGTCTGGATCTTGCCTGAGAATTGGGACGACTTCCATTTTGATAAAGTCATTATTGCACATTGCCGCATATAAGTTTTGAGCATATGCATCGTCGGCACGAACTTTCTCTAGGATCCAATCATTGGTTAGGAGATCGTATTCCATATTGTTGACATGGCTAGCGGGATCGTCAAATTTGTGATCGTGTTCGTGAAGTATCTTTTCAAAATAATCAAGATAAGCTTCGCTGGGAGTTTCACCTTTCTCGGCTAGACGCTGTTCATAACCTGTCTTTTGAAAGGTATGACGCTCAGGGCTTTTGGAAATTTTTGACATCTTGTATTGCTGATTTAAGAGTTTCTGCGTAGTTGAGAGCCTGTTGTTCAGTCATGGCAACAGTGGATTCTGTTTTAATATAACCTTTGGTCCAAACTGTCCAGGTAAGTTTTAATCTTGTAACTAATCCATTCACAACATCTTTCACAGTCCAGTCTAATTCTTGTAGGTACGGATTGTCAATATCATAACGCTTCTTAACAGATTCCGACCAATAATCAGTCTTAACAGTAATGTAAGTATTTACACTAACATCTATATCGGTGGCTTCAACTTCAAAATTGATGTCGTGATCAGATTGTCCACAACTGCAAACAACTTTGTAGAATTTAGAATGACCGAACTCGCTGGTCTTCATAATACCTTGGGCAGGAGTCTGCGGTTTAAGTTCCGTCGAAGCTTTTGACGTCATTTCTTCTTTCATATATATTTTTTACTATGCGTTGATAGTCTTCTTCTGGTAACACAGTTCTATACATACTGAGAGCCTGTGCAATCATAGTACCTGCTATTTCGATATCTTTATATTCTTCTAGCATAATTCCGGTGAACT
>Ga0164292_10003469_pt1 | contig 12880 bp, 9 predicted proteins | sample GEODES117metaG_FD_111486 | JGI IMG/M metagenome (GOLD analysis project Ga0164292, IMG submission 111486) | Eutrophic lake water microbial communities from Lake Mendota, Wisconsin, USA - GEODES117 metaG | ecosystem: Environmental > Aquatic > Freshwater > Lake | place: USA: Lake Mendota, Wisconsin... | reverse complement strand
CGAGTTCTTTTTCCATCATGACGTGATCACGCTTTTGCATAAGCTTACGTAAGTAGTTCACGGTCTCTTCTAACCAGGGGTTATCAAGCGCCCTCTCTTGCAGTTGATCGATCATGCGCTCTACTGCTTGCCAGTTACGATCTTTGACATAGATTCGTGCTTTGCGTTGTAACTCGGCTGACTCTATTTCTCTAAAGCGGCGGGCAAGCAGTTCATTCTCGGGGGTCGCACGATACTCAGGCATCTCCACCACAGGCAGTTTAGGCAGACTTACTGAAAACTCACACTCCATCCCATCGGTGTTCTTGGCGGCGATATCGATACGTAAGACTGTATCGGTGGTTTGCATCTGGATGACTCGGTTCATATCGAGTGAGATTGCCATCCATACTTCTGAGTTAGCAGCAATGGAGGGCATGGTCCACTCCCGTTGTCCGGTCTTGGCGTAATCATTACGTACCTGTATCTCTTGGTTTGCAAATGACAGTGGGCTTGATAGGCTAACGCGTACTTGTTTCCAGACCACCGCGCTTAAGTAACTCATCTCAGCATCAAAGGACTCCGCAAGATCTTCTACGCGTTCTCCATACCAGGCATTACCCTCTCCGGCTTTGGCCATGGCTGTTAGAAGTTCTTCATTAAAGTCCACCCCAAAGCCTACGGTGGTGGTGGTCACGCCTCGGCGGGCATATTCTTTTACCTGATCGCAGATGGGATCGATGTCAATGAGTCCACGATTGGCTTGTCCATCGGTGAGTAAGATAACCCGCTTGAGATAGTTCTCTAGGTGGTAATCCGTGCGACGTGGGATTCCCTCTAGATCATTTGCAACTAATGAATTTGCCCCAGCTAGCCAACCGTCATGCAAGGCGGTTGCGCCACCCGTTTGCACTTCAGCCAAGAGGTTCTCCAGTAATGGCCGTGCCTCACGGACTCTACCAAGACCCATCAAGGGGATCATGTTGTCGTCATAGAGGATCACCGAGAACAGGTCGTCTTCATGCAGTCGATTAACTAGGTCAATCGCACAACGCTTGGCTTCTACTAGCTTACCTCTGCCCATCGAGCCTGAGCGGTCAATGACCAAGGATATTGCTAGGGGAGTTCGGTGGCGGATCTCAGATTCAGGTACGGGGGCTCTCAGGCGCAGGAGGATGTCAAGGGTCTTGCCAGTATGGGCGGCAAGGACGGGTTTACGGGTATCTAAAAGTACTTCTAGGGCTTGGTTGTTGATCATCAAGGTCTCCTCTGTTGGGTGGATAGTTCACATTACAGAAGGAGGGGCTCATGGGGTGAGCCTACAAACTAAATAAGTTTAGTTTGTTGTGTGTAGGGCTTCTTATTAATCAAGTTTTCCATTATGAATGGGGTTTTGTGAACAACCCTACAACTAGAAAAAATATGTCTACCATCGTCAAGAATAATCAAAACCTCAATATCGGCATCAGAAACAAGATAATTGAGTATATTTAGATAGAGATCACGGATCAAAAGTGGATCGTCAAAAACTGCTGAAATACAGATCTCGAACTGCTTGTTTGAAGGCTCAATTATGAGTCCAGTAAATTTAGAAGAGCTGAAATGGCAACCCGGAATAATGGAAAAGTTTTGAAGTTGCAGCCATTCATCTTTTGGAATCTTAAGATTTGATTTACGGCGTTTGTACTGAATCCCCAAACAGTCATGAACTGGCCAAGGCTTCCCCAGAGAGTCGAACAAAACCTTTCCGCCATTGCTGGCTTGAAAAAAGTACACTCTTTGATTGCAGCACTTACATTTGTAGTTAGGTTGAGTGATTGAACTTTTTTTATCGCTATGTGCCGATGCAAAACTACGTAAGCTTATTAACTCTCCCTGCGGATAACTGATGGAATAACTCAATACTCCAGGGTGACCCCATCCACAGCGGCAATACTTTCGGTGATTATGAGCGTTACACACGGGCTGCCCCTCTACTTAACAAAGCGACAATATGTCGTTTTGTTCAAATTTTAATTTTTTTCAGCCCTAAATAAGCTAAATTAAGATGAATCTTTTTAAAGTAAATTATTGAACTGCTAACTTTTTATTTTATTTTAACTATATGATTTAATTAGAAAATTTTAATACGTCAGCAATAAAAAACTTAAAAAATAGCTCACTGGATGAGTTCTCCAGTTGTTATACTTGACTGGAGAATTCATCCAGGAAAGACATGAAACAAGTAGATCTAAAGCTAGAGAGAGATAAGCCTCAGTTTTCGGGGCACGAAACATTTCCCCTTCGTCAGCTGTGGCTCAAAAAAGCTTACTCTAAAGTTGAAGAAAGTCAAAAAATTAGCCCAAAAAATACCAAGGGGCTCTTTTCAAATGATGATGCCATTGTTAAGTTTGGCGTTGGAAAAAATATGGTGTCCGCTATACGACATTGGGCGCTTGCATGCGACATCATTAATGATAATGATAATGATGAGTTTGGTTATTCCACAACGACACTCGGGGATAAGATTTATGGCGATAAGGGTTTGGACCCCTATCAAGAACATCCATCAACAGCGTGGCTGATACATTGGAAACTTGCGGGAGAAGGTAGGAGATCAACAACTTGGAAGTGGTTGTTTAATTACGTCATTGAACAAAGCCTTGATACAGAGAATCTAATAATTAATCTAAAAAACTATGCAAAAGAAAATAACTACAAGGTATCACCAATATCATTAAAAAGAGACATTGAGTGCTGTCTTCGGAGTTATGTGCCTAGATCGACAGAAGATTCACCTGAGGAAATTTCAGATTCTGTTCTTGGGGAGCTTTCTCTTCTTAGCCAAACCAGTCGTGGGCATTTTGAATTTTCAAGAGGCAATAAAAAATCTCTCAAAGATGGATTATTTGCATATGCATTGACCAGGTTCTGGGTATTACATTCACCACAGTCGGCGACCCTTTCATTTGAATCAATTGCGCATGAATATGGATCTCCGGGGCGGGTTTTTAAGCTTGACGAAGCGACCATACTCGATCGTGTTCAAGGATTAAATGACGTAACCAAGGGAAAACTTAATTGGTCTGATACTGCAGGCATGAAACAGGTAAGTCGAAAGATAGACCTAACAGAAAAGGATGAATTTAATTTTTTAGTAAGCGCTTATGCCTAAGATACTCAAGCAAAAATTTCTCAATGAAACAGTTATGGTTTCACGTCAGTTTCTTAGATCCGTAAATTTAGAGGCAGATCTAGGTCGATTAGACGCTCTTCAAGGTTATGTATGCCAGGAAACGGCGAGAAGCTTATTGGGAAACATGGCCCATCATATTGCTAAAACTAGTCAGCGCGCTTTTACCTGGACCGGGCCTTATGGTGGAGGAAAGTCATCATTAGCTTTAGTTTTAGGCTCACTAGTATCCCCAACAAAATCTTTAAGAGATGGTGCCAAAAAAATACTTGGATTAAGTGCCGATACAGAAAATAATCAGGCTTGGCAATGCTCAAAAGATGGATGGTTAGTTATTCCAGTTGTTGGTAGGCGTCAAAGCGTTATTGAGTCAATCTCAACAGCGCTTGATAAAACCCTTGGAAAATCGTCAAAAAGGGTAACAAACTCAAGCATTATTTTGAGATTAATTGAGGAGGCTGAAAGACGAAAGAAAGATGGAGTTCTTCTTATTATCGATGAGCTTGGAAAGTTTCTAGAATCTGCCGCACAAAGTGGTGATGACATTTACTTTTATCAAGAATTAGCCGAAGCCGCTAGCCGCTGTAAAGGCAAGCTAGTTATTGTAGGAATTCTCCACCAGTCATTTGAGCAATACGCCGTAAAACTCGGTAGAGATGCTCGCGATGAATGGGCAAAAATTCAAGGTCGCTATATTGATATACCTTTAGTTGCCGGCTCTGATGAAGTTATTGAGCTTGTCGGTAAAGCATTGATAAAAAAAGATCCGCCTTTATTAAAAGTTTCCAAAAACTTTACATCTATTGTTGCCGATAGCATCATTAAACGTCGGCCAAATTCACCCTCTAATCTTGGTGATGCTTTACTAAATTGCTGGCCATTACATCCTGTGACTGCAGCTTTACTGGGCCCCATTTCAAGAAAAAAGTTTAGCCAAAATGAAAGGAGTATTTTTGGATTCCTTGCCTCAGCAGAGCCTCTTGGATTTACCGCTTTTCTTCACTCCTCGTATAGCCACGAACTATCAATCTATGGGCCTGCGCGCTACTGGGATTACTTAAAAGTTAATCTCGAGCAAGCTATTTTGGCGTCTAATGACAGCCATCGCTGGGCCGCATCAACAGACGCAATCGAGAGAACTGAGGCCCGAGAAGGCTGTACTGAGACTCACGTCAAACTCGTAAAAATAATTGCCCTCGTTGACCTATTTAAGTCAGGATCAGGCCTAAATGCCGAAGATCAAATTTTGGAAATTTCTGTTGAGAATACTGACCCGGAAGAAGTAACAAGATGTCTTCAAGATCTTGCAAGATGGTCCATCATCGTGTTTAGAAAACATTTAAATGCCTGGGCAATTTATTCTGGGAGTGACTTTGATATTGACGCAACGGTAAATGAAGCCCGAAATGAAATTGGTTATATCGATGTAAAACAACTAGTAGAGCTTTCGGAGCTAAACCCAATAGTAGCGAAGAGTGAATATCACTCAAAAGGCACTCTAAGATGGTTCACGCGGACTCTGATTCAGGCCAATTTAGCTGAAGATTACATTAGTAAACTTTTACCTAGAACGGGTCCAGCGGGTGAATTTATATTAATTGCGCCTAATAAAGACCTCAATCAAAAACAAAATCGAAGTCTTATTCAAAAACTATCTCTTATACCCTCTCTACTTCCAGTTGTAATTGGGTATGCTGAAAACTCAGAAAAAATTTATGAGCTTGGTATGGAGCTTTCTGCTCTTGAGCGTGTTCAAAAAACTTATAGGGAGCTTGAATCAGATGCGGTTGCTCGAAAAGAACTTATTGGAAGAGTTTCGGTAATTAAGGCTGAACTTGCTGATGAACTAAAAAATTCATTTGAATCTTCAACTTGGTATCAATCGGGGAAGTTAATTGATAGGTCTACTCGGGAAACCCTCTCTGCGATTGCAACAAAATTGGCATCCGAGCAATACCCTAAAACACCAATCATTTTTAATGAACTAGTTAACCGGGATTCAATTTCTGGTAACGCAACGCGGGCTCGGAAGGAATTAATGTATCAAATGCTAAAGAGAGCTGGCGAAAAAGATCTTGGTTTTGAGGGTTACCCAGCTAGCGCAGGACTTTTTTATACGATTATTGCTGAAAATGGTTTGTATCAAAATATTAAAGGAAGCTATATTTTTACCGTTTCAGACAGAGATCATTTTTTTGGTAAATCATTGGCCCCCCTATGGGAAGAGGCGGATAAACTTCTTAAAAATTCTCAAGAGATAATTACTTTAAATACCCTCTATGAGGTGTGGCAAGCGCCCCCAATTGGCTGTAGAAAAGGTCTTTTGCCAATATTTGCCCTTACATATTTTTTAGCAAATCGGCATGAAATTGGGCTGTATATTGAAAATACCTTTATTCCTGATTTAACCGAGGCCTACCTAGACGAATGGATGCAGGATACAAAGCGTGTTGCATTTAGGCATACAAAGATTGGCGCCAAACGCGAAGACTTTCTCATCTCCTTAAGCTCTGCGCTTGCTAGAAAGCTAGGTAAACCAGTCACCGCCAATCCCCTGGAATCAGCCAGAGGATTGGTAAATTTAATTGCTACCCTTCCCGGCTGGACAAGACGTACAACTAGCGTTTCTAAAGAGGCGCAAGAGTTAAGGCATATTATTCTCAAAGCTAGTGACCCATATAAAGTTCTGTTTAGTGATTTACCAATTATTTTAAAAGTTAAGAATGATGATGATTTAGTCAACAAGATATCTAAATTGACTGAAGAACTCCAAGATGCCTATCCAAAGATGTTAGAGAAGTTTGCGGGTGTCCTTCATTCATCCCTGGACCACAATGGTAGTTTTGAAATACTTAGAAAGCGTGCACTATCAATCAAAGGTACGTCAGGAGATTTTGGAATTGATGGTTTTATTGCACATCTCACAGAATATAAAGGTAATAAAACTGACCTAGAAAGCCTTTTATCGACAGTAATAAGTAAAAAACCGGGCGACTGGGTAGACCGTGATCAAGAAGCAGCAATAAATCAGTTAGCAGAAGTTTGCTCCACATTTAGAAAAGTTGAAGCAAAACTAACACTACGTGGCAAAGCTGCTTCAAGAAAAGCTTTTTCATTTATTTATTCAGATCCTAGAGACTCATCAATCTCTAAGGAATTTGATATAGCCACTGACCGAGTCCCCGAACTTAAAAAGCTTTCTGCAGGTATTTTGAGTGATTTGAAAAAACAAGGTTTAAATGAAGACGAAATATTGGCGGTTTTCGCAGAAGCCTGTACTGAAGTAGGCATTAAGGAATAACCATGGAAAAGCATGTTTTAGGAATATCGGGCGGCAAAGATAGCGCAGCGCTAGCGGTATATATGAGAAATCATTATCCCGAACTGGATATTGAGTATTTCTTTACAGATACTGGTGAAGAATTACCCGAGGTTTATGAATTTTTAACTAAACTTGAAGGTGCTCTTGGAAAGCCAATTACACGACTTGATCCTCACAGAAATTTTGAGTTCTGGTTGAGAGAATTTAACCAATTTCTCCCCTCGCCACAAACTCGATGGTGTACTATCAAAATGAAATTGGAGCCTTTTAGAAATTGGGTTAACCAGTGGCTAAAAGCTGGACATACTGTTTATAGCTATGTTGCCATTCGTGCAGATGAAGATTATCGAGAGGGCTACACATCAAACCATCAGAATCTAAAAATTAAATTACCCTTCAGAGAAGATGGTATCGATAAAGAAGGGGTATTTGATATATTGGATGCATCGGGGCTCGGTCTTCCTAAGTACTACGAATGGAGATCTAGAAGTGGCTGTACCTTTTGCTTCTTCCAACAAAAAATTGAGTGGGTAAGACTCAAAGAACATCACCCAGAAGCTTTTGAGAATGCAAAAAAATTAGAAAAAGTTGCTAAAGATAATAATTCTCCATTCACTTGGTCACAGGGTGAATCACTGGAAATGCTTGAAAAGGATGAAAGAGTTGCTCAAATTAAGGAAGACTATACAAAAAGATTGGCGCGAACCCAAGCTAAAAAAGAGAAGTTTTCAAATCCCCTTAGAGCAAATTTAGTGGATATTGATGATTTATATGACTGCGACGAAGGAAACAACTCATGTAATATATGCCATAAGTAAACTTTATTATGGCTAAATATGCGTGCTTCTGTTTGTCAGCTAAGGGACTTATATACAACCTTTAATAAGGCTTATGTAATCCCCTCATATCAGAGACCATTTGCCTGGTCAAAAGAAAAAGCGGTTGAGTTACTTGAAACAATATTCTCGGATTCAAACGATGAAGAAATTAGTATCACCTCTTTAGGAACGCTTCTTTTCCATCCTCTTGAATTACAGCGAATTAACCCTTATGGAAACAACCTACCCACCAGCAATGCAGTAAACACTATTTGGGAAGTTATAGATGGTCAGCAGAGGCTAACCACCCTAGCTCTGATCGGTAAATGTCTTAATGATAGATTACGCACCCTACAAGATAATGGGCTTGTTTATCAACCGAATACAGATCTACAGCAACTCTACTGCACCTACAGAAGGGTTAATGGAAGGCCTATGCCTCTAATTATTAGGGATGGTGATAATTTCGACACAGGATTTAACTCTGAAATCTCTAGATTTTTGGACCACTTCAATAACCCAAACCAATCGGGGCCAATAATTGGAAGCAATCTCAGACTTGTTTATGATGCTATATACAATTGGGTGTGGGAAAATTTAGATGGCACAAATTTCCAAAGATTTTGTGACCATTTCTTAGATCGGTGCTCTTTTATTCAAGTAGAAGCTAGCGAAGAGAACCAGGCATTCACCTTATTTGAGACTCTCAACTCTACAAGCGAACCGTTAACCGCCTTTGAGGTTTATAAGTCTAGAGTAGTTAGAGATTTTCCAGGTAATTTATCCAATTTTGAGCACACAAACCAATATTTGAATTATTCAGACTCAAAACGAGATGAGATAACAAAAAAATCTAACGATCTTGTTTTTTTTCACGGGCAAGTTTGGTGCGGGATTCGAACAAAGATCCATTTCGTATACTTGAAAAAATATTTAGACCGCCAATTATTAGAGGACAGGATAGTTGGATTAGAAAAAATTTCACTTTTCCTGAAAGATGTATGGGATAAACAAAATGATGATTTTAGATGGTTAACTAGAGAGGCTATAAATCACATTAGATTTTTAAAAGCTTCCAAACACCTCGCTCCGATACCCCTGCTCGCACGATATTTTGTTGATTCTCCAAACGACTTACCAAGAATTTTGGAAATTGTTTGCGGCTTCTTTGTCCTTTGGAGAAGTGGCCTTCCAAATAACAGATTACCAGAAGCTTACAGAGCTCTCTTTGATCAAAATAGCCCAAACAACATGGCAATTCTTGGGGGAAGGCTAAAAAGACCACATGAATTAGCAACCTATTTTAGGGACATTCTTATAAATAGAATTGGTGCACCACAAAGAGGTGACCAGGCTGAAAGAATGGCAACACTTAAGCAGAGTTGGATTAATAACTTCCAGCGTAATTTAAATTATGATGAACTTCCAACAATTTGCAGGCTGATTGTTTTATTAGATATTGAAAGTAGATTAAGAAGTAATTTGATTCCAGATGATCCATGGACAAAACTTGATGATATCGAGCATATTTTTTCACAAGCCAATGCAACAACTGATGAACTTAATCAAGTTATTAATACAATAGGAAACCTTACATTCTTGCCCCCTTCGGTCAACAGATCAATTCAAAATATAAATTGGGAAGAAAAAAAGCAGATTTATCAACTGCTTACCCAGCCTACAAGAACAAGAGTAAATTTTTACGAGAATGGCAACCAATTTCCTGATGCTGTTATAGATTTCTTAAGGGAGCCGAACTCTCCTTGCCTTGCCTACTTAGGTGATATATGTATGCATGAAACTTGGGGGGAAAGGGAGATCAGGCAACGAAATAGTGAAATGCTGGATAGAGTATGGGAAATTATGTTCACAAATTACCTAAGAAATAATTAAAAAGCAAAGCTTAAAGATTTTCCTTCACCTTTATCTATAAAAATTTCGCTAGCAAGCTCTTTCAAATCTAATGGTTGATGATTCAAACTATCTCCTTGACATGAATCTTTCGCAATATTTGCAAAAGTCTCAATTGTTTTAGAAATTACTTTAACTCCGAGCACCAAGGGAATAAAAATTCTCACTACTTTTGGAATGTCGCTAAAGGTGGCAATGGTAATTTCGTATTCCTTTTTTTCTACCCAGTTTCTAAGGAGATCTATAGAGTAATTTTTATCAAAATAAAGCTCAACAAAGAGGTTTTTTTTAAAAATGCCCATGCCTGGACTCATTCCATAAGCTCTAAGCCACTGTAATCCAAAAAAAATTTCTAAAAGAGATTCGCATTCAAAACCTTTAAGACTTAGTTTAGCCTCGTCTAGAAGAGCTGAATCCAATAACTCACCAGCATTTTGAGGATCGCCAGATAAATAAAAAAGTGTATGGCTTGAAGTTTGGTAATGTCGTTTAAGAACATTTAGGAAATCGCTAGCTACATTAAGGCCCAAATACTCTACATTTGTTATAGGCCTAAAGTGTGCAATTTTATTTCTAACTGGCATAACTCGCTCGAGTAATTCTTTTTGTAAAGATTTTTTTCCATCGAATATGTTTGCAAAGGAACTTTGCCAAAAATCTTTAAAAATTAGGGATTGCAATTCCCCTAAAGTTAAATATGATAGATGCGAACTAGATCCTCGTGTCATACCCCTTCTTACCTCTGCGGCAATTCGATCATTTATAAGATCAAGATATAAGTCTGTTTCTGAGAGCCACGCCCTACCATACTTAGTCATTAGCTCCCACCGCACTACACGTCTTAATGTCACCTCAAATTCAGAGATATCCGCATAGCACTGGATGTCAAGTGATCGCGTAGCCATCACAACGTTCAGTTTCTTGCTGCTAAAACTCGCTCCATATCACGCTTAATAATTGGACCGCCTACAGCACCGGTCGCATTACGATACTCTCCTCCTTTGCTCCACTCAATCTTCTCAGATAATGTTTGCACGGAAGCCTCAACCTCATCCCAATCCATCGATTTGGTTTCAGGGTTATAAGCTTTACTTAGAATTTGTTGACCTATTAAAGACCATGCAATAAATCCGGTTAACTCGAGGAGTTTGTATTCAAAACCCTTCCTACCTTGACCTCTAACCCCCAATTTAGAACTATCTTCGAATTCACGAGGGTGCATTTCTTGAATAATTTGCCAGTACTTGACGGCAATATCTAATCTATCGTCTCTTTCTACATCCACAAAAGCCCCATGTGAGAACATTTTTCCTATTTGTCCTGCAACACTATGTAGTGCGAATAAGTGCTCAGGGCCGGCTTTTGTTCTTGTAATTCGACCAACAAATGGACTATCTTCACGTACATTCAAACCCCAAGCAACATATACGTCATCGTCATCAACATTTGGCCCAACCCCATCAAGCTCAGGAATGCCTTGACCGATAAACATGTTGAGTGATTTTGGGACTCCAACTTGAGTGTTATTAACAATAACAAACTCCGCGATTTCTTCATTACGGGATAAATTATCAATTAATAAAAAATCAATATTTCTAACCTCCTTTTCGGAGTCATAGAGTGCGACGAAACCACCGAGTCGATGTTGTCCATCCAATATGGCTGCAGAAGACTCAACTTTAAGATCGCCAATATCCGCATTCTCTTTTGAGGCAATAAACTTCCACTTTCCTCGACCGCTAAGTATTACAGGGGGTACAAGGCTGTCAGGATGACTCTTGAGAAATTGCTTAAATTTATTCATTCTGGGCATTGAGCCAGGCCGTTGATAACCACCAGTAACATCCTCAACTAAGGCAGTTTTTGGGCTGTTCTCAATTACAGGGACAAATGTTATCTGCTTGACCTTATCGGAATCCACGCTTCCAAAAAAGTAAGTTCTATTAGCGTTCTTTTTCTTCAAAACATTTTTTATGATTAAGTGTGACATTTTTTTCCAAACATTATTTAGATAGTGGTTTTAAAACATATAAAGACATTTTTGAGTCATCCGCCTTACATAAATCAAATTTTATTCCTGTAAAACAATTTTTATTTTTTAATCTTAAATCCTCTAATGGCTCGGCTAAACTTTTAGCTGAAATAACCAAAACCTTATCAAGCCCAGACTTTTCTATTCTTACATTAACGCATGGCATATATCCCCTAAATCCTATCTTGACATAGGGCTCGCTCACAATGGTCAGCCTTGAAGGTATAACTCCTACTTTAAGAAAGGGAAGCTCTTCCATTTTTAGTCCTTAAATAGACAGTTATTCATTTTGCTAACTTCATATTTTCAATTCTAAATAATACAAAAATTCTACAATTCCTCCTAAAATAAGAATAGCTTGTCGTGCAAAGCATTTGGCCATTATCCATACTCTATTTGATACCTTGTTATTCTTTTAAGCGTAACTTGTCTATGAGTTATTGTACCTATCGGGCCCTAGTATTTAACAATAACTCCTGAACTTTACTAATTCACAGTCAATTACCTGTTTATCCATGTCTATTTTGGGTTCATAATTTGGCGTTCTTGTTCGTTCACTCTTAAAGGCATAAGTTTTTTCCTCCTGGGTATTATCTTTATTAAAAGAAACTGAGCGCTGCCCTTTTGAGTTTTCCTAATAGAAAAAAGTCTCTCTAAAACTGTAATAATTATCGCTATGTTCAGATAATATTAAATTAATTTTCTATTTATATAATATTCATATAGCTATATTTATAAATAATTTGCAACTTTAATTTCTCTAATATGTGGTACTTTCTTTTAGCTGTTGTTTTTTATATCCTCTATAGGCTGGTAAATAAAAAAACGAGCAGCAATAAAGCCATTAAACCGTCTACCCTAGATCAATTGCATACCTATGAAAAAAAGCACACAACAATTACGCCCCGAAGGAAGTCCCCAGAAAATTCGTTGTCAGAAGTATTTTCCTCAAACCAATTAACACCCTTAAATATTCCAACATTTATTGCAGGAATTCCTCATAGGCTTGGTAAAGATATACAAATTAATTCAATACTATCTCAAGGCCAAACTCTACAGTCCCTAAGGGAGCCCATGAATCAGCATGATAAAAATGCTGTAAAACTTATGGCCAACGGGTCTCATATTGGATATATACCCAAAGATGTCAACTCTAAAATTGCTCAACATTTAGATTCCGGAAAGAAAATCATAGTAATAGTAACTTCAATAGATGCATCTGATTTATGGCGTGGTGTTCGCATTAAAGTTAGTTTTTGCTAAGCAAATCCCACTCCCCCGTCTCTTCCATCCCCTCCTGATCCTTGGGACAAATCGGTGGGCCATATTCAAGATACCGCCTCATCATGACTACTTCATAACCACACTTTGCACATTTGGCTCCTGGTCGTTTGATTCCGGCTCTTGATGCGCCTCTTGCTATTAAGAGTCTGGCGTGGGGAAAATGTCCGAGTGCTTGTGCAATCTTGATGAGGTCTTGTTTGAGATATTCACCTGCTCCAGCACTTCTCATAGGCCCTATGAGCCCAACATCGGTCGCTATCTTCTTAAAGCCCTCTCCGTGACCACTCTTACAATCATCCACAGCATGAACCAATTCATGGGTTAATGTATCTAGTACTTCTACGGGGTCTGATTGGTTTGGG
>Ga0164292_10003468_pt1 | contig 12881 bp, 15 predicted proteins | sample GEODES117metaG_FD_111486 | JGI IMG/M metagenome (GOLD analysis project Ga0164292, IMG submission 111486) | Eutrophic lake water microbial communities from Lake Mendota, Wisconsin, USA - GEODES117 metaG | ecosystem: Environmental > Aquatic > Freshwater > Lake | place: USA: Lake Mendota... | reverse complement strand
ATGTAGGCCTTCACCTGTGCCGGCGTGAACACGCGGTTCAGAATCTTGCGGGAACGGCCGTGCTCGGGCGGGTCGACACGTTGCAGGATCGGCGTGTGCATCCATCCTTTCTCCTGCAGAACGCCCATGTAAGCCATGATCACTTCGGGTGACACTGCCCTGTTGCCGGCTGCCGGCTTGCTCGAGAACGTGGAGAGATCCCCGAGCGTCTCGCGGGCCTCCGGATGACCACCTACGACGTAGAGGTTGATGTCAGGCTCGTGCCACACGGGACACTTCGCCATTTGCTCCTTGTAGTAGGGGTAGGGATCGTCCTGGACATCGAGATTCGACAAGCCCCTGTGTTCCGCCCCGGCGGTGTTTGCACTCATTGTTCCCCCTTCGGTTCGCAGCACTCGACAACGAGCCCGACCTCGAGGAGAGATTATCTCAGGGACGTCCCGACACCCGAGGGACACACCGTGCCTCCCGCCTGCCGGCGGAGCAACTCGACGTCACGTTGCCGGTACGAGCGCACGTTGACGATGTGGGGAAACATGAGGTCGCTCGGATCGTCGACATGGTCGAGCCCAGCGACGTGGCCGAGTTCGTGCAGAAGAACTGGCGTCAGCTCGGGAAACGTTGATCGGCTTCGGGACCTGACCTGGGGATTGAGCGAGATCCGAGCCCCGGAAATCGTCTTGACTCCATCGATCTCCGACCGGTACCACAAGGACGTCAGCCCAGCGATCCGCCCGCCTGCCAACGACGAATCGAATCCGATCACCAGCGTGTCGACCGGCGACCCGGCGAACTCTTCGTCCGAGGCGACACCCGCGAACGAAAAGCGACGACCCACTGCACGAGCAAACTCGGCCATCGAACGCTTCACGGATCGATGTGTCGCCTTGTCGACATCCTGATGGATCTTCCACTGCAGTTCGGCACATGGATTCCATCGACGAACGACAGGTTGACCGACACCCTTCGCGTCCGTACGCACGGGCAACAGCAACGTCAACAGAGACACCGAGGCCATCGCCAAGACGGCGAACCGAAGACGAAACGAGAGCTTCATTTCAGCCAAGGAGGCTAGACACAAATGTCCCGATCATTTCGTCCTGAATCAAGGAAATTTCAGCATTTTTGTTTGTTGTACGTTGCACTCAGAAGGAGGCGACAACATGGCCTACGACTCAGAACCCATTGATGCACCACCTGTCGTGGATTGGATCAACGATTGGGATTGGTTGGATCCGGACTGGGGTCCGAATGCGATCACCATCTGGAATTCGGTTCGCGAGCAATGTCCTGTCGCCTCCACCGAGAGATACGGGCGTGCCTTCATGCCCGTCACCATGGATGCGGTGTCGGCCGTTGCCAACGACACGGTGAACTTCTCCTCGATCTGGGTCAACCTCGGGCGACCCGATGCTCCGCGTCGCCCCGCTCCACCGATCACCTCCGATCCTCCGGAACACCACGACCATCGACGACTCCTGCTGCCGTCATTCTCCCCGAAGAAAGTCGCACTGCTCGAAGACGAACTGCGACAGTACTGCCGCGAACTCATTGCCGGGCTGAAGGGTTCACCAACTGCGGACGCTGCCGAGCAGTACTCGCAACACATTCCGGTGCACGGCATCTGCGTTCTGTCGGGTATTCCCGAAGGCGATGCCGACCTCTTCCGTGACTGGATCTATCGCAACTTTCAGCTGGCGCCCCGCGACAACAACGTGCGCATTCAACTCATCACCGAAATGACCTCCTACATCGACGCGCTGTTGAAGGATCGCCTCGACAATCCCCGCGACGACATGCTCACCGGTATCGCCAACGCCGAGATCGACGGCGTACCCGTCGATTGGGAACTGAAGGTCGGCTACATCCGCCTCATGATCATCGCCGGCATCGACACCACCTGGAGTGCCATCGGATCGGGGCTGTGGCATTTCGCGCAGCACCCCGATCAGGTGGCTCGACTCGTCGCCGCACCGAACGACGATCTCCTGTGGCAGACGGCCATGGAAGAGGTGTTGCGTTACTACGCCCCGGTCACCATGGCGCGCAAGGTCATCGGCGACACCCAGGTCGCCGGCTGCCCGGTGAAACCGGGCGACCAGATGCTCGTCACGTTTCCCGCAGCCAACCACGACCCCGCGGCCTTCGAGAATCCCGAGGTCTTCGACATCGGGAGGGAGAAGAACCGCCACGTCGCCTTCGGCCTCGGCATTCACCGCTGTGTCGGATCCAATCTGGCCCGCCTCGGGCTCACCATTGCTCTGCAAGAGTGGTTCCGCGCATTTCCCCGCTATTCACTCGACCCGAGCGGCGCGGTGACCTGGGCCAACGGCCAAGTCCGTGGACCCCGAAACATCCCTGTCCTCTTGAACGGCCATGACTCCTGAGTCCCGGAAATAGACGAACGCTCTTTTATTCAATTCAGGGCTTAGATTCTTCCGTTGTGGAGAGGTATCACTCGGGTCCAGCGCAATGAATATTGGTGCTTTTGTCGCGTATCCCACGATCCTGCCCTTGGTGCGTAGCCAAGTCGGCACCGACCACGACATCCACCCCATCCTTGCCAGCCATGACCATGCAACGATCGCCAGCCAGATCGAGTCACAACGTCTCACGACGGTCCTGATCACGTCGCTCGCCACCTCCCAGTGGATCGCCTTCGAGCAGGCCGTCGATCCGGCTATTCCGTCACGCCTCACTCGTATCGTCCTCAGCCGACAGGAGCCGTTTCTGCTCGGCGAGGCCACGAAGATTCTCGGTCTCGACGGCGTCGTGCAGATCGATGGCGACGACCCACCACCGCACCGAATTGAAGCCATCGTCTCATCGGTCGCCGAGACGGGCAACAATTTCACCCCCACTCCGAGAGACCCGATCCTCACTCGCCGGCTGCTTTCTCTTTTCAGTATTTCGTACACCGACGAGACGGATTTCGAAATCGCCGTCCGAATCGCCACCGGTGCCACTGATCGTGAGATCGCCCGCGACGTGTTCCTCTCCACCAAGACTGTCCGCAATCGCATCAGCGGCCTCCTCACGCGCTCCGGCTGCCGCAACCGCACGGAACTCGCTCTGATGCAGGTGCACTCTCCCTACTCCAGTTGGGTCACGTACCTCGCCATTCAGGCAGGCGAGATATCAGGAGTCAGTCCCGTTACTCCCGAGTAGTCGGCGCGCCCCGCGGGGCCACGATCAACCTCACAACTTTCCGAGAGCGGTCTGAACGATCCGATCGAAGTCATCGAGTTGTAACTCCGACGGAAGATCGCCGAGCACGACGTCGGCGGCCATCAGCGAGACGAGGACGGATCCCTTCCTGACGATTGCGGTGTAGATGTGCCACATTCCCGTGCCACCGGCTTCCTCGATCTCCGTGAGGACAGCGATCTGCTGGTCACCGACGTCCTCGATCGTCACCTTGGCCGACGAACCGGGACCTTCTTCGCCGGCGGGAATCTCACCCAGACAAGCCTCGCTCCCCAGAACCAAGGCATCGAACGTCTCCGACAAGACGTCGGGTTCATCGGAGATCATCGACTCTTGAACGAAGACCATGTGGCCACTGCGATCCGTCGGCGGATCCAAAGGGTCGTCGACCGTCTTGTCGATCTGCCGAAAGACGGCCCACTTCAACGTGTCGGCGGCTTCCTTTGCCTCGGTCGGAGCCGCATCGCACATGTCGAGCGTCGGCATCACTTCTCGTTGCTTGTCGCTGAGAATCCCCGACTCCGGCAACTTCTCTTCGTCGGGGCCAGAGTTACCCAGGTTCATCGTCCACGTACCCTCGAGATCGTCGACACCCAGCAGTGCTTCGGACATCTGATCCGCGTCCTTGACTTCGACCGACTCACTACACGCAGCCACTCCGAACAACAGTCCGACAACCACTACACCAATCACACGACGACGCACGCTGACTCCCTCTCGACATTGACTCGCCGCATCGTGGTGCGGCTCCGCCCCGGAGACTCTCGGAACTCCGAGATCGGTACGGAGGTTCGTCCCTCCACGGAGACAACGGGACAAGCCTTCGGATGACACCGGCGAGCGCGGCCATACCGTTCGCGACATGAACAAGTTGACGACTTTCATTCACCACGAACACACCACCTTGCGCCCGCACGTCGAACTGATTCGCGTGGCCGCCGACGCCGTCGGAGAGGTGCCTCTGCCCATCCTGCGCGATCTCACCAACGCCGTACTGGGTTTTCTCGTTCGCGAACTCATCCCCCATGCCCGGCACGAGACCGAACTGCTGTACAAAGCCGTCGAGACTGCGACCCACAGTCCCGGATCGACGTCGACGATGAACCGCGAACACCTCGAGGTTTCAAAGATGACGGATCAACTCGGAGATCTCCACGCCCTCACCGTGGCCGAAGCGGACATCTCAGAAAAGACCCTTCGAGACCTCCGACGAGTCCTGTACGGCCTCTACACCTTGGTGAACCTGCACTTCGCCAAGGAAGAAGAGATCTATTCCGACATTCTGGAACATCAGTTGTCGATCGCCGAACAGGATCTTCTTCTCGAAGCTCTCAGTCGCCACTGAGTCCGGTCGATGCATCGACTTCGAGTACGTCCGTACCTGATGAACCAGCGAACAAAACGTCAACCTTCCTGACGATCTTCTTTCTGTGACCTTCCGTAATCTCCTGAAACACGGACACATTGCGACAGGAAAGAGGTACGCTGATGACCTACGAGAGCCACCCACGAATCCTGGTCGGCAAAGCATGGTCTCTCAACAACTCCGACATAGTGGAAGGACTTCGGGCGTCATCAGACGTCGAGGTGTTCGATCTCTTTGACACGGCGCGAACAGCAGGGTGGTTGGCAGGCAAGAAGATCGATGTCGTCATAGGTCCGATCGGCTGGATCGATCTCATGTCGGTGTACGCGATTCTGCTGTCCCGCGTCGACACCACGATCGATCACGTCGCTTGCCAGATGGACTCGAACATCGAACTACCCGCAGAGCGCCAGGAGATCCTGGACGTCTGTGCCACCGTGCCGAAGAACGCGACTCTGTCCCGATGGAACGAGGCGATTCGCTCACTTGCGACAGATTCTCGTCAGAGGGTCCCTCATCCTTCCTACACCGAGCGCGTGTTGCAGGAATCCAGTTGCTTCACCGCGACCCACTTCAGCGAGATGGACGAGCAGATCGTGACACTGGTGGCTGAGGGGTACAGCAATCCGGAAATTGCCGACGCCCTGCATTACGCCAGTCAGACGATTCGCAATCGGGTGAGTTCGATCCTGACCGAGTGCGGATGCCGTAATCGCACCGAACTCGCCTCCGCTTGGCAACGCCATCGTCTCCACGAAACCCATCACCGGATCGCTGCGTCCGCTCCCTCCTCAGCCCGAGGACCTGCACACGTCGAAGACGCGAGCGAAGGGAATCTCACAGGTTCCTGAGGCGCCCCGGGGCGTCCGCTGGGCCCGTGCCGGAAATGAGAAAAACCGCCCCGGAGGGCGGTTTTTGGAGCGGACGACGGGATTCGAACCCGCGACCCTCACCTTGGCAAGGTGATGCTCTACCAACTGAGCCACGTCCGCGTAACGCGGGGAAATCATACCCGTCCAATGTTCCGTCACCACCTTCAGCCTCTTGCCACATGGCTCTGATCCCTGAAACTTCGAGGGGCGGTGCCACTCAGGGAGATTCCCCGGCGACACCGCCCCTGGTGAGGTGGGAGACGCGCTGCGCTCAGTAGCGCAGGCGACCCATGAACTGCATGAACGTGTGGGTCACGTGGGTGAACCCGGCAATGGCGAGACCGGAGAACACGGTGTCGACCCAGGGTTCGAGGGTGGTGCCGGACTCGCCCATGAAGGTGCCGAGAATGGAGACATCCATGCCCCACACGAGCAGGATGCAGGCGGCAATGAGCCAGCCTTCGCCCTTGTTGAGAATCGGTACGCGCTTGAGGAACGGGATGTGTTCGTTCGCCACCGAGACCACGGTCTGAGCGACGATGCCAATCAGGATGACGAGTGCCATCGTGTACATGAGCAATACCTCCTACAGGTACCTCCCGGCTCCCACCGAGAGGGTGATTGCTCCGCCCAACGTGAACGTACGCCCCGTCATTTCGGAATTGGTGGATTTCCGTGACGCCCGTCACAAGGCCTTGTGGGGCTTGGGAAACATGTCGATCAACGGGAGAGGTATCCCCCGTCGACGGCCAAGATGTGGCCCATCGTGTAGGTGCTCTCGTCGCAGGACAGCCACAGGCACGCCGCCGCGATCTCATCGACGGTGCCGAAGCGACCGATCAGACTGAGACGGTTGATGACATCGGCCTCCGAGCCGCGCTTGCGGCGTTCCATCGCGTTGCGAAGCATCGGCGTGTCGATGCTGCCAGGGGCCACGCCGTTCACACGGATGCCCTTTTCGGCGAGTTCGATGGCCGTGGCCTTGATAATGCCGACGGCTCCGAACTTCGATGCGGTGTACGCGGTCTGGCCGGGCTGCGGACGATACGAGTTGGTCGAGCAGATGCTCACGATGGTTCCACCGTGGTCCTTGTCGAGCATGGCCTGCGCTTCGGCCTTGATCGAGAGGTAGATCGACTTCAGGTTGATCGCGATGATGCGGTCGAAGTTGTCTTCTTCCAACTCGAGAACATTCGGCGCTTCGCCTTCGATCGCGGCAGCGTTCACGGCGTGATGCAGATCGCCGTATTTCGACACAGCGAGTGCGACGAGCGCGTTGACATCGGCGGACTTCGACACGTCGCACTTCTGCGACACGGCAGTGCCGCCGGCATTCTCGATCATCGCCACCGTCTCGGCGGCTGCTTCCACCTGCACGTCGCCGATGACGACTTTCGCACCTTCCTTGGCGAATGCGAGGGCGATGGCACGGCCCATGCCGCTGGCGCCTCCGGTGACGAGTGCGACTCTGTTTGTGAAACGGTTGTTGCTCATCCCGCCATTATTGGTGGGCAGTGTCTGGCTCCGCGGGTTGGACCGCCGAGGTGGTCTGGTCGCGGGTCACGATGACGCCGCCAACCGCCGCCAACATGATGATTCCGCCGAGAATCTGGGCCACGACCATCTCTTGGTCGAAGACGATCCAGGCGCCCACGGCCGACAGCGCTGGGCTGAGGAGCCCGATCACGGACGCGAGAGTGACCTCGATGTAGCGGCTGGACCAGGTGACGATGCCGAAACCGATGATCTGAACGAGCACCACCTGGCCGAGGATCAGCCACCAGTCGTTGCCGTTGATTTGGCTGAAGTCCGCACCGGAGATGATGCCGATCGGCATCAGGATGACACCCGCGATCACCAGCACGGTGGTGAGAAACGCACCGGGGTGGACGTTCACGTTACGCAGCTTCTTGGTCAGCAGGATGTAGGCCGACCAACAGGCCAAGCAGAGCACCGCATAGAAGTCCCCGAGCAGTGTCGCCTCCCCCGACGAGTTGCCGAAGATGACCACCATCGAAATGCCCGCGAGTGCGACGAGAGAGAGCACCACTTTGCGGAAGGTCACCCTCTCCTTGAACATGATGGGCGCCACCACCAGCATGACGATCGGGTTCAGCGCAACGATGAGCGAACCGTGGGCGACAGTGGTGTGGTTGAACGAGAGAAAAGCGAAGAGCATGTTGCCGGCGAAGAAGAAGCCGGGGATGATCGACACCTTCCAAAGCTCCTTCGTGATTCTTCCGCCCATGAAATAGGACACCGCCCACATGGCGGGGATCGAAGCCACCACGCGTACCGGTGCGGAAGCGAGCGACGGAGCCGAGATGCCACGTACGAGCAACGGTCCACACCCCCAGACGACGGTCGCGAAGAGCAAGGCGGCGATCGCGAGATCGTGCTGCGGGAGACCGTCGGTACCGGTGGTTTCGGCGCGGAACTTCACGCCGTCATCTCCTTGTCATCCCCTTCTCATCGCCGCGCCACGACAACGGCGACAGCGGCGAGCATGATTCCTGCGCCGAGGATCTGCATGGCCACGAGGGCCTGGTCGTACAGCACCCACGCGAGGATGCTCGAGATCACCGGACTGATGAGGTTCATGAGCGCAATCAGCGTGGCGTCGAGGAACCGCGTCGCCCATGCGATCATCAACATGCCGAGCAAACCGGCGATCACGCACTGGGCAAGAATCAACCACCAGTCATTGCCGTTGATCTGGCTGAAGTCGGCACCCGTGACGATGGCCAAGGGCATGAGAATGATCACCGAGATCGTGGTGGTGACCGTGAGAAAAGCGCTGGGGTGAACGTTGGCGTTGCGGACCTTCTTGATGAACACCGAGTAAGCAGTCCATGCCACGAGGTTGACCACCGCGAGAAGGTCACCACGCAACGAATGTCCTTCGGTGGACTGTCCGTAGAGAACCACGATGGCCACTCCGCCCAAAGCCACGAAGCAGAGGATGATCTTTGCCACGTCGACGCGCTCCTTCAGGAGCCACGGTGCGACGAAGAGCATCAGGACGGGATTGAGCGACGCAATGAGCGTTGCATTGGCGAGCGAGGTCTCCTTGAACGATGCAAAGGCACAGAGAATGGAGACGGTGAAGATCACCCCGGGAACGAGAGCTACTCGCCAGACGTCACGCGTGACGCGACCGCCCGAAAGACGACAAGCGACGTAGAGGAGCGGAATCGAGATGGCCATGCGCACCGGCGTGAAGGCCATGAACGGCGCCGAGATTCCACGCACGATGACGGGTCCCACGCCCCAACTGATCACCGCCAGCAGCACTGCCGCGAGCGCGTACTTGTGGGTCGGTGCATCGACCGCCGGCGACTGGGATTCAGTGGAGAGCGTCATTTGGCTGTTTGCTTCCCCACCCCGCCATTATTTCGTGGCGAGAGACTCGCGAACGGGTTGGAGCGTCCGTGTTCGGTCTGCCACGACCGCACCAACGGCCATCATCATGATGACGGCACCGAGAATCTGCAGCGGAACCATCGCCTGGTCGAAGACGATCCACGCTCCCACCACCGAAAGTGCGGGACTCAACAGGTTGATGAGCGAAATCAAGGTGATGTCGAGGAACCGCGACGACCACGTGACGATGCCGTGACCGACGAGCCCGGTGAGGAAGACCTGTCCGAGGATCAACCACCAGTCGTTGCCGTTGATCTGACCGAAATCAGCACCCGCCACGATGCCGACGGGCATGAGCACCATCGCAGCCACCCCCATCACGCATGCCAGGAATGCGCCAGCGTGTACGTCGAGGTCACGAGCCTTCTTCGCCATCACCACGTAGGCACTCCACGAGAAAAGGTTCACGACGGCAAAAAGGTCACCGGCAAGGGACGTGTCACCGTTCGAACTTCCGAAGAGCACCACCATGGCCACACCACCGACGGCCACGAGTGAGAGAGTGACCTTCCGGGTGGTCAAGCGCTCACCGAAGAGGAACGGCGCGACCAACAGCATGAGGGCTGGATGCAAGGCCGGAATCAGCGTCGCGTGCGCGATCGACGTGCGGGAGAACGAGGCGAAGGCCGACAACATCGAGACGGCGAACAACATTCCGGGTACCAACGCGACACGCCACACGTCCTTCGACATGCGCCCGCCGGTGAAACGTGATCCGGCCCACATCACAGGCATCGCCACGGCGAGGCGAACGGGGGTGGAAGCAAGAGTCGGGGCGGTGATGCCACGCACCAGCAAGGGCCCCGTGCTCCAGCACACGGTGGCGAACACGACGGCCGCGATGGCCAGATCGTGGGTGGGATTGCCGTCGGCTCCGACCCTTTCGGTGCCGACTCTCACTTGCTCGAGCCGTCTCCGCGAAGGTCGATCCGCAGAACGAGCACACCGTCTTCCAGCGACGCCGCGGCATCTCCGATCATGGCGAAGTCCTGGAAGTCCACCTGCGCCTGGGCGATGAAGTGCTGACGCTCCTCGCCGGCAACGGGCGGAAGGGGGCGACGGCGCACGGCCACCGCACGCTCCTTGAAACGGGTGATCATGTCGTCGGGGTTGAAACTGGCCACGTGGCGAAGTTAGTTCGCTTCGGCTTCGTCTGTCTGTTTTTGCCGGCGACGAGAGGCCTTCTCTACCTCCTGCTCGGCAATCTTCGACGGCCGCACCTGGTGCAACAAAAACTGCCGATCGACGCCCTTGCTCTTGCGATAGGCACGTTCACTCATGATCTCGAGCGGTGCAAGAGCGGTCGGCTCGGGTCGAGAGGTGCGCCAGAACCAGATCGTGAGAGCAAGAAGCGCGATGCCACCGATCATGAGAACTGCAGACACGAGGCGAACGATGCCGAGAGCCGCAACCATGGGTCACACGTTATACAGAAGGCCCCGCAGTGCGCTTCCCACCTGGTCGAGCTCCATGAGAAATGCATCGTGACCGTGTGGCGAATCGATCTCCACGTAGTTGGCCCGACCACCGGATTCGACCACCATCTGCGTGATCTGCTTCTGCTGGTAACTGGGATACAGGATGTCGCTCCAGATCCCCACTGACAGCACCGGCATACGGATACGAGCCACGGCGGCTCCGACTCCACCGCGACCGCGGCCGATGTCGTGGAGATCCATGGCCTTGCCGATGGCGAGATAGCTGTTCGTGTCGAAACGACGCACCAGCTTGTCACCGTGATGGTCGAGATAACGCTCCACTTCGAAACGGTCCCACAGGTGCAGACCGTTGCTCTCGGCGTTGCCGTCGGCCAGCTCTCGACCGAACTTTTCGGTGAAGACGTTGTCACTGCGGAAGGTCACCTGCGAGATCATCCGGGCGATCGACAGACCTTCCCACGGCCCCATGCCCGAAGCCCGTCGTAATAGTCGCCGTTGTTCCACCGAGGGTCGAGACGGATCGCCCGCCGACCGATGGCCCCCCAGGCGATCTGTTGGGCGGTGGACTGCAGACACGCGGCGATCGGCGCAATGCTGCGCACACGATCGGGAAACATCACTGCCCACTCGAGAACCTGCATGCCACCCATGGAGCCTCCGACGACGCTGTGCCACGAGCGGATCCCGAGGTGATCGGTGAGACGTGCTTGGGCGCGCACCATGTCGCGGATGGTCACCACCGGGAAGCGGGAACCGTATGGTCGGCCGTCTTCGGGGTGGGCCGACGCGGGTCCTGTACTGCCCTGACAACCACCCAGCACGTTCGTGCAGACGACGAACCACTCGTTGGTGTCGATGGCCAGGCCGGGCCCGATGAGCCCCTCCCACCATCCCGGTGTCGGATGTCCATCGTCGGCCGGTCCCGCAGCGTGGGAGTCCCCCGTCCATGCATGACAGAGCAGGACGGCGTTCGATGCGTCGGAGTTCAGCGTTCCCCATGTCTCGTAGGCGATGGTCACCCCGTGCAACGACGATCCGACGTCGAGCGAGAAGGGACGCTCGACGGGCAGAGAAAAGAACTGGCGGGTGCCTGCGGGCTGATTGGGCTGCCATGCACCGCTGGCGGGATAGTCACGGATGGTCACCGCCGGTCTCCTTTCTGTTCCTTCTTCTCGATCGTGTCGTTGCCGGTTTCTCGGCGAACCCGCCCACGAGAGAAGCGTCCGTTGCCGAAGCCGGAGCTTCGACCACATCCCCCGGGTCTCCCCGGAGCTGGCACCGTGGACTCTCCCCGGTTGCCGGACCACACCGACCGGAGCCGACGTGATCTCTCGTGATGCTGATTCGGTGCGTAGCCTATCGCCGCCACCCCGATGACGAAGCGATCATGCCCGACAACTATCTGACTCCCCTCGCCGAGATGCGACCCACCTCCGACGCCGGGTTCGGGTCCTTCGCCATTGCCCCCATCCCCGCCGGTGCCATCGTCGCCTGCTTCGGAGGAGCACTCATGGACCGGGCCACGTTCGACTCGATGCCGGAACACCGACGCTGGAGGTCCATTCAGATCGACGAGGATCGCTTTCTCCTCGGCCCCGAGGAACGCGAACCGGGCGACGCCGTGAACCACTCGTGCGATCCGAACTGTGGCATGGGTGGTGCCGCCCAAGTGGTGGCGATGCGTGACATCTCCGTGGGCGAGGAACTCACGTTCGACTACGCCATGGCCGACGGCAGCGACTACGACGAGTTCGACTGCGCGTGCGGATCGGCAAGGTGCCGCGGTCACGTCACCGGCAACGACTGGGCTCTGCCCGAACTTCGCCAGCGCTACGCCGGCTACTTCTCGCCCTATCTCGAACGCCGCTTCGCCGCGCTCGCTGCGGGACGCAACCTCAAGAAGCGCGACGTCGAGACGTTGATGAACGACTACGACGCGGATCCGCGTCGCGCTCTGCAGTCCGCCTTGCGCATCGTGTCCGGGCGGCCACATGCATCGTTCGAGACCCTCGTCGATCTTCTCGGATTACCGAGCGATCTTCTCGCCGGTGACATCGCAACACTCGATCGCCTGGCTCGCGACCTGAACGAGGACCGTGGGCTGCCGACTCAGGCCAGCACCGGCTGAGCAAACTGGAGTCGTTGGTCGAAGCCGACCTCGTCGGGAAGGAATCCGTTGCGGTCGGGCCACAACAACTGCCACACGCCGTAAGGGTTGCCTCGGTGCCATGCCGTTGCAGTGGCGAAGAGGGCGCCGTAGCGATCCAGATCGACGGCCACGAACTTGGCCCGCTGTTCACCGTCGAACAGGCCGAGCAGGGCAACATCGGGTTCGATCTGTGCACCCTGTCTGCAGACGTCGACCACCATGTCGAAGATGCCGCGACACGCGACCGGCGTGAGACCGCAGGCCACCACTTCGGGGATGCCGAGCAACGCCGGAAAGTTGATCGAGTAGGTGAAGGCGGGAAACGGCGCACCTTCGGCCGTGGTGAAGCTTCCGGCAGCCACCGTCTCCATCGCCCACCCGTTGGTCTCGACCATCCAGTCGATTTTCTCGGCATGGGGAATCTT
>Ga0164292_10003465_pt1 | contig 12891 bp, 12 predicted proteins | sample GEODES117metaG_FD_111486 | JGI IMG/M metagenome (GOLD analysis project Ga0164292, IMG submission 111486) | Eutrophic lake water microbial communities from Lake Mendota, Wisconsin, USA - GEODES117 metaG | ecosystem: Environmental > Aquatic > Freshwater > Lake | place: USA: Lake Mendota... | reverse complement strand
TTTAATGCAATGTACTTCAAGTTATCCAGCCAATCACCAGGATTGCAACATCAGAGTGATTCCTCAATTAAGGACAATAAGCAACAAAGCAGATCTTTTTCTAGGATATTCTTCACATGATCCTGGAAGTTTGGCTTGCCAGCTCGCAATTGCCTTAGGTGCAACTTTTTTGGAAAAACATGTAAAGCTTGGATCTATCGACTGGGTACACTTCGATGGAGTAGCATTGAATTTAGAACTTAATGAATTGAGACATTTCACAGAGGATCTTGGCCTTGCAGTGAAGATTCTAGGGCAGGATAAGAAAAATATATTGAATTCAGAGCACCACAAATACCTACCTAATCTCAAACACAACTAATGAAAAGTATTGCGATAATGATTCCAGCAAGAATGGAATCTGGGCGATTTCCAGGCAAGCCACTTGCGCTAATCAATGGAAAGCCAATGATTCTGCATGTTATCGATAGATGTGTGGAAGCAGACTTGTCAATTCCTATAATTGTTTTGACCGACTCCGCTGATATTCAATCCAAAGTTTTTAATTATGGTTTCGAATGTTTGTTAACTTCTAATCACCCAACCGGAAGTGACAGGGTCGCAGAAGCGAATTCCAAGTTGAATTATGAATTTGTTATCAATGTTCAAGGCGACGAACCCGTATTCAATCCATTAGACATAGGAAAGAGTGCTGAATTCTTGATGCAAAATAATTTTCATGCTATAACCGGCTACACAAAATTAATCAATGAAAAAGAATTTCTTGATTTAAATACAATTAAAGTCGTGATCGGCAATAATTCGAAATTGGTGTATGTAAGCAGGTCCCCGATCCCTGGCTCTAAATCAGGTAAATTCAAATCTGCAAATAGACAGATTTGTCTTTATGGATATACGCGTGAAACACTTAAAAAATTTCATAAATTATCACAAAGCTCAAATGAAATTGCAGAGGACCATGAATTACTTCGCTTGATAGACAATGGGTTCGATATTGGAGCAATTGAACTAAGTGATATGTCAATTCCAGTTGATGTTCCATCTGACATAAAACTTGCAGAAGAAGCTTTTCTTCAATATTTTTCAAATAAGTTTTAAGAATTCTTAACTTTCCGTGATAATGTAAAGTATAAATGTCTTCTTTCATTGGCACCTGGAAAAAATACTTCGCCGTAAGTTAAATGACTAGCAGCTTTGCTAACTCGATCCAGTAAAGCTTCAAGATAATTTTCAGTAAATTTATCTTTCTTTGCGATGAGGTATTTAAGTTTTAAACATTGATTCCCTCTTTACTTTTGAAATTCGATGATATGATGGAACCGTGCAAGATCAATCTGGCGTATTCATATGGATTATGGGGCTTGCAGGAGTTGGAAAGTCAACAGTTGGCGAAGCCTTATCTATCAAATTAAGAAATCAATTTGGGGATACCATTTGGTTGGACGGTGATTCTTTGCGCAATTCATTGGAAATACAGGGACATTCGAGAGAAGCTAGGATCAACGCCGGTATGAAGTACCTAAATTTGTCGAGAATGTTAGTGTGTCAATCTAAATTTGTTATCTTAACAAGCATTGGTTTACAAAAGCCTTTTGAAGATTATGCCCGACAAAACTTTTCTAGATATTTTCAAGTATTGATTGATGGAGATATTAATTCACTTTCTGATGAGAGGAGTTTTTACCGCATTAAAACTACAGACGTAATGGGTGTTGATATGTCGCCAGATTTGTTAAGTTTTGATTTTGTGCTAAAGAACGATAGGACCAGTAGTATTGATGAGTTGGCTCTTAAATTGGAAAAGGGGTTAGAAAATTGGATGAAGGTGTGAAAACTATCTATGTTGGTATGGCTGCAGAAATACTCCACGAGGGGCACCTGGCTTTACTTCAGCAAGCAAGCAGATTGGGTAAAGTTGTCGTAGGACTTCTCACAGACGAAGCAATTGGCTCATACAAAGATTATCCGGTGTTAAATTTCGAACAAAGAGCTGCCGTGTTAAGGGCGATTAAGTACGTGGATGAAGTCGTTCCTCAAACATCTCTAGATTACACAAACAACCTTCGAAGCATTATGCCTAGCCATGTTATTCATGGTGATGATTGGAAATCAGGAGTGCAAGAGTTTGTCCGAGAAAAAGTGATATCAGAGCTCGCAACTTTTGGTGGCTCATTATTAGAAGTCCCATATACTGAAGGAATTTCAACTACAGAGATAAAAAACAGGATTCGCCAATCGACTTTATTCCCTAGAGTAACCAAATTAAGGCGACAGCTCGATAGCAAAAAGGACATCTTAAGATTTATTGACCTCCACTCAGCTCTATCAGGGCTCATAGCAGAAAATGCCAAAGGGCAGCGGGATGGAGTGACAGTAGAATTTGATGGAATGTGGGCCAGTAGCTTAACTGACTCTACGAGCCGCGGAAAACCAGACATAGAAGTTGTCGATGTTTCGTCGAGAATTCTCGGGCTACAAGATGTCCTCGAAGCAACTTCAAAACCAATAATTTTTGATGGTGATACAGGAGGCTTACCAGAGCACTTTGCCTTCACTGTAAAGAGTTTGGAGAGAAACGGCGTCTCTGCTGTGATTATTGAGGATAAATTGGGTTTGAAGAAGAACTCTTTAATTGAAAGAAGTGAAGCTTTTTTGCAAGAGGAGGTTGATGATTTTGCAATCAAGATTCGGGAAGGAAAGAGAGCTCAGGCCTCTAAAGACTTTATGATTATTGCCCGAACTGAAAGCTTAATCTTAAATAAAGGTATCCCAGATGCCATTAGGCGTGCTGAAGCATATGTTGAAGCTGGAGCAGATGGAATAATGATCCACTCTCGGATGTCTACTGGAGAAGATTTTATAGCATGCGCAAAGGAATTTAGACGTATTTTTCCTTCGGTACCACTTGTAGTTGTTCCGACTTCTTTTTCGCATATTAAGGATAAGGAGTTTCGCGACTTGGGTGTTGATATAATCATATATGCAAACCACCTACTTAGAGCAGCCTACCCTTCCATGCGTGGAATCGCAGAGAAAATATTGAATGAGGGTTGTGCGAAGGGAGTAGAGTCCCAAATAATGTCTATGAAGGAAATTCTTAGTTTGATCCCGGGAACTGATTAAGTGATCGATACAAAGCCCTTTTTTCAACTGATAAAAGATGCAGAAATCAATTTCATAGCAGGGGTTCCAGACTCACTCACTGCAACTTTGATTTCTGAGTTAGAACTGTATGCAAAAGAAAATAGAAATCTTCATTTATTGTCTGCTGCCAACGAAGGTTTGGCAGTATCCATGTCAATTGGCAGTTTTTTAGCTAATGGACGGCCCGGGATTGTATATATGCAAAATTCAGGACTGGGGAATGCAATTAACCCGCTGCTATCTCTCGTTCACTACTCAGTCTTTAATGTGCCACTAATTATGTTGATTGGATGGAGAGGAGAGCCTTCCTTTTCGGACGAACCACAGCACAATGTTCAAGGAAATCTAACTTTAAGTTTTTTAGAATCCATTGAGGCAAAATACATCATCGTAAGGAGTAATGATGACTTTCAATCCGGTATTGGGACTCTAACCAATTTAATGCATGAAGGTAACTTAGGTATTTTTACATTCTTGTTTTCACGAGAGGCATTTATTTGACCACTTTTAGAAGATTTGATGTAATCAGTCGAATTCTTCGACTTACTTCAGTCGAAAGTGCAGTATTTGCTACCACGGGCGAGACTGCTAGAGAGGCGTTGAAGGCAGGCTCTAAGGACCACCTGTTTTTTCCATGTGTGGGCGGCATGGGTCATGCTTCATCTGTTGCCTATGGATATGCATTACAAACGAATAGGCCAACAGTATGCCTAGATGGGGATGGTGCACTTTTGATGCACTTAGGTGCTTTGACTTCTATCACATCCTCAATTGATATAAATTTCACTCATTTCTTGTTCGACAACGGATGTCACTTATCTGTAGGTGGGAACAAAACTTCTGGAATTCATTTAAACTATTTGGACTTGGCAAGATCTTTGAAGTACCAATACGTAACGAAACTTGAGCACCTGGATCAACTAAAAGAGGAAATTGGCTTGGGAAACATTCATAGCCCTAAAACTCGTTTTGTTTATGTGCCTGTTTTGGCGGTTCGCGAGAAAGACCTGCCCAGGCCGACAAATCTTTCCACGTTTGTAGAAAAATTCAGAGAGAACTGGAATTAATAGTGGTATTGAATCTAGAAATCAACTTTGGAATGAGTGAATTTGATATACCAAATAACTCAATTATTTTTGGAACTGCTCGATCAATAAAGGAAATCTCCACCTATAGCATCCCATCAGACTGCGAAGTCTGGATCCGAAAAAGTGGATACCCAACTACCGAAGAAGTCAGTGAAATCAGTGCATCTATAAGGAACTCTAACAAGGATTTTCATAGTGTTGTTGGAATTGGTGGAGGAAGCACAATCGATTTATCGAAAGTAATCTCAACTTTTATTTCTGAAAACGAAGGAATTTGTAGACTTTTGATGATTCCAACAAACATTGGGTCTGGCGCAGAAATAACCAATTTCGCAACCATTTGGGATTTTAATTCTGGACAAAAATTATCAAAGATTGTGCCTGATAAAATCCATAGATCAGTTTTTTACAATTTTGGTTATTTTCTTGAAGTTCATAGAACCGATGCGCTAATTGGTGCCCTTGATGCTCTTGCGCACGCCTATGATTCTTTTTACTCAGGACAAGCCGATTCAAGTACAAGACAGATGGCTCGTGAGGCAATTATTGAGTTAAATGATTTACTCTCCACTGGTTTCGAATTTTGGCCAAATGAATTGCTCATATCCAAATTTCATAATGCAACAATTCTGGCAGCGTTTTGCATCAACAAGACAAAAACTTCGCTTTCGCACGGCTTGTCCTACGGCTTAACTCTACATCTGGGAATACCCCACGGCATTGCCGTTGGTCTAGTACTAAGAGAATATTTGACAGCTTTTGCCCCTTCACTAGCAGAGGAGATGAGCCAAGCAATTTTGGAAGACTCTTTAAGAAATTTAGACTTTGTGCTCACTAAAATCTTGAAAGAAAAATACTCGAAAATTGCTGTAGATAAGATTGAAGAGGCTATTGACTGGGGACGGGTCAATAATTTTCTACCAATTGTGACAAAGGAGGAATGTTTGATTTTACTCAGGTCAGCATTAAATCGCATCGCCCAAGATTGACTTGAATTTAAATCCTAATCAAAAGTCTTTTGTTGTATTTGTCTACACAAAAGTCTTTGCTCACTATTTAGGCGTTTTTCATAAAATTATACTTTTAATTTTTAGACTTAATCAATTCGAGTTGCAATAACTGCTTGGCTACCGTGCTAACCTCTCTAAAGCTCACCTTCAGTATTTGAGCAATATCAACCAAAGAGTTATTTCCATCAGCGTAAGCCAAAAAGTCCATCAATAATTTTTCATTAGACTCCTGGAATCTATTTTCCTTATTTTTTCGGGCTAAACCTCTCTTAGCCAACCATGGTTCAGCTGAAACCACATTTACGTACACCTCATTTCCTTCATGAATCTCGACCAAGTAATCAAGCAAAGTTAAACTCTCAGCAAGATTCTCTCCATTGACAAAATCAAGATTGTCCATAGAAGTGTGGTATTCGGGGAAGGTCCCAAATTTGGACCGCATAATGGTTGCTACCGGCAGATTTACCAGTGGGGATCCGAATTGCCGTTCATCTGAGCCCCTTTCCGTGAAGGGATATTGCACAAATTTCTTTCCAGAATCTCGAAGAGCAAACTCCGCCAATTTATCTGAAATGGTTTGTCCACTTTGACTATTAATCATGGACCAACTTCTGTTATCTCCCAAGCAGGTCAAGACATATATAGCGAGGGTTCTTTCTTTCATTAGGTTGAGATTCCTGCTTAAATAATAGATGGCTCCTATAGTCTCTGGAAGAAAGAGAAAGCGATAGCTGAATTTTCTTGTGTGTCTCTCTTTCAGATTTTTTGCCAGTGCTGCCGCAAGGATTGGTCCGGATAACTCGTTGTTTGCCATTGAAGGATGACAAATATAAGTCGAAAAAACGATCTCTTGAGTAGATTCTCCTTCCAGATAGATTTCTCCATAGGAAAGACTGCCATCAAAATGATCGGTATCCACGACAACTCGATAAAATTCTTCATCTAACTTTGCTATTTCTTGTTGTGTAACACAAAATCCCCAGTAGTCATCATAGTAAGAAGTTACATAAGGTATGCAATTTGGTAATTCAGGAATCGAGTGCAGATGTGAAAGCAATTCATCTTTAGAAATTACGCCTGAAAAATTTTTTGAATAACCTACTAGATGAAGATTGCTTGAGTTGAAGTCAATTACTCTTTCACCTTCCAGGGTTTCTACATAGGCACATTTCACCCTCCATTCTTTTGGCACGATCCAGTCAAACGCTGGTGTACCTGACGGTACCTCGGTTACCTTTAGATCTGGAATCGCCTCCTGCAATATCCGCAATGTTTCTCTATTGCCATCTCCTGTTAGAGAACGATTGAGTGGAAACAATCGTTCCAATAGGGATTGAAGTGCGGTTGAATTCATCTGAGCCTAACTCCCAAAACATTCACAACGTTACCTGGGAATGCATCCATCCTCACCTTTAGCCCCAAGAGGTTTAGCAAATACTTTGACGCATCCTTGATAGGAGCCGCATAGCCAGAAAAAAAGTACGGTTTTTGAATAGCCAGTATTTCAAAGTCAGAATACTCCAAGGCATGTCTGATAGAACTGACAGATGGGAGGTTACGAACAACTTTCCAACTTAAAGTTGGAAGTTCTCCTGTGGCACGATAGGCCTTGGATTCTATATTCGGCGTGGCCAAGATAGCAAAGTATCCTCCTATTCGGACAGATGACTTTAGTTTATCAAGTGTATCCGTGGGAGATTGAAGGTGTTGAAAAACCCCACGCATTATTATTAAGTCAAATACCTCAGGGTCTAATTCCTCAAGACACCCTGACTTGATAACAAACGCATTTGGGTTCACATTTAACTTGCAAAAATTAATTGCATAAGAAGAAATATCGCAGCTGGATACCTTATAACTTCTTTTAATTAGTTCTTTTGACAGGAATCCTAAGCCGCATCCAAAATCCAGCACTTTATGCACGTTGCTAACGCGCTTCTCTATCCATGCAATTTCCTTTAAGTAACTCTCCTGGCGCTTTTCATCATTCCAATAGGGAGTGAAGTACTCTTCATCAAATTGTAATTTTGAATTCATGAATGATAATCGAATACGTTTCGCGTGTAATCTGCGGAAATAGACTGTTTACGTATTAAGTTATGATCTGCAAGAGAATCATAGAATTTTAAAGCATCTTCAAAAGGAATTGCAGACGAGAATGCAATATCGAATACGCTCCTTTCTGATTTCAGTTCATCAAGCAGCAAGTTAACCTGATCATGGGCTTTGCGTTCAAGCGACCAATCTCTGTACAGCCCTAATCGACTTAACTGTGGAGTTACAAAGAAATTAGGTTTAGGAATGTAATCTTTCTCCAATAATTCGATAACTTTGATAATAACACCCACAATTTGATCTAATTTTTCCATCGAGAAGTTTATAAGTGAGTCGGTTGATAAATGGTAGTGTTCAAAGGGTGCCCTATCTATTGATACACTGGGAATACCAGCAAAAGTGGAATCAAAAACCATTTCATCATTACCCCATCCTTCTCTAAAATCAACATGAGAATGGGCAAGCCCAAGAGACTCCAGTACATAAGAAGTCAATCTATCAATGTAGGAATTTCGTCGTCTCGAGCGAGTGATTCTAATTTCAGAACGAGACCCTGGCATCTCCGAAAAAAGTGTAAACAGCGTAGATTCCAATAAACTTGGATTCTCGTAAAGGTACACTGATGAACCAATGGTCTCTGGGAAAGAGAGCAATCTGTATGAGTATTTCAGATTTGTTTTTGCTTTTTTTAGATGGCTCGCAACCATACTCATAACAAGAACACCAGCCAACCCGTCATTCCATTGACCCGTGTGACATAGATGAGACAGAAGAAGCACTGATTCTTCGTTAGCTCCAGGAATTACTAACTCAAAAATCTTCATAGTACTAGGCCAAGTTTCAACATCAATAAAAAGAGAATAAAGCCCAGTTTCATCAAGAGATTCAAAGAATTTTTTTGGTAAAGATATTGATAGATTTTTTGAGTTCTGTCCTGGATTGTAGGCTAAACGATGCTGATACTTTAGGGCATTAGGATTAACATCACTATAAATAGTTATTGACCTTAACTCTTTTTTGGTCAGATTGAGATCTACGCTATTGCTATAGGGTGCTACAAATAATGGGGAGTCCCGGTCAGAAAACAACAATTCTCCGGAGTTGCAATCCCTGAGTTTTGCACTCTTTAAATTCCACTCATAAGGAATATGCCAGAGTGAGCCATGGTCGCCGCTGTTAAAGTGTAAAATTGAGCCTTCTTGAAAATGCTCATTTAGAACATTCACAACACTAGTACTACCTTCTGAAATTATAGTTCGATGAGACGGTATCAGGTCAGCCAACTTAAGAAAAAGCGATGCATCAATCACGTGCTAAACCCTATTGCATTGTTAGAGGGAGGACCTGAGAACTCGGGTAGCAAACGAAGAAAAGGCCTCATAATTTCGAAATACAGGTATGCCACAGTAGTTCTCGAATTCAGTAGGGTTGGCACCCAAATCGAGAAAGCAGGCAGGAACCCCTAACTCTCTTGCCACTATGGCGGGAGATGTGAAGGGAGGAGCCACAATCAACTTAGCGTTTTTAATCAAATTATATAGATTCGCATTTTCAGGAAGCCTTTCCCATTTCCCTTGGGGATAAATGAGTGAGTTCACCAAATACGGATACTCCTTACTGTGTTTTGGATCTAGCTTTCTTTTGTGCTTGATTGCAAATTTTGGCTGAGAAATCAAACCAGACCTTTGGAATTCTTCAAATAGTTTTTGAATACCAAACAAAAAATTATAAGCGCGCGACTTCGTGTAGTAATCGTAGTTGTTCGATTTTTCAAATGGAATGACATCGAAGACAATTACGTCTCTAGTTGCCTTTTGCTCAATTAAAGTGGAATTACCCGATAAATCTACGTTCTCTGCTTCATAAAATAGTATTGAACCAACGTTCTTTACAAAAATTTTTGTGAACTGTGACAAGAATGATGCAAACTCATTAGTCCAAACATAATGACAATCAACTTTAGCTAAACCGAAGGCTGAATAGTCAAATGTTGACATCGAAAGATCTCTATACTTCGAGAATGAATTATCAGAATACCAAAGCATGTAAGCTTTAATATGCTTGCCTCTCAAGTGAAAAGTTGTTGGTTGAGACAAGTAATTGCTATTGTTTATATAAATCTCCGAGATAGTACCTCGATCAACAACTAATTGTGAGCAGGGTACGGTTAAAATAAGCTCTCGGTAACTGTAAATGACTGTCGGATTAATCCGGATTAATCGAAAAAAAGTGAGTAAGTTACTAAAACTCTTAACTATCAATTTACATCTCTCGCCTAGCGACAATATCGAAACCAAATATAAATCAATCGAGAATACAGGAACAACTTGCTTATCCAAACAACCTCTCAAACTTAACTTACGGTCTTGAATAATCAAAACGTTCGAATAAGCGAAACCAAACCTTGGTGATTTCAAGAACTTATACAAGGAGGACCGTTCTGACTTTGATCTAACAGAAACGGGTGGATTGTATAGAAGATTGACTTTGCTAATCTTCCTAACTCTCCAAAAAATAACCAAAACAAGTAAGGTTGCACCAAAAAAAAGTGAGCCTTTTAAAATCGCTTTTAGTTTCTCGCTTTGCTTTATCTTCAGTAAAGCCTCAAAAGAATTGTGAATAGCCTTCAAAGAAGTGAATTTTTCTCCAGTATAAAGCAAAGAAAGTTCATTTCGAAAACGAAACAAAACTCTTTGGTTGACTATTGGATAAAACTCTTTGGGCACTAAAGAAGTGCTATTTAATAAATTTAGCCACTCCACAAAGTGTTCAATTGTTGGCCTTATTTTCCCCTGAGAAATCTCTAACATCCTTTACCAAATTAGCATTACTCGGAAATTTAATATAATGATATCGTAGTACATCAATTAGGAAGGTTTACTGTGATGACTTCTAACGAAGTCTCTTTTTTTTCAACAGGGATGGCCAGATCTGGCACCAATCTCGTTTCCAAGATTCTTTCAGCGAATCCAAAAATGCATTGCGTGCTCGGCGCCAATATTGAATTATACCGGTCTGTAAGGGACCAAATGATTCAAAGCGTTGCGTTAGAATCAAGTAACTTAATCCCAAAAGGAAGTGTGTTTTCTGACTTCTTCGGCAAACCTGGTTATTTTCAGATTCTCCAACACCTTTTTAAGAAAACTTTTGATCTTGATTTCAAAAGTGATGTATTTGAAACACTACGTAATTCATCACTTGCCAGAATTCCACACGACAGTCCGGATTTAAAACCAATTCTGGCTGAAATTGGTGAGCAAAATTCTGTTAACTACTTGGCTTCCTTAGCTAACTCGTCGCGAAAAATAAGGGGCCTTCCGAAGGACACTAAAATTGGCTTTCATGAAAGCTGGCACATTGAATTATTCCCAGCACTCCAGAAAAGCTTTCCTGAAGCAAAATTCATGATTATTTTGAGGGACATTAGAGGAACTTACGCTTCACACAAATTTGATACTATGGACAATCCTGATTGGAGGGCTAGCATTTTTGACTATGCCCGCCAATTTAGAAAGTATTCTGCTCTGTCATACTACCTCGCAAACAATTTCAAAAATGTCATGGTATTTAGATATGAAGATCTAATGGAAACGCCTTACCAAACAGTTACAAACATGTGTAACTTTCTAGAAGTCGAATTTGACTCGAGGATGTTAAACCCTGAAAGTCATATAGACCCACTTTCTAAGAGGGCTTGGAGTGGAAATAGTGGATATAAAACGAAAGTATCGGGTTTTGATAAGGAGAGGTCCACGCGATGGAAATCAAAACTCACAGAGGATGAGGTCACGGGCCTAGAAATGATGTGCAACCTTGGGTTAAAAAAGAACAATTATTCGATGGGTTGGGACTTTTCCGATGGGTCAATAGCCTCCCTACATTCTATAAGTAGTCAATCCGATTCAAAGTTCCACAGATGGGATGCGGTCAAGAGGGTTGAAAATAATATCCTAGAAGAAGAAGAAAATTACCTAAAACTTATGATGCGCAAAGATACTACAACATTAAAACCATTATTACGTGATCTATTCTCACCTGATTATCTATACTTTTAGTATCGCATATCAGTCAGTGTTGTTCTAATAAACTATAAATAGCTCTTTTGTCACTGCTTTAATTAGGTTTTTTGTTGTAATTCATTATTTGGTCATAAATTTTTTTATCTATACGTTCCCCTTTAGTGATTGACTTAGGTATTTTTTTCCCAATTAAATCTTTGAGATATTTTGGACCTATACCGAAACCAGGTCTTATTATTCTGAAATTCTTATCCGATATTAATTCATTGGCTTGCATGGATTCTACAGCGTAAATTGATCTCCTAAATTTTTCTGATGGGATTTCTTCATCCGTGCTGCCATATGTAACTTCGCCTATAGATTCCCAAGCCAAAAAACAATTTTTGGTCAATATCTTGAATTCTTCTTCGTTTGTAGAGAACCCCGAATCTACCCCTCCAGAGTCCGATTCCAATTTAAGATGCTTTTCTATAATTGATGCCCCTAAAGCCGCGGCAGCAACCGCACTTCCTATTCCTAGAGTGTGATCAGAGTATCCAACCGTGCAATTAAATCTTTTTTTAATGTCTTCCATAGTTTTCAAATTTACAGCTTTTGCTGAAGCTGGATAGTTGCTTGTGCATTTAAGCAATGCCAAATCTTTACATCCATTTTGTCTTGCTGTTTCCACGGCCTCGGTTATTTCTTCTAGAGTTGCTAAACCAAGTGAAATGATCATTGGTTTGCCCGTCTGCGCAGCTTTAGCAATGAGGGGTAAATGATTATTTTCGAAAGATGCAATTTTGTAAGCTGGGGTATTCAGGTCTTCTAAAAAATCGATCGAAGTTTCGTCAAAAACTGAACTGAAACAATCTATTCCGGATTTCTTTGCTTCGTCGAAAATTTCTTTATGCCACTCCCAAGGCGTGAATGCTTTTTGATAAAGGTCGTGCAGGTACATCCCAGTCCATAAACTATCTTTGTCAGAAACCAGGAAATCTGCACCTTTGTGATCGATCGTAAGCGTGTCAGCTGTGTATGTTTGTAACTTTATTGCATTTGCGCCAGCGCGCTTTGCTGAATGAATTAGTTGAATTGCTTGATTAACATCTTGGTTGTGGTTACCAGACATTTCTGCAATCACGTATGGTGGATTCTTTCCTCCAATCGCGGATGAACCTATGTTAAATGACATCATTCTGCTAACTGTTTGAATAAATTCAAAATTTCGACATCTTGTTCATGAATTTTCTTTGTAATTTTCTTTAAATCTGATGGAGAAGTTTTGGCAACTACCCTCAGTAAATCCATCCAATTCAAATTATTTATAGATCTTGCAGACTCTATAGCATCAATTAAGTCTAGATATTTTTTATTTGGATTAAATCCCGACTTTTCCAATCGTTTAATCTCTTCGAATATAGGAGTATGCCAACCAGCGAAATCTTTAGGTAGATCTGAAGTCTTATGGAAACTTCCTTTATTTCTTTGTTCAAATTCAATGTAGTTTTTTTCAAGCAGTGATTCAAAATTACTGAGAAAAAGCTCCTCCGCTTCTAAAAATAATTTGTCATAAGTTAATGCAAAGGTGTTTTC
>Ga0164292_10003463_pt1 | contig 12893 bp, 13 predicted proteins | sample GEODES117metaG_FD_111486 | JGI IMG/M metagenome (GOLD analysis project Ga0164292, IMG submission 111486) | Eutrophic lake water microbial communities from Lake Mendota, Wisconsin, USA - GEODES117 metaG | ecosystem: Environmental > Aquatic > Freshwater > Lake | place: USA: Lake Mendota... | reverse complement strand
TTTAGAATTTTAAAATTACTTAGTTTATGCTATTTTTGCAGTCCAAATAATGGTCCTGTGGCCGAGTGGCTAGGCAGAGCTCTGCAAAAGCTTCCACAGCGGTTCGAATCCGCTCGGGACCTCTTAAAAGGATTACCAAATAGGTAATCCTTTTTTTTTACCTTAATGTAACTTTTGTAACCATTTTTTCTTTTTTCATTCAGCAATTTTGTGCTCTAAATTATAATCAATGGTAATAGTAGGTTATTTACTTGCAGCTTTAGTTGGTATCTCATTGGGTCTTATAGGTAGTGGAGGATCAATTTTAACAGTTCCAATCTTAGTTTATGTAATGGGGGTTGATCCAGTATTGGCAACTGCTTATTCATTGTTTATAGTTGGTTCAACTGCTTTAGTAGGCGGTATTCAAAGTGCAACACAAAAAAGAGTTGACTTTAAAACAGTGCTCATTTTTGGAATTCCATCGATTGCAGCCGTATATGCCACTCGTTTATGGGTGGTGCCTTTGATACCTGCTGAATTGGTTTCTATTGGAGGGTTGGCTATAACAAAGCCAATTGCATTGATGTTATTATTTGCATTGGTAATGATACTTGCTTCTGTTAGTATGATTAGGCCGGGTAAAAAATCAGCAAATGAGGAATCTTCAATAATGGTTTACAATTACCCAATGATCTTATTAGAAGGTGCAATTGTTGGGGTACTTACAGGATTGGTAGGCGCAGGAGGCGGTTTCTTGATCATTCCTGCATTGGTTTTATTGGCCAAAATGCCGATGAAATTAGCAGTAGGAACTTCACTATTTATTATTGCTGCAAAATCATTGATAGGCTTCACTGGCGATTTGCAGGGAGCTCAAGTAATTGATTGGAAATTATTGCTCACTTTCACATCATTTGCAGTGGTGGGTATTTTTGGCGGCATTCTTTTATCTAAAAAAATACCAGGTGAAAAACTTAAAAAAGCTTTTGGATGGTTTGTATTGATAATGGGTATCTATATCATTTTTAAGGAATTATTTTTTCCTTCAGGAGTAGGCCACTAAATGCAACAAATGTTACCAAACAAGGAATAGCAATATCTGATATTTGCTTTATCATTTTAAAAACTAAAAAAATAAATTCATATGTTTTTTCAACACATTTACGACAAAAGTTTAGCACAAGCAAGTTATTTCATCGGATGTCAAAAAGCAGGTGTTGCCGCTGTAATTGATGCTAAAAGAGATGTTGATACTTACATAGAAATTGCGAAGGCAAATAATATGACAATCACACATATTTTTGAAACACATATACACGCAGATTTCTTAGCAGGTTCAAGAGAGTTGGCTCAATTAACTGGTGCTCAATTGTTTTTGTCAGACGAAGGTGGAGCAGGATGGGAATATGAGTTTCCACATGTTGGATTAAAAAATAATGATGTAATTAAATTGGGAAACTTGAGTTTCAAAGTATTACATACGCCTGGTCATACACCAGAGAGTATCAGTTTTTTATTGACAGATCATCCAGCTAGTAATGAACCAGTGATGTTGTTTACAGGTGATTTTGTTTTTGTTGGAGATATTGGCAGACCCGATTTATTAGAGAAAGCTGCAGGAATGATCGGTACTCAAGCCATGGGCGCAAAACAAATGTATCAAAGCATTAATAAATTCAATGCTTTAGCAGATTATATTCAAGTATGGCCAGGCCATGGTGCTGGTTCGGCTTGTGGTAAAGCTTTGGGATCAGTTCCTAGTACAACTGTGGGTTATGAAAAAGCGCGTAACTGGGCATTTCAATATCCAACTGATGAAACTGGATTTGTAAAATATCTATTGGCTGATCAACCAGAACCACCAAAGTATTTTGCAAAAATGAAGCATCTTAATAAAGTGGATCGTCCTTTGCTAACAGCAGTTCCTAAGTTAAAAAAACTTTCCATTGAGGAAGTGAATGCCAATATGGCCAAGGGAATCAAGCTATTAGATGCAAGAAATAAAACAGAATTTGCTGCAGGTTTTATTCCTGGTAGTTTAAATATTCAAGGAAATAATTCCTTTGCTACATGGGCAGGTTGGTTCTTAACTTATGATGAACCATTTATGTTATTAGCCGATGAATCTATGTTAGACGATTTAACAAGAAAATTAATGAGAATTGGTTTGGACAATATAGCTGGTTATTTACCTTCTGTAGATGAGTATACCAAGTCTGGTGGAGTACTTGAAAAAGCAACAGTAATTGATTTGGCTGAAGCAAAGTCTTTGATCAGTAACCCATCTGTTCAGACAATTGATTTGAGAGGAGTTGCAGAATATAATAGTGGTCATATAAAAGGAGCAGACAATGTATTTGTTGGAACATTGCCCAATCAATTAGATAAAATAAGTAAGAGCAAAAAAGTGATGATTCATTGTCAGGGTGGCGACAGGGCTTCTATAGCATATTCCATTCTTGCAAAAAATGGGTTCAACAATATTGTAAATTATTCTGCAGGCATGAATGAATGGGTTAATGCAGGCGAGCCAGTAGTTAATTAATGTGAGATGGCGTAAAATAGGGGCTATGAAAATCGAGCAAATTTATACCGAATGTTTAGCACAAGGTGCTTATTACATAGTATCAAGTATAGGGAGTGCCCACTTTAATTGTTTTTAAAAATGGGCAGCCTGTTTGGAGAAAAAGAGGGGGTGGTTCCCAAAGCAGGATTAGTAAGTATTTTATAACAATTTAAAAAAATAAGTCATGAGTATATTCAGTCAATTATTTGGAGGAGGTTCCTCGGTAGACCTTAAATCCGTTGTAGCGCAAGGCGCATTTTTAGTAGATGTTAGAAGTCCGGGAGAGTTTGCGGATGGTCATGTTAAAGGCTCTGTTAATATTCCTTTGGATAATCTTACAAAGGAAATCGCACAATTCCGTGATAAGCAAAATATCATTGTTTTTTGCAGAAGTGGAAACAGAAGCAGTATGGCTAAAACTTTGCTAGAGCAGCAAGGTTTTAAAAATGTAATCAATGGCGGTACATGGCAAAATGTTGCTCAATTTGTTCACTAACCTAAAATATTTAGATGGAAACTTTGAAAATTTTAATTCCAACCGATTTTTCTGTACAAGCAGAATTTGCTTACTTAATGGTTAAAAATCTAGATCAGAAAATAAAAACGGAGATTCATTTTTTACATGTATTGGCAGTACCAGATACTGTTTCAATGGATAATGCAGGTAATATTAGCACCTGTGGCGAAATAGATGTTACTTATGTTGAAAAGCAAAAGGAAATTGCAGAAAGAAAATTAGATGATTTAAAAAATCTTTATGGAGCAGCAATTCAAACTGATTTGATATTGGGTAAAACCACTGATTCGATAGTTAATTATGCTGCTGAGGCTAAAATGGATCTAGTAGTAATGGGTACTAAAGGAGCTTGGGGATTTAAAGAAAAAATATCTGGAACTTCCACGCAAATGGTAGCCAGAAATTCTGTTGTACCTGTTTTATCATTGATGTGCGATAGATCTGATCTAAGCATCAATCATTTATTATTGGTACATGATTTTTCTAAGCCTACTGCAGAGAATTTTAAATTAATGCATAAGATCTTAAAAGCATTTAATCCAACATTGCATTTATTACAAATCATCTCGGGTGATGTTATTTCCGAAAAAGCTTCCATTGAAGCAAATATGAAGCAGTTTGCCAACTTAAACTCAATTGAACATTTTGAATGTCATGTTATCCATGATAAAGATATAGAAAATGGGGTTGTTCATTTTAATCAAATGAATAACATGGATATGATCTGTATTGGCACACATGGTAAAGGAGGTATGCTTCACCAAAGTGCAACAGAAAAATTGATCAATCATTTATTTAAACCAATCATTTCTTTTCAACTTAAATAATCGAATATCATATGCGTGAATTAATTACTCAAACCTGGTCTTGGTGGTTCTCTGGAGCCATGATAGCAAGCATCATGTTCTTTCTATTATATTTTGGACAATCATTTGGATTCTCTTCCAATTTACGCACCATCTGTGCTGCAGCTGGCTTAGGCAAGCGAACTAAATTTTTTGATTTTAATTGGAAAGCACAAATATGGAATTTGGTGTTTTTAATAGGTTCGATCATTGGCGGTTTTATTGCTGCTCAATTTTTATCTGATGGCGGTGCAGTGCAAATCTCAGCTGCTACCATTAGTGACCTAAATAAAATGGGTATTGCGGCCCCGGTATCATTGCAGCCTGCAGAATTATTTGGATGGGATGCTGTATTCAGTATAAAAGGATTTTTGATCTTAGCATTTGGTGGATTGATGGTAGGCTTTGGATCTAGATATGCTGGAGGATGCACTTCTGGGCATGCTATAAGCGGGATGTCTAATTTGCAATTACCCTCTTTGATTGCGGTTATTGGATTTTTTATTGGAGGATTAGTTATGACTTATTTTATCATGCCTTTAATTTTTTAAATAATGAAGTTGATTAAATTTTTATTGTTAGGAATTGTATTTGGAATAGTCATGGCTAAATCTGAAGCTATTTCTTGGTTTAGGATTCAAGAAATGTTCAGATTTCAGGCATTTCATATGTATGGGATTATTGGAACTGCAGTTACGCTTGGTGTTATTGGCGTTGCATTGATCAAAAAATTTAAAATCAGGGATTTTCATGGTAACCCTATTTTGTTTTTTCCTAAAGACAAATCAATTATTAGGTACTTAGCAGGAGGAAGCATATTTGGGTTAGGTTGGGCATTAAGCGGTGCTTGCCCTGGTCCGATGGTAGTTAATATTGGGTATGGATTTTTGTCTATGACTGTGGTTCTCTTTTTTGCTATAGTTGGTACTTATCTATATGGTGTTTTCATGAAAAAACTACCTCATTAATTAAATACACAATTAGAATGGAACCAACTGATTCAAACTCAAAAGAGCAAAGTTTAATTAGAATGATTCAGCGAATGTTGAATTTGATAATTGTGCTGGTTGTATTTATTATTTTATTGCCATTGGTCATGTACAACGCAGATAGCATTGTTGCTTGGTTTAAACCTGCAAATAAAATAGCAATAACACCTCCTTTACCTGAATCTGTTTTAGTTAAAGAAAAAACCAATGATGCAACTATATCATATTGGCAACCTACTCCCTTGGATGCAGTTACTGATCCAACTTTGAGAGAACAAGTAAACTATGGAAAAGAGTTGATTGCACATACTGCAAAATATTTGGGACCAAATGGTTCTGTTTTACAAATTACCAACGGTCAAAATTGTCAAAACTGTCACTTGCAGGCAGGTACTATGGCATTTGGGAATAATTATGGTTCTGTTGCTTCTACTTATCCAAAGTTCAGAGCCAGAAGTGGCAGCTCTGAAAATATTTATAAAAGAGTGAATGATTGTTTTGAAAGAAGTTTAAATGGTAAAGCATTGGATACAACAAGTAAAGAAATGCAAGCGATCCTAGCTTATATCAATCATATTGGATCCAATGTTACAAAAGGAGAACGTGCCTTAGGTTCTGGATTAAAAGACATGGCTTTTTTAGATAGGGCAGCTGACCCTACAAAAGGCAAAGCGGTTTATATAACCAAATGCCAAAGTTGTCATCAATCTAATGGAGAAGGTGTTTTACAAGCAGATAATATAGAATACAGTTTTCCTCCACTTTGGGGCAAGCATAGTTTTAATGATGGTGCAGGACTTTACCGTATCTCTAATTTTGCTAAATATATAAAGTACAATATGCCTTTAGGTATTACGCATGAAAACCCACAATTGACGGATGAAGAGGCCTGGGATGTTTCAGCTTATGTATTAGCGCAATCACGTCCACATATGAATGTTCCTAATGATTGGCCTGATATTTCAAAGAAGCCCATTGATCATCCTTTTGGACCATATGCTGATACATTTCCTGAAAAACAACATAAATACGGACCATTTAAACCTATTGCATCGAATGCAAAAAAATAATTTCTATGATTAAGAATAGAAGAAAATTCATTCAACAAATTGGTGCATTAAGTGGGGTAGGGCTAGTTTCTGCAACTGGATTAAGTAATGTAGCTGCAGCAGAAAGTAGTCTAGAAGATAATCATAGGAACGATGCAAGCGATATTACTATCTTAACCATTTTACAGACCACAGATGTTCATTGTCAAGTACATCCTCATGATGAATTATTTTGGGAAAATGGGAAGTCGGTATTTAGAAAAACAGGGGGCTATGCACATATTGCAGATTATTTAACAAAGGAAAAAAAGAAAAATCCGAATAGTTTTTTGATTGATACTGGGGATATGTTTCAGGGGAGTGAGTTGTCTGTAAAAACGTTGGGTAAAGCGATGGTGCCTATTTTGAATGCATTGAATTATGATTTGTATTTGCCAGGAAATTGGGAAGTGATTTATTATAAAAAAGCCATGCAAACTTTGTTGGGAGCTTTACATGCACCAAAGGTTTGTGCTAATATGTTTCATGATTTGGGTGATGGAAAAAAAGGTGAATTGATTTTTCCTCCATATCATATTTGGCATTCTAATGGAATTAAAATAGGATTTATTGGATATACAGATCCTTTGGTTCCAATAAGACAATCCCCAAATTACAGCAAAGGAATTATATATACTAAACCAGAAGAGAATCTGGCACATTACGTAGATGTGTTGAGAAATCAAGAACAATGCGCTGCAGTGATGGTGATTGCTCATCTTGGATTATCACAGCAATTGCATTTAGCCAATCAACCTGTATGTGCAGGTGTAGATTATATTTTAGGGGGAGATACACATGAACGAGTTAGAAATCCTATAATTTGTAAATATGCAAAAGTAGTAGAGCCAGGTGCATTTGGTTCCTTTGTTGGTAGGCTCGAATTGAGTTTTAAAGATGGTAAATTGATCGATGATGTATACAGTTTAGACGAAGTAAATGCTGCTGTTTATAAAGCGGATAAAAAAATGACCGCTTTGATTAATCAATACGAACAACCCTTCACCAATCAAATTTATGCCATAGCTGGGTATAGTACGATTCCATTATACCGATATTTTGTAGTGGAAAATCCAATTGATACACTCATCCTAAACGCAATCAAATGGAAGTTACCAGAAATGGATATTGTATTGTCTAATGGATTTAGGTTTTGTCCACCAAGAACAACTCCAGACTCAACAGGAAATATTCCCATCACGGAAGGATTCATTTTTGATATGCTACCTGTTGATAGTACGGTAAGAACTGGTGCTGTCACTGGAAAGCAATTATTGGATTGGTTAGAGAAAGAATTAAATAATGTATTTGCTAAAGACGCAGATGAGCGCTTTGGTGGATGGGTGGTTAAGTTTAAAGGAATGACTGTAAAATTTGAGGCATTTGCCGATAAAGGCAAACGCGTAAAAGAAATTAAAGTAGGAAATGATTTGATAGACCTAAACAAAACATATACTATCTGTGCTTGTGAGAGAGATGGAGATCCGGTTGATATGTTGTGTAGAATGAGGAATGTGAAGAATCCGAAGAATACGCCTTTTACCTTGCATAGTACTATGATTGATTATTTAAAAAATAATTCACCTGTAACACCTAGTCCAGAAAAGAACGCCATCATTTTGGATGCTCCTGAAACCTTACTTACACAAGTAACTGGAGTGGATTATACATTCCGCTAATGAATAAATAAGTAAATAAACATGAAATTTTTTTATACAACCATTGCTTTATTGCTATGGTGTAATCTATCTTTTGCTCAACACCAAGAAATTACTGCTAAGCCAGATATGTGGAAGGGTAAACAAGAAAATATATTGGATACTAGTTCATTGTTATACGCTTTTAAATCGGGCAGGGTAAATGGTCATTTCAGGTATTTTTTTATGGCAACGGATAATGCAAAAACACTTACTGATTTTTATGCTAATGCAGTAGGCGGTGGTATCCGCTATGAAACAGCAAAATTTAAAGGATTTCAATTTGCTGTCAGTGGATTTTATATTTTTAATATTGGTTCTTCCGACCTAACCAAAAAAGATCCTCAATCAGGACAAACCAGCAGATATGAAACACCATTGTTTGACGTTGCAGATCCAGCAAACACCAATGACCTTGATCGATTAGAAGAATTTTATCTAAAATATAATTACAAAAAATCTTCGATCACTTTTGGCAGACAATTGATCAACACACCCTTTATTAATCTTCAAGATGGAAGAATGAGGCCAACTGGGGTAGATGGTGTTTGGCTAGTTTTAAACGATATACCAAAAACAAAAATAGAAGGAGGACTTTTATATGCTATTTCACCAAGAGGAACAGTAAAATGGTATGGAGTAGGAGAATCGATAGGAGTCTATCCTGCTGGGCTCAATACCGATGGAACAAAATCTGGCTATCCTGGTCATGTGGAAGCCAATAACTTAATACAAGCGGCCATTCATTTTGAACCGGTTAAAAATACCACTTTGCATGCTTGGAACTTATTGGTACCCAATGTTTTTAATACTACTTTACTACAACTGGATTATACCATACCAACCAATGAAAAGGAGCATCAATTTTATACGGCATTACAATTGGTTAAACAACACGCTTTAAAAAATGGGGGTAATGCAGATCCTGCTAAACGCTACATAGATAAGGATAACGGCGCTTTTAGTTTTGGAGCAAAGGCTGGTTTTAAAACTGCTGTATGGGATCTGTCATTGAATTATAACAGAATTACAAAACAGGGAAGGTATTTAATGCCAAGAGAGTGGGGCAGAGATCCATTTTTTACTTTTTTGCCACGAGAAAGAAATGAGGGCTTTGGTGATGTGAGTGCTATTGTTGCAAAAGCTGGATACACGATCCCTCAGAAAAGGATTAAACTAAATCTAGCTGGAGGCTATTTTAAGTTACCTGATGTTAACAATACTACTTTGAATAAATACGGGTTGCCTTCCTATATTCAAATCAACGCAGATATCCGATATGCTTTTGTAGGTTTTTTTCAAGGCTTGGATGCACAATTATTGATCGTAGGTAAAATGAATCAGGGAGAATTATATCAACAAGCTAAATACGAGATCAATAAAGTAAACATGGTTCTCTATAACTTTGTGCTCAACTATCATTTTTAAGCATGAACAGAAATGCTACACCGTTTGATTTGATTTTTGAACCGGCATTAGTTACTGAAATGTATCAGTTTGGCGAAATCAAACAGTTCAAAGAAGGCGACCTTATTATGGATTACGGAAAGTATATTCGATCTATGCCGCTGATTTTAAAAGGTGCCATTAAAGTACTTAGAAAGGACGAACAGGGCAAAGAATTACTACTGTACTATTTATCTAGCAATGAGAGTTGTTCTATGGCGTATAGTTGCTGTGTTGAAGCAAAAAAAAGCGAAGTAAAAGCAATAGCAGAAGAAGATGTTGAACTATTGGCCATACCGCATATTAAGTTAGAAGAGTGGTTGTGTAAATATCCAAGTTGGAAGAATTATATTATGCGAAGTTTTAACGAACGTTTTTTGGAATTACTCAAAAATATCGAGTCCATTGCGTTTCATAAATTAGATGAGCGCTTGATCGCTTACTTACGAGAAAAAAAACAAATTACAGGTTCTAGTGTGGTCAAAGCATCGCATTATTTAATAGCCGATGAATTGGCTACATCAAGGGTGGTCATATCTCGTTTATTAAAACAATTAGAAAATGATGGACGCGTTTTATTGTACCGAAATGAGATTAAATTGCTCAACAACTTTTAAGTTATATTTGTAAGATAATTAATTAAATGAAACATTCTCAAATTGTCGGATTCTTGCTTGCATTGGTTGTTCTTGGATCATGTTTTTTCCCTTGGGTAATAATAGAAAGCAAACAATTAACTATTTCTGGTTTTCATACTAAAGGAACCAATTTTGGAAGACCAGGTCTTTTTATTTTTTTTACTGGCGGTCTTAGCCTACTATTTTTCTTGATCAATAAAATTTGGGCTAAACGACTCAATGTTTTTGTTACAACATTTTGTTTTACTTGGTCTGTAAGCAAGTATCTAATGCTGTCTGCATGTTTAGCAGGAGAATGTCCTGAAAAGCAGATTGCATTATATGTTTTGGTTGCTGCTTCAGCAATCATGATGGTCATGAGCTTTCTTCCTAAAATAAAAATTAGCGAAAATTAATCTTGTTTCGCTTCAAATTATTTATTTAACTTGATTGAGCTCTTGTAATGCTGCTTCAATTTTTTGAACACTTTCTATTATTTGTTCTTTTGTAATTAATAAAGGCGGAGCAAATCTTATTTTGTCTCCATGTGTAGGTTTAGCCAATAACCCTTTTTCTTTTAGAATCAAACAAAAATCCCATGCTGCTTCTGGATTTGGATGGTTGATTACTATTGCATTTAGCAATCCTTTTCCCCTTATTGTTTTGATGAATGGAGAATGAAGTTTAGCTAATTCATCTCGAAGTAATTGGCCCATAACAGTTGCATTTTCTGCCATTTTCTCCTCCTTTAAAACAGTCAGCGCACTTATAGCCACGGCACATGCCAATGGGTTGCCTCCATAGGTAGATCCATGTTCTCCCGGCTTAATATTCATCATGATATAATCGTCTGCTAATACTGCAGATATTGGTAAAACACCTCCGCTTAAAGCTTTTCCTAAAATTAAAATATCCGGACGAACATGTTCATGATCGCATGCCAGCATTTTCCCAGTTCTAGCTAATCCTGTTTGAATTTCATCTGCAATGAACAATACATTGTATTCAGTACAAAGTGCCCTCACTTTTTGCAGGTACCCTTCATCAGGAATTACAACACCAGCTTCACCTTGAATAGGCTCAACCATGAAAGCGCAAACATTTTTATCTTGAAATGCTTTTTCCAAAGCAATGGTATCATTATAAGGAACCAATTCAAAGCCAGGCATAAATGGACCAAATTGATGGTAACTGCTAGGGTCTGTAGAAGATGAAATGGCTGCCAATGTTCTTCCCCAGAAATTGCCTTCAGCAAAAATCACTTTCGCTTTGTTTTCTTCAATGCCTTTTTGGGTATAAGCCCATCTTCTTGCCAATTTAATAGCCGTTTCGCCGCCTTCAACTCCAGTATTCATGGGCAATACTTTTTGATAACCAAAATAGGAAGTAATGAATTGCTCGTATTCACCTAGTAAATTATTGTGAAAAGCCCTAGAAGTTAGTGTAAGTTTTTGGGCTTGTTCTATTAATGTATTGATGATTTTTGGATGACAATGTCCTTGGTTTACAGCAGAGTATCCACTTAAAAAATCGATGTATTTTTTGCCATCTACATCCCATAAATAAACGCCTTCTCCTTTATTTAATACAACTGGTATAGGATGATAATTATGAGCACCGTATTGGTCTTCTAATGCTAAATATTTGGCAGTATTTGATGAAATCATATTCATGGGAATGGTTATTGAGTTATTGAGTTATTGGTAATAACAGCAAAAGGGGTTTGTTAAACGACAAAAAATTGTCTGGTAAATAGTGTCTTGAAAATGAACAGGGGATTATTTTACCCCAAAAGGATGATCGAGGAAATCTAGGTTAAAATGTAGGAAATGCATTGTGTTCATCAGGTCTGCAAGATAATATTATTATTTTGTATTCATGGAAAATCTTATTTTCAATCCCAATAAATAATTATTATGAAACTACTCAGGAAATTAATTTATTCAATCATTGCGTTATTGATAGCATTTAGTGCATTTGCCCTTGTTACAGGTAAAACCTATTTGTTTAAGGCGGCCTATTACAATTTTGCCAATATTGACGATTATAGAATTTTCAGCAACAATACAGTAGTTGCTGGCAAAGAAAAACCTTGGGCAATTGGTAGCAATTATAATCAAGTAGCTTATCCTGATTCTTTGAATCAATTGATGGAAAAATTAAGAACAGTAGGGTTGTTGATGATTAAAAATGATTCCATTGTAATGGAAAAATATTGGGATGGTTACTCTGATAGTTCATTGTCTGGGTCGTTTTCAATGGCAAAAAGTATCACCAGTTTATTAATTGGTGTTGCCATTAAAGAAGGGAAAATTAAATCTGTTGAACAGCCTGTTGGTGATTTTATTCCAGCATTTAAAGAAGGAGAGAAGGCCAAACTCCGAATTGTAGATGTGTTAACAATGAGCAGTGGAACCGATTGGGATGAATCCTATTGGAACCCTTTATCTGTTACAGCAGAATTGTATTTTGGAACCGATGCAAATAAAACAGCCAATAGTGTTAACATGATTCATGCACCTGGCACATTACATTCCTACAAAAGTGGTGATACACAATTGCTGGGATTAATTTTAATCAAAGCAACCGGAAAAACACTGAGTGAATACGCGGCTGAAAAATTATGGCAACCACTTGGAGCAACACATTCGGCTTTATGGAGTGTAGATCAAGCAAACGGAAAAGAAAAAGCCTATTGCTGCTTTAATTCTAATACCAGGGACTTTGCAAGAATCGGAAAATTCATGTTGGATAGTGGAAAGATAGATGGGGTGCCCATTATAGACAGTGCTTATTTCAAACAATCAATTACACCTTGTGGAATTGAAGATGCAAAAGGGGTAAAATGTGATTATTATGGATACCAATGGTGGATTGATCCTGAGCACCCAGAAGTTTTCTATGCAAGGGGTATTTTGGGCCAGTACATCATAGTAATACCTTCTAAGAAAACAATCATCGTAAGATTGGCGCATAAAACCGATCCTTTAAGAGTGAGAACTGTTCCTAAAGAAGTTAGGTACTTGATTAACTGGGGATTGGCCAATTGATTGTACTTTCGCCAAAATTTAGCTAATTGAATCCTTCGGTAGCAATTGTTATTCTTAATTATAATGGCCAAAAATATTTGGAACAGTTTCTGCCAT
>Ga0164292_10003462_pt1 | contig 12894 bp, 12 predicted proteins | sample GEODES117metaG_FD_111486 | JGI IMG/M metagenome (GOLD analysis project Ga0164292, IMG submission 111486) | Eutrophic lake water microbial communities from Lake Mendota, Wisconsin, USA - GEODES117 metaG | ecosystem: Environmental > Aquatic > Freshwater > Lake | place: USA: Lake Mendota... | reverse complement strand
ATCATAGAATGCTAAGAGAATGTATAGATATATCCATTGAAAGTATATCATAGACTTAAAAAAGAGTACATAATTGAATTATTTTTAGATTTTCAAAAAGTTTTTGTAATTTGTATTTTTATTTTGATTATGTACTCTTTTTATAATGTTATATAGAACTATTACGCTAATATGCTTTTCAGTCTCAAAATACCAACATAGAGGTATCATAGAATGCTAAGAGAATGTATAGATATATCCATTGAAAGTATATCATAGACTTAAAAAAGAGTACATAATTGAATTATTTTTAGATTTTCAAAAAGTTTTTGGATTTTGTATTTTTAACTTGATTATGTACTATTTTTATAATGTTATATAGAACTATTACGCTAATATGCTTTTCAGTCTCAAAATACCTACATAGATGTATCATAGAATGCTAAGAGATTATATAGAAGAGTTTATAAAAGGTTTACCATAGACTTAAAAAAGAGTACATAATTGAATTATTTTGATTATGCACTCTTTTTATAATGTTATATAGAACTATTACACTACTATTGCTTTACAGTCTCAAAATACCTATATAGATGGTATCATGAAATGCTAAGAGAATGTATAGATATACTAAATGTGTATCATAGATTAACGGCTATATATGAAACCCATGTCCTCTGCAACCATACTATCGTCATCATCATCGTAGTTATCTTCATGCATTCTATAATCATATTCTCCTTTCGAAACATCATCATTCTCATCATTCTGATAGATGTCATTTACATTATTTTCCTCTTGGATTTCATCTAAATCCATCTTCATCAAGTCATGTTTAATACCAGCCTTTTTCAAATTACTTATCAGTTGATTTTCTTCGACTGTCTTATTATTTAGAATATTTAATTTCATCTGCTTATTCTCCTCTCTTTTTTTGTTTAAGAAATCTATATTTTCAGCCATAGTGGGAAATTTGGCAAACTTCAAGATATTTACCATTTCACTATAAATATTCTTTACATTGTTTTCTATGAAATTCACAGGCATATCCGTCATAGCAACCAGGTAATTATTAACATTCAACTCTGGATTGCTAGGTAAACACATAGCACGCGATACAACATATGCATTTATTTTTTCAATATCCTGCAGTACTTCATCATTATATACTTTATTCAACTTATTTAGCATAGGAATAATGTTCTTAATACTATCAATCGATAATTTTACAAGATTTTTGACATTTGCATCAGTCTCATTGTTAGTGTTTAATACTTTACATATACATAATAACATATTCAGCAGTATTTTGTAATTCAGCTTACCTATTGCAAATAAATTGACAAGTTCATTATCTCTGTTCCTACTTGTTGTCTGGATTATTTTAATATGCCTATCAATATGTTCGTTCAGTTTTCTAGGGTTCTCTATAATCTCATCTATAATAGCATTCGGTAATAAGGGGCTCTTATCATACATATTATTAAGCCATCTACTGACAATATGACTATTATTTGCTATTTTATAAACATATGGTTCAGTTTTAATGTATTCTATATCTGCTATTTCATCTTCTCCCTTCTTTTTGCTTTCTGGATAATAGCGTAGATAGCGATTCTTATTGGTCTCTTTTCTACTAGCAAACCTTTTCTTAATATCTAAAAGGTCTTTGCGGGCTGCTGCAACAAGGTCATTATCTGCTTTGAAATCTTTGTTGATCTTTTGTAAACAACATCCTAGTAGAAATTTATGTACCTTCTTATAATTTACTCCAGGCATGTATATAAGTGCATTAATGAAATCAGTAGCTATCTTGTCAAACTTTTTGTTCTTCACATTCTCTATCATAATTCTCTGTGCTATTACACCCTGTTCTACCTTCTTTTTCTCTTTGAATGTTTCATGATTTTTCCTCAATTCTACTATTCTATCCTTGAAACTATTTTCAATAACTTTTAGAGCATCTATTTGTATATTTTCTGATAGAACATAATCATTACTTTCTTTTAACATATCAACTATAATCAACGCCAAATATGGCAGCACACCATTCTTCTCCTTGGGCTGAATAGGCATCCCGTATACATACCATGTATTTATATATGCAGGGTTCAACGTATTTTCATCAACAAACAAGCTATTTTCAAGCATTCTTTCTTGTATATCCAAAGACCACCAAGCAATAGCATAGCAAAATATTTCATTGAATTGTTTAACATAAGCCTTATTGACTTCAATAATAATATTTTTTATTTCACCTCCCATATTTAAATCAACATAGAACGAGGCATATGGTGATACCTTGGCAATATCAGCAACAACATTACTTCCGAGTACTAGCCCATTGCCTTCTAAGGCCTTCTGAAGTTCATGGTACTTTGTTGATATACCTCTGTAAATCTTGAAAAGTTCAGAACACAACAAATGATAATCTATTGGTAAGCCAGCAATTTTTTCAATCCTTCCTATTATTGGTAGTAAAACTTTTAGCATTTCTACAAAACCTAAATCATCTTTAAACTGCAATTTCAGCCAATATTTTTCTAAATCATGTTTGCCTTTATTAACAGCTGCATCTTCCTCTTCTAAATCGATACCATTTGCCACATTTTCCATGTCTTCAAACGCCTCGTATGCATTATTTTTCAAAATTTCAGGGATGCCTTCATAATTATCTTCGTTTCCGCCTTCTAATATTTCATGCAACTCCTTATAAAAGGTAACAAAACGCTTGCCATCCTTATCATAGTCAAACGTATGATATCGGGCATACTCAAAATTACCTTTCATACTATCATATTCTTCAAGAATGTCTTCAATATTCTCCTGTGTTTCTAAGAAATGATTGATTGTCTTGGTACTGTGTTCTATATTCAATTGATGTTTAATGCTCTTTAGTTTGTCAATGACTTGTTCTAATGTTATGTTATCTGAATGAATTTCACTTATAATATCATGAATATTCAAAGAAGGTATTTGTAATTCATCATTTATTTTATTCAGGGCCTGGTCTTGCAAAGCTGCTCTAAGATTTGTTAACATATCCACAGTCTTCTCTGACAACTTGAGGAGCTTCATAGTGGTGCTTAATTTGTCGAAAAATACCAGCTTTTTATTCAAAACATCAGGCTTTTTAATCTTAAAAGGCCTATTTACAGATACCCGTTCCTTCTCTTTCGCAATGGACGTCATATAGCCACAAAGTTTATCAAAATCTGATATTTGAATGAAATCTAACGAATATCCAAACTGCTTCAATGCATTATTTAGATGGTTATAATCCATTTCAAAGCTGTCTTTGAGATGTTGAATGACAACATCAATAGATGGTTTTGTATGTAGCAACAATTTACTTACAGTTGTATAATTTTCTGCAGGTTGATAATTGACATTTTTTCTATTGAATAAGTGTGCTGTGATCTTACTATACATGTACTCAGTAATAGAAGCAGTCGGAATTTTATAATAGGCTGCCAATAAAGGGACATTTACATCGTCTGCTGGAAATACAGGGTAATATATAGGGTATTCCCTTGTCCCTGAAGGCAGTTCTAATACAATTGATGTATCATCTGTATTAGGTTTCAATTTTAGATTTTGCAATGTACTATCATACTTTAAACAGAAAAAATACTGATTTTTGGCAGCATTATGCTGTAATATTTTGAGCTTTTCTAATGCATTGAAATGTTCTGCATCAGTCTCCTTATCAAGCTCAGAAAAATCCATTTTTTCTGCATCTGCCTTGAAAACATAGTTTGTATAGTCTTTTAGTTTGCCATTTTTTTCATTATTATTATCTATGACATCATAAAACAGTTGTGTTAAGTCTTCTGCCTTTCTTTTATTTTTGAAGAGGTCGTGTAAGTTATGATAGATTTCATCCCTTGTCAATGCAATGAAAGAAGGGTTCTCTCTAATAATTTCATCAAGACTAAGAATTTCAAGATATTCTATTTCATCTAATTCCTCATCTTCCATGATGAAGTCGCCAGATACAGACATTTCTTCTTAATACTGATATAGAAAAGAAAATATGTTATATTTTTTACAAAAATAATGGGTAGAATTTGATGGTCCGGGTTCCTGTGGATGAATGGAGTTTTATGCAATGATGAACTTGTTCCATTCTGCTTTGATTTTTGTCAGTTCTTCAGAAATATGTTTACAGTTGGCTTCTAGGAATGAAATGAAGACTGCTTTATTTGTCTCATCCTCTAGAGTTATTCTCAAAATCATAAGAGACTTCAATGGATGCGGACAAATATATCCTACAAATAGACAAGCAATTGTATTGTTGAATTTATTATTTTCTCGAATATATTTGTTATGGATATATGACTGAATAATGTTACCCAATGTGTCGTCTTCGTTGTCTATCATGAACTCAAATGTATTTTCAATATCTTGAAACTGCTGTATTTTGAGGTCGCTAGCCTTCTCTATATTCATAAGCTGGTCTCTTAGTTTAGCCAACTTATCAATAATAATATCAAGCGATTTTGGCATGAGATATCTTGGGTCAACATTAGGATTAATGTGCTCTATGTCAAACTTGAATGCAATTGGGTCCCCATATTTGTTTTTGTAGTATGCCCTCTCTTTGTCAAGTACACTTTGTTTTTTAGATGCCTCCGCAGGATCTTGGATATAGGAGAAATTACACAAAGATACTGGATTGAATGAGGCATTATGACGACCTGTCCTTTTCACAACATCTGCCTTGAAGTGTAGATGTTCTCCTGCTCTCAATCTAGTTATCAGAATATGATCTTTTGATACATGGTTTGCAGGAAATATGCTACCCAGTTCTTTATCTGATATTGGTTTATCATTGCGTGATGCCTTGATATGTTTTGTCGTTACATTTTCAATCTTATTTCCTTCATTCTTGACATTTAATTCTAACTTAATGGAGCCATCTTCATAGCCTTCTATTTCATCTTCGGGAAGACAAAGAGGAATGAGACCAATGCGGTGTGTTATAATTTCATTATGCAGTGCTCCTGTGTTTGCAAGAATATTGACAGTGGGCTCTTCATTATCAAGTGCTTCACCAATGACACCCGGAATAGGAATATCTGTCAAAATTGTCCTCCTTATACCATTTACTATGGCAAGATCTACGTTATGTATTTCAAACGTATGATTGTTTGAAGGATCCTTGGGGTCAAAAGAATAGTTGCGAAACATTCTATAATATGTGAATGTAATATTCTATATATCATTTTTTCTGTTGTGATACATAAAAAAAAGAGTATATTGTTTACTTATTGGCCTTCCATTCGGCTGCAATCTTCCTCATTTTCTCAACTTGGGGAAGTCCAGGGTCAGTCTTTTTCATATCACACATACGTCTTTTAACAAACATAATGTATCTGGAGGTCTTTTTCTTGCCTCTACGGGCTCCGCCATCCATTTCTTCCATCTCTTCCATATCTTCTTCAGCACCTCCATGCTTTCCTGACTTAGGCTTTCTGACAGCTCTGCGAGCTCTGCGAGCTCCACCTTCCATCTCTTCTTCTTCAGCACCTCCATGCTTTCTCGACTTAGACTTTGTTCTTAAAGGAGACATACTTCTAGGCTTTCTGGCCCTTCCTTTCATAATACCTCTACGGGCTCCTCCATCCATCTCTTCCTCTTCTTCATCACCTCCATGCTTTCTCGACTTAGGCTTTCTTCTTAAAGGAGACATACTTCTAGGCTTTCTTCTTAAAGGAGACATACTTCTAGGCTTTCTTCTTAAAGGAGACATACTTCTAGGCTTTCTGGCCCTTCCTTTCATAATACCTCTGCGGGTTCCGCCATGTATACCCATATTTCCCATATTTACAGAGTTATCTTCAGTATCCATTCACTTATTCTTCCTTTTCTATTAATAGAAAATCTTTTTATTTTTTTACATAGAAAATTTGTTTCCTGAAGTAACAGTATATATAGATAATCCAATCAAAAAGAGCATTGGCAAAGTTGCTAATATAGTGTATATCCAACTCCATGTATAACATTCACCAACAGTAAGACAAGTTATATTATATGCTCCTAATAATAATATTAAAAAATAGATCATATATGCTATGACAAATAAGCCAAATCCATTTTCATAAATACTAATACCCATTGCAACCATCATTGAAATAAATCCAATAATAAGGTAGACCCAAGCTTGAGTACTGAAATCAAACATTTTCTTATTCTATTCAGAGATAATATTTATGATAGCAAACTATTAAGAACAGTGAAACACATTGCAGTTTTCGGCGGCATCTCGTTAATTGAGTTGGATGCAAAGAACTGAATGAGTGTCTTAATATTCTTCACATTATTGCACTGACAGAGATAATAATAGACATTGCCTGGAGTAATTATTTTGTCTTTGTAGATTGATACTTGTTGATTTCTCAGCTGTGCCAAGTGATATTGAATGATTGGTGGAAACTGTTTATCAAGCTCTTTATTCATCTTGAACCTATTATATTTGGGATAGTAATTGGTAGTGGCTACATACAGATTAAAGAGACTGTCTTTGATAGTTGAAATAGCAGTATGAATGAGATATGTAGGATTAAGCGTCTTGCCATTATTATCAACCGGAAATTCAATGTTTGAAGCATAGTGATTGATATAGTCATTTACATGATAATCTGCCTTATTTTTCATATAGACTGTTAGCATATTAATCCATACATTTGGATTGCAAGGGTCTGTTTCTTCCCTGAAATTAATCTGGTCTGTCGAAATCTTATACAATTTGATTTCAGAGTTAACCTGCTTCTTTACAATCAGACCATAACAGTTTGCATTAGTATTCATATACTCATGAGCTTCTTGAATATTACTGAATTGCAGAGGATACCTAACACCCAAATTCACTAGACTGGAGATGACAGACATGTTGATGTCTCTTTCTGTTAGAGTATCCCTGTGTTTTGTATTGATATGGAACAAGACCTTGTAATTTGGACCAAATACAGGAGTATAGTCAATAATATGATGATTATCATGATGAACTATGAGGAACTCATATGCCATGGCAGGGTCCAAATTATCGGTAAACATTTTCCTAATCTTTTCAGAAATAATTGAAGGTTTTTCACACTGAGCTTCTTCAGGAGTAAAGCATGTCTTGTAGTATTCAAACAAGATTTCGTCCAACATGTTTCCATGTCTCTTGGTAGGATGAGCGAACTTTGAACTATTTGCATCAGGACAGCTAGTCGTTCCAAAGTGCCATTCACCCTTGTAGTTATATACAGTAATCATAGTACCATCATATGCTTCGTAATATCTATCTTTAGGTTCAATAAGCATATTCATGTATGTTTCATAATTGATTCTATCAGGAATACTATTTGCATAGGTTACAACAATATTGTTATTTACAGATAGACTGAAGTCCAGAATGACGCTCCTGCACTGGTTGTAAAGTTCTTTGTAAGCTGCTACATCATTCCTTTTATAGGTATTATGCAGCAACACAATATCACTACGACCTTTGAACTTCTTGATTTGCATGCTAGGCCACAAATGGTATTTTTTCAAGATATTCAACAAGCAATTGGCATATGTTTCAGTCTTTCTAATCTCATACTCTTTGTATGTATCTTCAATGAGTTCATAAAGATTGGAGGGAAATCTGTGTTCGGTAGAAGTCATGGAAATAGTATCAAAGGTCAGATTTGAACTAAGATAGTATATCAAATATAATCTTATATCATTTTTTTTCATAGAATAGGAAGACCTAATTTTTTTTCTGTAATTTAGAAACATCCACATATTTATCAAACCAGTCCTTACCAACTTTGATAGAGGCCTGTTCTGATGTCATTTCATTTGAAATAATTTTATCTCGCATATTCAAGAAATATTCCAGGCTTTTGTAATCAAACTTGCGTTGGTTATCAGTAGCCATGCTAAAAAGCATAGGATATCTTTTGGCAAAAAAAGCATGGTCTGTTTCTAGTTTCTTGACAATATCATCATGATTCATAGTCCTTTTATTATTTTCAATGAAATCCCTGATGTTTTTTATCATACTCCTGATGTCTTGTGTTGTCAATCCATCTTTTACAAACTCTGTATCATCAGTCTTTGATTTTTTAGGACTTCTTTCCATTTCTTCAATCTCTTTTTTAATTTCGTCTATTGATCTGTACGAACAGTTGATTTCGTGGTTCATGTATACTGTAAACAAATATATTCTTATATGTATAATAGAGTATAAATGAAAAAAGAATTAGAATATTCAGAACTGGAATATAGTCCCAACTTACCCTCACCACAACCATTGAAAAATGCTGGATTGTATACTGGAGATGTTCTTTTTGACAAGAAACCTTGGGGGAATACTTACTTAAAACCAAAGCTTGACCCCGATGCTGCAGTTTATGCATCACAATTTTATGCTAAACATCATATACCATCCTATAACCGCCCAGGCAATAATACAGTAGCTACAAACATCTATGATATCTTCAGGGTACAAGACAATCACCAAGCAACCTATAATTTACAATGTCATAACTCCGACTTACGTTAGCAATTTCATCGGCGGTTTCTTAATGGCATCTTTATGTTGTTTCAATATAGAGCATATGTATTGATATGTATCATCAACTTGTTCGAATGTTATACCACCTGTAATCAATATGCTACCACTTTCAAACAATGCGCCAGTGACTTTTTTGCAGCTGCCTATCTCCATACCATTACCCTTCCCATAACAATGTGTAGGGCATTTGCAAAGCCCATTTTTTGTTTTATCATGTGTATTCCAGAAATATTCTAACTTTACTCCCTGATAGATGCCTGGCTGAAAACTGCATTTGTTATTATACAGACTACTAATGAATAGTTTATGGACCTCTTTTCTTCTGATCTCAAAATGTTCTGTTAAAGCTTCATTTGTGTAGATTTTGAAATCAGTGTTTATCATGCGGATTTTGAAGTTTTGATATTTGAGTGCCAATGTATAACCTTCCTTGTAATCAATAATAATTTTTTTTGTTATACTGTCATAAATGTGTTGTATTTCTTTGATAATGTAATTGATAATCTCTTCAGTATGCTTGATGTCTTTGATACCTGTCAATTGTATATTACCATTCTTGAATATTTTGACATTCGGAATGTATTTATCATTGAACCTATATATGACAGTTACTTGATTATCAAATCTATTTTTCTTTAGAGCATTCTTCTTGCTCTTTCGTCGTTTTTTGGGATATACACCCTTGTTTACATCTTGATTTTCTTTCAAAAATTGCGCCCAGACTATTCCAGATTGCAAATCATCAGAGACTACAGTCAAGTTATCAAATAGTATTTCCAAGTCTAAATTGACTTTGTCCCCAATGTCTGCATTGCATGTTATTGTGGAAATTCTGTAAGGTGAGAAATAGATACCATCCGACATCTTTACATATAAAGAAAACACTCATACCCTTATATCATTTTTTTGCAGGCATTCAGGAAATAATCAAATTTAACTTACTATCTATTGTATTTTTCGCCTGCTTTTTGATTGGAATTGAAGATGCATTTTTCATGATATTCATATTGTCTGTTATGTTTTTCAAATAAGATGTATTCACTGCTTCATAATTGAAATTAGTTGATATCATAGGTGGTAGATTGATAATGTGTGTCTTATCATTTGTGAGGTGCGCCGTCCTGAATTCTTCAATTGACATAGGACCATTGAAAAGTTTCAATAAAAACCGCGATGGTGCTGGGCGTACTGCTTGTTTGATACCATAGTGTTTACTCAGCATTTGAATGAAACTGTTTATTTCCCATACCTTATCACTGCCATTATTTGCAGAAAAATTATATGCGCTAGCACATTCAAGAGAGCAGAAATTACCATATAATGTATATGTATCCGTGGTCGTATTATATTTATAAGGCATGCCATAGGTCCTGTTTTCTATAGGATAACAACACCAATAGCAATTATTGGAAGACTTGATTACATTCTGTTCGAAACCCTCATCAAATTGCTGGTTGGCAACATAATTATTTTGGATATTTTGATATGTATTATTGTCCCCTATATAGCAACAATTGGGTTCATATGGTTCGGGTACAGAATATGATACCTTGTCTTCGTTGTTGATTTCCAATATTTGTGCCTCCGATATTGGCAATTGTAATATGATGTCTTCATTTTCAACTACAGTTATATCTTTGACTATTGTATTCATAAGAGTTTTTTTAGCCGGTTTATCTACCAGTGTTTCATCATTTTTCATGTTTTTAGAGCGCCGTGGCATCCCTTATATGAAAAGCAAATTAGTATATAAACAGTTGTATTACTTATATAACTTTTGGCTATCAAAGTAATCCTTGAAATATTTGATATTATTGATGAGCTCTGCGTTGAACGTTTCCACTGGATTATTTGTATTCACAGACAAAGTATCATTACTATTTACAACAATGCATTTGCTCTTCATTTCTTTGAGTTCGTTTGTTAATGAGCTGATGGTATCAATGAGATATTTGATTAAAAAACCAGCTAATACTATGACAATCAAAACTATTAAATCCATTCTATACTAGAAAGATAATAAAAAGAAAATGTAATAACATATGTATACAATGAAAACTGCATTGTTTGTGGGCGTCAATGGTAGCACAGAGTTTGTGAAAACAGATTATGATAGAATTATCTGTACTGACAGTCGGCTTTTTACAAATGTTTCGGAACATATTCTAGATGATTTCATACGTACTATGAGAACAAATGGGTTTCGCGTTAAATTGACACACATATCTTATGATAGACCCTTCTATGTCAAATGTTTCAATCGTGAAAAATATGTCAAATATTACTTCAATGCTGGTTTTCCATATGGAAGTCTGCTAAAACATGAGATGATAGATACTGTCATATTTGGTAAAGACTATGCAGTACATCCCCCTGAATATATTAGTAGTCTCATTGCTAGCATTAGGAAATACTTGAGGGATGATTACAGAATTATGCAAACTTGAGACCACCATTACCTCCACTAATTTCGAAGATATTCATAGTGATTGAATACACTGTTACTAAATATTCAAACTCATACTCAGACTTCTCATTTAATCTTAGTTTCTCATTGATCTCTTCATTATTGTGAGATCCGTCCATCGAGATGCGAAGTTTTGTATTCACTACAGAGCCGTTAAATGAACCAGTGGGATTTATTTTCTCTGGAAATAACGCGAACGAATAGCAGTAAATACCTACACGAGGAACATTTGTATGATGCTGATAAGGCTGCAAAAAGCTATAGTAATCTGCAGCTTTTTCAATGCGTGTATTGGTATTATTCCAGATAATGGATGCATTTGTAATTATTTTTTTATACTCATCATATCCTACGCCTGCTGTATAATTATTGTAAATATTGTATTTTTCGTAATCATCCCGTCTCATAGTCCATATGATTTCTTTGGCATGTCTATGAATATTCAGTGGTATATCAACTATAGAACTGGATTTTGAAGATATTCTTGTTTCTGTAGATACGTTGATTTGTTCTACCAAATATTGCATACTGTTGGTAGTTCCGTCACTATTGTTCTTCAACAATAACAGATTATCTCTCTCTGAATTATCTAAGAAAATATAATTAGCATCAATATAGGCGTTCAAGACTATATTTGGTGCAAATGTGTTGATAGTAATGTTGTCATTATGCAAAGTATTATAATATGCAGGGCTGACATATGTATCCACAATATCAGACCATACCTGATACAGTCTCTCGCTACTTTTAGTTTCAATTTCAATATAGACATCTGCAAATTGTAGCTTCAACAAAGGCAATGCAAGCGCAGGGTTTCTAGTGAACCAAAAGTTTAAAGGAACATATAATGTTTTGCTTTTTATGGATGGTGCTTCACTTTTGGAATAGTCTGATGCTGGATAAAATATATAATAAAATTTGTTATTACGAATGCCTATTCTTGTTGCAGATATAGTAGGTGCAATCAGTTCAGGAACATTACCAATCAATCTGTTGTAAGAACCATTGTCTTTGAGGGATAATTCGTTCCAGATAGATAACCATTCGCCTACTAATGAATCAATTACTTGGCTTCCAATGTAAACAGTAGCTTTTTTAATAAACATATTTCCGACATTTTCAATCCATCGAAACTTATATTTGTCGGAAGAATATATGTTTGGAAGCGTAAAACAAAAATACATATTGCTAAGTAAATCGCCATATCTGGATATATTACACCTGTAAATATTACCTTCTCCATCAGGCGTAAGACGTGGCTGGTTTGTGAAACTCAATGGAATACTCTCCATTGAAAACTTGGTGTGCTTTTTGTAGGCGTATTTGAAATAACTTAACTGTGGGTTCTGTGTTACATATTGATCTTGATTACCTGCAATGACTAATTGCAATAAACCACCTCCCATTTTTACTAATTGCAAATATATTTAAGACTATTAGTATAACACTTAAATATGTTATAAGATATGAGAATTGAAGAAACGCCGCATGTATCCAAAGAACAGTTTGCTTCCGATAAGCCTACGCCTCTAGGAAATATTCGTATTTTAGAGTCACAATTGGTCCGAATCAAGACACAGAAAAAAGACCTTGAAGCCAAAATCAAAGAGTATGAAAGCAGGGAAATCAATCTCAAGAATGTTGAAGAATTAGAAAAATTAGAAGAGGAATGGGAGTTTCTCAATGGATATCATAATACCCTTGAAAATCAACTTGTTGTCATCATGAACGAACATGATGTAGTCATACCACCAAACAATCTGTTGACATAATTATTCGTACCTTCATTCGTACCTTCATTCGTACCTTCATTCGTACCTTCATTCGTACCTTCATTCGTACCTTCATTCGTACCTTCATTCGTACCTTCATTCGTACCTTCATTCGTACCTTCATT
>Ga0164292_10003460_pt1 | contig 12897 bp, 8 predicted proteins | sample GEODES117metaG_FD_111486 | JGI IMG/M metagenome (GOLD analysis project Ga0164292, IMG submission 111486) | Eutrophic lake water microbial communities from Lake Mendota, Wisconsin, USA - GEODES117 metaG | ecosystem: Environmental > Aquatic > Freshwater > Lake | place: USA: Lake Mendota, Wisconsin... | reverse complement strand
TTATTTTCTTTTACATGTAAAAGAGTATCAACTTGTTCTTTTTTAAGTTCAATTGGAAATTGAATATCAATTTTAGAAGTAGACAAGTTTAATTCTTTGATAGTATTTCCAAGCAATTTACTAGTATTTAATTTCATACAAATAGTTTCAATACATCTTCTTAATCTTCTAACACCACTTTCATCATTTGTATATCTATCGATAATATATTTAAGTATATCATTATTAAATATAACTTCATTTTCATTTAATTTAAAATTATTTAAAAATTCTTTAACAAAGAATTTACTAGCAATATTAACCTTATCTTTAACGGATGGACTTGGAATATTAATAATATGAAGTCTATCTCTTAAAATTGGAGAAATATTTTCAGGTTCGTTAAATGAAAAAATTAATAAACATTTTGAAAGGTCTATAGGAATACCATTAAAATATTTATCATTAAAATCATAGTTTTGAACAGGATCAGTTAAATGAATAAGTAGATTTTCAATATCTTGACCTTCTTTAGTATCTGAAATTTTATCTAATTCGTCAAAAAATAAGATAGGATTCATAGTTTTACAGTCTATAAGAGATTGAACAATTGCACCATGTTTAGAACCAACATATGTATAGTCAAATCCAAAAAATGTACTTGAATCTTTAATTCCACCCATAGAAAAACATTTCATTTCGCGATTTAAAGATTTAGAAATACCATCTCTTACAATTTTTGTTTTACCGATACCAGGCTGGCCACATAATGCTAACACTCTTGGTTTTGAATCAGGTTGTGTAATACACTGTGTTACATAATTTAACATTTCTTCTTTTACATCATTCATACCCCATACTGATTGGTCAAGATTTTTGTAAATATTTTTAATATATTCTTTAGTAATTTCAATATCATTTATATCAACTTCATATTTAGAATATTCTCCAAATGGAATTTTAGTTAAAGTATCAAACCATTCCATTCTTTTATCATCTAAATTGGATGATTTCAACATAGATAACAATTTATCTTTCATTTGGTCTGAAATTTTTAAATTAGGTATTTTGTTTTTAATTTCTTTAATTTGATTTCTATATGAAAAAAAATCTTCTAATTCTTCATCATAATCTTCATCGCATAATTCGCATCCTTCACAATCTTCATCACATTCGTCTTCATCACATTCGTCTTCATCACATAAATTACAGCCTTCACAATTTTTATCACCACAACCTATTAATTCACTATCATCTTCTTCGTTATAATTTTCATCATCTTCTTCATTATTATTTTCATCATCTTCGTTTTTATCTTTTTTAATTGGTTTTTTTACATTAAAAAATAAAAAATTCATAGGCATAGTAAAAGGCATTAAACCTGAACCACTTTGCATTATTGGTTTTTTTTGTAATTTTGATTTTTTTGCCTTTGGCGGAGCGCAAGCGACTATTTTAATTTTAGAATTATAATTTAATTTACTATTATCGTCATCATTTTTATCATTAATTTTAGTATTTTTATCATTAATTTTAGTATTTTTATCATTAATTGTATCTATTTTATTTGATTCTGTTTCATTTTTTTTACTTCTAGTTTGGTATGAATTTGTTTTATTTATTTGAGTTGTTTCATTATTATGTGATTCATTAGAATCATTTTCAGGTTTAGACATTTGTAATTTTTTTTGATTTCTTGTTAAGACCATTTTCTTGTAATATGAAAATACTTAAATTAATTGAAAATGTTTTAGTTGTTATTTGTTATAATTGATTAAATTAATAACTTGTTTAAAAAAAAATCAGTTTTTTTAATTTTTTTTAATTTTTTTTAATTTTAAAAAAATCAATATTATATCCTGTATATTTAAAAATTTCATTAAACATTTTTAATTCATTTTCAGAATACTGATTCATATCTTTTTTTTTCATTAATTCTAAAGCATACTGAAAATCAAATGTTGGAGTTTTAATTTCAAGGTTGTCTCCTTTGGGTATATAAATTTGTCCAAGATATTTATTCAAATTATTTTCCAATTTATTTGTATTATTCATTTTACAAGTATTATTTAATAATATATTTTTAAAATAATTTAAATAAAATACACAGTTGTAAAAAAAATGAACCAACTAACATAATATTCATTATATTTAACATATCTATATAGTGATTTAATTTTACTTCAACTGAATTTATTTGTTCTTTTAGTATAACTATATTTTCTTCAAGTTGTTTTTCTTTATTGTAAAGTTCAAGAATCAATTTATTTTGAAACAACATATTTTTTAATATATATATAGTATAGTATTGAGTAAACATAATTAATTTTATAATATTTTTTATATTATAAAATTAAAATTTTAAATATATAATAAATTTAGTTTAATTGCATATTTAAAAAATCACGTAAATGAAACAAAGATACACAATCAATCATATTATAATGAGCAATTTCATCCATAATGTTTGTTTTATTAATTAATGTATTATTTTTATTGCATTCTTTTTCACATTTAAAAATTGCAATTACACTATCAAGTCCATTTTTTATTTCTGAATTTTGATACAAACAATCATTAGGGACAAAATCAAGTTCATTTAATATTTTATTTATTGATTTTATAGAATAATCAAAACAATTTTTAAATACAAATTTATAGTTAATTAATAATTGACATAAATCAATCCATTCGATTTTTACACCAAATGATTCAGGATTAATATTGTATATATTCATAAGTTTATTTAAAGTATATTTTTCAACATCTGAATAATGATAAAGTCTCCAAATTATATTTTTTTCACAATCATAATTTTTAAGATAAATAAGAAAATCTTCAATCATTTGTTTTTCAGATGTTTTCTCTAATTTATTTAGATTAAAAGTTTTATGTAACATATTACTTTTATATTTTTTTATTCTATTTGTAACTGGACAAGTATTATAATATAATCCAATCATATACATAATTGAATCTTCTTTTGGTGTTTTAATAGAATTAATATCAATTGTAGTTTCAATATCAATAAAACCATCCATAACTATAGTATTTTTATTTACTAATTTAAATGCGTCGTTTTCTTTCCATAATTTTTCTGAAACATGTGTGTTATCCATATCAAATAATCTAACACTTTGTTTATTAATTTTAATAATAGAATCTATTAATCTTGTAGTATCTGTATCACTTGAATAATCAAAGATATTAAATTTAGGATCGTTCCAAGAAAATATATTGTTTTGATGTGCCTTTTGTTTGATAGAATGTCTTAAATTCCAAATACAAGAAAGATCACATAATTTTTCTGATATTTGTTTTTTTGTTTTTCTCCAATTGTTATCTTTATCATTTTTCATATTAGGATACATTTCACTTATATGTGGTGTATATGGATCCCAATATTTACCATTATTTTTTAATTCTTTAAACCATTCAAGTCCAGATTTTACTTTTGATAAAGTGTTTTCATAATTATCAAAAGAAATACAACCAATAGAATTACCTAAAGGTTCAGTATTATTTATATTCCATGACCTTCCAATAACATATGATTTATGTTCTAGTAAATTTTTTGTTAAAATTGAAGGTTCAATTAAATGTCTTAATCCTCTTGTATATAAATACAATTGAGAAATATATTGTTGTTGTGAAGGTTCAGGAATTAAGTTATAAGAATCTTTTTTAAATTTTAATGTATGAAATTTGATATCAACAATATAATAATTATATTTATTGTTTTCATTTATTGTTTTTTCTTTTTTTAATAATTCATTTAAAATATCTTCACGAACAATTAAATCAGGAAATCCAAAAGTTTTAGTATCTGGATCACATACTAATCCTTGATATATTATAGGAAATTGTTCCTGAATTAATTGTCTTGTTTTTTCTAATTTTTTATCATATTCAAATTTTTGAAATCCAAAATCTTTATCAACATCAATTATATTATATTTTGTTTTTAATTCAGAATATACATACTCTTCATATTTTTGTCCTTGTTCTAGTATATATTTCATAAAATTAAATTTATAATTTTCATTTTTAAATTCATCAAATGTTTTAATAGTCTCAGAATTATTTGAATTTTTACAGTATTCTTCATAATCTATTTCTTCATCGGTTTTAAAACCTTTATTTTTACCATAGAGTTGTAACCAATCTAATAAAGTATCATCGTTTAAAAAGTTATAGAGTTTACCAGCAGATGTCCAATAATAATTTATAAATTGTTTTTTTTCTATAATCAATTGAATTACTTTTCTATTAAAATCAATTATATTAGTTGTTTGTAAAGACATTTCTGTATGATTTGAATTAGAATTTGTTCCGACTTTAAAAGGAATATTAAATTTATAACTCATTTAAATCAATTAATTTTTATTAATTATTATTAATTATTTAATTAATAAAAATTCAGTTTTTAAGTATTTTTTTCTAATTCACTTTTCATAAAAGATATACCGCTATTAATACAATCTGAAATAATTTCTTTATTTACACAAAAAAAATTCTGTCCTTTTATGTTGTTATTATAAACTATATCAAAACAATAAGATTTACAATTTTGTGATTTTTGTATCATTTTATTCTGATTATTTCTTGAGTTTTCAAACATAAAATAAAATAAATATTCAAAAAAATTCATCTTTGTATAATTTGAACTAAAATTTAAAGCAAACCCTATAAAATTTATGTCGCTATATTCATATGTTGCATTTATAGGATAATTTTCTTTTATTCCTGCATCAATATAAAAACATTTTTTATATTCTATAGGGTTAAATACAATTGGGATACAGCTTGACATAGCACATCCTTGAGTAACTAATAAATCTGGTGAATTTAAATAATTAAGATATTCTAATTTATCTGTCGTTAAATTATATACACCAAATACAAGTTCTTTATTATATTTATTTTTTATATCAAGTAAAGTTGGTACCATACCGTTATTTTTTTCAATAAACACTTTTTCATATATTTCCAATAAAAATTTATTAGAATAAATTGACTTTTCACTAAGTCTTTCAAATATATTTATATTATTTATAACATTTAAATCTGTAACATCAATATTAAATTTACTGTTTAAATCTTGTCTTAAATATATTTCAATTATTTCTTCAAAATTAAAACCAATTGCCAATAAAACGGCTAAAAATGAACCAGCAGATGTACCTATTAACACATTTATATTAGATAAATTTATAATATTATTTTGTAAACAATATTCAATACATCCTAATAAACAAAAAACATTTGTTCCTCCTCCTGATAAAACAATACCTTGATAATTATTTTCATTTTCTTTATTATAATTATCAAGAATGTAATTTGTATAATTTATATTTTCTATATAACTGTTTTTACTACTTAAATTAAAAGGAAAATTTACATCATATCCACAGCAATATAAATTTATTAATATTTTATATCTTTGTTCATTATCTAATAATAATAATTGTTCATAACAATTTATATTTAAATCTATATTTTTTAAATTATTATATTCTGAATCTTTGTATATATTTACTTTACGATTAGGAATACTAAATAACTGTTTTAAATAATCAAAAAAATTTGTATTTTTATTATAAAATATATTTTTATTATCAATTATATTAACTCTAAAAAATAAAGTATTTAAATCATCTAAAATTGTATATTTATATTCTCTATCATCTATAAATGAATAATCAATATGTATATCATCTACAAACTCTTTGCCATGTATATCCTCGTTTTTTTTGAAAAAAATTGGAATAACACAACAATTTGCTATCAAATTGTTTATTTTTATATCAGGATGAGTTTTATAAGAATATGTTGCAACTTTACTTTTATTTAAACAATATGATATGAATATACAATCTTTGTTTGTTAATTTATAAATTTCATTTAATGTTGGAATGTATCCTAACTTGAGGAAAAGAGGATATATTAATTTATCAATAAAATGTGTTGTATCAAATATACCATATGTTTTATAAATATTAAATATTGAATCATTTTTTAATTTAAAATGTTCAAAAAATATTCCTAAAATTTCTTTTGGAGTATAACCAAAAGATAAATAAACTGTAACAATAGTACCAAGAGATGAAGATATAAATGTATTTATATTATTTAAATCAAGAGTATCATTTTCAATTAATTTATCAATATAACCTAAAATAGATAAAATATATATTTCACTTGAAGAAAAAACAAGTGTATCTATATTTTTAAAATTCTGAAGTACATTTGTATCATTTTCTGAAAATGATATAGAATTTTTTTTTATATAATCTAATTCATTTTCAGAAATTATTGAGGGTTCTGTCGTAAGAGTTGTTGATAATTTTTCATTATTTTGTGTATTATTTCTTTGTCTTAGAGTATTAATCATAATAAAATTATATTATATTGTAAAAATAATATTTAATATGTTTATTTGAATTGACAATAATTTTTTATAAATTTAATATATTCATTTATATTTTTACACTGTTTATCAATTAGATGCATAGTATTTAAACTATGTGATAACAAATTATTATATTCATCATCTATATCCATCATTAAATACATAGTTTCTTGTTTTGTATTATTTATTTTTTCAATATTAAATCTTTGTTGTGCGTTTTCTCTTTTATTTTTTGCTTGACTTAAATTTCGTTTTGCAATCTTAAACATTTCTTCTAACTTTTTTGAATCACTTTTTAAATTCTTTTTTTTATTTTCTAGTTCTTCTAATATATTTTTTATATCATTTATATTATTTAAAGTTGAATTACTTTCGATACATTTTCTTAAATCTTTATTATCTTTATTAAGTTCATCTGTAAAAGAAGGGACCAATCTTTCAATTTCAAAATTAATTGTGTCTATATTATTCATAAAAGTATTTAAATCGTAAACTAGATATGTTTTCATTCTACAAAATTTTGAAGGATTTGTAGATACAATATTAAATAATTCTACTTCGTTATCATTATTAATAAAACTTATACTAAATTCAGTTACTATACCTAGTTTTGATTTTGAAGATTTTACTATTTTTTTAAAATTATTTAATTGTATACATATTTGCTCAAAATGTGTTAAGTAAATTTTGTTTTTTTCATTTTCAATATTTACTCTATGGTCATGTGTCTGTTTCATTAATTCAGGATAACAGTCACATAATTCATATACATGTTTATAATTAATTCTGTATAAACTTATATCATAAACATTTTCTCTACCTACAATTGAATTATTGTTTTGACATTCAATTTTATATTTTGAAGGATCAATATAAATTAAAATACATTTACCTAAATCTGATAACAACACAAGCATAAATATACATCTATTTTCCATTTTAAAAATTTTTAAAATTTGAATATTTTTCTTGTAAAAAAATTTATCAATATTTTTAATTGATTGATCTTTTCTTGGATCGTAATCTTCATATTCTCTATTGTTATTTCTATCATCTCTATCGTCATCTCTATCATCTCTACTATTTCTATAATCATCTCTATCATAATCTCTATCATAATCTTTATCATCTCTATCATAATCTTTATCATCTCTATCATAATCTCTATTATTGTCTCTGTCATAATTTTTATCATCATCTTTATTTTCTCTGTTATTATATCTATCATTTTTATCATAATTTCTATTATGTTCTTTATAATCTTTTTCATATTTATTTTTGTGTTTGTCATAACTTTCATCTCTATCATCTTTATCGTCTTTATCTAAATCTTTATTAGAATCATTTTTATTATCATTATATTTATTTTTATCAGATTTATTAAAAAATGAAACAAATGACATTTTTAATAATATTTAATATTTAATATTTAATATTAAATATTATTATTAAATTTTAAATTTAATAATGTAAAATAAAAAATAAAAATTATACAATTTAAACTATTTTATTATATAAATCAATCATACCAGAACCAATTTTAGAACACTGGCCTAAAATAACAGATGAACTTACACTTGTAATATGTTCAGTTTCTGATTTATAAGCAGCTATTAACATGTTATCTAATGATTGTTCAAATGATGCTTTAGTAAGAGGTCCAGTTTCATTTCTTCCAATACCATATCTAGAAACACTTGTAATATTTCCAGTATAAGTCATAGAGTCTGCTAACAATTCAAGATGGACTTTATCAACATTTATACCACCAGATGTAATAATTTCATTAAATTCATTAATTAAAAATTGTCTAACTGCTTCAATTCCTAATGTATTGTAAATTTCCCACATATTATTAACCATACAATTTTTATAATTAACAACTGGACTGTTTAACACTTCAATAAAATTAGTTCCTTCAAGTTCAAATAACCATTTATTTTTATCTACACCACTATCAATTTTTCTGAAATAGCTTTTTTCAATATTATCTGTTCCAGATATTTTTATATTAATAACATACTGAAAAAATATATCACGAATATAATAATATTCCTTATTTGAAGAATTAATAAAAGATAATTTTTTATTCTTATCATTTTTCTTAATGTTATCAATTTGTTTTCTAAAAAAAATAATATCATCAGTATTAATATTTTCAGTATTGATATATACATCTATTATACCAATATAATCTGGAGAATAAACACAAGTACAACTTGGTAATTCTTTTTCTATACATTTAGAAATATGTTCTAATGTAAATTTATATTCATAAATATTATCTATATTGAATTGTAAACGTAAATACCATTTATAATTTAAAAAATTATTATTTATAAATAATTCAAAATATTCATACCAACTTTTATCAAGATTTGAATCAAAAGGTTTTTTATTATATTCATTATTATCATACTCATTATTATCATACTCATTATTTTTTTCAGAATAATTATTTTGATTAATATAAATATTTGGAACAGAGTTATTTATTAAATGAATAATTCTTTTTTCATCAAATGATTTACATATTTTTTTTGTTTCTTCAATACTTTTTGGTTCATTTTTTAATGTAAATGTAATTAAAGTATGTTTTTGTTGTTTACTTGTATCTAATAATTCTCTAAATCTTGGAACACCTGTAGTAACTGCAGCACATGTTTTACCAGCAGAATGAAAAGAATTTAATGTCATCTGTGTAGTTGGTTCACCTAAACTTGTTGCAGAATCTACACCTACCATATGACCAGGTTGTAATTGCGATTTATAATAATTTTTTTTAATTTCATTTTTAAGTTCATCTAAAAGATGAGGATAAATTTTAACATCTTTTAATTGTTGTAAAATATCCTTTTTTATATTTTCAAACATACAAATAGAAGTTTCAAAATCTTTAGATTCATCTATTACTATAAAATCACATAAATATTCTTTTTCTTCTTCCGTTAACAAACTAGGTATATTTAAATGAGATTCTGTCATTTTTTTAAATTCATTAACATCTGGGTCAACATCTATATAAATAATTTCCTTTTCTTTAATTAAATTCTGTTTTGACATTTTTCAGTATAAATACAAGATTTATATTAAAAAAATAATAATTCAATTTAAAACTCAGTTTTATATTTTTAATTAATTTAAAAAAAACTATTTAAATAAATTTATTTTAAATAATAAATGAGTAAAAAAACTATTAATATTTTAAATAGAAATTGTGTAGTTGAATATGAAAAAAAATTCAACAATTATCACTCTAATTGTGTACAAAAATATAATTCAAATGAATTTAAAAAACAGATAAATGTTGCATTAAATATGATAGTTAAAAACGAAGAGGATAATATTATTAAAACTTTAGAATCAGTAAAAGAATTTTGTGATTTGTTCGTTATATTAGATACTGGAAGTGAAGATAATACAATAAAAAATATAATAAATTATTGTGAAAATATAAAAAAATCATTATATTTAATTTCTTGTCCTTTTGAAAATTTTAGTATAACAAGAAATATTGCAATAGAATATGCAGATGATAAAGCAGATTATTTATTATTTATGGATAGCAATGATGAATTAAAAAACTATAATGAAAAACTTAAAACACTTCTTCAAGATAATTATAACAACGAAAGAATGTTAGGTTTTTATATAAAACAAGAATGGAACACTAATGGAAAAATAGATAGATATGTTAATATTCGTTTAGTAAAAACAAAACAAAATTGGAATTATAAAACACCAGTTCATGAATATATAACATGTCCAAAAGTTGAAAAAAATGGAACATTTGCACATGTTTCAAGAATTGAAAATGGTCCATATATTTATCAAGACCGTTCTAAAGATGCTCATAAATCAACTAAAAGATTTAAAAGAGATAAAGAATTATTATATAATGAATATGTAAATAAACCAAATGACGGAAGAACATTATTTTATTTAGGTCAAACTTGTGCATGTTTAGGTGAATATGAAGAAGCTTATAAATATTACCTACTCAGAACAAAAGAAAAAGGGTTTATGGAAGAAGTATTTCATGCATATTTAAGAGCTGCTGAAATTTCTCAAAATGTTCTTAATCATTCTACTGAAGAAATTGCTTATTTGTATACAAGAGCATTAGAATGTTCATGTTTATTATTTAATTGTCCAAGAGCAGAACCTTTAATTTTTTTGGCAGATATGTATATAAAGTCTAATAAGCTTATGTCACATTTTTATATTAAACAAGCGTGTGAAAGTGTTTATCCAACAGATTCTTCTTTATTTGTTGATGGATATGTTTATGATTATACAAGATGGCATATGCTTGGAATCACAGGGTATTATGTAAATGATTTTAATCTTGGTTTTATTGGTTCAATATTTGCATATTTAAATGGAAAAAAAGATATTGATAAATCAAATATAAAAACATATGTTGATACTACTAAATATAATTATGATAAATTGATTGAATTTTTAGATACACAAACATTTCAGAGTATGGTTAATTTATTTGTTGTTAAAAAAACAGATAAAAATTTACAAAATCATTTCTTAATTCAAAATATACCATCTTTTTTAGATAAATTTAAATTATAAAAAAAATATTTATAATATAATAAATGTCATCTTCAGAAAATACACAAAATTCAATTAATATGATATATATTGTTACAATTGTATTATTAGTAATTAGAATTTTAATATTTTTTTATATTAAAAAGAAAAGTTCTAATATTTCTTCTAGTTCTTCTACTTCTAATAATGAAAATGATATAAAAAAACAAAAACTGTATAAAGAAAATATTATTAAAAGTATAAATGAATATAATGGTATAAAATCAAAAAGATTTATTTTTTTATAAATATTTATAAAAAAATAAAATTTAAATAACTATAAGTAAATAATTTTATACATTTTTATCAACAACTATTCTAGGAGCAATATTCATAGCCATTAATTCTTGAAATAATAATTTACATGCATAAGGAATATCAATTAGAGATACATCAGTTGTATTTTTACAACTTTGACATAGAAATTTATTTTTTTCTAAATCTGCAATACATATAAGTCCACATTTATTACAAATATGTGTTTTATATTTATCAGATACAAGAAATAATTTTTCTCTTAAAAAGTGTGATATACCTTGATTGATAAAACAATTATGGGATACCATACCATTTGCTAAAAATGAATGAACTTTATCAACTGTTATATCATATACATTATGTACACCAGCATTTCTAATATCAATTAGTTTTAAATTTATAGTTGATAATCCTTCTTGTTCTCTTTTTACACCATATGATATTTTAGAAATTTTTTCACATTTATCATTAGATTTATTATCAATATATTCATCTGAAAGAAAACATGATAATCCTCCAATACTTTCAATATATTCTTCAGCAGTAGGAAAACTATTATACCTAAATTTACCAAACTTATTACCTTTAAAATAATCTCTAATATTATGTGGTGTAGGAATAGCATAATTGTTAATAATAGGTTCAGTTAATTTTATTTGTTTAATAGAATCTTCAATCATTTCATTTATAGTCATTTTAGAATTATCAGATTTAAGTTTAGCAACATTTTCATATATTTTTTCTCTTTGTCTTATTACTTCATTACGCAAACTCTTATAAGAAACTGCAATTTCTAATCTTTGTTGTTTATGAGAACAGTATCTAAACCCAATTTTACTATGAAAGTTAATTAATTCATCAATATCTAAATGTAATGTGGATTGATATACTTTATTTTCATAATTTTTATTTTTTGAATTTGTAATTTCTTTTAAATTTTGAATTGTTATTTTATTTATACCAAATTTACTTAATAACATTTTAATATCTTCCATATATTTAACTAACGAATCTTTATAATCACTAGTTCTAGATTGTGAAAATGATATAGATGTTAATACATCTCTTTTTCCTCTATGTTTTGATAAAATACAAGTGTGTCCATCTCCGCCAAACATACCACCTAAAAATTCTCTAATAATTGGTAAAGGACAATTTTCATCTAATATAAAATCAGGCAAAGAAGCTACTTGATTTGTTTTTTTACCAATTAAAATACCTGGAATTTTCATTAATTCTTTTGTAAAAGATAAAGGAAGATTAATATGATATCTATTATTTTTGCATTTATATTCATTTTTATAAAAATTATCTAAGTCATAGTTAAGATTGTATATTTGTTTAAAATCGTTAATAAAAGATTTAATATCAAAAATATGTCCAAGATAAACACTTGCAATATCATTACTACTTACATGCCCATCAGTAATAATAAGTCCTAATATTTTTGCAAATATTAATGTCTTATTATATTCTTCAAATGTATCTGTTTTAAACTTTAATTTTCCTACATCTAATTCCCATCCATTACATAATTTAATTTCTTCATTTATATCAACTTCTACTCCTCTTAAACTTGATTTTACCCTTGTTTCATTTACTATCAAATCTTTTGCTTTTACCCATTCATTATTTGATGTTAA
>Ga0164292_10003459_pt1 | contig 12900 bp, 10 predicted proteins | sample GEODES117metaG_FD_111486 | JGI IMG/M metagenome (GOLD analysis project Ga0164292, IMG submission 111486) | Eutrophic lake water microbial communities from Lake Mendota, Wisconsin, USA - GEODES117 metaG | ecosystem: Environmental > Aquatic > Freshwater > Lake | place: USA: Lake Mendota... | reverse complement strand
GGTGGCAAAGGGTAGATAGCGTCATGTTCTCACTCGCGCGAGTGGCGAAATGGCAGACGCGCTGGCTTCAGGTGCCAGTGTTCGAAAGGACGTGGGGGTTCAAGTCCCCCCTCGCGCACCAATCAGTTACTTGCGACAAGCCATCGCTGGCGTAATCACAAGGCTCGGTGAAACTGAGATCTCATTTGGTGAGCCAGTTTTTCGTTTCACTGTGCAAAGTGCATCATTGCCTGTGGCGGCACCAATGTATGTGTCTGTCGCATAAAAGGCGTCATGAATGTTGAGAATCACCGGGGCAATCATGGTCTCTAGATACGGATCCAACTGCACCAAAAGGTTTGGATGTTGTCGAAGTACATCGGACTTAGCTGCTTGTTCAAGCTCCATTGTCGGAACTTGGTAATTGTCTTGATACATCAGTCGTGACTGGTACCCGTTGTAAGACAATAAATAGGTCATCAATAACAGACCTGCACCAACTGTCAACTTGGAATACTTGGTAAATCGCTCGTTGATAACTTTCGTCACTTGGTACAAAGGAATCAATCCAAAGAGGCATATCAATGGTTGTGCAGTAACTAAGAATTTCCATGATTGGTACGTACTGCTCCCAATCTTTATAGAAAGAGCAAGGTACGCGAATACAAGCACCGAAAGAATCAAGACTGCAGATAATTCACCGGAATTACTGCGCAATGAACGTACCGTTAGATATAAACATCCAACTACCAGTACTGCAAGAAGCAACACTGCAACGATGCGAAATTGGAGTCCTTGGCCTGCATGCGGAATACCGAACCAAGTTGATGCATCGCGAGTAGACATTGACCACCCTGTGACACCAGGCTTGGAGTACACCTTAATGTTTCCCCAAATAACAGTCCATCGACCTTGTACGACCACAATTCCTAGAAGAAGTGAAAGTGAGAAATAGACAACGGAATGCAATTGATCTTTGATCTGTCGAGTAGTAATCAATTCTGAAAGTATTAATGCAACGGCAACTCCCAAAAGAACAAGGAGCGCAGACACAGATCCTGCGGGGTACGTAACCAACGAAGTGACAGTTGCTATGAATACCGCTATAGCTCCAATCTTTTGCCGTTTCCAGATCAGGATGATTCCATAGACAGCAAGTACGAGACAGAGGCGGCTGATGGCTTGACTTAAGAAATAGTTCTGTTGTGCAAGACGACTAAATGGCAGCCATATGGCTAACAGCGCTGAACACAATGCGATGACCCGCGAAGATAGAAAAAGCAAGGCAATGCGATAGAGAAGTATTGTTGTGATTGCCACAATCAGGAGCATTGCAATATTGGTAGAGCGCCAAACCGGTAATCCTGTGAAGCGAGATATCCACGCCACCCACGAAGCGGCACCCGCCACTTCAAAATTTGCCATTGCTCCAGCTTGATAACTGACAACACGACCAAGTTCAGCAAAACCGCGGTGTTGAAAATTGTCACCACTAATAATGTAAATCGCTAAGTCGTTATTTGAATTGGAAAAGGGAGCGCCACGCTTAATTGACTCGTTTGTCAAGTAAGGAAATGCAACTGGGATCACAGACCCAACAACTAAGGCTGCATAGATCCCTAGACCGTGAAGGCTTTGTAACCAGTGAAATGGAGAAGTCTTTTCAGGTCGTGCCATGAACAAACACAGAATCAGCCCACAAGCCCATAAAAAGCGAGAATTCCAACTGGTCCACAAAACTTCTTGATGCGCCATCAAGACGCCAATTGGAATCGACAAGATTGCCAAACAAGCAGTTACGACTCCTGACACTTCTGGTTGGCGAGGCTCCTTTAGACCAAGAATTCCAAAGGGTAGAAGTATCAGAAGGGAGAGGAAGAGGTCAAACATGATGGATCTGTGTCGAGGTTTGATATGAGTGATTTGAGAGATGAATGATGGGACTCAATGTACTTCGGTTTTTGATTTGGGCTCAATGGCAAAGAAAGGTTCAAAAAGCCTCAATAAGGAACAAACTACAGCTCAATCAATGTTCGCGATGTAATCTCAATGGCTCCACAACAACTATCATCAGACAAGTGAAAGTAGTACTTCTGGCTGGTGGGCTTGGCACACGGATGCGTGAGGAAACTGAGTACAAACCGAAACCGATGGTTGAAGTTGGTGGCAAGCCAGTTCTGTGGCACCTCATGAAGTCTTTTGCATCGCATGGGCTCACTGAGTTCGTCGTCTGTACTGGTTATCGAGGCGACGTTATCAAGGACTACTTCTTGAACTACGACGCTCGAATGAATGACTTCACAGCCCATCTCGGTAAATCAACGCATATAGAAGTGCACGGCAATCATTCCGAGATTGACTGGAAAGTAACGGTCGCGGATACTGGTGCGAACACCATGACAGGCGGGCGAGTCAAGCGCGTCGGTAAGTACATTGATGGGCGATTTATGGTCACATATGGCGACGGCTTAGCTGATGTGGATATCGAGTCTTTACTGGCTTTCCATGAGAGCCATGGCAAACTAGCCACCGTCACGACCGTTCGGCCACTTTCTCGATTCGGAGTTATGGATCTCGATAACACCGGTCAGGTGCAACAATTTCGCGAGAAGCCACAGACTGATGACTATGTAAATGCGGGATTCTTTGTGTTCGAACCGCAAGTTTTGGATTATCTGGATGAAGATTGCGTTTTAGAGCAGGCACCACTTGAGAGGCTTGCGGCAGAAGGTCAGTTGATGGCATATCGACACGAAGGCTTTTGGCAGCCCATGGACACGTATCGAGAATTCACGATGTTGAATGAAATGTGGGACAGCGGTGACGCACCATGGAAAGTATGGAAATAATGACTCAGGAAGGATCGAACACTTATTGGAGTGATAAGCGAGTACTTGTAACCGGTGCTTCTGGAATGGTGGGCTCGTGGCTCACTCGGTGGCTTTCAGAAAGCGGTGCCTACACCGTTGCATTTATTGCTGATTCCGACCCTCAAAGCGAACTCATGCGTAGTGGCACTATTAATAAGGTCAACGCTGTTAATGGCCGGCTTGAGAATTACGACGATATTGAACGGGCTATCAATAACCACGAAGTTGATTCGATCTTCCATTTGGGGGCCCAACCAATTGTTGGCGCAGCTGATCGTTCGCCGCGTCACACTTTTGAATCAAACATTCAAGGCACCTGGAACTTGTTAGATGCCTGTCGAACATTGTCACCACTGGTAAAAAGAATTGTTGTTGCTTCAAGTGATAAGGCTTATGGCACTCAGTCTGTGCTGCCATATACCGAGGACATGTCAATGAATGGTGATCACCCGTACGAGGTGTCAAAGAGTTGTACCGACCTCATTTCCACGACATATGCGCGTACTTATGGAACACCAGTAACAATTGCACGCTGCGGAAACATCTATGGCGGGGGAGACCTGAACTGGAACCGTATTGTTCCAGGCACTTTCCGTTCGCTACTTCGTGGTGAGCAACCAGTGCTTCGTAGTGACGGAACGTTCATTCGTGATTATTTACATGTTGACGACATTGTGTCCGCATATCTTGCACTTGGTGAGCAAACCGACAAACCAGAATTTGCAGGTCAAGGCTTCAACTTCAGTGATGAATCTCCCCTTACAGTGATGCAGATTTATAAAGCAATCTGTTCTGCAGCAGGAAAACCCGAAACTGCACCAAATATCTTGAATGCGGCATCAAGCGAAATTAAAGATCAATACTTAGATTCCACGAAAGCTCATGAAGTTCTGCACTGGCATGCGTCGGTTTCACTTGAAGATGGTTTGAAGAAATCATTTGATTGGTATCGCGAACTTCTCACCGGAAATAAGTAACTCACATGTCTGAGACCTGGAGAAAACAAACCGAGAAATTAGCTAACGAAATCCGTGTGAAGAGTTTGAGGATGACGTCAAAAGCTAAGGCTTCACACATTGGCTCTTGTCTTTCTGTTGCAGACATATTTGCAACAATCTATTCGGGCACTGCAAAAATTAGCCCCGAGACAGTGGATGCTCCGGCAAGAGACAGGGTGCTGGTTTCAAAAGGCCACGTAGCAGCGGCCTATTACGCAGTTCTTGAATCCACCGGTTTTATTGATGTCAGTGAATTGGATTCATATTGTCAGGATGGCGCAATGCTGGGTGGGCATGTGAGTGCCAAAGTAAATGGTGTTGAACTTTCGACGGGCTCATTAGGGCACGGCTTACCATACGGGGTGGGCTTGGCTCTTGGATTGGGAGCCTCTTTCCCAGGTACAAGAGTCTTTGTTGTTATGTCAGATGGTGAACTTGATGAAGGAACGACCTGGGAATCAGCGTTGATAGCAAATCACCACAAACTCGACAACCTTGTTGTTGTAGTAGACAGAAATAATCTTCAGTCATTAGACACGACAGAAAACACTCTGGCGTTAGAGCCTTTAGCTGATAAGTGGAGAGCCTTTGGGTGGAACGTTGTTGAATGTGATGGTCACGACGTAGAAAAACTTCGCGACTCAATGAATAGAACAGGCCCCCTGATAGTTCTAGCTACGACTGTCAAAGGCAAAGGTGTTTCATTCATGAACAATTCTGTTGCATGGCACTACCGATCGCCTTCTGAAGAAGAACTTACGGATGCACTGATTGAATTGGGAATCAAATCATGAGGCAAGTCTTCGTGCGGCAACTGCTGGAAGCGGCCAAAAAAGATTCCAACATCATTCTCATTACAGGTGATTTGGGCTACGGAGTGTTAGACGAATTTGCCAAAACTTTACCGCTTCAATTCATCAATGCTGGAGTGGCAGAACAAACGATGGCTTCATTGGCAGGAGGACTGGCGTCACTCAAAAAGAAAGTTTTCATTTACAGTATTGGTAATTTCTCTACTTTGAGATGTTTAGAACAAATTCGAAACGATATTTGTTCAATGAATCATTCTGTAACCGTTGTATCTGTTGGTGCCGGTTTTTCTTATGGTCCACAGGGCTATACCCATTACGCAATTGAAGACATAAGCGTCATGCGCTCAATCTCAAAAATGAACGTCTATTGTCCTAGCGATAGCAATGAAGTTTCTGTGGTGCTTACTAAAATCCTAAATGAAGAGAAACCTTCTTATCTAAGACTCGGAAAAGGCGGCGAACCTCTACTTCACCAGTCAAATCTGTCGAGCGATTTTGAGAATGGAATTACTCTACGTTCTGGCCCAGATGCAACGATGATCTTTACTGGAGCGATTGGTTCTCAAGTCCTACAGGCTGCGGATATTTTATCCTCAACGGGGATTAAAGCAGAAGTTATTTCATTTCCACAAATATCGCCGATTTCAGTACGCAAGATTCAACACTCAACATCAGTTCTATTTACGATTGAAGAGCACGTGACAAGGGGTGGTTTTGGATCCGCTGTTCTTGAGGGACTCTCAGAAGTTGATAGTGCTCGACGCGTTAAAATGTTGGGTGTCAACTATGACGGCCACAGTCTTGGAAGCCACAGCTATTTGCAGGATATTTCTGGCTTATCGGCGACAAAAATCGCTGATTATGTTAACTCCAAATTGGCAAGCTCAATTTAGAAAAAGAATCGTCAACTAATTCTGCATTTCTCCATTTAGCAGTTTTAAGAAGACCCTCTTCCATGCTTACTTCTGGTGCCCAGCCAAGGTTTTGTAATCTAGTCACATCAGGTTGCAAAACCATAACTTGATCTTCGCGATATGGAATTGCGCCTATGTTGAGCTTGCTCTCAGTACGCATTAGTTGGTGTAGAAGTAGCAGGGTGTCATGTAATGGCGGTGCTAGTGGATGACCGAGATTGTAAATGCCTTGACTTTCTTCTGAAAGTGCTATCTGTGCAAGCGCTCTTGCAGCATCAGACGCGTAAAGGTAACTCCATAATTGCTCACAAGGAGTTACTTCCATAATTCTATTTTCACGAAAGGAATCAATTGCAGAGTTGAGTAACCAATTGCCGGTGTCGAGCGGACCGTAGGTAGAGAAAATTCTTGCCCAAGACCAGTTCACTCTTGTACCGCTCAGCATTGATTGAGTTGTCCTACAAGTATCAAGTTTTGTAACGCCATATAAAGTAGTGGGAGCACATACTGAATTTTCTGAAATTTTGTGATTGGGATTGCCGTATTCTGCTTGACTGCCTACGCCCACAAAATGTCGACCATCTGACTTTACAAATGCATCCAAACAATTGGTGATTCTCTTTAAGTTTTCTAATTGCACGGGATTATTGCGTTCTGATCCCTCTACACCTGCCCAATCACACGAGACGAAGACCTCAAACTTTTTCTTAAGTACAAAATCAGGCCATTGAGTTTCACGTAACGCGACAACGTCACCACCAAATTCACTACCTAGACGCCAAGTTGAACTATTCTGTCGAGCAAGGACAGTAACTTCGTGTCCTTTTGAAACGAGATATCTGGAAAGCCATGAACCTAGAAACCCAGTACCACCGGCTACCAACATATTTGTCACAGCAAGACTGTAGTCAATAATGACTGAGCCAGGATCAAATGGAGAGAAGACAAAAAACCGTAGCTGCCCTGCCTGTGACTCAACTGAAGTGGCGAGCGTTTTGCCGCAGAAAATAGACAGGTCGTTACTTACAGAATTTTCTTACGCATCTCGTAAACCTCCCGAGTTAATGCATCTTGAACTTTGGAAATGTACTAAGTGCGCAACCCTGTACTGTCCAAAACCGGATAGTCAAACATTTCTGGCTGATGAATATGGATCAGCTGCCTATGACAGCGGGGAGGAAGCAGTTGATGCTGCAGTGGCGTACGCAGACAATTTGGAAAAACTTGTAAATCTGAAAGATATGAGCGTCCTAGATGTCGGGGCTGGCGATGGAGCTTTTATCTCTGAGTGTCAGAGGAGAGGGGCAAAAAAGATATTCGGAATCGAACCATCTAAAGCCGCAATTGATTCTGCCAGTAAAGAAATTCAGTCTCATCTCACATTGGGAACCCTCGACAATGTGAGTGCTATTTCAGAAAAGTTCGATCTAGCAACATTGTTTATGACCGTTGAGCATGTCGCCGACCCAAATGATGCTTTCACTTCATTAAAGAATTGTCTTAGCGCTAATGGGAGGATTGCCATTGTGTGCCACAACAGACTTAGCCTTGTGAATCGCTTACTTCGAACCAAATCCCCGATTTTTGATATTGAACATCAACAGATTTTTTCAAAAAAAGGAATCGTTTTACTCTTTCAGAGAATGGACATGGACGTGGAATATGTTCGTTCGTTTAAGAATACGTATTCACTACAATACTGGATACGGTTGTTGCCAATTCCCAAACCTTTTCGGGGATTCTTCAACTATCTGCCCTTAAGGATTTTGCAAAAAAAGCTTTCTCTAAATGTGGGCAATATTATGATAGTTGGTCGCCTTCAAAGTTAACCCGTTCAGAAATTCTGACTCGGTTATCTGCGTGAAGCTTTGTGTGAATATCCAGAACATATTCGCCAATTACACCCAAAAAAATAAGTTGTGTTCCACCAAACACGGATATAGCAATCAATACTGTCGGTATGCCGCGAGTACTGTTTTCCAGTCCCAAAATCTGCAAAAACAATGTCGCAAAAGCAAGAAGGAAGCCGCCGATAGCAATTACAACGCCAAATAAAATAGCTAACCGTGCAGGAGTTCGGGTTGTCTTTATCAAGCCGTTCATCCCTTGGTCAAAGAGGTCTAGCCAAGAGTTCCGAGATTTACCGGATGTTCGCTCCTGCCAATCATAAGAAATGACATCAAACGAATGTCCACTCTTAGCAACTAAGCCTCGGATGTATGGATGCTCTTCGTTACTTGAATTGACAAAATCTGCAACTTCCTTTGTAATCAGCATAAATTCGCCTGCATGGGCCGGAGGGGAAGTGGCACCCAGTCGCTTCAACAGCAAGTAATACAACCCACGAGCTATTTTTAGTCTCCGAGACTCCCGTCGATTCTGTCTGACTCCATAGACAATGGAGATTCCAGCCTTCATCTTGTCAAGCATCTCTGGAATCACGGAAGGAGGATCTTGCAGATCGGCCGGAATCATCGGAATAACCAAATCAACATTTACAGGGATGTTTCTCATCGCGCTTGCCATATTTCGAAACGGGCCAACGTTTGTGGAATTAACCAACAGACGAACATGCGGATCCGAAGCTGCAATCTTCTTAATCAGAGCTACTGAACCATCGGTACTTGCATTGTCTGAAAACAGATGAATGTAATCAATCGGGCTTGAAAGTGAGTTAAGAACATCCCGTACTTCTGAGTAACACTTTTCAATATTCAACTCCTCGTTAAAACAGGGAGTAATTACGCACAACAGACTCATAATGCGCCAAACTATAACAGTTGCTGAGCAGGCGTGAGAGCAACGTCAAAAGAATCAGCACTGATGATGAATAAACTTTTCAGGGTCTTCGCGTCCAAAATGAGTCCATCTAAACAACTCACTAGGTCTACATCACAGGATAAACCTGACAATCTGATCCAACTGCGTTTCAAACAAATGACTTTCTGTCGCATTCACTGGAGCAACTGGAAATCACTCATCGTTTTGACCGATCTGATGTTGATCTAGATGCTGTCAACTCAATCTTGCGCTACGGTATTTTATGACTAATAATGATCGACAGATATGCACAGATCCAGCAGGAGACGAAGTAGATCTTTCAGTACTCAACATTGTCCTGACTTCTGTCCTTCTTGTGGTCTTGTTTCGATATTTGCCTGTTGATTCAGTAGTTCAAAGAATCCCATTATTGGGTGGTGATGAATCATTGGTGAACACTGAAATCCGGGATAATCGTGTTTTTTTTGGATTGCTGTTGGTTGTTTCCACTTTTATTCTGTTGACGTTAACGCGTAGGAAATTTCATTCTGTTGGACCACGATTAGCCGACGCACTTTCAGTTGTTGCAGTGGGAGTTCTCTTTAGTTCAACTGCTGCAGTCCGTTACTTTGAGGAACTCAAAGGAGTTCTTTGGTTTGGGTTTGGAGCAAATGTTGCCCTTCTAACAGTTGTTTTCGCTGTCCTAGTGCACAGAACTTTCACATCGGAGGATAACTCTTCGGTAAGAATTCCAATAGGAATTACGTATGTTTTTTGGATCATCTTCGCAACCTTTTACTTACCATCGTTTCTGCAATTCACTTATGGCTTGATCGACTTGCCTCACTCGCGCTATGTGTTTAATGAGATGGCTGCGCCTGCAGCTGGAATGCTACCTCTAAGTGATTTTACGTCTCAGTACTCTTCACTAATGGGTTACCCACTTCTACTTGTCGCAGCTTTCCAAAAATCCATTGTCAATACATTGTTGCCCTACTGGATTTCATTTCTGACACTTACAGTAATCGGGTCACTCGCTTATCTCTTAAAGAGGTTCTTTCGTGAACTACCTCTAGGAATCTGTATTGTTTTTCCTACTTGTCTGTTGTTGGTGAAACAAAGTCCTAATGAAACTATTGGTGGATCGTTGGGTTTTCTAATGTCTGCTCTACCAGTCAGGTCATTTTTCCCTGTGATATGTGGTCTTTTTTTAGTCATCGCTATACAGAAATCATTTCGGATCGTTCAATCAATCCTTCTTGGCTTGTTGTCTGGTTTAGCAGTCCTGAACAATTTTGAGTTTGGCCTTACATCTTCTTTAGCATTAACAATTACTGTTACGACTCTCGTTCTTTTTCGCCATATAGAGTTTCGATACTGGTTGTCGTTTTTAGGAAGCCTGTTCGTGACTCTGTTTTCTTTTGTTGTCCTTTTGCGGCTGTCCGGGAATCAGTTTCAGTTTTCACGCTGGACGGCCTTTTCAGCAGGCTTTAAGAGCGGATTTGGCAATGTCCCAATGCCATTCTTCGGTACTTTTGTCCTTATCTTCTGCTTACTTGCAAGTGGCGTCGTGCTTGGGTTTCACGCTCTGCGCTCTGATCAAAAATTGCAGCGAGATAATTCAAGTGTTGGTTTGGCAGTAGCCCCGCCGTCGTTACTTCTTTATGCAGGATGTTGGGGAGTTTTCTCTTTGCCTTACTATGTAGCTAGATCAATAACTTCGGGACAATTACAGATATTCCTGATTCCGATGACTATGGTTATCATCGGCCTTTTGGCTCATTTTTGCTCCGTGCAGACCACCAATAGGATTCTAATATCCGTACCAATTCTTCGAAAAAGTACATTTATTAGAACTTTTCCGTTGTTGTTTATCATGTGTTTGCCACTGGCAAGTTTACTTCAGCATCCGGATCCGTCATTTGAATGGGAGCGACTGATGGGTAAAGGAACTTATTTTTCGAGTTCTACAGTCAAAGATTTGGATGTAGTAAAAGATATAGACAAATACAAGTTGTATAACCAGAATGCTGAATTGGGCGTGGTTACTAATTTCGCAAATTTGGTGTCCATAGCCACAGATGTTTTGCCAATTATGGATGCCAATGATTTTTCAGATCTCCAAATCAACAGAAACCTTCAGTTATCTTTCTGCAACTCCTTTAATGATGCAGCTGTGGATGTGATTCTCGTTGAACGTGTGATTGTGGGTCGAGAATTCTTGTCAACTGTGTGCGCCTCACTCAACTTTAAGTTTCAAGGAACCTTTGGTGTACTTGATTTCTACTCTAAATCGTAGACCTTCGTAAAGAAATTGAGTTTCTAGTGCAGGCAGAGTGTGCCTGTATTCAAATGAGAGCCGTGGTTGGCAGGGATTGCATAACTTGAGGCTTGACTTTGACCCGGAGATACATCCTTATGAAACAGAGTTATAGACGACTGAGATCCGAAGCGAAGGTGATTATTCAATAGAACATTGAACAACTTAGGTCACAGTATTCCGATGGTGAAACGGTTATTGCACAATTCTGAATAGTGAGTTCCCAGTTACAGCATTTTCGAAAACAGGAACTCCTAAGATAGAAACAATTTCATCCCTGTTCAACTGGCTCTGAAAGTTAACTAGTACTGCACAAAATCCAAGCTCTTTGGCTTTCTTTATAGAAAGCGAAGCGTTCGTACCAGCATAGGTTTGCCAGAACATTCCCTCCGGAGTTCCTTTTCCAGCACCGTATGACCAACGCAAATTTTTCGTCAGGAGTGGTAGCCAATAATGTTCACCGTTCCGAACGTCGCCTACTTGTCCACCTTCAGGCGACATCATGATAGGTAACTGAAGCAACGAGCACCCAGGTCGAATAACTTCCTGAATTTTCCTGGCATCTTGCTCCAAAGCCATAAATGCAACCCTTGAAATTTGATTGGGTAGAGCACCAATTCCTACAGAAGATAATGGAGAAAGTTGCGTAATGATTGTGACTAGCAATAGCAATGGTGAAAGAACACGAACTAAAACAGAGGACCTTATTGTGTTGAGTAATACTCCTAAAGCAAGTAATGCCAAGGTCAAAATGACAATTGAAAATCGGTTCCATGCCCTAAAGGAAGGGTCGACCGAAATTGCAAACACGAAACCCAGACCGCCGGAAACATAGAACAATAGAGACCAGGGAAATAGATACAAAATAACCCGGTCAAGTTGTTTATGCCCCGCGTAAGCCCCAGCAACTGATAAGACCAAGAGAATTAGCAATGACCAAACACCTAAAACGGCGAGCAGGGGTGTTGCATTCCACTCAAACTCCATCATCGTGACTGCAGGTTTCAGTTTGTCTGGAAGCCAAGTTCCCCATGGTATGAAAAGACGGGCAATTGACCCCCCAAACTGAACCGACTCATCCGGGCTCCTGCTGGCGTAAGAATTGAGACCGTTACGTTGTGCCAGAAATGATCGACCAAAGGGCGCCGATATGAAGAGTAAGGCAACTACCGCTGTGAGAAAAACTTTGTTCAAGGTCTGAGCAGAAAGGCGAGTAGGAATAACTAGAAACAGAAGCGAGCAAGCAAGAAGTGAAAAAAACATCCCGTAATACGAACCGGACGATCCGACCAAGACGATTCCAATTATCAAGCAGAGTCTCTTGGAAGTGTTGGGTGGGAAAAACTTCTCTCGTTCACCGAGCAGATATTGGAACAAACGATGCAGTATCAGTACACCTATAGGAAGCATGTAGTAAGCAGCCAAAAACAGGTGACCGACGTGCATCCGAGAAAAGTGGTAGGGCAACCACGCGTAGGAAAGCGCAAGGGGAAATGAAATCAACCTCCGCATGGAGAAGTGATTCGATACGTAAAAGAATGAGATTGCTGAAAGCCCAAAGGACAAGAGGTAATAGGCATTGATGGCAGTGAATGGGTTACTCGTCAGATGCGCCAGAATTCGGATGAAGAACAGATGCAAATCATCTATGAGAATGACTTTCGAAAAGTCCGCCTGAAACGGGGCACCCATTGAATTATTTGTTGTGTCAGTCCAAGATTGACCAGCTGCCTGAGCTATTGCGTATACGCCAGAGATATCGCTTTCAAAAACACCCCACGGGTACTTCAAGTCAGAAGGGCGAACTCTGTGGACCCACACTGCACCGGCAATGGCCGAAAAAAAGACACCTACATATATGGCAAGAGTTGCGCGAAATTTAGCGACTGAACGCCAGACTGCAAACCTCTTATCCTTAAGAGGTAGGAGCGAGTTCATAGAGGCCGTTTATCAGCCCGCATGACAAGGCCACCTGCTATTGATGGGAACCGCGAAAGGAGAGTATCCAGTGGGCGCACAAAACGTGGTAACTCAGGAAAAGGGACCCCAACAATCTTTGAATTTTGGAAACCATTATCTTCCACAAATGCCTTGAGAGCTCTTCTAGTGAAGAGACGAAGGTGGCCGACAATTCCGCTGCCTGGCCGGCCATAGACCTTTTTGAAACTCACTTCACTAAAGGCTGGCTGTATTCCAAACATCAGCGCAATGCGGTTAAACCACGAAGCAAGGTTTGGCGTGGAGATT
>Ga0164292_10003457_pt1 | contig 12903 bp, 7 predicted proteins | sample GEODES117metaG_FD_111486 | JGI IMG/M metagenome (GOLD analysis project Ga0164292, IMG submission 111486) | Eutrophic lake water microbial communities from Lake Mendota, Wisconsin, USA - GEODES117 metaG | ecosystem: Environmental > Aquatic > Freshwater > Lake | place: USA: Lake Mendota, Wisconsin... | reverse complement strand
CTGGCTGAACTCGCTGCAGACCGAGGATCCGCCGCTGCTGTTCCTCGTGACCATGCTGCTCGCACTCTACTCGCTGGGCGCGCTGATCAATGCGTCGACGCATCCGCCGACCTTCGCGACCGGCGCATGGATCAACTTCGGGTCGATGATCGCCTACTGGGCGACCCACAGCGACGTCGGCTGGGCGCCGGCCCTCGCGCTGACCGGCCTGGGGCTGCTGATGACGCGGTTCTCCCTGCGGATCAGCCAGGACTTCATCGGCTCGGTGCGGATCAGCCGCGAGAAGGACGTGCTGCTCGAGCGTCTGCGCAGCGAGACCGAGGCGGCGCAGCAGGCCCGCCGCGCGGCGGAGGAGGCGAGCCTGTCGAAGTCGCGCTTCCTCGCGGCGGCCAGCCACGACCTGCGCCAGCCCCTGCACACCCTGATGCTGTTCTCGTCGCTGCTCGAGCGCGGCAGCGCCGAGAACCGCCAGCAGTTCGTGCAGCACATCCAGTCGGCGGCCGCGTCGCTCGACAAGCTGTTCTCGGGGCTGCTCGACCTCTCGAAGCTCGATGCCGGCGCGATCAGCGCCTCGGTCACCGAGGTCGGGCTGCGCACCTTGGTCGAGCCGGTGGTCGGCGAGCTGTCGGTGGCGGCCGCCCAGAAGGGGCTGGCGCTGCATCTGCACGTCGACGATGGCCTGCGGGTGCGCACCGATCCGTTCCTGTTCGAACGCGTGCTGCGCAACCTGATCGACAATGCGATCAAGTACACCGAGCGCGGCGAGGTCGAGGTCACGGCCGCCGTCGAGGGACCGCGGGTGCTGCTGGCCGTGCGCGACACCGGCAGCGGCATCCCCGCGGCCGACCTCGAACGTGTCTTCGACGAGTTCCACCAGCTGCGCAACCCCAACCGCGCACCCGAGCGCGGCTCGGGCCTGGGCCTGGCGATCGTGCGGCGGCTCTGCGAACTGCTCGGTCACCGCATCGAGCTGCGCTCGGCCGAGGGCGCGGGCAGTACCTTCACCGTCGCGCTCGAGCTCGTCGCCGGCACGGCCGCCACGCCCGATGCGCCCGATGCGCCGCAGGCGCACGCCGGCGGCGGCACGGGCGAGCCGGCGGCACCCGACTCGCTCGACGTCCTGGTGCTCGACGACGACCATCGGGTGCGCGTCGCGATGACCGAGATGCTGCTCGCGTGGCGCTGCCGGCCGCATGTGTTCGAGACCACCGAGGCGCTGCTCGCAGCCCTGGCCGGCTGGCGGGGGCCGCCGCCCGCGGCGCTGATCGCCGACTACCGGCTGGGCGGCGGCGGCGACGGATTCGACGCCATCGCGCGGGCCCGCTCGCTGTGCCCCGGCCTGCCCGCGGCGATCGTGACCGGCGACCTCGAGACCGCCGACAGCGGCCCGGACCGCGCGGCCGATGTGGCGGTCTACCGCAAGCCGGTCTCGGAGCGGACGCTGGCCGCGTGGCTGCGGCGCAGCGTCAGCGAGCGTGTGCCGGGCAGCGTGCCGGAACGCTGACGCCGAGCCGCGCGGTGGCGTAGACCGCCTCGGTGCGGTCGGCGACGCCGAGCCTCTGCAGCGCGACCGACAGGGCATCGTCCACCGCGTCCTCGGAGAGCTCGAGCTCGCGGGCGATGGTGTCGCGGGTCAGGCCTTGGACCGAGCGTCCGAACACCTCGGACTGCCTGGCGGACAGGCCGTCGACGACCGCCGACAGCGGACGCATGCCTGCCACGGCGCGGCCGCGCAGCGCCTGCGGCGGCAGGTAGGTGCCACCGGCCAGCACTCGGCGCAGCGCGTCGGCGAACGCCGCCGGCGACGAGGACTTGGGGATGAACCCGGCAGCGCCGGCCGCGATCGAGCGGCGTACCAGGCAGGGATCATCCTCGCCCGACACGACGATCTGGGTCGCGCAGGCGAAGGCGGCACGCACGTCCGCGATCGCGGCCTCGCCCGACGGACCGGGCATCGAGAGGTCGAGCAGCACCAGGTCGATCGGCTCGTCACGGTAGCCGCGCGCCTCGGCGCAGCTGCCCGCCTCGAGGACGCGGACCCCGGCATCGATCTCCGCGAGCAGGAACCTGAGCCCGCTGCGGAACACCGTGTGGTCGTCGATAAGCAGCAGGTTCATCGCGAGTCGGCGAAAGGAGGGACGAGGGGGAGGGACCCTCGGCCTGGATTACACGCGAGGCGGGGGGTCCGTGCAATTGCCCGGATGGCCTAAGCCTTTTGGCCTATCGACCCGACACGCCGGCGGGCTTGACCGGGCTGGCATGGCCACGCTTACATACGGCGGATGAACGAGCCGAGCGCCGCGCGGGAACCCCGCCCTCCCCTGTCCCGAACGCGCTTCGCGCAGCCGGCCGAGTCCTTCCTGGCGGAGCATCCGTGGCCCGGGACCCGCGCCTGCGACGTGGTGGTCATCGGTTCGGGCTACGGCGGCAGCTTCGCCGCGCTCGAGCTCGCCGCCGACCACCGCAGCGTCTGGGTGTTCGAGCGGGGCCGGGAAATCGTCGCCGGCGAGTTCGCCGAGACCCTCGGCGAGCTGCCCGGCCACGTGCAGTTCACGCGCGCCGCGGACGGCGTGCCGCGCGGCTACCGGGACGCGCTCTTCGACCTCAGGATCGACGACGACGCGATGGCGCTGGTCGGCTGCGGGCTGGGCGGCGGCTCGCTGATCAATGCCGGCGTGTTCCTCGAGCCGCGCGACGAGGTGCTCGACGACCCGCGCTGGCCGCAGTCGATCCGCAGCGACCGCGCGGCGCTGCGCCAGGCCTACGGCTGGGCGCGGACCGTGATCGGCGTGACCCCGCTCGAGGCGCCCGAGCGCTTCCCCAAGTACCAGGCCCTGGAGCGGCTCGCCCGCGCGATCCCCGAGGCCCGGGTCACCGCCGCGCCGATCGCGGTGGCCGGTCGAGACGGCACGAGCGCGGTCGGCGTCGAGCGTCGGGCGTGCATCGCCTGCGGCAACTGCGTGACCGGCTGCAACCACGGCTCGAAGAACACGCTGCACGAGAGCGCCATTCCGCTCGCGGCCGAGCGCGGCGCACGCTTCTGGACCGGCGCGCAGGCCGTGCGCGTGTCGCGGGCAGCACCGGGCGCCCGCGTGCCCGGCAGTGGCGCGCCGGCCCGCTGGGTGGTGCGCTTCGAGCGCATCGCCACGCTCGGTGCGGGCCACGAGCGGGCCGACAGCTTCGAGGTCCTCGCCAACGTGGTGGTGATCGCGGCGGGCGCGCTCGGGTCGGCCGAGCTGCTGATGCGATCGGCCTCCGACACGCTGCCGATGCCGCGCACGCTGGGCCGCCGGTTCTCCGGCAACGGCGACCTGCTGTCCTTCGGCTGGGGCCAGCGCACGCCCGTGCACGCGGTCGCCCGACCGGACGACGCGGCGCAGGGACGGCCGCCGGTGGGGCCGACCATCGTCGGCGTGATCGCCACGCACGGCGCAGGCACCACGCCCGGCGCGCTGCCCCGCGACGCGGTGCTCCAGGAGGGCGCCGTGCCCGCGGGCATGGCGCCATTGATCGGCACGCTGCTGTCGGCGGCCGGCACGGTGCAGTCGATGACCAACGCGCGGGCGCCCTCGCAGCATGCCTGGGCGGACGGAGGCGACCCGGCCGCGATGCGTGACGACCTGCCCGATCGCAGCCAGGTGCTGCTCGCGATGGGCCGCGACGGCGCCACCGGCTCGATCACGCTCGAGGCGCCCGCGGGCGACCGCCGCCGGCGGCTGCGCTTCAGCCTCGACTACGCGCCCGCGGACCCGACCATCGCCGGCATCGAGGCCGCCCTCGAGCACGCCGGACGCGCGGGCGGCTTCGACGGCGGCTTCCACATGCCGAACCCGGCCTGGCGGCTGCTGCCCGCAGCGGCCGAGTCCATCTTCGGCACGACCGACCGCAGGCTGGTGACCGTGCACCCGATCGGCGGCTGCGTGATGGGCGAGCACCGCGAGGCCGGAGCGGTCGACGACATCGGCCGCGTGTTCGACCCGGCCTCGTCGGACCCGAGCGCGGTGCACGACGGGCTGCACGTGCTCGATGGCGCGATCCTGCCGAGCGCCCTCGGCGTCAATCCGATGGCGACGATCGCAGCGGTCTCGGTCCGCGCGGCACGCCGGATCGCCCGCGCGCTCGATGCCGAGGCCGATCGCCGGCTCGTCGCGCCGCCTGCGGCCGGACCGTGGGCGGTCCGCGTGCGGCCCCGCGCACACGGGCCGCAGGGTCTGCCGGCCGGGACCACCGACGGTGGCGCCGGCGCGCGGGCGCCCGTCGGCGCGACGCCCGTTCCCACGCCCCCCGGCACCCGGCTGGGGTTCACCGAGGCCCTGCTCACCGAGCCGGGCGAGCGGCTGCCGCTCGGCGCGCTGGCGCCCGTCTTCGACACGGTGCAGCCGCCGCTGCAGGGCGGCACGGCAGCCGCGCTGCAGGCCGGGCAGGCTCGACTCGCGCTGCGCATCGACGCGGACATCGACCCCTGGCGCTGGGTGGCCGATCCGGCCCTCGCCTGGACGGGCGCGGCGACGCTGTCGGTGGTCGACGCGCGCGGCGCGGCGCCGGGCGGCATCGAGCGGACCGTCCTGCACGGGACCTGCACGCTGCACCTGCTGCGCGCCGATCCGCCTGGCAATCCGTTCACGCTCGGTTGGCGCCTGATCGGCTCGCTGCGCGCGTTCTTCACGCGACGCCCCGGCGGCCGCTTCCTGGCCGAGCTGGCGCGCACGCTGCGGGAGCACGGCGCGCGTGCCGCCTGGGACAGCCTGCGCCTGTTCATGCGCGCGCTGCGCATGCACACCACGCACCGGACGCTCGACTACACCGTGACGCTGCCGGTCCCCGGCGGCTCGCCGCTCGTGCTGCAGGGCGGCAAGCGGCTGGCCTACACCGGCGGCGCCCGCAACGTCTGGGACGCCCTGCTGCGCCTGGACCTGCAGCCGACCCGCGACGGGCGCCGCGGCGCGCCATGGGCGATGCAGGTCGACGTGCTCGACCTGCTGGCGCGCGGTCCGTACCAGCTGCGGGGCGCGCCCGACACGCCGCATGCGGTGGCCGCGTTCTCGGCGGTCGGAGCGCTGTGGCTGCGGGCGCTGGCGCAGACCCACTACTGGAGCTTCCGCGGCCCCGACCGGGACGCGCCGAACCTGCGCCCGATGGCGTACGCGCCGCTGTCGGCGCTGAGGCTGGCCGACGGCACCCGCGTCGATCCGGAACCGTTCGCCTTCAGCGTGCCGCGCACCGAGCACTCGGCCGAGCGCATCACGCTGCGGCTGTCGCGCTACCGCGCCCCCGCGAACGAGCGACGCACGGCGCGCGGGCCGATGCTGTTCATCCACGGGCTGGCGCACGGCGGCGAGGTCTACACCACGTCGAGCGTCGACTGCCCGATGGCCGCGTGCTTCGTCGACGCCGGCTGGGACGTGTGGGTGCTCGACCACCGGCTCTCGAACCTGCTGGGCGACACGCCGCGCCAGGCGTCGACGATCGACGACGTGGCCGCCTGCGACCTCCCCGGCGCATTCGCGAAGATCGAGGCGGTGCTGCATGCGCAGGAAACGCCCCCCTCCGACGGGATCCGGGTGTTCGCCCACTGCGTCGGCGCGGCGGCGCTGTCGATCGCGGTGCTGTCGGGCCGCCTCACGCGCGACGACGGTCGTTCGCGGATCTCGGGGCTGGTGATGCATGCCGTGCATCCGTGGACGGTGCCCTCGCGCTGGAACCGCGTGTCGGCGTCGCTCGCGGCGTTCTACCGCGACGTGGTCGGGGACCAGGTGCTCGACCCGCTGCCCGGCTCGCCGGCCGGCGGGATGGACCAGGTGATCGATCGCCTCGCGGCCTCGATCCCGTGGGACGGCACGGCGAACGAGATACACCTCGCCGACGCGGATCGGCGCGGCGAGGATCCGACCGATCACGAACGCTACGGCGACCTGATCTGCAACCGGATGACGCTGTTCTACGGACGCGAGTGGGACCACGACAACCTCGACCCCAGGACGCATTCGCGGCTGCACGAGCTGGTCGGACCGGCGCACCTGTCGGTCTTCAAGCACCTGTTCTACATCCTGCGACGCCAGCGGCTCACCGATGCGCACGGCCGCAATGCCTACCTGTCGCAGAAGGCGCTCGGCACGCACTGGACCTTCCCGACGCTGTTCGCCACCGGGCGGGCCAACGGCGTCTTCGATCCGGCGAGCGCGGCCCGCACCTTTCTGGCGATGTCGCTGCTGCGGCGCACGGTACCCACCATCGGGCGCTGCGGGATGTACCTGCCCGACGGGATCGGCCACATGGACTTCCTGTTCGGGCGGCACAACGGTGCGCCCGCGCCCGCGGCAGGCGGCGAACACAAGCCCGGTGCCGGCCTGCAGGCGACGCTGTGCGCGTTCATCGACGACCCGCAGCGCTGGCTCGACGACCGCGACGCCTCGCACGGCACGACGGATCTGCAGGACGCGGTCCGGCTCAGCCCGCAGGTCGAGGTCGACGCCACGCCCTGGGTCGGGCCGATGCTGCGCTACACGCTCGAGCCGAAGCGCTTCGAGCTGGAGGTGTGGATCGAGCTGCGGCCGTTCCGCAGCGTGCGCGTGCAGCCCGCGCCGGGCTCGGTCTGGGTGCACGAGCGGCTCGACGATGCGCTGCCCGGCGACTACCGGCGGCTGACCTGGGAATGCCCGCTCGGCGACGGCGGCCCGCTGCCCGACATCCCGCATCCGTACATCGACACCGGCGTCGACCTGGATCCGGACGGGCTCGGTACGGACGGGCTCGGTACGGACGGGCCCGGGACGCCCGACGACTGGGACGCCGCGCCCGAGCTGCGCGAACTCTCCGACGCGTACCTGGCCCGGCGGGTCGCCATCACCGACACCTGGAGCCGCGCGCCGTGGCTGCGCCACCTCTTCGAGCTGCGTGCCGCGGGCGATCGCGCGCCGCGCAGGATCACCTTCCTGTTGGGGTCGTGCCGCTGGCCGGGGCTCGCCTTCGAGCGCGGCGCCGCGGCCGCCCCGATCGCCGCGATGAACGCCCGCGTGAAGCAGGACGCACCGACCATCGACGCGCTGCTGCTGCTGGGCGACCAGGTCTACGTCGACGCCACCGCCGACCTGTTCGATACCGGCATCCCGGAGGAGCGCGCCTCGCAGCGCTACCGCGAGGCGTTCTCGGGCGAATCGCTCGCCGACGAGCAGCTGCCCAGCCCCGAGATGGCGACGCTGCTGGCGAGCCTGCCGACCTGGACGGTCGTCGACGACCACGAGTTCGGCGACGACTGGCCGGGCGCCTCGTCCACGTCGGCGCTGCCGGGCGGACTCGCGACACCGCTGCCGGCGCGGTTCAGGGAAGGCTTCGGCGCTGCGCTCGCCTACCAGTGGCGCGGCCTGCGTGTCGGCACGCCGCCGCAGACCCCGTCCCACGACGGCAACCGCGTGACGCGCGGCTTCTGGTTTCCGTTCGAGGCGGCGACGCTGCGCTGCTTCGCGCTCGATGCACGTACCGAACGGACGCGGCGCAGCGCGAGGTCCTGGAAGGACGACCGGATCATGAGCCGAGCGCAGCACGAGGCGCTCGCGGACTGGCTGAGGACCGGCCCGACGGGCCCCGCGGCGGCGCCCCGGCTGCTGCTGTGCGGCAGCCCGATCGGCCTGCCGCGTGCGAGCGAGCTCGACGACGCGGCGGCGACCGCGCTGCGCGCCGACGACTGGCACGGCTACCCGGCGAGCTGCCGCGCGCTGCTGCGGGCGGTGCTCGCCTGCGAGGGCGCGCCGGTGATGCTGCTGTGCGGCGACCCGCACTACTCGTGCGTGGTCGAGATCGAGATCGAGGACCGCGTCGATCCCGGGCGCCCCCGCGGCCGGCTGATCGTCGTGGTCGCCTCGGGCCTGAACACCACGCTGCCGTTCGCCAACGGCAGCCCGCGCGAACTCGCCCGCGGCCGCGTACGGCTGCCGTTCTCGGACGATGCCACGCTGGTTGCCCATGCGCGGGTGCTGGGCGCCGAGGCCACCGAGCCCCGGCATTTCACTCAGCTGGGCGTTCGGCGCGATGCCGCGGGACACTGGGCGCTCGAGGTCGAGCAGGTCGACGAGCGCGGTGCGGCGATCACCGCGCTCGAGGTGCCGCTCTAGGTCCGCCCGCCTGCTGCAGCGCGCGCACCAGCCGTTCGGCGTCGATCGGCTTGCCCAGCACCGGCAGGCCGGCCGCGTCGGCCGCGCGCACCGCCTCGGGCGTCCGGTCGCCGCTGATGAGGATCAGCACCAGGCCCGGCCAGCACTCGCGCAGCCGCAGTGCCAGCTGCAGGCCGGAGTCGCCGCGTCCGAGACGCAGGTCGACGAGGGCCGCGTCCGGGCGGTCGGCGAGCGCGCTCGCCATCGCCTCGGCCGGGTCGGCGGCGACGCTGACGCGAGCGCCCCGGTCCTCGAGGACGAAGCGGGTGCCGGCGCGCACCGCCGGCTCGTCGTCGACGACCAGCACGTGAAGGCCGACGAGCGCGCCTGCCGACGCGCCCTCGGCGGGTGCGGCGAACGCTTCCCCGGGCGCCGCGTCGGGCGCCAGCGGCAGTTCGAGCCGCAGGGTCGTGCCGGCATCGGGCTCGGTGTGCAGGCGCAACGACGCATCGAGGCGCTGCACCAGCCTCGCGGCCACCGCAGGCGCGAGATCCCCCGAGGGATCCGGGGGCACACGCATGTCGGTGAGCCGCGCGAGCTCCTCGGGCTCCAGCGCGCGACCGCTGTCGATCACCTCGATCACGCACCGGCCCGCCTCGCGGCGTGCCTCGATCGTCACGCCACCGGACGCGGTCCGTGCGATCGCGCCGGCGGCGAGCGTGCGCAGCACCCGCTCGAGCAGCCGGCGATCGGTGTCGGCCCGCAGTCCGGGCTCGAGTTCGTGGCCGAGGCTCAGCCCGTGCAGGACCGCCAGCGGCTCGAGCGACGCGATCACCCGCCGCACCACGTGCTCGGTCTCGACCGGCTCGCGCTCGGGGTGCAGCGTACCGCCCTCGAGCCGCGACAGGTCGAGCAGCGTCTCGAGGTCGTGGGCCAGGTCCTGCCCCGAGCCGTCGACGCGCCGCGCGAGCTCGGCGGCACGCGGCTCGAGCGGCTGCTCGCCGAGCGACGCGGTGAACAGCCGCAACGCGTAGACCGGCTGTCGCAGCCGGTGACCGATCGCGGCGATGGTCCGGGCGGTGGCACCCTCGGCCGCGCGCAGGCGGGCGAGGACATCGTCGTGGCTGGCGCCGAGCGCGGCCCGGGCCGCGCGCAGCCCGTGCGCCTCGGCCCGCAGGGCATCGAGCTCGCCGGCCCGCAGCCGCAGCAGCACCACGACCCCGCACAGCAGCGCGGCGATGCCGACCCGGACACCGACGGACAGCGTGTCCGCGGGCACGAGCAACCAGCCGAGCGCCGAGCCGCCGAGCAGCAGCGCGCACGCCGTCGCCGGGCGCCCCCCGCCGGCACCGATCGAGGTCAGCGCCGCCAGCGCGACGACCACCAGCGTGAGCAGCCCGCGCTCGGCATCGGGCAGCCACGGGGCGGCGACGGCGACCGCGGCGAACGCGGCCGCGCTCGCGATGCCGATGCCGCCCGCGCGGCGCAGCCGCGCCGGCGCGGGGCGGGCCGTGTCCGCCGCCAGACGCTCCAGCGCCCGCCCGCGGGCCAGCATGACCAGCGCCGCGGCGCCGACCCAGCCCGCCTGCACGCCGGCGGGCAGGTGCCCGAACGTCACGCCGAACAGGGCGAACACGGCGAGCGCCACCGGCCAGGCATCGTCGCGCGCCTGCCGAGCCAGGCGCTCGAGCGCGGCCTGCTGCGCGTCAGTGGAGGCCGCGGCGGGCCCGATCGGGTCGGTGCGCACGCCCGCGGGCGCGCCGACCCGGACCTCAGCCGACATGCGGCGCGGGACCCGCCAGTCCGAGCCGTGCGGCCGCGAAGACCGCCTGGGTCCGGTTGTCGACGCCGAGCACGCGGAATGCGGCCGACAGGTGCTGCTTGACCGTCCCCTCCGACACGCCGAGGTCGCGGGCGATCGCCTTGTTGGACTTGCCGCGGATGGCGAGCATCAGCGAATCGACCTGGCGCGGCGTGAGCGACTCCAGCACGCCGGCCGAGGCCACCGGCGCGCGGCCTGCCGCGATCACGGGCGCCGCGTCGGCGCGCAGCACCTGGGGCGGCAGGTAGACCCCGCCGGCCAGCACGAGCCGCAGCGCACCGATCATCACGCTGGGGGTGGAGGTCTTCGGGATGAACCCCGAGGCGCCGTCCTCGATCGTCGCGCGGATCAGCTTGGGGTCCTCCTCGCCCGACAGCGCGACCACGGTCGCGTCCGGCATCCGCTCGCGGATCATCGCGAGCGCCGGCTGCCCGCTCAGGCCGCACAGGTGCAGGTCGAGCAGGACCAGGTCGGGCCGCTCGTCCATCGCGACCGCGGCCTCGACCGAGTCGGCCTCGAGCACGCGCGCGGACACGCCGAGATCGGCCAGCAGCAGGCGCATGCCGCCGCGGAACAGGGCATGGTCATCGACGACGAGCAGCGTGATCATGGGGCGGCGCTCAGGCCGCCTTGTGCCGCCGCCCCAGCAGGAAGGTGTAGCCCTTCGGCCCGTAGTGCTCGGTGTGCGGCTGGTCGGCCGCGACCTCCAGCACGTCGCCCGGGCGGAAGGTGCGCGCACCGCCCCCGCAGTCGATCGTCGCCTCGCCGTCGAGCACCAGGGCGAGCACGTCGTACGGATGCGAATGCAGCTCGATGACGACGTTCGCCTCGAGGGTCTTCGTCAGGATCTCGTCGAAGCCCTCGCGCTCGAGGCGCGACACGAAGGCGGTGCGCTCGGCGTCGGTGGGCATGGCGTTCGAAGTCTGCATGGTCGGGGCTCCCGGTTCAGTAGGTGTAGACGCCGCGCCCGGTCTTGCGGCCGAGCCAGCCGGCCGCGACCATCTCCTTGAGCAGCGGACAGGGACGGTACTTGGAGTCGTTGAACTCGTCGACGTAGACGTTCATCACCGCAAGGCACACGTCCAGCCCGATCAGGTCGGCGAGCGCCAGCGGCCCGATCGGGTGGTTGGTGCCGAGCCGCATGCCGGCGTCGATGTCCTCGGGCGAAGCCAGGCCCTCGGCGAGCACGAAGAACGCCTCGTTGATCATCGGCACCAGGATCCGGTTGACGACGAAGCCCGGCGCGTTCTTCACGGTGATCGGCGACTTGCCCAGGCGCACCGCGAGGTCGCGCACCCGCTCGTGAGTGGTGTCGCTGGTCTGCAGGCCGCGGATGATCTCGACCAGCGCCATCATCGGCACCGGGTTGAAGAAGTGCATCCCGATGAAGCGGTCGGGACGCTTCGTGGCGCCCGCGAGCTTGGTGATCGAGATCGACGAGGTGTTGGTCGCGACGATCGCGTCGGGCCCCAGCAGCGCGTCGAGCTGCTGCAGGATCTTCACCTTCAGCGCCTCGTTCTCGGTGGCGGCCTCGATGACCAGGGGCAGGTCCTTCAGGTCGTCGTACGAGGTCGAGCCGGTGATCCGTGCCAGCGCCGCATCGCGGTCGGCCTCGGACAGCTTGTCCTTCTTGACGAGGCGCTCGAGGCTGGCCGCGACGGACTTCAGGCCGCGATCGACCGCGGGCTGCGCGACGTCGACCATCGTGACCGCGATGCCGCAGACGGCGCAGGCCTGCGCGATGCCGTGGCCCATGGTGCCGGCGCCGATGACGCCGATTCGCGAGATGCTCATGACCGATCCGTGCAGGCGAGAAGAAGGCCCCGCATTGTAGGGGCAGGCCACGTCGGGAGCGTGACGTCCCGGCGTCGGCGCGGCGTGCTCCCGCGGCTCAGCCGCCGATCAGGCCCTGCAGGTCGTCCCAGCCGTAGGCGACCTCGTCGAGCCGCTGGGCGCCGACGGTGGAGGTGCGCTCGGCCGCGACCCGACCGCCCAGCCGCTCGTAGAAGGCGCGGGCCGGGTCGTTGCGGGCCAGCGCCCAGACGACCATCGAGCCCAGGCCGCGGCGGTCCAGACCGCGCGCCATGGACCGCATCAGCCGCGTCCCCAGGCCGTGGCGCTGCGCATCGGGCATCAGGTAGATCATCCAGACCTCGCCCTGGCGGCGGGCCGCGCCCGGGCCGCGCGCGACGCCGCCGGTCGCGAAGCCGACCACGCGGCCGTCGTCGTCGGCGGCCACCCGGGTGAAGCCGGCAGCGGGGGCGGGATCGAAGGTGCGCAGGTAGCGGTCGCGGCCAGCGTCGACCGAGAGCGCGTCGAGGTAGGCGTCGTCGATGATCCCTCGGTACGAGGCCCGCCAGCTCGCGACGCGCACGCGGGCGATCGACTCGGCGTCGATCGCCGTGGCTTCGCGGATCAGCGGTGAGAGGGTCTGCACCATGACCGCATCATGACACGCCGGACGCGCCGGGTGCATCCGTCGGATCTCCGGTGTAGAAGTCCGGGAAGCGTTCGCGAACCCACTCCCCCTTCGACGACCACGCGATGCAGGTGTCGACGACGACCGGCTTGTCGCGCGGCGCGTCGTCGTAGCGCTTGACCCGGGTCTCGCGCATCGACTGGAAGGCCACGGTCGCCATCTGCTGCAGCATCTCCCGGATGTGGGTGCAGCCCTCGACGCCGCCGATCCGCTCGGCCGCGGCCTTGAGGAAGCCCTTGCGGATCGACAGGCCCACCAGCCGCGAGAAGTTGTCGGCGCCGACGGTGCAGACCTCCTTCGGCGAGGCCAGGGTGCGGGCCTCGAACGCGCGGATCGTGCCACCGGCGTCGACCGTCATGGTCACGACCATGTGGTGCATCGGCTCGCCGGCGGGCAGCGGGCCGCGGGCCCACAGCGGCATGTCGTAGTGCTTGACGTCGGTCAGCCGGGCCTCGATGTCGAGCATGCCGTCCGGCCGTGCATAGCCGTCGAGTCGGATGGTGCGGGTATGCAGG